>FWWM01017380.1_pt1 | contig 10470 bp, 13 predicted proteins | sample 2228351 | NCBI WGS metagenome assembly FWWM01 (sample SAMEA103939774, study PRJEB20133) | metagenome
TGATGTGTAGGCGGTTACGGCAAATTTCCAATTTGCCCTACTTGTGGGTAATAGATAGGTCAGAGACTTGCGCCACAGGTAGGCAGTTACACAAGGAGAATGAAATGGCAAAAGGATTCAATCGAGGTCCCGCCATGGGCGGGCAAGGCGGCATGATGGCGCAACTCCAGCGCCTGCAAAAGCAAATGGAAGAGGCCCAGGCGCAACTGGCCGAAGAGACTGTTACTGCAACGGCTGGGGGCGGCGCAATCCAGATTACCATGACCGGCGACCAGAAATGCCGCCAGGTGGTCATTGCCCCTGAATTGCTCCAGGATGCTGACGCCGAAATGCTGCAAGACCTGGTCCTCTCGGCGGTCAACCTGGCTTTGGACAAGTCGCGTGAACTGGCGGCACAGAAACTGGGCCCGCTGACAGGTGGATTACCGTTTTAGCCCATGCTCCTCCCCGACCCTCTCCAGAAACTCATCAACGCCTTCGAGCGGCTGCCGGGCATAGGCCCCAAATCGGCCTCCCGCCTGGCATTCTTCTTGCTGCGTGCCGATCCCTCTTTTGCAGACGACCTGGCTGAGGCGCTGACCGGCTTGAAGGACAAAGTGGCCTTGTGTTCGGAATGCTTCAACATTACCTCAGCCGGGCGCGACTTGTGCGAAGTGTGCGAATCACCCAAGCGTGACCCATTCATCCTGTGTGTGGTCGAAGATGCGCTCGATGTGCTGGCGTTGGAACGTACCGGCGGCTTTTGGGGCAAATACCACGTCTTGCATGGCGTTCTCTCGCCTATCGAAGGCGTTGGCCCAGATGACATCAAAATCAAGCCTCTCATCGAGCGCGTAGCGCGCGGCGGCGTGAAGGAAATCATCCTCGCCACCAACCCCAGCCTGGAGGGGGATGCCACGGCTATGTACATCCAGCAGCAATTACAGCCTTATCCTGTGCGCATCACACGTTTGGCGCGCGGCTTGCCTGTGGGCGGCGACCTGGAATACGCCGACCAGAATACCCTGTTGAAGGCGTTGGCCGGACGGCAGGACATGGAATAAATGTAACTGCTCAGGGCAAGACCCTAAAGGTCTTTTCCGCACATCGAAAGGCTGAATTTACAGGAAGGTCAGGCTTGAAACACATTTTCGATTACAAAGGAGACCTTTAGGGTCTGTATTTGGGGCGTTTTCAAAAGTGGCTGAGTAGTTACGAATAAATAACGCCTTTTTGAGGGTGAAGCCAGGTTGAGAATTACGGCGACGTTTTCCTTGACAATTTGGTTGAATGTGGGTATATTGCATCTGGGATGTTGATTTCGGCAAAATCAAGAGTGATATATGTATGAAATCGACAAAATAGACGCAAATATTGTCAGTTTGTTGCTCGAAGATGGCCGTATGCCTGCTTCGAAAATTGCCCGCCGCCTGGGAAATGTCTCTGAGCGGGCAGTTCGTTACCGCATAGAGCGCATGATCGAGGAGGGAGTGATTCGGGTTAGTGCCATTGTCAGCCCGCAAGTATTTGGCTTGTCCACCCGCGCCGATGTGTTGTTGGAAGTGGAGGCAGATAAAATCCTGGATGTTGCCAATGCGTTCGTCAATTATCCCAACGTGACCTATGTAGCCTGTGCCATTGGTGAGACCGATATCAGCCTTCAGGTGGTCGCCAGGGATGCCAACGACGTGTACCGCTTTGTGACCGAAGTGGTGAGCAAAGTGCCAGGCGTGCGCAAGACCACCACCTCCATTGTTCCGGTTGTGTTGAAGGATGTGTATGAATGGAGGATTCCCCCGGCGCTTGTCGAGGCCCTTCAGCAAAAAGCCTAGACTTTATCGGATAGGCCGACACTTCCCGAAGGTTGCGAGCAAAGGCCCTGAATGCCCCTAGAAAACCTTCGAGATTCATTCCCAAATAATATCCAATGACGAGGTAATTTCCATGAAAAAGAATTTCACGAAGAGTTCCGCCTTGCAAATCCGCGCTCAAAAGGTGACGCCCTTGGGGGTCAACTCTAACTTCCGTTACTGGGGGCAAGGCGTCACGCCGTATGTCCAGAAAGGAAAGGGTTGCTATTTGTGGGATGTAGATGGCAACAAATACATTGAGTACCGCATGGCGTTTGGGCCAATCATCCTCGGCCATGCCGAGCAGGAGGTGGACGACAAAGTTGCAGAAGAGATTCGGCAGGGGGTGTTGTTTGCCATGACCGGCGAACTGGAAATCGAGGTCGAGGAAATGATGATCGCCATGGTGCCGGGCCTGGAAATGGTGCGCCTCGCCTGCTCCGGCACCGAAGCGACCATGCACGCTATCCGCGTCGCCCGCGCCTACACCGGGCGCGAGATGCTCCTGAAGTTCGAGGGCAATTATCATGGTTTCCACGATCATACATTGTGGTCCACGTATGCCCCGGCCGAAACGTATGGTAATGCGCGCAGTTCCATTCCCATCCCGGCCTCCTCGGGTATCCCGCGCGCCCTGGGAAATATTTTGATTACGCTGCCGTTCAACGACAAAGAAGCCTTCGAACGAGCGATGTTCAGTTATGGGCATCTTTTGGCGGCGGTCATTACCGAACCATGCCAGGGTAACTGTGGCGCGATTCTGCCCGAGCCGGGCTTCCTCGAACTTATCCAGCAGAAATGTGCGGAATACGGCGTTGTCTTCATCCTGGATGAGGTCAAAACCGGCTTTCGCATTGGCAACGGCGGCGCGCAAGAATATTACAACTTGAGGCCCGATTTGATGACGTATGCCAAAGCCCTGGGCAACGGCTACCCGATAGCGGCATTCGGCGGCAAAAAGGAAATCATGAGCATCATCGGGCATGGAGTGGCGCAGGGCGGCACATACACCAACAACAAGCCGGGCGTGGCAGCCGCCTGGGCCACGCTCAAGATGCTCCGGGAAAAGCCGATTCTCAAGACCATCGAGCAACGCGGCAAGCGTCTGATGGAGGGCATTGACCAAATCCTGACCGAGGCGGGTCTGCCGCATTGCATGAATGGTTACCCGGCCATGTTCTCCTATGCGATTGGCGTGGAGCAAGTGACCAATCAGCGCACGTGGAACGAGAGCGACAAGGCCTATTACCTCGAATTGGTGGATGCGCTCATCGAGCGCGGCGTCATGCCCGACCACGACGCCCGCGAACCCTGGTTCCTCTGTTACTCGCACAGCGACGCGGATATTGACGAGACGCTGAATGTGTATGCGGAGGTTGTCAAAGAGGTAAAAAAGTAAACAGGTACACAGGTACACACCCCAAGGAGTCCCAATGACCCTCACCTCCCAAGAAATCATCGCCCTTAACAAAGAATATACCTTCTTCTCCTGGTCCAATCAGGGACAGGTCAACCCCATCCCTGTCACGCGTGCGGAAGGGGTGTACTTTTGGGATGCGGACGGAAAGCGTTATCTCGATTTCGCTTCGCAGTTGGTCAATCAAAACATCGGACATCAGCATCCGAAGGTAGTCAAGGCGATTCAGGAACAAGCCGCAAAGTTGACCTTCGTCAGCCCCAGCGCCGCCACCGAACCGCGCGGGCTGCTTGGCAGGAAACTGGCTGAAATCACGCCCGGCGATTTGAAGAAAACTTTCTTCACGCTTGGCGGGGCGGAAGCCAACGAGAACGCGATCAAAATCGCCCGCTTCTACACAGGACGCCACAAGATTCTGGCGCGCTACCGCTCGTATCACGGCGCGACGCACGGCGCGATTGCCCTCACGGGCGATTACCGCCGCCTGCCGGTCGAGCCAGCCATCCCCGGCGTCGTCCACATCCTCGACCCGTATTGTTACCGCTGTCCCTTCGGCTGGACGCGCGAGACCTGTCACCGCGAGTGCATCAGCCATGTGGAAGAGGTGATTCAGCACGAAGGTCCAGATCAGATCGCCGCCATCATCCTCGAAGGCGTGACCGGCACCAACGGACTCATCATCCCGCCCGATGAATACTGGCCCCGCATGAGGGAGATTTGCGACAAGTACGGCATCCTGCTCATCTCAGACGAAGTGATGAGCGGCTGGGGTCGCACGGGCGAATGGTTCGCGGTGGACCATTGGAACGTCGTCCCCGACATCATCACCACGGCGAAAGGAATCACGTCGGGCTATGTGCCGCTCGGCGCGGTGATTGTCCGCGAGAAGATTGCGAAGTTCTTCGACGACAAGGTGTTGTACGCGGGTCTTACCTACAACGGTCACGCGCTGGCATGCGCGGCGGCGCTTGCCACGATTGAGGCGTATGAGGAAGAAAAGATTTTCGAGAACGCCAAAAAGGTGGGGAAGCATTTCGGCGCGCGGCTCGAAGAATTGAAGGCGAAGCATCCCTCCGTGGGCGACGTGCGCTACATCGGCTTGTTCTCCGCCCTGGAACTGGTGAAGAACCGCGAGACGAAAGAGCCTCTCGACCCAACCCCGCTCAAAAACTTCCTCGTTCAAAACGGCGTGTATGTGTTCGGCTTCAAGAACATCCTGTTCGTCGTCCCGCCGCTGGTCATCACCGAAGAGCAGTTGGACGAGGGGCTGAACCTGATTGACGACGGGCTGGCGGAGTTGATGGATAAACTCACTGCCTGAAGTCGAAGGTTGAAAGTTGATGGACGCTGAAGCGAAAATCACGACTCCGCCCATCATTCACAAACTCGTCGAGACGTTCGAGTGGTTTGGATTCGTATCGTTCGAGCAAGAACGAGACGGAATTGCACCGCGCCGTTGCCAAAGCCTTCAGCCGCGCCAGGCAACTTTGCCGCAACATGACTGAAGCGGAGGCAAAGATTTGGACGCATTTGCGCGCCCATCGAATGGGAGCCGTTCATTTTCGGAGGCAACATGCCATTAGGCATTACATTGTGGATTTTTGCGCGCCTCGCCAAAAATTGATTATCGAGTTGGACGGAAGCCATCATTTAGAACAGGCAGAATACGATGAGGGAAGAACCAGATTTTTGGAATCGAAAGGATACAAAGTGTTGCGATTTTGGAACAACGATGTGATGAAGAACATCGATTCGGTTTTGACGGTTGTTTGGGATACCTTGCGTGACGATAATCAAGAGTGCTCAAAACGCTTGGATTTAGACAATAAACCTTCGACAACAGCGGAGTAATCACATGGAAATTCTCAATTACATCAATGGCGAATGGGTCAAACCCGAAGCCAAAGAACATCTTGACGTTGTCAACCCCGCGACGGGGCAGGTCATTGCTAAAACGCCGCTGTGTGGGAGCGAACAGGTAGATGCGGCGGTAACCGCAGCAGCCGAGGCGTTCCCGGCCTGGCGGCGTGTGCCGGTGCAGGACCGCGTGCAATACTTGTTCAAACTCCGCGACCTGCTCAAGGCAAACATGGATGAAATTGGCCGCACCATTACCGACGAGTGCGGCAAGACGTTCGAGGAGGCGAAGGCCGAGATGGTACGCGCCATCGAGAACGTGGAGGTGGCTTGCGGGATGCCGCACATGGGCAAGGGCGAATTCGTGGAGGATATTGCGCCTGGGATTGACGAGTTGATGATTCGTCAGCCGTTAGGTGTTTGCACCACGATTGCGCCGTTCAACTTTCCCGGCATGATTCCCTTCTGGTTCCTGCCTTATGCGTTGGCAACCGGAAATACCTATGTCATCAAACCGTCCGAAAAAGTGCCGATGACAATGCAGTTCATTTTCGAACTCATCGAGCAGGTGGGCTTTCCAAAGGGCGTGGTCAACATGGTCAACGGGGCAAAGGGCGCGGTAGACGGTCTGCTCGAACATCCGATGGTGCGTGCCGTCACGTTCGTCGGTTCGACCAAAACGGCCAGATATATTTACGCGACGGCGGCGGCGCATGGCAAGCGCGTCCAGGCGCAGGGCGGGGCCAAAAATCCGGTCATCGTCATGCCGGATGCGGATATGGAGATGGCGACCAAGATCATTGCCGATTCGGCCTTTGGCTGCGCCGGTCAGCGCTGTCTGGCCGTCTCGCTGGCGGTGACGGTGGCCGAGGCGCGCAACCACTTCACCGAGTTGATTTGCGATGCAGCCGCTACACGAGTGGTTGGCTATGGGATGGATTCGGGTGTGCAGATGGGGCCGGTCATCAACCAGGACAGCAAAGAGCGCATCGAGCAGTTCATCGGGCTAGGGGCCAGAGAAGGAGCGAATGTGTGTGTGGACGGGCGCGGGACGGTGATCAAAGGCTACGAGCAGGGGTCTTTCGTCCGCCCAACCGTGATTGCGGATGTGCAACCCGGCAGCGAGTTGTGGAAGACCGAAATCTTTGGGCCGGTGCTGGGCTTGATGCACGTCAACACGATTGACGAAGCCATTGCACTGGCAAACAGCCACGTATACGGCAATCAGGCCAGTTTGTTTACATCCTCTGGCTCGGCGGCGCGCAAGTTCCGCTATGAGGTGGAGGCGGGCAACGTGGGAATCAATATCGGCGTGGCCGCGCCGATGGCCTTCTTCCCCTTTAGCGGGTGGAAAGAGTCGTTCTTCGGCGACATGCACGGTCAGAGCATGGACGCGGTCGAGTTCTTCACGCAGAAGAAGGTTGTCATCGAACGCTGGCCGAAAGAGTGGAGCAGAAAATTCTAAAGGAGGAAGCCATGCCGCAAGATTTAGCACATGCAGTAGATTATGCCAAACAATGGATCGAGATCATCAAGAAAGAACGTGTTCCCGAGGAGGAAGGCAAGTGGATTATCGAGGAGTCGCTCCATAACTTTGCCGAGCATTTCAACAAAGGCTGGCTGGATTATCGCAAGTCGGTGACACAGGCCGGCCAATGGGCTGCTACCGAATGGACTGGGCGCGGCGCGGTGTTCGAGGATGTGCTGGGCCGCAAGTACGTTGATTGGCTGGGCGGTTTTGGGATGATGGATTTGGGCTGGAGTCATCCCGAAGTGGTAGAGGCCGTGGCCGCTCAGTTGCGCCGTACTCCCATGCCGAGCCAGGAATTGATAGACCCGCTGCGCGGCGTGCTGGCGCGCTTGATGGCCGATATTACGCCCGGTGACTTGAAATATGCCTGGTTTGCGGCCAGCGGCACCGAAGCCATCGAGGCCGCCATCAAACTGGCCAAAGTGTACACGCAGAAGCCGGCCTTTATCGTAGCGGTCAAGGCTTTTCATGGCAAGACGATGGCTTCGCTTTCCATGATGGGCAAGGCCGATTATCGCCAGCCGGTGGGGGTGTTGTATGGCGGGCCGGTCTATCACGTTCCATTTGGCGATGCAGAGGCGGTGGAACGCCAACTGGATATCTGCGACAAGATCGGCGTGGGCGTGGCAGGTGTGTTGATGGAGCCTATCCAGGGCGAGGCCGGAGCCATCGTCCCACCGGACGATTTCTGGCCGCGCATCCGCGAGGCGACACGGAGGTATGGAACTCTGTTGATCGCCGACGAGGTGCAAACCGGCTTGGGGCGCACCGGCAAATTGTGGGGCGTGGACCATTGGAACGTGGTGCCAGACATTCTGGCAGTCGCCAAGTCGTTGGGGGGCGGGGTGATGCCCATTTGCGCGGTCTGTACGACGGAGGAAATCTTCCAGCCGTTCATGTACCCCAACCCCTTCTTGCAAACTACGACCACCGGCGGCGGCGCTTTGGCTTGTTCGGCCGCGATTGCGGCCATCCATGTGACCGTCCGCGACCGGCTGTGGGAAGCGGCAGCGGTGAAGGGAGAACGCATCCTCACCCGCGTGAAGGAATTGGTCGAGGAATTCCCCCAGGTGTACGAAAAAGTTACCGGCAAGGGCTTGTTGATTGGCCAGCATTTCCAAAAGCCGGAAATTGGCGGCCGCGTAGCCGCAGAGTTGTTCAAACGCGGCGTGCTGGTGGCCGGAACCTTGACCAGCGCCCAAACCGTTCGCATCGAACCGCCATTGGTGATTACCGATGAGGAAATCGAGGAAGGCCTCGGTCGCTTGACAGAGGCGGTGGGCGCAGTGGCCAAATCCTTGTGAGAACAGGGCCGGGCAGGCGGGGCTGCCCGGAACCTTGTTGCCGTTTGAAATGCTTTTCGACTATAATAGACATTATCCGCAATGGTAAAATAAGGGCATGCTAACCTATGCCGACTTGAAAAAGAAACCGAAAGAGTTCTTGGCTGCCACGGGATTGTATCCTGAAGAGGCCGAACGGGTGATGCCAGTCTTCAAGGAGAAACTCAACGTTCTTTCTCCAGCACCCGAATTGACCAAGAGAGGCTTGCCTCGCAAGCGGCGGGCAGGGGCGGGGCCGAAAGAGAGGCTACAAACCGCCGAAGACAAGATGTTATTCATCTTGGTCTACCAGAAAACCTATCCTTTGCAAACCATGCATGGCTTGCAGTTTGGGCTCAGCCAATCGCGGGCGAATTACTGGATACACTACCTACTTCCCATTTTGCAGCAAACACTGGCTGCAATGGGGATGACGCCGGAGCGAGACCCGAAAGCAGTTGCCAGCAATCCGTTAGTCAGCGAAGGCGGGCCTGATCTGTTGATTGACGGCAGCGAAAGGCGGCGCCAACGGCCAAAAGATGCGCAAAAGCAGGCAGAACATTACAGTGGCAAGAAGAAAGCACATACCGACAAGAACATTCTGCTGGCAAACAGCCATACCCAGAAAGTGGTCTATCTCAGCCCGACGGAAAGTGGCAAGAACCATGACAAGAAGATTGCCGATGAGAACGGAATTGTGTATCCACATGATGCGACTTTGGGCAAAGATACCGGTTTTCAGGGTTACGAGCCTCAAGGCGTGATCACTTATCAGCCAAAAAAAGCGCAAAGGCAAGGAGTTGAGTGTTGCGGATCGCTGGATTAACGAGATTATCGCCGGAGCGCGCATACTGGTTGAGAACACCATCGCAGGTGTCAAGCGGTGTAGAATTGTCAAAGAGGTGTTCCGCAACACGAAAGAAGGCTTTTCTGATCGTGCAATGGAAGTGGCCTGTGCCCTTCACAACTTCCGTATGGAGTGCCGCCATCCCGCACCAGCGTTTTCTCTCCGTGGTCTGACCACGGAAGGTTATTGCAGATAATGTCTAATGAAGTTCAAACGGAAGTAGCCACCACAAATCTTGCAATTCTTTTCGCCCCGCTTCGATGGCTTGCGCCTGGAGAAAATTCTTCATTTTGCGCCAGGGGGTGGGGTCAGTCATCTGCGGCATTGGCAACGCCTCGGCATCGTCGAAATAGGACAGGGCGCGCAGCGCCATGACCGGAAAGGCGCGTATGCGGGCATATTTGACTGTCGCCGCTTGAAACAAGGCTTCGAGCGAAACGCGCTGGAGAATGAAGTACAAATCTACCATGTCCTTGCGCGTGCCGCGATTGATGATGGTGGCCAGTTTCATGGCGCCGATTTCTTCCACGCTGGCCAGTCGAATTCCCTCAACCAGAAAAACAGGGTGCGCCAGGGGATACGAATCCAGGCGGAAGAAACTGATGCCTACCCCGCGCCAGGCAACAACGAAGGTGGCGTCCTTGTCGTCGGTGATGGCAAGCGTCGGGTCGTCGAGAAGCGAGCGCAGGGCGGCGCGTTGGGCAAAGTCCACCGCCTGGCTGTCCTGCGAGAAAAAGTCCAGGTCTATGGAGAAGCGATGTCCGAGATGCAGCGCCAGCCCCGTTCCGCCCGCCAGGTAGAAATCCTGCGCGCCTTCCCACTGGCTCAGCAGGCGGAAAGCCTCCCTTGTAGGCGGCGTGAGCGCCTCCCAATGAGGGTGTTCCAGGGTCAATGTTTCCATATCTCTCCGGCGAGCGAAGCAAAGGGCGGTTTGCGCCAGCGGCGAATCCCCAGCAATTTGCGCCAGTAGTGAAAGGTGACCGGCTTCAGCCAGCGCTGTCCGTAGCGGCGCAAAAAGAGACGAATACGCTGGCAGCCATAGGCGGCAAACAGCCAGCGAATCTCGTCCCATGTGCCGAATTCGAGCGCGCGTTGAATGATGAGGTTGGCGTCTCGAACGATGTCCAGCCGTTCGACGTCATATTCCTGGAAGTAAGGCTTCAAGCCGGGCGGGAATTGAACCACATGGTCTGGCGTTTGCATGGCGATATTATACCTGTTTGAATGGCTCCCTTCCATGCCGAATAGCGGCGACGCGCGGAGAGCCGCAGCCAGACGCGAAATGAATTTCGCGTTACGGAATGTTGCGCGCGTAAAAATCGCCTTTTGGGTCGCACTCCAGGATTTTGAACCTGAACTCAAAGAGAAAATTTCCCCACGTGTCCGAGCCAAACCACAGGGCAGGCAGGTCTCTGGGCCCGCTAAGTGGACTATGCACTTCCAGCAGGCCGTTTCCATCTACCGTCTTTACGCTCAAATCCCCTGAGAGTACATAGCCTATGTTGGCGCCCGGCTGTTCGAAATCCAGGTTCATCATGAGTGGGGACTTCGACGAGGCGATGGCAGTTGCAATGGCATGAGGGTGCGTTGGGGGCAGCGGCTTGCAGGCGGTGAGAACCAAAAGCGCAAGAAGAATCACTTTTTTCATGACTACATGATCCTTTTTG
>FWWM01017384.1_pt1 | contig 10468 bp, 11 predicted proteins | sample 2228351 | NCBI WGS metagenome assembly FWWM01 (sample SAMEA103939774, study PRJEB20133) | metagenome
TTAGAGTATCAGTCACATCGACAGTCTCGGAAAGAGGTTGAGACCTAGCAACAGATGTCCTTAGAGTATCAGTCACATCGACAGTCTCGGAAAGAGGTTGAGACCTAGCAACAGATGTCCTTAGAGTATCCCTAACCCTGATGGTCTCGGAAAGAGGTTGAGACCTAGCAACAGATGTCCTTAGAGTATCAGTCACATCGACAGTCTCGGAAAGAGGTTGAGACCTAGCAACAGATGTCCTTAGAGTATCAGTCACATCGACAGTCTCGGAAAGAGGTTGAGACCTAGCAACAGATGTCCTTAGAGTATCCCTAACCCTGATGGTCTCGGGAAATGTTAACACGCCGGGGACGCTGAAGCTGCCGATGACAATGCCGTCTAGATAGATGTTTCCGGAACATGATGAGAAGTTAAATGTGCCTATAGGGATGCCGTCTAGATAGACCGTGCCTTGTTGTCCACAGAGTGCTGTGCAGTCACCAACTAGTGTGGAGTCCACTAGAACAGGGGTCTGTACATAGGTGAAGTTATCTATCCTTGAGTTATAGGTGGGGTTTCCCCAGAGAAACATGATCTGGGCATAACATGTAGAAGGGTCGGCAGGGTTTTCACACACACCTGTTCTCCTGAGATAGAGGTTTACAGCCCACTGGGCACTTGAGAGGCCATATATCATGAGCTGCTCTGTTATGAAGCTTGCGAGGAGCTGTGGGGCTGTGGAGACCGCCCCAGATCCCCATGCATATACCTCTACGAGAACCGCGTCCCCGCTCTGAAGAGGGGTGGTTGGGGGTGTATAGTACCCCGTATATAGACTCTCAACCGGTGAGGTTCCCCACGCGATACATGTTATCTGTGATGGGGAACCAGTGGTAAGCTCAACCCTAGATCCGTTGGCTCTAACAACATAGACACGGATACCGACACAAACATCATATGTATAGCCAGAAAAGATCTTGGCGCTGGATGTGGATACAGTGCCCTGGGTCTTCCCCAGGATATGTGCAGTTACCGTGTTCACCGAGTGCTGCTCGCTCCGAAAATACCGCGTCTCAGAAGGCATGTGTGAGTATCCATAATATAAGTGTCTAGAAATATATTAGCAGGGGCCCATGGTGGATAAAAAACCCTACCGCGGGGAGAGAATGATAGCTATTCTGGACTACCTAGCATCCATATACCCGAGATGCGCCACACTAGATGAGATAATGGAAGCAATACGAGACATCAATAGAAACTGCAAAACCAGAAAAACAAAGATAGAAGCAACAGTACATACAATAGGGGCGCTTGTAAAGAGATACAAGGTGGTTAAGAGAAAATGGGGAAAAAGATTCGGGCATAGAAAAAGGCTATACTGTTACAATCCATCGCGCTGGGAGAAACAGAGATCCAGATAACTAGGACGATCTTTTCTCTCTCTTCTCCACACCCTCTCCAGCTTCTTCCCCTTCTTTCTCCCCAGCCTTTTCTCTCTGTCTCTTCATCTGCTCCTCAGCCTCTGCCATCTCTCTCCTGGCCTCTAGGTACTTCCGCCTCGCCCTTAGGTTCTCTCTCTCAAGCCTCGCCCTAGCCTCTCTCCCAGGCCTATAGATCCCGCTCACGGACAAAGCGACCATCATCATGATCATGAGTGCCAGGGTGAGCATAACAATAGATGGCATCATTTGGAACAAGTGATGGAAAGAAGCCTCGACAGGTGTTAAGTAGGAGAACCCCTCTATCTTTGAAGAAGAATCGCCGAAGAAGAACTTAGCGGTAGCCCAGCACGTGGTCGGGTCGGTTGGGATCTCACAAGCACCCTCTCTACCAATGTGGAGATGGATGACCCACTGCCGGGCAGGGATAAGGGATGCCCCGAGCCTCTCGGTTATAAACCTGGCTAGAAGTGGCATTGACAGCGATATATTGTTTCCATAAACACCCCATGCATATACCTCTACAAGAATAGCGTCATCAGCACCTACAGAGATCTCTGGCGGTGTGTAGAACCCGGACCCGGTTGTCTCCACAGGTGTTGTTCCCCACGGGATAAAAGCTATGGGGACAGGGTCTCCGGGCGTGAGCTCCACCAAAGAACCATCTGGCTTGGCAACATATACCCTGACACCGAAATACACATCCCATGTGTTGTCTGGAATGGTTGCGAGATTATATGTTGGCGTGTTGCTCGGCTCTCTCCCAAGGATAAACACGTTGATGGTATTCACAGCATGCCTATCGCCTCGAAAATACCGCGTCTCGGAAGGCATAGACCCACCATATAGATATATGTTTTCCAGCTCTATTAATATCGGTATCGAGATGAGCGCGGCAGACCGGGCCCTAGGGTTTGTGAGAGCATCGCTGATACCTCTCGAGAGAGCCTATAGAGGTCTCTCCGTCCTTGAATTCTATGCCCGGAGATCTAGGCCACCAGCACCGGGGGCCAAAACCATCAGGGAAGCGGTGAGAACCCTATTACATGTTGTGAGGCTTGTGGAGAGCACTGTCCCCAGAATAGCTGTGGGAATAGCTGTGGGGCGTATGGAGCCTGTTTCAAGAGATATTAAGTTTGCAATATATAGGATCCACTATGTGAGAATAATATCAGAGAGAGGGATATACCCATATATATCGGAATACACTGTCCCAGAGAGTGTTAAGAAGGAGCTATATATAGAGATAGAGAATGTGATTAGAAACCTCAACAGGGCATACGAGTTACTATCAATCGCGGAAAGAGAGCTTAGACAAAGAGGTGATTAGCATGGACACCATGCTCGAAAAAGCGGTCGAGACCCTAATGGTAGCCAGCATAGCCCTGGGAAGGGCGGCACGCAACATAGACCTGCTATACAGATATACAGAAACATTGGAGCCCATAACATTCTTCACAGCGTGGGTGTCAGAGAGCAGAACCGCCATAGTGGCTATAGCGAAGAATGTTGATAGGGCTCTGATGCGGCTGAACAAAGGATCGCTGGAGCTCGCCGACAAAGAGCTTGCAAACGCCATGGCAAGGATAGTGGCTGTGAAACAGCTATTCATAGAAGAGATACTGCCATCAATAATAGATCTACAGGTACCAGATGCTGTGAAGACAGAGCTGTTCCTAGAAGCCGAGGATATATTGAGAAACCTTGAGAAGGCAGACGAACTGATCAGAAGAGCCTTATGGATGATCTTTATGTCTATACAACAGCGTCAGCGCGATCGCTCCTCGTAGTGGTAACAAACCTCTCCCTAATATCCCTAACCTTCTTCTCAAGCTGTGCGAGGCTTGATAACCACTTGAGAAAACCCTCAACATCCCTTATCTCTAAATGCTCATATGGGGAATAGATCCCGGTGCTTACACTAACACTTAGCACGGGTTTCCCCCCGCTCTCATAACACCTGATCATTAGCTTAGCACCGTGTGTCGACACCTCTATATAATCTGGGCTTGGATGATAGACGCTCCAAAGACCATAGGCTATCCTATAGATCTCGGATACTATATAGTAGCATGTGTTACTTACCATAACACCCGTCTATCCAGCAGGTACGCGTGGTGGCCATCCCCTTGTTTCCTTGGGGATAGGCATGCTATATCTGATCACAACCTTATTGGTATTAACATCCCTATAGTACATTATGCAGTTGACGCAACACAGTGTGTTCTCATCGCTCAGCTCTATCGCGCTATCGAGAAACAATATAATGATCAGCTTGGATGCAATGTCATTGATATCAACACATGGAGAAGGAGATCTAGTGGGTATCTCACCAATAGATCTGAGCTGCGCCTCAATATCATCAAGAGTGGGTTCATGCGCATAGATATACTCGATTCTCCTATAAATAGGTACAAGGATCTTGCCATCCCTTCTAAGCCTCATAGAAATAATCCTCATTGTTATGAAGCCAGGGGGAGCCAACCCCTTCCTAATAATCGCCTCGATGGCTCTCTTAACACGTCTCTCTTGTTTCAGCTTCTCCCACCACTGGGCAATGAAAAGCCTCACATAGGAGAAACACTCCTCTTCGATCAAACCCCTACAGTTATCCTCTAGAAGCTTTCTCGTGTTCTCCACAACATAGTCTATATCTTCTTTGCGTGTGAGCATGAGAAGCCTGGCTATCCTCATACCGAATCTCCTTATAAGCCCCTCAGCCTCTGGAGACGCTAAGATCTGGTCAACGGTTCTACGAACCTCTGGGGGCTTCTCAGGCACTATTCTTCTCTCTTCCCTAGCCCTCTGCTTGATCTTCTCCCACCACTGCCTTATAAATGGCCTGGTATACTCTATACACTCATCCTCAGTTAGATCGGGGCATTCCCTGGCAACAAGCTCTTTAGCGTTTTCAACAACCAGATCTATATCCTCTTTTCTAGAGAGCCCCAGGTACTGGACTATCTTCATAGCGATCCTCTTAACAACCCTATCACCCTCAGGCGTGTTGATGATAGACCCTATCGTTGGCTTCTCAGGGGGTTTCTCAGGCGGGCGCTCTGGCGGCGGTGGTGGCGGGGCAACCGTCTCGACAGGCTTCTCTACCTTCATCTCTTCTTCATGTTTTCGCAAAATCCTATCCAGGTCTGTGATAGCCGTTATTGCTATCTTTCTAGCGGTTTCTCTCTGTCTCCACTTCTCAAGATCACTCATGGATTTGACAGCCTGTACGAGGTGATCCCATCTAACGCATTTCCTCTCCTTAGCAAGGTTCCTTATAATAGATTTAATCTGCTCAAGAGCAGGTCTATACTGCTCCTCTGTAGCCCCCTCGCTCCTGAAGTACGAGCCGAGAACCTTCTCAACAACATCTTCATCTGCACATGGATCATCTTCAAGCTTTCTAAGCTCTTCACAAACATCTGAGGGGAGATCCCACATCCCACAATATGTATCTATGCGCTTCATAGCCGCCTCTACCTTCTCCATAAGGCTGACTACCTCGTCGAGCCTTCGGTCAAGATCTAATATACCGCCGTGCTCCTTGATAAGCCTCTCGATAACATCTATACACTCGACCCAGCTAATACCATGGCAGTGCCCCAGAAGAAAATCCTCAACACGTTCGAGAGGCTCTGCAACAAAACCTATCCTGGATGGGTCTAGATGATAGTCAGCAAGAAGATTTGTTATAAAATTAGCAACTCTTCTGAGAAATTTCTCCCTAGCGGCTCCATGGAGCTTCTTAAGAAGCACCTCAATGGGTTTCTCTTTTAGGCTCAGAAACCCCACCTATGATAAGTATATATCAAAGGAAATATAAGAAATGTAGTTAAAAAAATTTGGAAAAAGATCTAGGTTTTGTAGATGGGGGGCTAGGGAGCAGGATACCTTACAGCTGGTCTAACCCTGGCAACCTCTTTCCTAAACGCGCTGGTCTTTATAGCCTCAGAGAGCTTCTTGGCATATGCAGACTTTATAGAGGCGAAGGTGGTGACAATGCTGGGTACGTGCTCCTCAAGGGACTCGTACCATAGCTGGAGCTTTGCAGCAGCCTCTGCACGCCTGTCATCAGCCTGCACATAGCTGTTGATACCGTTTAGATACTGAGTACTCCATCTTGGGGCATCTGTCCTAGCCTTTTCGACATACGCTCCTATAACCCCGGTTGCCAGCGAAGCAGGGCCTAGGAGTATCAGGCCCCCCACTCTCCTGGTTCCAAATTTCCTCTTGGGCATACTCTCACCATCATGAATATATGTATCTAGCTTGCTTATATACCTATCGCACAGAAATATTAATATCTATATAGAAATATATATTGGTCTGGCTATATGGCTAGCCCCAGTGACTATCAATTGTTCTCAGCATTGATGGCAATCCTGGTGATAGCGATTGTGTTGTGGTTCTATCTAAAGATCATGTGTTATGGCAAAGATTGTGGGGAGAGAAAAAGGGTAAGACCCCTTGGCGGTAGGATCGTTGCTTTCGATGACCCGGCAAGCCTTGTCCACATAATCCTAGGCATATTTGCCTCGATCTTCCCATTGATAGGTATCATGATAACAATGATCTATCTGTTCTACCAATACATCGACACCGAAGACGTGGCAGAGAAAAAAGGCGATCTTATCGAATATATCTTAGGAATATTGATAGGAGCTATTATAGTGTTATTACCTCGATATCTAGGAGTTCCAGAACCTTCTCAATCGGGTTAGCCACAGTGACCCTATCGCTGCCAGCGAAAAGCAGACCAACAACATAGCCATCCTCGCTTAGGATACTCGACCCAGAATCACCAGGAGCTGAGAACAAGCCATTATCTCCTTTGATCAGTATTTGGTGTTCGAAGAAAGCTATTTGATTACCGAACGAGACATAGATGCTTGCATCATCATCGATCACTGTGCCGCGGGTCACCCCAGTTGTTCTCCCACTCTTAACCACCCTCATCCCTACCACTGCTTTTCTAATGCCTTTTGGCGCTATGTTTAGATCCAGGATCACTGGTATCACATCGCTTGGGTTATCCACCCTAGCTACTGCGGCATCAACCAGATTCGTCTGATCCTCGGTAACAGCTATCAGCCTTGTTTTTCTTCTAAACAGCTTTGCGAAGAAGTTATAGATAAAGGCGAGGGTTCTCGCCACCGGGCAGGTGCTTCTCTCACCAACAAACCTTATCTCTATGCATCGCGATAGATGGGCTATAGCATCCTCTGGGTATCTACCCCCATCATATGGGCCTGGTTGCAGGACAGGCGACCCTATAGGTGCTTCGTTGCTCCGGCATATCACGTGGTTGTTAGAGAGTATATAGATGGCTCCCTGCCTATCCCTGACAACAAGCCCTAGGGTTCCCGCTGTCACCCCAACCTCTCCTATCGATACACCGGGCGGTGCTGGTCTTATCCTCTTTGTCCTATCAAGGCTCACTATGTCTCACCGTTTTTCAAGATCTAGTGCCCTGGGTATACCCACTGGCTCTAGCCTAAGCACTATTTTTTCCCCATCTATATCGAGTGTCTCGGCTATGCCGAGGGTCTTTGGATCCACCTCAGCCGTTGTATATATGACAAAAACCTTCTTACCACCTATAACATGGATCTTGTTCGAATACCCAACATATAGCCCCTTCTCCCAATAACCCCCACCAAGAGCCCTGATAATATGCTTGAGATGATTGCTCTTAATCTTTGCAACAATCGCCTGTTCAGACATCATATATCCCCATCTATAATATGCTAAAAAGAAAAATATATATAGAACACTGGGTTTTTCTTTCCCTCTTAGTTGACATTATAATGGATCGCTATCACGATCGCCAGCCCGTCACAGCCGCGGGGACTATGATCTCTGTGTCTTTAAAGCCATCTCAACCCCTAGCCTCATCCCCATCAATGCCGCTATAATTGATAGTATTGTTATCAGGATCTTCTCTATAGAGCTCTGGTCAAGCACCCTGAAGACCCCTAGGATCGTTACCGATGCTATTACCGCTAGAAAAACGATCATAGCTAACGATAATCTATCCACCTACCTATCCACCCCCAAGCCCGCTCCCGATATATGGTTGCTAGAAAATGTATAAAGTGTTTCTCCATCTCTATCGATGTCATATGCCACCGCATCGCCACAGCAGCTTGTAGACAGGGTCATGGGAGCGCTATTATCTCTAGATATGATGTGTATACTGTCCCGCTTGTTGTGTATATCGTGAGCCTTATTGTATGGATACCTGTTCCAAGGTCAGCGACGCTGAACGACCCTGTCAAGATCGCTTCAGAGGTGCTTGTGGTGGATAGGGATAGGCGTGGCGTTGTCTCGTTATTAACATAGAAGTTGGCATAGCCAGTGGCTCCAGCAGTATCTACCCAAAGGCTAGCGATAACAAGTATCGTTGATGTAGGGGTATCACCGGTCTTGGCAAACCTAGCGTACTTAATCTCTGTCTCAACGGTCCCAGCACTATTCAGCGTATCATCCCAAGCAACATGCCTAGCAATGTTGTCAAACCTAAGAGGATTAGCGATATAGAGGTTTTTCCATCTCCTAGTGCTAGATCCCAGGCTATATGTCGCGTCCGCCGGCGGTAGCCAGTCCCCCCCAGGGGTGACCTCTGGTCGTAACCCCTATTGGGTTACGACTACCAGTCTCCCCTGGGCATCGGTTCTAAGTCTTCTCCAGTAGGTCCCGTCAAAACCTAGAAGAGCGCTTCCTATCAGTGTTGTTGTTGGGTTAATCAGATTATCGGCTAGAGTAACAGCAAACGGGAACTTACCACTAAACCCAGACAGCGTAGCATCCTTAGCAATGCCCACAGTATCGGCACCTATGTTTATGATCAGTCTATTTGATGTGTCGAATGATAGTAGATCTGTCTTAGCCTTGATACCAGATAGCGTTGACTCACTAGCCCTTGTGCTAAGAGCAATATCTATGTTCTGTAGCTTTGCAAAATCCTGGCTCCAATCCCTTCCAGTCACAGCAACACCACCTATCTGAGCAATATTCCTAGAAAGCACACTACTCAGAGTAGAGTCCTTAGCAATACCAACATTATCCTCTGATACAGCTATCTTGAAACTACCACCAGGTGTTAACGATGATGGCAACCTATCCCTTACCTGTGCCAATGTAGCATCCTTAGCAATACCAGCACTATCAGCACCTATGTTCACAAGGAGATTGTTTGATATGTCGAATGATAGAAGATCTGTCTTAGCCTTGATACCAGATAGCGTTGACTCACTAGCCCTTGTGCTAAGAGCAATATCTATGTTCTGTAGCTTTGCAAAATCCTGGCTCCAATCCCTTCCAGTCACAGCAACACCACCTATCTGAGCAATATTCCTAGAAAGCACACTACTCAGAGTAGAGTCCTTAGCAATACCAGCACTATCAGCACCAATGTTCACGATCAATCTATTTGATGTGTCGGATCTAAGTCTTCTCCAGTAGGTCCCATCAAAACCTAGAAGAGCGCTTCCTATCAGTGTTGTTGTTGGGTTAATCAGATTATCGGCTAGAGTAACAGCAAACGGGAACTTACCACTAAACCCAGACAGCGTAGCATCCTTAGCAATACCAGTGCTATCAGCACCAATGTTCACGACTAATCTACCATCTGCATCTGCTCTGAATGGATATACTAGGTATGGTGCCCATATCGTTATGGCACATAATTCGACATAGCCTGTTGCTGGGTAGGCTGGATCCGATGTTGTTACATATGCTTGGAAGAAGAATACAGGTCCCCGTGTGCTGTCTCTGCCCCAGTAGTACTCCCACGGGCTATGAATCGCTACATAATAGGTTGTTGATGTTGTTGAGCCCTGTGCAATGAGCTTTCCAGTATATTGCTCAACGATCCTGTAATGTATGGTCCATGTAACCCCTGGCGGTGGTGTGCCAACACGCGCATACATATAGCTATATCCTCTGTAGTACGGGTGAGCCCTAAATCTATATCCAAAATCATATGACTTGACAGTAGTCCAGCTAGTGGCTGTTACAGTGACCACACTTGTATCGTAAAATACCGCTCTCTCGCCATAGTTATGCCACTCATCAATACCGAAGACAAGTAACTGGTTATATAGATCGCTAAGTGTTCTATTACCAGCACCTCTAAGACCACTGACAATACCATCCCTATGGGCACTGAGAGCAATATCTATGTTCTGTAGCTTTGCAAAATCCTGGCTCCAATCCCTTCCAGTCACAGCAACACCACCTATCTGAGCAATATTCCTAGAAAGCACACTACTCAATGTAGCATCCTTAGCAATACCAGCGCTATCAGCACCTATGTTTATGATCAGCCTGTTTGATGTGTCGAATGATAGTAGATCTGTCTTAGCCTTGATACCAGATAGCGTTGACTCACTAGCCCTTGTGCTCAGAGGAACATCTATGTTGTTAACAGATATGGGTCCAGATACTGTTACATTCCCGCTCGCTATGTTCACGAGAAGATTGTTTGATGCATCGAATGACAGAAGATCTGTCTTAGCCTTGATACCAGATAGCGTTGTGTCCTTAGCAATACCCACAGCATCCTCTGATACAGCTATCTTGAAACTACCACCAGGTGTTAGCGATGATGGTAATTTGTTGTTTATGCTCTGTAGATCTGTGTCTAGATCGCTCAGTGTCTTGTTATTAACACCCCTGAGGGCGTCTCTAAGCGATGTTAGAGACATGTCTAGATTATCGAGCCTAGCCCACTGCGTCTTATCCCTAACCTCTTTAAGCACCGTTGTTATCGATTTAGCCTCTGCCAAGTCATAAAGCCTATCAGCAACCGTGCTTAGAGTGGATTCCGAGGCCCTTGTGCTCAGAGCAACATCCAGCTTTCCAAGAATACCCTGCACAGATGCATCCTTAGCAATGCCCACAGTATCGGCACCTATGTTCACAAGGAGATTGTTTGATGCATCAAATGACAGAAGATCTGTCTTAGCCTTGATACCAGATAGCGTTGACTCACTAGCCCTTGTGCTCAGAGGAACATCTATGTTGTTAACAGATATGGGTCCAGATAC
>FWWM01011623.1_pt1 | contig 10458 bp, 13 predicted proteins | sample 2228351 | NCBI WGS metagenome assembly FWWM01 (sample SAMEA103939774, study PRJEB20133) | metagenome
TTCGACCGTTGGCGGCCAGTTTTGTCACTGGATCGATGATTGTCAAATTGTTGTAATATTCTGAATTTATAATTTTGTGACAGGGATTGTTATAAGAGAGGCATAGATGGGAATTTTTGATTTTTTTAAGAAAATGCAGTTTTTTGGGGATAAAGACATCAGCGATCTTCGCCAAGAAGACGTCGATTTCGAGCTTTGGCGCAATGCCCATCGTGCGTGGAGAAATCGATTGGTCGAAGCCATACAAACGGGAAGCTTCGAATGGGATACCGCCAGTGTATCTTGTGACGATCGGTGCGATTTGGGACAATGGATTTACAGCCGCGGGGTAAAGTTCTACGCTGAACTGCCAGAGTTTCAGCGGTTGCGTGAAGATCATGCCGCATTTCATCGAGCGGCAGCTGAAGTGTTACGCCTGGTGCAACAAGGCAATACGGATGAGGCAAAGAAGATGCTCTGCGATGAATTCGATCGTTTGAGCATCACGGTGATCGGGCATCTGAACGTGCTTGAAAAAATCGTTCAAGGCTAGCCATCGCCTTTACCTCGGTGGCATGCTGGCTGATTACCACACCTTTCGCCTGCCGGTGACCGCAGAGTCTGTCTTGACCGTGCGCGGCGACGCGGACTGGGCACGCTGGCAGGAAAGCCGGCGCACACGCCCGCTGCCGGAACTGATTCTCGGGGGTGGCAGCAACGTCGTATTTTTCTGCGATCACTTTCCCGGGCGCGTCGTGCGTATCGCCACGCGCGGCTGGCGGGTGGTACGCGAAGACGCGCGTTACCGATGGATCGAAGCGCTCGCGGGCGAACCGTGGGCCGAGTTCGTTGCGGCGGTCACGGCGCGCGGTTGGGGCGGACTGGAGCTGCTCGCGGCGATTCCCGGCACGGTGGGCGCCGCGCCGGTGCAAAACATCGGCGCGTATGGGCTGGAAGTGGCCGAGCGAATCGAAACCGTGACGGTGTGGCATCGCGATAGCGGCGAAATGCAAACGCTTGCCGCCGAGCAACTGGCTTTCGGCTACCGCACGAGCTGGTTCAAAACCCCCGACGCAGTCGGCAGGGTGGTGCAGCGGGTGTGTTTTCGTCTGCCCAAAAAAGAGCCGCTGCGGCTGGATTACCCCGATTTGCAGCGCTGGCCGTTTGCTGGGCCGGTGACCCCGCAGGCGGTGCACGAGGCGGTGGTGGCGATCCGCGCGCGCAAGCTCCCTGATCCCATGCAGCAGGGCAACGCTGGGAGTTTTTTCAAAAATCCGATCGTGGCCCAGGAGGTGGCTGCGGTGCTTACCGCGCGCCATCCGGCGCTGCCCGCTTGGCCGCAGCCCGACGGGCGGGTAAAGCTTTCGGCGGCGTGGCTGATCGAGGCGTGCGGCCTCAAAGGCGCGCGGGTGGGACAGGCGGCGGTTTCACAACGGCACGCGCTGGTGTTGGTGAATCTGGGCGGCGCGCGCCCGGCAGAGGTGGCGGCGCTTGCTGCGCTGGTGCAGCAGCAGGTGACCGAGCGTTTCGGCGTCATGCTCGAGCCGGAACCGGTGGTGGTGCGGTGATTGACATTTGGTGGGCTCCGGCGTGGAAGTGCTCTTTTTGAGCCGCAGGTTCCACGCGGACGGGCGTTGCGCAAATTTGGCCAAAAGCAGCACCCGCTGCGTCAATCTTGTTGCGACCCGCGGCGCAATGAGCGATCGTTAGCAAAGTCGCAAAGGGAGCAAAAGCATCACGCGACAGCACCGCCCATTCCCGCTGCTGAAAGCTGCTCACAGCCCCCACATCACCGGTTTGCCTTCGGCGGCGGCGCGCTTCATCATTTCCAATAGCGGCCAGGCGCGTTGCGCCAAGCCGATGCCCGCGGCGCTTTCCTTGTGGTCGCCGTTTTCCTCCTCGTCCTTGTCCTGTACTTCCCGCAGCGCGCGCTGCCGCGCTCGGTCTTCTTCGATCGCCGCTTCGAGCTTGGCGATCGCTTCCGGCAACTGCTCCGGCGTGAAAATGCCGCGCGATACGTCTTTGCCCAAGAGCCGCAGGATCGGCTCGGCGTGTTTGCGGTACATCAGGATGTCGGCGTCGGCATCCGAGCGGAAGGTCACCAGCGGTGCGTTCATTGGGCTTTCCTCGTTCGTGTGGCTCGCTGTCGCATAGTATGTTTCGTGTGGCTTTGGGGTTCCTTCAGCTTTCCTCATAGCCCCTTGACAGCAAAGATTCCTGGGGCGTTGCGCCAAAAGCCGCGGTAATCCATCCCGTAGCCAAAGACGTAGCGATCCGGCACTTCCAGCCCCGTAAAATCGGCGCACCAACCGGGGCGGGCCTTGCGCTCGTGGCGTTTATCGCAAAGCACCGCCACCCGCACGCTTGCCGCGCCTTCGGCAAAGAGCCGCTCGCCAATTGCCGCCAGCGTCCAACCCTCGTCCAAAATGTCGTCGAGCACGAGCACGTCGCGCCCGCGCGCCGAGACCGACGGGGCGGCGCGCCAAGCCAGTTCGGCACCCGAGGTGGCGTTGCCGTAGCGCGTGGCGTGCAGATAGGCCACCTCCAGCGGAAAGCGTAGCCGCGGCAACAGCCGACCGGCAAACACCACCGCCCCATGAAGCACCACGTACACGAGTGGGCAGCGGTCGGCAAGCACTGCGGTGATTTCCACGGCCATGCGATCGAGCGCCGCTTCCACCGTGGCTTCATCCGCGAGGCAATCCGCTTCCCGCAGCACTTGCCAGAGGGTCTTGAGGTCAGGGGAGGGCATATACAGAACTCACACAGGTCATGGAAAGAATGGTAGCGTAAATTACGGTGAATGGCAGGATCACGCCACCGTCCACTCATACCGCACCACCAGCGGCGCGTGATCGGAAAAGCGCTGTTCTTTGTACACCCACGCCTTGCGGGCGCTTGCGGCAACCTCCGGGGTGGCGAGTTGGTAGTCGATGCGCCAGCCCACATTCTTTGCCCACGCCTGGCCGCGGTTCGACCACCAGGTGTAGCCTTCTGCTTCGGCGTCGGGGTAGAGCGCGCGATACACATCCACCCAGCCGCTGGCGAGCACTTCGCCCAGCCACGCCCGTTCCTCGGGCAAGAAGCCAGAGTTCTTCTGGTTGCTGCGCCAATTCTTCAGGTCTTTGGGCGTGTGAGCGATGTTAAAGTCCCCAGCGATCACCACCGGTTTGCCCGCACGCGCCAGCGCGCGCAGATGCGGCAAGAACCGCGCCATGAAGCGGAATTTTGCTGCTTGCCGCTCTGGTCCCGAAGAGCCGGACGGCAGATACAACGACACGAACGTCAGACGGGGAAATTCCAGCGCCAGGTAACGCCCTTCGGCGTCGAACTCGGTATCGCCCAACCCCACGGTCACCGCGTTCGGCTCGAAGCGGCTGTAGATGCCCACACCGGCATACCCTTTGCGTTCGGCGCAATGGAACCAGCCGCGCAGGGCGCCGACTTGCCGCATCGCGGGGGCGAGCTCCGCTTCTTGCGCGCGCAGCTCTTGCACCGCGACCAGATCGAACGGCTGCGTGGCCAGCCAAGCGAAAAACCCCTTTTTCGCCGCCGAGCGAATACCGTTGAGGTTGCAGGTCATTATGTGGATCATCGTTTCTACCGAATGGAAAACGCAATGAGCGATTATGCCCACAAACCTGGCTGGTGGCGTCCTCGGAACAGACTCTCGCCCAGGTCTTGGGCGCACGGGCTATAATTGATACTTCGACGCTTTTTCCTTTTCCGTCCATGCACTTTCCCGATCGTTTCGACGTCATCGTCGTAGGCGGCGGTCACGCCGGTACCGAAGCGGCGCTCGCCGCGGCCCGCCGCGGCGCCAAGACGCTGCTTCTCACGCACAACCTCGACACGCTCGGGCAGATGAGCTGCAACCCCTCGATCGGTGGCATCGGCAAAGGCCATCTGGTCAAAGAAGTGGATGCGCTGGGCGGCGCGATGGCACTTGCCACCGACGAGGCGGGAATTCAATTCCGCATCCTCAACGCCAGTAAGGGCCCGGCGGTGCGCGCCACGCGCGCGCAGGCCGATCGAGTGCTCTATAAGCGCGCCATCCGCAGGCGCCTAGAGAATCAACCCAACCTGTGGCTGTTCCAGCAGGCAGTCGATGACGTGATCGTCGTGGGCGATCGTGCGCTCGGGGTAGTGACGCAGCTGGGGATTCGCTTCGACGCTTCGGCGGTGGTGCTCACCACCGGTACGTTTCTCAATGGCCTCATTCACGTGGGTTTGCAGCATTACCCAGCCGGTCGTGCCGGTGATCCCCCGTCGATACGCTTGGCGGAACGGCTCAAGGAGCTGGGCTTGCCGCGCGGGCGGCTCAAGACCGGCACGCCGGCGCGGCTGGATGCGCGCACCATCGACTTTTCCAAGTGCACCGTCCAGCCCGGGGATGACCCGGAACCGGTGTTCAGCTTCCTCGGTTCGCGGGCGATGCACCCGCGGCAGCTGCCTTGCTGGATCACGCGCACCAACGCCAGAACGCACGAGATCATTCGCCGCAACCTCGACCGTTCGCCGATGTACACTGGCGTCATCGAAGGGATTGGCCCGCGCTACTGCCCGTCGATCGAGGACAAGATCCACCGTTTTGCCGACAAGGACGGGCACAACGTCTTTCTCGAACCCGAGGGGTTGGACACCCACGAAATTTACCCCAACGGCGTGTCCACGTCGCTGCCCTTTGACGTGCAGTACGAGTTTTTGCGCACCATTCCGGGGTTGGAGCACGTCCATATCCTGCGCCCCGGTTACGCGATCGAATACGACTTTTATCAGCCGACGCACCTCAAAGCGACGCTGGAGAGTAAGCACATCGCCGGGCTGTTTTTTGCCGGCCAGATCAACGGCACCACCGGCTACGAGGAAGCGGCGGCGCAGGGGCTGTGGGCGGGGGCGAACGCCGCAGCGCTGGCGCTGGAGGCGGAGCCCCTTTTGCTCACCCGCGATCAGGCGTATATGGCGGTACTGGTCGATGACCTCATCACCCGCGGGGTGACGGAGCCGTACCGGATGTTTACTTCGCGCGCCGAGTACCGACTGCAATTGCGCGAAGACAACGCCGACTTGCGTTTGACCGAGCTGGGGCGTCGGTTGGGCCTGGTCGATGACCTTCGCTGGCAAGCATTTTGCCGCAAACGCGAAGCGATCGAGCGCGAAATCACCCGCCTCAAAGCCGGATGGGTGGTGCCGGCGCGCGACACGGAAACGGTGGCGGCGGTATTGCGCGAGCCGCTCACCAAAGAAGTGACGTGGTTCGATCTGCTGCGCCGCCCCGGCGTGCGGTATGACGATCTCATCCGTTTGCCCGGGGTGGCGCCCGCCGAAGCCCTGCCCGAGGAAGTGATCGAGCAGGTCGAGATCGCCGCCAAGTACAGCGGCTACCTCGATCGCCAGGCCGAGGAAGTGGCGCGGCTCAGGGCTGCCGAGGCGGTGCGCATTCCGCTGGACTTTAATTACTCTGCGGTGCCGGGGTTGTCCAAAGAGATTCAACAAAAACTGAGTGAACATCGCCCCGAGACGCTGGGGCAGGCGAGCCGCATTCCCGGGGTGACGCCAGCGGCGATCTCGATTTTGCTGGTGTGGCTCAAACGCAAAGGGTTCGCCGCGTGACAGCAAAGCGTGCGGCCAAAAAAGCGCTGCGGCGGGGAAAAGCTCCATTTCTTGAGGCAGAGGGATCGCGTCGTGCTGGCACTTCTGCCGCGGTTTTCCCCCACGCGCCTGCCGCTGCCGACTCGGTGGCGGCGGCTCAGTGCCGCCTTGCCTCGCCCGCCGACGACGCGGCGACGGCGCGGTGCTGGCTCGAGCGCGGGGTCAAAGCGCTGCTGCCCGAAGCGCCGTCTTCCCTCATCGATCAGTTGTGGCATTATGGCGAGTTGTTGCGCCGCTGGAACCGCGTCTATAACCTCACCGCGATTGCCGATTGGCCGCGGCTGGTGACACACCACCTGCTCGATAGCCTGGCGATCTGGCCTTTCGTTGTCCCGGCAAAGCGGTTGTTGGACGTCGGCACGGGCGCGGGCTTGCCGGCGGTGCCGTTGGCGCTCGCGGCGCAGGCGCTCGAAGTGCCGTTGTTGGTCACCGCGGTGGACGCAGTGGCCAAAAAAGCCGCGTTCGTGCAGCAGGCCAAAGCGGAGCTCGCGCTGACGAACCTGACGGTCGCACAGGTGCGGGTGGAGGCCTGGCAGCCCGGGCAGCGGTTCGACGCCATTGTCTCGAGGGCGTTTGCGTCCATCCCTGAGTTCGTCGCGCTGACACGGCACCTCATCGCGCCGCAAGGGCGCTGGCTGGCAATGAAGGGGCAAGGCGCCTTCGCCGAATGCGCGGGATTGACCGGCGCGCGCGTGGTGGTCAGCGAGCCGCTGGCGGTGCCGTTTCTCCCCGCGGCGCGAACGCTGGTCATTTTGGAGCCAAAGGCATGGGATACCTCTTCTGTGTGACCAACCAAAAGGGCGGGGTGGGCAAAACCACCACCGCGGTCAACCTGGCGGCGGCCCTGGCGCAGCAGGGGCAGCGGGTACTGCTCGTCGACCTGGATCCGCAGGGCAACGCGACGATGGGTAGCGGCATCGACAAGCACGACTTGGACGCGTCGGTGTATCACCTGCTCGTCGGGCTCAAGGACTTTGCGGCGGTGCGTACTGCAACGGCGTTCGGTTACGAGCTCATCGGCGCTAACCGCGAGTTGGCAGGCGCCGAAGTCGAGCTCGTGGACGTGCCGCGGCGCGAGTTCCGTTTGGCCGATGCGCTTGCGCCGTACCGCAGCGCTTATGACCTCATTCTCGTCGATTGTCCGCCGGCGCTGTCGCTGCTGACGCTCAACGCGCTGTGCGCGGCGCAGGGGGTGATCATTCCGATGCAGTGCGAGTATTTCGCGCTGGAAGGGTTGAGTGACCTTGCCAATACAATCAAACGGGTGCGTCAGTCCCTCAATCCGGGGCTGGAGATCATAGGACTTTTGCGCGTGATGTTCGATCCCCGCGTCACACTGCAGCAGCAAGTGGCCGAGGAGCTGGCGCGGCATTTCGGCGATAAGGTCTTTAGCACCGTCGTGCCGCGCAACGTGCGCTTGGCCGAAGCGCCCAGCCATGGCATGCCCGGGGTGTGCTATGACTCCCGCTCGGCCGGTGCCAAGGCCTATGTGGCGCTGGCCGAGGAACTGGCGCAGCGCCTGGGGTTGCCGGTGCCGACCGTGGGGGCGACGGCATGAGCCTGGCACGCAAAACCAAAGGTTTGGGGCGCGGACTGGATGCGCTGCTGGGCGCGTCACTGGCGGCAGAAAAGGAAAACGCCGTCAGCGAAGCCGTGCAGCACCTGCCAGTGACCGCGTTGCGGCCCGGGCGGTTTCAGCCGCGCACGCGCATGGACCCGGGGGCGCTGGAGGAGCTGGCCGCGTCGATCCGTGCGCAAGGGGTGATGCAGCCCATCCTGGTGCGGGAGGTGAGTCACGAGCAGTATGAGATCATCGCCGGCGAGCGGCGCTGGCGTGCGGCGCAAATGGCTGGGATGGTGACGGTTCCCTGCCTGGTTCGGGTGGTCGAGGATGAGGCGGCGCTGGCGCTTGCGCTCATCGAAAACATTCAGCGCGAAGACCTCAACCCGATCGAAGAAGCACAAGCGTTGCAACGCTTGATCGACGAATTCGGGCTGACCCACCAACAGGCCGCCGACGCGGTGGGGCGCAGCCGCAGCGCAGTCACGAACCTGTTGCGACTGCTGGAACTGCCCGAACCGGTGCGCGAGCTGGTTTTGGCCGGCGACCTCGACATGGGGCACGCGCGGGCGCTGCTGCCGCTGGCGCTGGAGCAGCAGCTGGCGCTGGCGCAGCAAGCGGTGGCGCGCGGCTGGTCAGTGCGCGAAACCGAGCGCGCGGTCAAGCGTCTGTTGGAAGCGCCGCAACGTCCTACCAAGCCCGCCAAAGATCCCGACTGGCAGCGCCTGGAAACCCGCTTGTCAGAACGGCTGGGTGCGCCGGTGCGCATCGAGCGGCGTGCCAACGGTCAGGGACGGCTCGAAATCGGGTTTGCCGCGTGGGACGAACTGGATCGCTTGCTACAGCGCTTGGGGCTAATGGAAGATTCAGAAGATTCGATTTGACGCATTGGCGTCGGTGAAATATAATCTCGCCGTTTGGCCCGGAGCGGCAAGCGGTGTGGCGTAACCTGCGGCTAAGGCATTTCGTTTCGTGGTACTGGCTGATGGCGTTGCTGGCGGCAGGGGCCACTGCAGTGCTGTGGGGCGAGCGCGCTGCCTGGTCGGCGCTGGCGGGGGGGTTAGCCGTGGCCGTGCCCAGTACGGCGTTTGCATTGGCGCTTGCCGCGCACCGTCGCTGGATGCCGTCGGCGACGTCCTTTTTTCTTGGCGAGCTGATCAAGGTGCTGGCCATCTTGGCTGGCTTGCTGCTCGCGGTGCGCTGGTTGGGGCAGCCAGATTGGGCAGCGCTGCTCGTCGGTGTCATGGTGACGGCCAAGTCGGGACTGTTGGGGATATTTCTGATATCGAGGGGTAAACATGGCAGCATCGGCACAAGGGCCTACGGCCTCTGAGTACGTGATCCACCATTTGACCAACTGGAATACGTTGGGGCACCCGCAAAAAGAGCTGGTCAATTTCTCCGTACTCAATATCGATACGCTGATTTTTTCCGTGGGACTGGGGATGTTGGCCGTCTGGTTGCTTTACCGCGCTGCCGCTCAGGCCACCAGCGGTGTCCCTGGGCGTTTTCAGGCGTTTGTCGAGATGCTCGTTGAGACGGTCAATGACCAGGCCAAAGCGATCGTGCACCATCCCGAGTCACGCAAGTTCGTCGCGCCGTTGGCTCTGACGCTGTTCGTGTGGATTTTCTTCATGAACTTCATGGACCTGGTGCCGGTTGATTTGCTGCCGCGCCTCTGGCAAGGGCTCTATGCGGCGATGGGCGGGGATCCGCATCATGCCTATCTCAAGGTGGTGCCAACGACCGATCTCAATGCCACGCTTGGGATGTCCACTGCGGTGCTGCTGATGTGTCTGTATTACAACGTCAAGATCAAAGGCGTGGGTGGCTGGGTGCATGAACTGTTTACGGCTCCCTTTGGGGCGCATCCCTTGCTGTGGCCGGTCAATTTCGCGATGCAGATCATCGAGTTCATTGCCAAGACCGTCTCGCATGGCATGCGTTTGTTCGGTAACCTCTATGCAGGCGAACTCATTTTCATCCTCATTGCCATGCTGGGGGGGACGGCGACGGTGCTGGGCTTTTTCGGTCACATCGTCGCTGGGACGATTTGGTCGATTTTCAAGCTCCTCATCATCACGCTGCAGGCGTTTATTTTCATGATGCTGACGCTGGTGTATGTGGGGCAAGCGCACGACGCGCACTGAGTTTGGTGTATCATCGGGTTTTTGTTTTGTCATCAACTTAAGGAGTAATCATGGACGTTGTTGGCTTTGTTGCAATCGCTGCTGGTTTGATCATCGGCCTGGGGGCTGCGGGCGCGTGTATCGGCATCGGCATCATGGGCAGCCGTTTCCTGGAAGCTTCCGCCCGCCAGCCGGAACTAATGAACACCCTGCAAACCAAAATGTTCCTGCTCGTCGGTCTGATCGACGCGGCGTTCATTATCGGTACCGGTATTGCGCTATGGTACACGACTGCTAACCCGTTCGTCGGCTAATCACGACGCACTGAGGGCGGGCATCGCCTAAACAAGGGAGCAGAAACGTGAATCTCAATGCAACCCTGATCGCGCAAATCATCGTTTTCTTCATCTTGGGATGGTTTACCATGCGATTCGTGTGGCCGCCCTTGATGAAGGCGATCGATGAGCGGGCCGCCAAGATCGCGGAAGGGCTCGCCGCAGCGGATCGGGCCAAGGCCGATCTGGCTTTGGCCGAAAAGAAGGCCGTCGAGGAATTGCGCAAAGCTCGCGAAGAAGCGGCTGCGATGCGTGCTGCCGCCGAGCAGCAAGCGGCGCGAATTCTGGAAGAGGCGCGCATCGAAGCCAACCAGATCGTGGCTCGTGCCGTCAAGGCGGCGGAAGAAGAGGCGCGGGCGGCCGTCAAGCGCATCCAAGAAGATTTGCGCGAAGAAGTGGCGCGGCTGGCGGTGGCTGGTGCGGAACAGATCTTGCGTCGCGAGATCGACGCCAAGGCGCATGCTGAGCTCTTGCAGCGCCTCAAAGAGGAACTCGTCTAACCATGGCCGAAACCCTGACCATTGCGCGGCCTTATGCCGAAGCGGCTTTCGCGCTCGCGCTCGAAGCCAATGCGGTCGAGGCGTGGTCGGGCGATCTCGAGCGCCTGAATGCTCTGTTGGAAGTCCCAGAGATTCGGGCGTTGATCGTCGATCCTCGTCTCGGTGACGAAGAGAAAGTGCAGGCACTGCTGGAGGCGATGACGGCCATCGCTCCCGTTGGCGAGGCGTTTGCGAACTTCGTCCGCTTGTTGGTGGCCAACGATCGCCTGTCCTTGATCGGCGACATCGTTCGGTTGTTCGAG
>FWWM01017413.1_pt1 | contig 10448 bp, 6 predicted proteins | sample 2228351 | NCBI WGS metagenome assembly FWWM01 (sample SAMEA103939774, study PRJEB20133) | metagenome
TGGCCGAAGTTGAGCAGATCACCGGTCTGCGCAATGTGCACATGTCGATTACCGCCATCGAGCTGGTGCGCGGAGCGCTGGCAACTGTGCATGCTTTCGCCGCGCGCGATCTGAGCGAGAAAGACCTCTGGCAGGCCTATCGCGCCTTCGCCCGCGAGCAACCGTTTGTGCGGATCGTCAAAGAGCGACAGGGAATCTACCGCTACCCTGAACCGAAGATTCTGGCCGGGGCCAACTACGCCGACATCGGGTTTGCCTACGAGCCGGACACGCATCGGATTGTGAGCATCTGCGCGATTGACAACCTGATGAAGGGAGCGGCAGGCAGCGCAGTGCAATGCATGAACCTGATGTGCGGCTTCGCTGAAACGACCGCACTGACCTTTGCCGGCCTGCATCCGTGATCGCATCCGCAGCGGCGAGCGCTGATTCGTCGCTGCGGATGGAACCAAACGCACCCTTTTCTTGCAACGGCGCGCAATGATGCAGGCGAAGACGGGAGCGAGCGCTTTTCCCCTGCCTATCTCTCTGCCGTAATGCGCCGCGCGCAGTGAAGCAATCCCCGCTCAGGAGAGTGATCCTACGAACGTCGGAGCCTGTACCCGGCTGCTTCCCGATCCCAGGCATTGCCTACCCCTTCGGCTTTGAGTTTGTACTTCTCAACCCGTTCAGTGGCCGTCTTGGGCAGGCTGGCGCGAAACTCGACATAGCGCGGCACCGCGAAATAGGCCAGCCGCTCTTCGCACCATTGCACCAGCTCCAGGGGCGTCAGCGTCGCGCCGGGACGAAGCACCACCACGATTTTGACCTCTTCCTCGCCCAGCTCGCTCGGCACGCCGACCGCCGCGCTCTCAAGCACTGCCGGATGCGTATTCACCGCTCGTTCCACTTCCCACGAGGAGATATTTTCGCCGCGCCGCCGGATCGACTGTTTGAGCCGGTCGATGAAGATCGCATAACCAGCTTCATCAAGTTTGCCCAGATCGCCGGTGTGGAACCAGCCGCCGCGCAGCGCGGTTGCCGTCTGCTCGGGCTGATGATAGTAGCCCAGCATCATCACATGATCGCGTTGCGGACGAATGACAATCTCACCGGGCGTGCCGGCAGGCACAGGCGTGTCGTCGGGGCCAAACACGGCTAGCTCGAACCCTGGCATCGCTGTGCCGAACGTGCCGACCCGCACCGCAGCGCGCGGATTGGCGACGCAAAATCCGGTGGTTTCGGTCAGGCCATACCCTTCGATGATGGTCAGTCCAAACCGCTCCTCGAACGCGCGCCAGAGATCGGGCGGCGTCGCTGCGCAGGCCGCGATCCGCACCCGATGAGCGCGATCGTCAGGCGACGGCGGTTGCTTCATCAGAATGGGGATCATCGCTGCGAGCAGATTGCAGATCGTCGCGCCCAGATCGGCCAGTTGCCGCCAGTAGCGCGAGGCGCTGAACTGTTCGATCAGCGCGATGGTCGTGCCGAGGTAGATCGCCGGCAGCACGGTATGGGCCTGGGCGTTGATGTGGAAGAGCGGCAAACTGGTGCCGAATACATCATCGGCGGTCGCGCCGATCATGACATCGGCGAAGAGCGCGGCTGAGTGGAGATAGGCCGCATGGCTGAGCATCACCCCTTTGGGCGGGCCGGTGGTGCCTGACGTGTAGAGAATACTGTGCAGATCGGTGGCGTTGCCCGGCGATGGGGTCGCCGGGGATGCGCTGGTCAGACGGGCACCCCAATCGGTATTGCGCCCGATCAGATGGCGCAGCGCCGGCGCCTGATCGCGCGGGGCAACGATCCGCTCAATCAAATGATCTTCAGCGACCACAACGGTTGCGCCAGCGTGAGCGAGGATATAGCCGAGCGTATCCCCCTTGAGATGGATGTTGATTGGCACCGTCACCGCGCCGAGGCAGGCGCACCCAAACCACGCCCAGAGGTAATCGGGCGTATTGCCGAGCATCAGGGCTACTCGATCGCCCGGCTTCACGCCGAGATCGGCGAAGACGCCGGCAGCGCGCCGGGGGGCCAGCATTACTGCTTCGGCATAGCGCCATTCCCGATCGGTAAAGCGAAGCAACATCCGATCGGGCTGACGTTCTGCCTGCGCTTCAAGAGCATGCCAGATCGTGTTCATAGGCGTTGCGAGCTATTCAAACCGGCGGATGGGTGTATTGTACCTTAGATCGGGAAAGTTGTCGCAGGCATACCGCGCTACGAATCGCGCCGAGGTTGTTCAGATTCCGCTGACCAGCTCTCGCCCATTGCGGCGAGCAGTTGTTCATCGCGGCAATCGTTGCCCACGCTGAGCAACGCCAGCCAGCCCACCCCACCGATCACGAGCGCGAGCGGGATCCAGGTGACGCCGAGAGGCGGCCATGCTGCGCTGAGCGTTGCCACTGCGCCTTTCCCCTGCCAGTGATACCACTGCACACCCAGCGCCATCAGCGCGAAGGCGCTGACCTGCAATGGCCGCAGGCGCGGGCCATCGATCCGGCACGAGATGGCAGCGCGCTGGCGCCAGTGGGCCACCACGCCGCCGCTGAACACGCTGAGGGCAATGCCCATGCCGCCACCGCCGGGACCAAGCAGCGTTTCCAGCGCTACGCTGATGATCAATCCGGCAATGATCGCGCCGATCCACCAGAGCCATCGCTGCACGTTGCGCATCATTGGTTCACCTTACAACTGCACTTCGCCCAGCTCAGCCTCAAGCGCAGCCACGGTCACGCGCAGCACCTTAATCCGGGCATATTTCTTATCCTCGGCTTCGACGATCGTCCACGGCGCAAACGGCGTGCTGGTGCGCAGCAGCATCTCATCAGCCGCTTCGAGGTACGCCGGCCACTTCTCGCGGTTGCGCCAGTCTTCGTCGGTCAGCTTCCAGGCTTTATATGGCACGTGTTGCCGCGCTTCAAAGCGTCGCAACTGTTCTTCGGGGCTGATATGCATCCAGAACTTGGCGATGATGGTGCCGAAATCGACCAGTTGCCGCTCAAACTGATTGATCTCGGCGTAGGCGCGGCGCCACTCATCTGGTCGGGCAAAGCCTTCTACCCGCTCGACCAGCACCCGACCATACCAGGAACGATCGAAGACGGCGAACTGGCCGCGCGGCGGCAACCGACGCCAGAAGCGATAGAGGTAATGACGCGCTTTGTCGTCGCCAGCCGGAGCAGCAATCGCATGCACGGTATAGGCGCGCGGATCGAGTTCGGCGGTCAGACGCTGGATCGCGCCTCCTTTACCGGCGGCATCCCATCCTTCAAAGACGAGCACTACCGGACGTTTCTGATGATAGACTTGCAGGCCGAGCAGATAGAGTTTGGCTTGCAGGCGCTTCAATTCCTGATGGTACTCATCATCGTCGATACGCAAACTCAGATCGACCCGCTGCAACGGACTGGCGGCGCGCAGCAGCGGCGCCGGCGCGATTGGCGCTACCGGCGTCACGACCGGCATCATCGCGGATTGGGGACTGGTTTCAGGCAGCGCAACAACCGACACCGCCCGATCAGCATTCATCTGATCCGGCAGGCGGCGGGCAACGTAGAAACGACGCAGCGCGGCCCCGCTGTCGTCGATGCTAGCGCCGCGATCGGCAGCGGTGACATTGAGCCGCCCTTCAAGCGCGCTGACAATGATCTGCAACACGCTGAGGCGCGCATAGCGTTTATCGGCTGCCGGAATGATATGCCAGGGCGCGAACGCGGTATCGGTGCGCGCCAGCATCTCCTCAACGGCGCGGTACACCTTCTTGTAGTGACGATTCTGCCAGCGATCCTCTTCGGTTACCCGCCAGGCGTTGAGGGGATCGGCCAACAATTTGGCGAACCGCCGCGATTGCTGTTTTCTGGTGATGTGCAGCCAGAACTTGAGGATCAAGGCGCCATCATCGGCTAACTGACGCTCGAAGATGACTGCGTCTTCGCAACGCGCGCGCCACTGATCACGGTCGCCATTGGTCGTATACGCCGCCAGCAATTCACGATACCACGAGCGATCGAAGAAGTTCATCTGCCCATAGCTGGGCACTTTCAGCCAGAAGCGGTAGAGCCACGGATACTGCTGCTCATACGTGCGGGGCGGCGTAATGGAATGAACACGGAAGCCCCGCGGATCGAGGCGACGGGTCAGCGTGGCAATGGTGCGCGCCTTGGCCGTACCCGCCCATCCCTCAAAGACGAAGATGGTTGGAATACCGGCCTCGATCAGCATTTGCTCAAGATCGAACAGGCGCGCCTGCAACACGGGCGCCGATTGCTGATAATCGATCTTGCTCAGTTTAACATCGGTAATACAGCGTTCAAGCATTGTCAACGCCTTCCTTGACCAGCAGTGCGGGTGTGGCCTGATCGGCTGCCATCACAGCCATAAAGACTTCAACGACCTTCGGATCGAACTGGCGACCGGCCTGTTCGCGAATATAGTTGAGCGCGCGCTCAGATGACCATGCCGGACGATAGGGACGAGCGCTGGTCAGCGCATCGTAAACATCGACCACCGCGAAAATGCGCGCCGCCAGCGGGATTTGCTCGCCGCGCAATCCGCGCGGATAGCCGGTTCCATCCCATTTTTCGTGATGACACCAGGGAATATCGATGGCCGGCGCCAGAAAGGCAATCGGATGGAGGAGATCGTAGGCCAGTGTCGGATGCATGCGCATGATGGGCAATGCGAACGGTCAGCTCGGTGACACGCCGTGAATGGCCTTCCGTTTCGTGATCGCGCAGATCGAGCGCGCGCGCCCAACCTTCGATCGTTGCGTCATACGCGGCGCGCAATTCAGCGTTCGCTTGCTGAATCTGCTCAAACAGCGCCGCGCGGTGGAGGGCATTGCCAACCCGATCGGCAGCGGCGACGAGCAAGTCGAGCGACGAGCAAGTCGATAACCGATGGCGGCAGCGGCACAGCATTGACAATCACGATCGCGCCGCAGGCATGGCCTGGCTCGCAATCAGCGCAACGCGCTGGCACAATGATCAGCTCAGCTTGATCATTGTTGCCGCAGGTTACCGTCTCATGCCACCACGGCAGCGAGACGGCATGCGCTATCACCTCCGGCACCCGCCTGGACAGCCAGTCAAACCGGGTCATCTCGCCGCAGGCATACTCGATCTGCCAGCCATGAGCCGTTTCCTGCCACAAGACGAGCGCCTGAGCGGGAACAACCGCAGCAATCTGGCGCATGATAATCCACGCCAGTTCGGCGCGATTACGAGCGGCGCGCATCGCTTCAGACAACTCATTCAAAAACGCCTGCTGCCGCTCGCGCTGCACCCGCTCAGTAATATCCTGCTTTACCGCAATGAAATGGCTGATCACTCCGCCATTGAGCTGCACGGGAGTAATGGTCATCTCCTCCGTGTACAATGTTCCGTCCTTGCGGCGGTTGATGATCTCCCCGCGCCACGTCTGACCGCTCAGGATCTGGCGCCAGAGTCGGGCGTAAAAGTCACGATCGTGCTGGCCTGAACGGAGGATACGGGTAGACTGACCGATTGCCTCAGTTGCGCTATAGCCGGTCAGACTGGCAAAAGCCGGATTTACCCATTCAATCACTCCGTTCATATCAGTGATCACTATCGCCTGCGCAGTTGCCTCCAGCGCAGCCCGCAACCGCTCAATCTCAGCCTGCGCCTGTCGTCGCTCGGTAAGGTCGCGGACGATGCTCAACAAGACTCGTTCACCCTCAATGTCAGCGCCAACCGAGCTAACCTCCACAGGGAACCGGCTGCCATCGCTGCGCACATGGACAGTTTCAAACAGAATTCCTGTCGTATTGGCCTGTGCCATCTGCTGATCAACTTCGGCGCACGTCTCCGGGGCGCGCAGATCGTAGATCGTCCGCGCGCAGAGTGCTTCCCGCCGATAACCATACGCGCGCTCGGCGGCGACGTTCGCTTCGCGAATCCGCCCATCACTGGCGCGCACGAACAGGACAATATCATGCGCATGCTGGCTCAACAGCTCGTAGCGAGCAAGGCGGGCTGCTGCCTCAACCTGGATGGTGACATCACGCGCAATCCCTTCGATGACCCCATCGACAACAACGAAGCGCACATCCAGCCAGACCAAACGACCATCACGACGCCGGGCACGCAACAGTTGCTGACCGCGGCCTTGCGGGAGCAGACGATCGAAGCTGGTAGATTGCGCCTCATCGATGATGTCGGCGATTGGCGTGTGCTGCAATAGTTCGCTCGGACTATAGCCAAGCACCTCGAACACGGCAGCATTGACGAAGTCGAGCCTTGGCAACGGCGTTAGCGCATACCGAAAGATGATGTCTGGCGCCTGCTCGGCCAGCCGACGAAAGCGGGCCTCGCTCTGCGCCAGCAGCGCCTGCGCCTGATCGCGCTCAGCGATTCGACGGCGCGCCTCGATGGCGCGAGCGATCATGCCGGCAAGCAGCATACCCTCTTCAATCAGACTGGCGGTAAATGCATACGTCCGCCCAGCATAGAGATTGATTGTGCCGATCACGCACCCATCAATCTGGAGCGGCAATGCCGCCGAGGAGAGCAACCCATGCGCCAGCGCCGCAGCGCGCCACGGCTGCATAACCGGATCGGTTGCGATATTGCTCGATACCCGCGGCTGCCCCGATTGCAGGCTGGCGCCGGTTGGGCCACGACTGAGCTGGCGATCATTGAGACGGATCTGGATCTGATCGAGATACCCGCTCGCCGGCCCCCAGCAGGCTACCGGTTGCACCCGTGAAGACTCTGGATCGATCAGCCCAAGCCAGACCAGTCGCAAGTCTAAGCGCTCGCCAATCGACCGGCAGGTTTCCTGCTCAAACTGCGGCGACGGCAGATCACTTCCCGCCAGTCGATCCACCAGATGAAAGAGATGACTCATTTGGCGATGCAGTCGCGCCTGCTGCTGCGCTCGTCTGATCAACCGCAGGCCAAATGCGCTGTGGAACAGTATGAAGAGCAGGTTCAGCCAAAACCACGACCAGGGCGATGCATCCGGCGCAACCCACAGCCAGCAACCCGCTACCCCCACCCAGGCAAACAGCAGGAACAGGAAGCTGCGGGAACCGGTCAGCGGATCAGAGGCTGTTGATAGCTTCGTCATATCACTCCTCAACGCAAGGTGGGCGCTTGCGTTATCCCAATTGTAGCAAATAGTTGCAGCCAGTACACGACCAGATGGAGCGTTATGCTGGCAATCAACGCAATCTCATGTGACGATTTCACAACTGCGCCGCATTGTGAGCAGAATGCAATGCTACGGAAAGGGTGACGACGTATAATGAAGGTTAATGAGGTCGCAGTCAATCAGAGGAGCTTCGCCATGGCAATCGATATCGAGCAGTCGGCAGATGAAATTGAGCGTCTGGCAGAGGTGGCTGAGCATCTGCGTGATGGCGACTTTGCAGTGGAGATTCCCGCGCTGGAGAGCAACGATGCGCGGTTGCAGCGACTGGCCGTCTCGCTGCGCGAACTGGCCCGCAGCCTGGCCCGTCGGCAGCGCGAGATTGAAACCCTGCACCGGATTACCACCCGGATCAATGGATCAATGCCGGCCTGATGCTCGACGAAATCCTCGATGGGGTCTACAACGATTTTCGCGATGTGATACCCTACGACCGCATCGGCTTTGCGCTGCTCGAAGATGGCGGGCGGGTGCTGCGCGCGCGCTGGGCGCGCACCAGTTTGCCCACAGTGCATCTCAAGCGCGGCTATGCCGCAGCTATGGCCGGCAGCAGTCTTGAAAGCATTCTGCGCACCGGTCAGCCGCGCATCATCAATGATCTGGTGCGCTACCTGCGCCGCAAACCCGAATCGGAATCGACGCGCCTGATCGTCAATGAGGGCATCCGCTCATCGCTGACCTGTCCGCTGATTGCCAACGGCGTTCCGGTTGGTTTCATCTTCTTCTCGAGCGCTCAGCCTAACACCTACACCGCTGAGCACGTCGATCGCTATATGCAGATTGCCGAGCAGTTGTCGGTGATTGTCGAGAAGGGGCACCTGGTATCGCAACTGGCTGCGCAAAAAGAACTGCTCGAGCAGCAAAACGAGGAATTGCGGCGATTGTCGGTCTGGAAAAACAATCTGTTAGGCATGGTAGCGCATGATCTGCGCAATCCGGTCGCGATCGTGCAGATGATGGCAGCTATCCTGCGCAATCCTCAGTTGCAGCGCCCTCCGGAAGAGCGGCAGCGCATGCTCGATGACATCTATCGCCAGACCGAGCACATGCTGGCAATGCTCAACGATCTGCTAGACTTGAGCCAGATTGAAAACGGCACTGTCACCATCTGCCCCGAACCGGTGGAAGTCGAACCGCTGCTCGACGAAACGATTAGCCGACACCGGTTACTGGCCAACCCCAAACAGACGCAGATTATTCTGACTACGCCTGTGAGCGGGGTCGTTTATGCCGATCCGATCAGATTGCGACAAATCCTCGACAACCTGATCTCGAATGCGGTCAAGTTCTCGCCGCCCGGCAGCATTATCAGGGTTAGCGCTGAATGCGATGGCGATTGGTGGAAATTCGCCGTCAGCGATCAAGGCCCAGGGATCAGTCCCGAAGAGCGCAGCCGCCTGTTTGAAGTCTTCAGTCGGCTCTCAGCCAAACCGACCGGCGGCGAAAAAAGCGTCGGTCTTGGCCTGGCGATCACCCGCAAAGTGGTGATTGCTCACGGCGGCACGATCGATGTCACTTCCACTCCTGGCGAAGGAGCCACGTTCTGGTTCACACTGCCGGCAGTGCCTCGTGAAAGGGTGTGACGATGCAACCCCCATCGCCCATTCAACGCCTGACCCGCACCTATCTGGGCGGTCTCATTCTCATAGCTGCGCTGGCAATCGGCGGCTATGCCGTGCTGGCAATGGCAACCCTGCGCCTCTCGCGCTACGACGATCTGCTCGAATTGACCAGTCGGCAGCAGATTCGCAGTCAGCAAACCGCCCTGCTGGCCAGCGAGCTGGCGCTCTTTGCCAATGCGGCGCAGGCGGCTTCGATCCGGGCTGAATTGCGCACCCTTGTTGATGAGTTGCAGCAGACTCACCTGCGTTTGCAGGCAAGCGCTGTTGAACCAATGTTGAACACCCTTACGCCGGCGCTCGAACGGTACATTTTCTATGTCAATCAACTCATTGAAACGCCCAGCGAACGATTGAGTCGCGACAACCCCGACTTGCGCGCCGTTCAGACCAATCTGATTACCCTGCAAACCGGGCTTGCCGGAGCGCGCGCTTCGCTACTGCTCACCAGCCAGAATCTACGCGAACAGATCAGGCTCATCCAGGCTGGCGTGCTGGGCATGATCCTGCTCCTGCTCACCGTTGGCGGCCTTTTCGTGGTGCGACCATTCGCCCGCAGCGCGCGCCGCGAGGCGGAATGGTTGCAGATGCTCTCGCTGGTGGCGCGTTCGACTGACAATGCCGTGATTATTACCGATCGATCTGGTCTGATCGAATGGGTCAATGACGCTTTCACTCGCATCTCCGGGTATACCCTCGACGAAGTGCGTGGGCGCAAACCGGGTGATATTCTGCAGGGGCCTGATTCTGATCCGGAAGCGATCGCGGCGATGAGTCAGGCTATTCGCAGCGGCGAGTCGATTAAAACCGAGATTATCAACTACACCAAACAGGGGCGACCGTACTGGCTGGCGATTACCATCTCGCCGGTGTATGACGAGCAGGGCAACCTGGCGCGCTTTATTGCCATCGAATCGGACATCACACGCCAGAAGGACATGGAACGCGCGCTCCGCGCTGCGCTCAAAGAGAGCCGCGACGTGATGAACGCGCTCGATCAATCGGCCATTCTATCGATTGCCGATCCCGAAGGACGCATTCTCGAAGTCAATGAGCAGTTTTGCCAGATTACCGGTTACCGGGCCGATGAATTGATTGGGCAAGATCATCGCATCTTCAAATCAGGGGCGCATCCGCCGGAGTTCTTTGCCGACTTGTGGCGGACGATCACCGCAGGGAAGATCTGGCGCAACGAGATATGCAATCGGGCCAAAGACGGGCGTTTGTTCTGGGTTGATACCACTATCGTGCCGTTTATCGGCGAAGACGGCAGGCCTGAACGATACCTGGCGGTTCGGTTTGACATTACTGCGCGCAAAAAGAGCGAAGAGGAGCTGCGCGCCAGTGAAACGCGCTACCGCTCGGTGATCACGGCAATGAGCGAAGGGATCGTGGTGATGAACCAGCACGGTCAGATCGAGACCTGCAACGCTAGCGCCGAGCGCATTCTTGGCCTCAGCCACGACCAGATCATCGGTCGCACCAGCTTCGATCCGCGCTGGCGCGCCATTCACGAGGATGGCAGCCCCTTCCCCGGCGAGGAGCACCCGGTGATGGTGTCGCTCACCACCGGCAAATCGCTCAAAGATGTGATTATGGGGGTGCATAAACCAAACGGCGAGCTGACCTGGATCTCGATCAACTCGCAGCCGCTCTGCGATGAGCAGGGGCGAG
>FWWM01017414.1_pt1 | contig 10447 bp, 14 predicted proteins | sample 2228351 | NCBI WGS metagenome assembly FWWM01 (sample SAMEA103939774, study PRJEB20133) | metagenome
CGCCTCCAGGGCGGCCAGCCGCTCCCGGAGGCGACGGTTCTCCTCCGCCAGCCGCTGCACTTCCTCCCGCAGGCGCCGGAGTTCCCCTGCCGTCGGGTCTGGGGCCGAGGGCCTCCCCCAGCGCCCCTCGAGGGCCCGGGCGAAGAAGGCCCGCCACTCCTCGGGCCCCCAGATGTCGGGCGCCCGCGGGTCGGCCCGCCGCGCTTCCTCCATGATCACTCCGTCCACCCGGGCGGCGATCTCCATGAGCACCCGAACGAACTCCCGCGCCCGGGCCTCAGCGATCTCCCGCAGCTCCCGCTCCGCCCGCAGGAGCCCCTTGAGGAGTTCATCCCGCGTGGCCTCCAGGCCCATCATCGCAGGGCCTCCGCCGCCTCCTCCACCGCCCGCCGGCCGGCCTCTCGATCCGCGCCCCCCGCGGCCCAGTCCGCCACCGCTTCCGCCGCCGCACGGACCTTGCTCCGCGCCCCCTCGAGGGCCGGATGGCCTCCAGCCGTCTCGCGCCGGATCCGGTCCCGCAGAAGCATCGCCCGCACCGGATCCGGCCGGGCCTCCAGCATCGCCGCCAGCACCTCCACATCCCGGCGCAGGCGGTCCCGCTCGGCCCGGAAGGCCCGCTCCGCTTTCATCGCCTGCCAGTCGGCATACGAAAGCAGCCGCGGGCGGCCTTCCTCGACCGGCGTCACCGCGCGGCCGGCCAGGGCCAGGACCAGGAGGACCAGGATCCCGGCGGCGGCCGTCCCGGGGACAAGGAGCCTTTGCAGGCGCGGGTCGAACTCGATCTCCACCATCGCCGCTCCGGCGGTCGGGCATCTTTCCGGGCGGCCGAAGTGGCCGCCTCACCAGGACAGTAAATACACCACCGCCAGGGCCATCTGCTGAAGCCGCTCCGAAAGGAGCTTAGCGGCGATCATGGCGGCGATCAGCTTCAGCAGGGTCAGCCACATCCCGGAGGCCATCCCTCGCATGGGCCGCCTCCTCTTCGGAGCGTCGGCCCCGGCCGAAGTGGTCGGGGGCCCGATCGCCGCCCCCGACCCCCGGCCCGGGGAGGCCTCCGTCTGGTTATCGCGCCGGTTATCGCGACCGATACCGCATCCGGGCCTCCGCCTCCGCCCGGGCCCGAAGGGTGGTGGGGAGGATGAAGGACTGCACCTCCGCCTCCGCGCGGCACACCGCCACGTCCCCCTGGATCCCCAGCCCGGTGAGGGCCGGGCGGAACCGCACGATCCCCGCCTCGGCCGCCGTGTTCCAGAAGGCATAGGCCGCGTTGGCCCCCGCCGGCCCCGGGTCAATCCGCCAGACCCCCGCCTCCCGGAAGGCGCGGACGTCGGCGGTGTTGGCGGCCGCCTCGCAGGCGGCATCCAGCGCCGTCTGCAGCCGTGTTCGCACGTAGAGGAGGCGGGTGATGTCAATGGAAAGGGCCAGCAATGGGACGAAGACCGTGGCCAGGATCACGGCCCACCAGGCCATGGAGTAGCCGCGCCCCCACGCCATCTACCACCCCTCGCTCCGGAAGACGGCGGTGACGGTCCCGGAGAACTTCGTGGGCCCCGGGCGGCCGAAGAAGGCCATGAGGCCCCCCAGGTAGGAGGGGACCTCCCAGCGCACCTCGACCACGATGGGGATCCCGGGCGCCCCACCCCCGTAGGCCTGCACCTGGTAGGACCCCACGGCGGCGTGGGCGAGGGCGGCCTGCGCCGCGGCAACGGCGGCCGCGGCCGCGTTCCCCTGGACCACCGATCCCATCCGGGCCCCGAAGTTGGCGGCGTTGGCGGCGTTGACGGCGGCGAAGCCCGCGATGGCCCCGTTGATCATCAGGAGCGCCGCGAGCAGGACCACCGGCAGGGTCACCGCCGCCTCGGCCATGTCGGCCCGGCGGTCTTTGAGGCGGTCAAATGGCCCCCGCCACCGCGTTGACCACATCCGAGATCCGGCCCCCCAGGAACTGAAACGCTGCGAAGGCCGCGAGGATGATCAAGAACATCACCACGGCCTTCTCCGCCATGTCGCCTCGCAGGTCTCGGATCAGCCGCATGGCCTCCTCCACGGGATCGGAAATAAAAAAGGCGCCATGCCCCTCACGGGCAACGGCGCCTTTCGATATCTATGATAGCCGGTTCCGTCCGGCTGTCAAGTCCCCGCCCCGCACCACGGCCGCCGCCACCCTCATCCTGTCCCCGGCGAACCAGCGGATTTCAAACCTCTCCCCCACGCCCAGCCGCCGCATGGCCTCCAGGAGGTCCTCCGCGGACGGTCGAAGGCCTGCCGTCTGGACCACCCACTCCGCGGCCGGCTCCCAGCCCTCCCGGGTCCGCTCCCAGACCACAAAAACCTGCGCCCGGCCGGGAAAGCCGGCGGGCCGCTTGATCCGCCGGAAGCCCCTCCGGGCCAGATGCTCCGGGTCCGGCTCCCGGAAGAGATCGTTGAAGTAGACCAGCCCCGCCCAGGGCAGCACGGGGTCCAAGTTGGCGAGATCGTAGAAGCGGACGCACACCTCCTCATACGGGCCGGACCACATCTCCACCATTTCATGGACGCCCCATGCACCAATGGGTCGCAGGGCGTAGACCAGGTGGCCACCGTCCGCCAGGTCCCGGGCGAGGTGGATCTCCACCCCGTCCGCCCGCGAAGCGATCGCGATGGGGATGGGCTTGACCAGGCCCATCGGGATCTCTCCCGATGAAGTCGCATCCACCGTCGCTCGGATCAGGGCGGCCAGGAAGATCCCCACGAGCCCCGGGAACCGCCGCTCCCCCCGCAGCCGGAAGGCGAGGGCGGCCATCCCCAGCCCCAGGGCGAGGGCCGCCAGGGTCCCGGCGTCCGGGAAGACGAGAAGCAGCACCAGGGCCGCGCAGACGTCCGCCCCGCCCATCCATCCCCGCTCCCACGCCTCCCGCAGCAGCGGGGCGGCCAGGATGGGGACCGCCCGCCGGTCCGCCAGGGCCCCCAGGGCGGAAAGGGGGGCGAGCGCCCGGGGGAGGAGGAGGGCCGCCCCAACGGAAAGCGGTGCGATCCATCCCCCCCGCAGGCCCGAGAGGATCCCCGCCGCCAGAAGGGGCAGCGCGTTCCAGCGCCAGGACGGCAGGCGCCGGAACCGGAGGTCGAAGTAAGCCCCCGCCCCCAGCCAGGCGAGGACTACCAGACGAAGGGCAGCATCCGCCACCGCACCCGTCCCATGTAGGCGGCGTAGTCCGGGTCCGCCGAAAGGATCTCCTCCTCCCAGCGGGCCCGGGCGACGCAGAGCCCGAGGATCCCTGAAAGCACCGTCAGGTTCCAGGCGGAGGGGTGGGCCGCGGTGAAGGCGGCGGCCGCCAGCGCCTCCCCTGCGTAGGCCGGATGGCGCAGGAGCCGGTAGGGTCCCCCTTCCGCGATCCGCCCCCGGCGGGCCGGGGCCACCCCGAAGGCCTCCCCCAGGGTCCACAGCGCCCACAGGGAAAGGAGCGTTCCCCCGGCGGCCGCCGCCCAGGCGGCAGGGGGCGAACCCCCCTCCCCGCGCAGCAGCAGCGGCAGGACCGCCCCACCCCATGCGGCCAGGCGCCGGGGGAGGGCGGCCTCCCGGACCGCCTCCGCCCGGAAGACCAGCCGGACGCCGGCCAGGGCCGCTGGGGCCGCGGCCAGCAGAAAGAGCGGATCCCCGCCCCGCCGGAAGGCCTCCAGGCGGGCCAGGGCGAGCAGGATCCAGAAGGAGGCTCCCAGGGCCGAGAGGATCATCAGAACGCCTCGAACAGCCCCGCCAGCAGCGGCAGCATGACGATGGCCACGAAGGGCAGGAAGAAGAAGAGGGCTGCCGGGATGACCAGATCGCTCTCCAGGCGCTCGGCCGCCCGCATGGCCCGGGCCTGCTCCTCCCGGGCCAGGGCCTCCGCCACGCTGGCCATCAGATCCGCCCCCGCCGCCCCCTTCTCGGCCACCAGATCCAGTTGGACGGCGAAGGTGGCGAGCGCCTCCTCCCCCATCCTCCGCAAGACATCCACCAGCACCCCCCGGGCCGGCCCGCGGGAGAAGAGGGGCCGGCCGGTCCGCCGGGCCTCCGCCACCGCCTCCAGGAGCAGCCGGGCCAGGGGGCCGGGGCGTTCCGCCGCCCGCTCCAGGGCCCGGTCGGGGGCGTTGCCGGCGAACAGCTCCGAGGCGATCAGGGTGGCCGCCTCCGGGATCTCCCGCCGGACCCGCCGGCGGACGGCGTTCGCCTTCCCCCGGACCCGCAAGAAGGGAAGGGCGAACAGCAAAACCGGCGCGGCCAGGAAGATGGGGGCCCCCAAGACCGCTGCCGCCGCCAGACCTGGAAGCGCCCAAAGAACCGCCCGACCCAGCAGCGCCGCTGGGGAGGTGGGGGTGGAGGGATCCTCGAGGGAAACCCACCGGAGATGGAGCGCCCAGACCCGGAGGTCCAGGCCCGCCCGGGCGGCCATCCCCGCCAAGCGCTCCCCGATCCGGTCGGCCAGGGTCCGCCGGCCGCCGGTGAAGGCCTCCAGCCGCGCGGCCGCCCCGGGGCCGGCCGGCAGCATCTCCGCCAGGAAGTAGGCCAGGGCGGCCGCCGAGGCGGCGCCGACCAGGGCGAAGACAGCTGAGATCATATCGCCTCCCGCACCATGTCGCGGATGAAGAAATAGCCGTAGCCCGCCAACCCCATGGCGATGGCGTAGCCGATCTGGACGGCCGGATGCTTCACGGAGGCCTGCATCATGGGGTTGGCGAGGAACAACACCAGCACCCCCCCGAGCGCCAGCAACATCGTGCGGACCGCCCCCATCATCCCGTCCGCCTTGGCCCGGGCGGCCTCCCGAGCGGCGAGGATCCCGGAAAGCCGCCCCGCCGCCGCCGCCAGCGCCCGCCCGTAGCCCGGGCCCCCGGTCTCATGGGCCCGGCGCATCAGGAACACCGCCAGGCCCAGGGCGGGGGAGAGGGCGGCCGCCTCCGCCTCCATCGCCGCCCAGCCCGACTCCCCCTCCTGGCGGACGCGGGCGAGGAATCGCTCCAGCCAGGCCCGCAGCGGCCCCGACTCCATCGCCTCCACCAGTTCCTCGACGGCGATGGTGATATGGGGCGTAATTTGAATCACCGAGGCCAGCCGCTCCAGGAAAACCGGCAGCCCCGCCTCCACCTCCCGCACGTAGGCCTCCCAGCGGGAGGCCACCATCTCCCCCGCCGCCATCCCCCCCAGGGCCCCCGCCGCGAGGGCGATCCCAGGGGGAAAACCCAGGGCCAGCACCAGCAGCCCCACCGCCCCGCCCAAGGCCAGGCGGAGGAGGAGCAACGCCTCCTCCTCCCGCCCCGCCGGGGCGAAGGGGAGGGCCAGCCGGATCTGGAACGCCCGCTCGTTGGGGGAGAGGTCCTCCCGCCCCCCGCCCCGGAAGGCCTCCAGCCGCGCGGCCGCCCCGCGGGCGGAGAGGATCGCGAGCACCCACTCCGAAAGGAAGTAGGCCAGGGCGGCCGCCGTCCCGGCCGCCGCAAGGACGAAGAGCGCCGCCATCGTTCACCTCCGGGTGATGGGGGCCATCTCGGGCTCCCCGTAAAGCCAGACCTTGCGGAACTTTACGTCCCCGCCCTTCAGCTCCCGCTCCGGCTCCCAGACGCCCAGGATCCGCCGGCGGCCGTCCCGCCAGCCCACCTGGACCACGAGATCCACCGCCTGGGCGAAGATCGCCTTGGCCGCCTCCATCCGTACCCCCACGTCGGCGAACATGATGACCGCCATCCGGAAGACGGCCTCCTCCGGTCCCTCGGCGTGGAAGGTGGAGAGCCCCGGGTGGTCCGACATCTGGGCCCGGAAGAGGGCCATCGCCGCATCCCCCCGCCGGACCTCCCCCACGATGAGCCAGTTGGGGGACATGCGCATCGCGTCGTCCACCCCGTCCTTGACGGTGTAAGGGGGCACCCCGGAGCCCGGCGGGGCCGGTCGGGCCTCCAGGGTCACCACGTGGGGGTGGTCGAGGAAGATCTCCTCGGGGTCCTCGATCTTGACGATCCGGGCGTCCCGGGGGATCCCGGCGCACAGGGCCGAAAGGAGGGTGGTCTTGCCGGTGGCCGTCCCCCCGATGACCAGCACCCGACATCCCCGTCCCACCGCCGCCACCAGGGCCTCCACCACCGCTCGGGGGGCCATCTCCCAGGCAACGATCTGCTCCGGGGTGACGGGCCGGGCCTCGAACAGCCGGATGTTGAGGGACGGATACCCGTCTCCAGGGCAGACGGCCGGGTGGATGGCCTTGATCCGCGCCCCCGAGAAGCCCGGGGCGCGGGGGAGGCGGGCGTCCACGCTGGGCGTGGCCTCCGAGAGGGAACGCCCCAGAGGGGCCAGGAGCGTCTCGACCGCCCGCCAGGCCTCCTCCCGGGAGGGGCGGATCCCGGCGTCCTCGAAGCGCGGGGCGCCCTTCTTGAGGATCCACACCCGCCCATCGGGGGTGAGGGTGATCTCGGAAAGGTCCGTTCGGGCGGGCGGCAGCAGGGCCTCCAGGAACCCCAGACCCCCCGCTCGGGCGGCCGTCGCCTGGGCCATCCCCACCACCCGCTCCGGCGGGGCGACCAGGCCCCGGCGGGAGAGGGCGGCCTCGACCGCCATCCGCGCCCGCTCGAGCAGCCGCGCCCGGTCCCGGATCTCCGAAAGGGTGAGTTTGCCCATCGCCGCCACGGCCTCGGCGACGACCTCCTCCTCCTGCTCCCGCGTGAGCACCTGGGCGACCCGGGTCCACATGCCTCACCTCACTTCAGCCGGATGCGGATGCTCATGAGCCCCCGCCGCCCCGCCGGGGCCGCGGCCGCCTTCCCGAGGAGGACGTCGGCCAGCGCGTGGATCGCGCGGGCGAATTTGTCCGAGACGTGGGCGGGGGGCTTCCCGGCGTTCTGGGCCTCCTCCACCGCCGGATCGTCCGGGATCGAGGCCACCACCGGCGGGAAGGGACGGCCCAGGGCCTTCGTGGCCGCCGCATGCCATTCCCCCGCCGACATCCCCCCGGGCCGGACCCGGTTGAGGGCCATCAGGATCCCCTCTGGGGGGATCCGGTGCTGGCCGCTCAATCGCTCCGAGACGGTCCGCACCGCCTCCACGCTGCACCAGGCGTCGGCCACCGTGGGGCGGGCGACCAGAAGGAGCGAGTTGCTGGCCGAGATAGCCATCGGGGCCAGGCCCTCCGGGGGGGCATCGAAGACGATCACGGCGTAGCCGGCGTAGGCGGCGGCGATGGCCAACTGGTTGATGGATCCGGGGTCCTCCGGCCGCAGGCCCATCGCCCGGGCCTCGGCCAGCACATCCGGGAATCCCGCCAGCACGTGAAGGTCCCCGACCCGCTGCAACGCCCCCGCCAGCCCGTTCCGGGTGGGGTTGCTCATCCAGGCGGTGATGTTGGGCTCTGCCTCCAGGCCCAGGTGCAGGGGGAGCGGGTCCGGGGCCCCCAGCCCCACCAGCAGCGTCGGCAGCCCTCGGCGGGCGGCCTCCAGGGCCAGGGCGGCGGCGATCGTGCTCTTCCCGGTCCCCCCCGCCTGGTTCCAGACGGTGAGGATCCGGAGCCCCATGAGCCCCCCCGGCCCGCCCTCCCGGGTTGCCCAGGAGAGGTCCGGGGCCTGGGTCCGACGGGATATGGCGTCGGCGTAGATCCTGGGGAGGGCCTCCAGGAGGTTGAGGTCTCCCTGGAAGACCCCCCGCACCGCCGGCAGCGCCGCGATCTCCTCCCGGACGGCGGGCGGGGCCTCGAGGGGCAGCAGCACGTAGGCCACCCCCGGGACCTTCGAGAGGGCCTCGATCAGCGGCCGGGGCCCCGGGAAGATGACGGCGTCCACCAGCACGACCTCCGGCCGTCCGGCGAGCTTGGCCTGGAAGTCGGCCGGGTCGGTGGCGAAGGAGAGCACCCGGAACCTGGCGTCGTTCATCAGCGCGGAGTACCAGGCCATGGCCCGCTGGGGCGGGCCGGCCAGCAGAACGGTCACCTCGCTCATGGCCCCACCTCCATCAGCGCGGCCGGTCCCGGATCTCCTCCGTCCGGGTGATGGTCCCGGACGGAAGCAGCTCCTCCAGGAAGAGCCCGGCGGTGGCGAAGGGCTGCGCCCCCTCCGGGGCGGCGTAGAGGTAGAGGGTGGCGTTCTGGGCGACGTTGAGGGCGGAAAGCAATTCGAGGACGTTCACCAGCCGCTCCTCCTCCTGTCCATCCGGCCTCGCGTAGCGGACCGGCAGCGGGGCCGTGGGCACGGCCAGGATCACCGTCCCCTCCGTCCGCCGCTGGCGGAGGGCCGAAAGCGGCGCCCCCACCCCCTGGGGCAACGGGGGCTCGGGGACGGCGGCGGAGAACTCCGGGGCGATGTAGAGGACCCGCAGGCCCTCCACGGCCACTTTGGAGAAGGCCCCGCGCCCCATCTCGGGGAAGACCACCGCCACCACCCCCACCCGCGCCCCGGGCTGGAGGGTGCCGGCCAGCCCAGCCGGATCGGAAACCTTCACCCCGATCGCCCGCTCGTCCGGGCGCAGGTCCACCGGGGCCCCCAGGGTTGAGGCCCGGAGGACATCCCCCTTCGCCCGCCCCAGGCGGAGGGTCTTCCCGACGGCCTCCTTCGGGTCCGAGAGGGCGTCCGGGGGGACCGAGCGGTCCGGAAGCTCCTTCACCTCCACGTCCTCCGGCCGGACCCTCCAGCCGGCCGGAAGGTCCGCCGTGGCCACCAGGACCTTCCGCGAGGGCTCCGGGCGAAGCATGGCCAGGGACACGAGGAACGCGGCCCCCGCGGCGATCACGGGAATCCAGCGACGCATGTCGGATCACCTCCGGAGCAAAGTGGACAGGCGAAACATGGGCCGGCGCAGGGACGCCCGCCAGGCGGAGAGGGACGGGCGGGGCTCCGGCCAGATCAGCCACCAGCGTTCGACGGGCGGGGGCACCACCCCGTCCCCAGCGGCCGCCCGCGCCCGCCGCAGGCGCTCGGCCGCCCAGCGGTCGCCTGTGGAGAGGGCGTCCACCGAGAGGGCCCGGCGGCCCTTCGGCGGGGGGAGCGCGGTGAGGATCCAATCCCCCCGGTCGGTCCGGATCTGGAAGGCCGGGTCCCCGGGCGTGGGGGAAACCTCCAGCACCCGCACCTCCCCGGAGGCCCCGTCCCCCAGGCGAGCCATGACCTCCGCCAGGTAGGCCCGCAGGTCCTCCGGCGGGCGGACCTCCGCCCGCTCCTCCTCGCGGCGCCGGGCGATGTCCCAAAGCACCCAGGCCTCCACCGCCTCCCGGATCCCCCGGGTCTCGGCGGCGTTCCGGGCCCAGCCCCAGGTCATCAGCGCCCCCAGGAGCGCAAAGCCGGCAATCAGGAGAAGCGCCAGGACCACATCGGCTTCCGTCATCCCTCACCTCCGTTCATGGCGTTCCAGATGGTCTGCGCCAGCCGCCGTTTCTCTCGGGACCAGGCGTCCCGGGCCCAGGAGAGGGCGAGGAGCAGCATCCCCACAACGGCTCCCAGCAGCCAGATGGGGCGACGGAACGGTTGCACCCCGAAGCGGATGCCGTCCGCCACGGTCAGCCGCCCCCGCACCGGAAGAAACACCAGCCGCGCCCGCGCCCCCGCCGGCAGCGCGAACCGCCCGTCGGACCCCGTCACGAGCCGCCGCCCCCTGACCTCCACCTCGGCCCCTGGGATCCCCGGCTCGCCCGGGTCCTGGACGCCGTTCCCGTTCCGGTCCAGGAACACCACCCCCCAGATCCCAGCGGGCGCGGGCGCCGGAGTTGGGGTGGGCGTCGGGGTTGGCGCCGGCGTGAAGGTCGGTATGGGCGTTGGGGCCGGCGTCTCCACCGGCGCCGGGGACGGCGTCGGGGTGCGGGTCGGCGTCGGCGTGGGCGTGAAGGTGGGCGAGACCGTCGGCGTCGGGGTCGCCGTCGGCCCAGGCTGTGAGATCGCCGGCACGGGCGTCGCCGTGGGTGTCGGCGTCGCCGTCGGTGTAGGTGTCGGTGTAGGCGTCGGCGTAGGCGTCGGCGTCGCCGTCGGTGTAGGTGTCGGTGTAGGCGTAGGAGTCGGTGTAGGTGTCGGTGTAGGCGTCGGCGTAGGCGTAGGTGTCGGCGTAGGTGTAGGCGTCGCCGTCGGTGTAGGTGTCGGTGTAGGCGTCGGCGTCGGTGTCGGTGTAGGCGTAGGTGTAGGCGTCGACGTAGGCGTAGGCGTCGGTGTAGGCGTTAGTGTAGGAGTCGGGGTCGGCGTCGACGTAGGAGTCGGTGTCGGTGTCTGTGTCGGCGTTGCCGTCGGGGTTGGCGTCCGCGTTGGCGTCGGTATGGGCGTCGGGGTCGGCGGCAGCCGGTATTCGATCCGCAGGTAATCCACGTGCAGGTCCGTCCAGTCCCCCCAGAACCACTGTTCGAAATAGTTCCCGAACCAGACCAGGTTCGGGCGGAAAGCCCCGACCCCGCCCCCCGCCGGGACGCCGTCCACAAAGCCCGTCCAGGTCCCATCGGGGTTCACCTCCACCCGGACCGTGTGCCAGGCCGTGTCCGGCGCC
>FWWM01017429.1_pt1 | contig 10436 bp, 6 predicted proteins | sample 2228351 | NCBI WGS metagenome assembly FWWM01 (sample SAMEA103939774, study PRJEB20133) | metagenome
GACGAGGGCGGTCACCTCGCCCTGGAAGGGTGAGGGCACCAGGATTCTGGCGACGTCGCCGGGCGCGTACTCGCGGCGGTCGGCGACCAGCTGGATGCGGTCGTTGTTGTCCTGCCGCCAACTGACATACTCGCCGCTCGAGACCCACATCCAGGTCGCCGAGGTGATCGTGTTGCCGGCCTCGTCGGAGACGAGGAGCTGAATCCAGGCCTGGATGATGTCGAGCGGCCCGGTGGGAAAGTCGTGGCCGACCTTGTTGGAGGTGATGATGAGGCGGAGGTTGACGTGATCGCCGGGCCGCACGCGATCCGGGGCGTCCAGTTCGAGGCCGACCACCGGTCCGTTTTGCCACTTGTGGGCGATCTCGGGCACTTCATACTCTCCGCGGAGCCATTGCTCGGTCAGCTCGACATGCTCCTGCCAGCCGGGCAGCTCGAGCAGGCGCGGCATCATCTGGTTGGCGGCCAGGAAGCGGTGGCTGCGGTGTTTGCCGTCGTCCGGCGTGCGGTTGTAATCGGCCGCATCGCCGGCGGCCGGGTCGGTGGAGGCGACCAGCGGCATGTGACATTCCCGGCATTCGATGGTCCGGGAGGGGTCGCCGGGATGGTTCCAGCGGCTCTGGCGCCAGTTGTCGTACTGGTTCTGGAGCTGGACCCAGCCGAAGTTGTTGATCTCCTGATCGACGAATTGTTTGTGGCAGGCCGCGCAATACTCGGGCGCCTTGAACAGGCGCTTGCCGAGGTCTTCGACGTGCTGCCACGGATAGGCGCGGATGAGGAAATCGCGAACAATGCGGCGGGCGGCGGTGGGACGCTCGTCATACTCGATCTCGAACATGTACCGCGACGGCTCGTGGATCAGATAGTTGGCGTTGCCTTTGACGTCCACCGAGCGGACGGCGTGGCAGACCAGACAAGAGACGCCTTCGCGGTAGCCGTGCAGCGAGGTGAGTTTCTCCGTGTCAGTAAACAGGTTCTTGGCGCCGGAGAACAGCGAGATCGGGTCGTGACAGCCGCCACAGTAGCGGGTGGACTCGGGCCCGTTGAGTTCGGCCATGTTCATCTGGATTTTCTGGAACCCCGGATCCATGGCGGCGTAGCGGTGGGCGCTGGGGACCCACTCGCGGACAATCTGTTCGTGGCAACCCGAGGTGCCGCAGGACAGCGACCCGGAGAGCAGCCGCGGATCGACGGCGCGGTTGTCGGGGGTGCGGGCGAGGCTTGGGGCAAACGGGCGGTCGGGTCCGTAGACGAAGCTGTAGTCCTGCGGCAGTCGGCGCTGGAGTTCGGGGGGGCGATAGGCCATCCAGCCGGCCGCAATCAACAGGAGGGAAGCCGCCGTCAGGATGGCGACGCGGCGGGTGTAGGCGGCGGCGGGCTTCAAGGCTTCTGCATCACCGGCGGTTCGAGCCACCTTTCGGTCGCGCGCGACGACCAGAAGAATGTGCGGCAGCGCCAGGGCGATCAAGGCCAGGGTCGCGACGATGTGAACCGCGTCCCAGAGGTAGCTGATGCGGATTCCGAACAGGGCCTGCCAGGTCAGCACGACCCCCGAGAGGAGGCAGATCAGCACCGCAGCCGCGCTGAGATAGCCGAGAACCAGCAAATGACTCCAGGGTTTGCGCCAATAATCGAGCCAGTGCCGCACCAGGTACCAGCAGCACGGGAGCAGCAGCGCGACACCCAGGGCGGTGTGCACGAGCACCGTCACCTGGGTGGGGATGCTGAACGGGGCCAGCCAGATAATGATTCCCGTGAGCGTGAGCGCCGCCAAGGCGCCCCCGGCCAGGATGGCGAGCCGCGATCGCCAGTGCCGGCGGCGATCCATGCGGCGCCTGTCCCAGAAAACGTGTTCCGACATGTTACCCCTCTGGGCTGTATGCCGTACAGTCCCAGATTATCGATAACGGGGTTAAAAGGGCGTGACTGAAGTCACACCGGGCAGCGGCAAGCCGCCGGCCGGGGCGCCTCCACTGTCGCCCTCCGGGCCGGCGCAAGCGAAAGCAGGCGCCGGGTCTGAGCCCGACCGGTTAGGTGGCGGAGGTTTCAGATTGCATCTTTTTCGGCAGCCGGCCGGTCTTCCGACGGGGTGGGCGGCACTTCGGCGGCCTCACGGAGGTCAGTGTAGGTCTTACGGTGTAAGGAGAAGTAGCCTGCCAGCAGGGTGACCATGGCCAGGCCCACCAGGGCGAGAAACCCGGTCAGGCGGCCGACCAGGCGGATCGAAGCGAAGGCATCCCGGGCATCCTGGGACACGAGCACGATCCAGGCAAGGTTCCGGTAGTCGTCTTTCAGCCCGGTGTCGGCGAAACCGATCAGCCGCGAGCCGACTTGAGGGAGGGTGCTGACCAGGTAGCCGGTCTGACGTCCCTCGATGGTGGCCAAGGCGTCTTGGACGGCGAGGAACTCCTCGGACTTGAGATTCATGGCGAGGTTGGCCTCGGGGGCGGCGATGATTGTGCCGTCCTCTTTGACCAGCGTGGTGCGCAGATTCAGCGGCGGATGGGGCTGGTTCACGATCCGGAAGACGCTGGAGACGTCCAGGAGGGCGTCTACGGTGCCGATGAAGCGGTTAGTGCCCTGCTCGAGCACGGGCACGCCGACGCCGATATAGCTGGACTTGGTGACGTCGTCGTAGAGGATATCGGTCAAGTTGATGGCGCCGCGGCCGTTGGCGTAGATGGCCTGCCAGTACTCCTCATCGGCCTGGAAATAGTCGAGCGTCTTGTGGGTAGCGGCCACCGTGGCGCCGCGCGCATCGGTGGCGGTGATGCGCAGGAAGCGGGGGTCGATTTCCATGTAGCGCCTCAGGCGCGCCGAGGCCGGGGAAGTGAGGATGCTCTGGACGACGGCGGCGGAAGCCGCCTCGTTCCAACCCTGCTCGATGTTTCGGATCCGCTCAGAGACCGCTGTTTCGCTCAGGCCGTCGTAGGAGCGGTTGGCGGCCTGGATGGCGTCGACGACGGAGGGTTCGGTCGCGATCGTGCCGACATGCAGGACGCGTTCGTGGACGAATTGGGAAACCTCGCGGGCGGAGGATTCGGCGAAGATTTTGAAGTGGCTGCCGATGGTGCGGCGGAGCTCGGAATCGCTTTTGGTGATGGCGTACAAGCCGGCGACGCTGATGGGCACGACGGTGGCCAGCAGCCCGATCAGCAGCCTCCTGTACGAGATGCGCAGTTCGAATCGTTCCGTAGGCATGAGTTCCTCCTGGTGGTTGAGGACGGGTTTCCGGAACGAGCCCGCCGTCCGGCCAGCCTGCCGGGGGCGAACTCAGGCAAGCGGATTGGAGGAGACATGGTCCACCTCCGCTCCCAGAATAAAGGAAAATCCAATCGGAGAAAAGACCAAATTCACTCAGCTCAGCCGGCGGATTTGAGCAAACGCGCCGGCAGGGTGACCACGGCCCAGAGCAGGTCGAGGACAGCCCCGACGGCGATTCCGACTATGCGAAAGGGGAGCAGCAGGAGCCAGACGAAGGGATAGGCGATGAGCGCCAGCAGCGCCAGCGGCCAGCACAGCACCAGCAGGATGCACCAGAGCAGAAACTTAACCACCCGATCCTCCTGTTAGCAAGTACGGCCGGGGGGCGGATTCGGTTCCCCGATTCGGGGGCGCTCAAACGGCGCGGCCGGCATGGTAGGAGCTCCGCACCAAGGGACCGGATTCCACGTGCCGGAAGCCCATCTGATAGCCGATGCGGCGATAGGAATCGAAGCGCTCCGGGGTTATGAACTCGACGACGGGCAAATGGCGGGGCGACGGGCGCAGGTACTGGCCGAGGGTGAGGATATCGACGCGGCGCCGGCGCAAGTCCCGCATGACGTGAAGCACCTCGGCGTCTGTTTCACCCAAGCCAAGCATGAGGCCGCTTTTGGTGGGGACGCTGGGATCGATCGTTTTGGCAGCGGCGAGAACATCGAGCGAGCGTTCGTAGCGGGCGCCGAGGCGGACCCGGCGGTAGAGCCGGGGCACGGTCTCGACGTTGTGATTCAGCACGTCGGGGCGGGCGGCCATAACGGCCGCCAGCGCGTCGTGCGAGCCCTGGAAGTCCGGGATCAGCACCTCGACACGACAGCCGGGCACGCGCCGGCGGATCGCCTGAATGGTGAGAGCGAACAGTTCGGCGCCGCCATCCTTGCGGTCGTCGCGATTGACGCTGGTGATGACGGCATAGCGAAGGCCGAGGGCGGCGACGGCTTCGGCGACCCGGCGGGGCTCATCGTAATCGACGGGCAACGGGGCGCCTTTCTGCACGGCGCAGAAGCCGCAGCGGCGGGTGCAGACGTTGCCGAGGATCATGAACGTCGCGGTGCGGCGCTCCCAGCATTCTCCGAGGTTGGGGCAGGCTGCGCTTTCGCAGACGGTATGGAGGCCCAGTTCGTGGACGAGGCTCTTGAGTTGGCGGTAATTGAAGCCGACCGGGGCCCGGGCACGGAGCCAGGCGGGCCGGTCGCGGGGCTCGATGGAAACCAGCACTGCTCTCATTCTAGCGTGGCACTTTGCTGAAGCTGGGCCAAGCGCTTTTCGAGGATCAGCGACGGCCGGAACTTCTCGAGGCGCAAATCGTAGCCGGCTGAGAGCTCGAGGGCCCGCTGGGGAACGAGGCCGACGATCTCCGTGCCGGCCAGCTCGACTCCGTAGCGGGCAGCCTGTTGCGCCACCGCCTCATAGGCGACGTGCAGCGGCGTCCGCTCGTAGTCGGTAAGGTTCATGGAGACCTGGGCCTGACCCTTCGAGGGCAACAAGACGCCCATGGCCTGGAGGCAGGGCAGCCCGCCGGAGGAGGCGCGCACCTTGCGGGCAATCGCCCGGGCAATCTCGACGTCGGGTGTGGCGAGGCGGATGTTGAAGGCGATGAGGATGCGCCGCGCGCCGACCGCGGTGGCGCCGGCGGTGGGATGGAGGGCGGGGCCGCCGATATCGGGCCGGCGTTCGGGGCGCTCGAGGGCCTGTCGGCGCAGGCCTTCGAACTGGCCGCGGCGCACGGCGGCCAGGCGGCGGCGGTCGGGGGTGCGGGCGGCGGCGCCATAGAAGTAGACGGGGATGCGCCAGCGCTGCCAGATGGCTTGGCCGGCGCGCCAGGCCAGGCGGGCGCAGTCCTCGAGGGTGACGGCCTGCAACGGCACGAACGGGAGGACGTCCAGAGCACCGATGCGGGGATGCACGCCCCGGTGGCGGTTGAGGTCGATGCACTCGGCGGCGGCGCCTGCGCTTCGGACGGCGGCTTCGACGACCGCATCCGGCGGACCGGCGAACGTGCTCACCGAGCGGTTGTGGTCCGGGTCGGACTGGAGGTCCAGCAACAGGACGCCGGGCACTGCCGCCATTGCGGCGGCGATCCGGGCGACTTTGGCGGGGTCGCGGCCCTCGGAGAAATTGGGGACGCATTCGACCAGCGGGGGGCTCATTCAGAATCTCATGCGAGGGTACACGACGTCGCCGCGCTTCATCACCATGGCGACGAGGTTCATGCCGAAATGATATGGGATCTGGCGGTAGTCGGAGACGTTCAGCATGATCAAGTCGGCCTGTTTGCCGTATTCCAGCGAACCGAGGCGGTCGCCGCAGCGAAGGGCGTGGGCGGCGTTGATGGTGGCGGCGGTGATGGCCTCGGCGGGGCTCATGCGCATATAGTTGCAGGCCAGCGAGAGGATGGCGGGCAAGCTGCACGTAGGGCAGCGATCGGAGCTGAAACCGGAGGCGAGGGCCACGGGCACGCCGGTATCGATGAGACGGCGGGCGGGCGGATAGCAATCCGACCGGCGGTGGAAGGCGGCTCCCGGCAGCAGGGTGGCGACACAGGGGGAGTCAGCCAAGGCGCGGGCCTCGTCCTCGGTGACGTGCTCGAGCAGGTCGATGCTGACGGCCCCCACGGCGACGGCGACGGGGATGGCGGCGGCGCCGCCGTCGTCAGCGGCGAGGAGGCGGGGCAGGAAGCCCATTTGCCGGGCCGCCTGGAGGTAGCGGCTGACCTCGCCGGGGGAGAAGGCGCCGGGGCCGCAGCGGGCGTCGACATAGCGAGCCAGCTTCAGTCGCCGGAGTTTGGGCAGAAGCCCGGAGGCGAGCGCGTCGAGGTAGTCACCGGGCGGCCCTTGGTAATTCTCCGGGAGGGCCGCGGCGCCGGCGAAGCTCAGCAGCAGGTCCAGGGGGCGGTTTTGAAGGGCGGTGAAGGCCCGGAGCATCTTGAGGGCGGTTTTTTCGCCGGCCCCTAAAGCGGACTTGGCTTCCAGGGTGGTGGTGCCGTGGCGGAGGAACTCCCGGAGTGTTTTGCGCGCCTCCATCTCGAATCTGGGGCGCGACCATGTCTGAAGGATGCGGGCCAGTTCGGTCCAGCCCTCGCCGGCGGCCCGGATGTCGGAGGCGGCGGCGCCGGCGATGCGCATTTCATAGGTGGTCAACAGGGGCGGCCCGGAAACCGGATGGGTGTGGGCGTCGACGAAGCCGGGCATGAGCAGCCGGCCGTCGGCACTGATCTCTTCGGCGTCACGGGCGGCGGCGAGGTTCTCCACCCGCCGACTTGGGCCGACGTCGTGAATCAGTCCATTGACGATGAGCACGGCGCCGTCCTGGATCAGGCCCAGGTTGCGCATGGCTGCCCCGCGCCGGGGGCCACTAGGCCCGTGCAAGGTGAGCAACTGCCGGGCCCCGCGCAGCAGGATGCGCCTCTCCATCCCTTCACAGCGCTTCCGTCCGTTTGGTGCATCCCGCCGGACGGGGCGCGCGTGGTTATTGTAGCAGGGGGTTGGGGCCGGCGGCTTGAGAGGTGTCGTGGCGGTGCTGGCGGCCCGGCTCCACCGGCTAATGCCGGGGAGAATTCGGCCGATGAAGAGGGTATGACGCGGAGGTGAGCTGTTGACTTGCGGGATGCGCCGTGGTGTAATTGGAGGCTGGTTGGATGAATTTGCCGGCGCGACGGGCTTGAAGCGGCAAATTTCGCTTGACTTGGCGGCGCGAGAGTGATAAAAATAGCTTGATTGCGTTGCATGCGCGGCGGCATTCATTTTTAGGGATGAATCCCGCGGGCACGACACAAAAAGAAGACGACGAAAAGACCGATTTGAGCTGGCAGTTGCAGGAGAGAGTGGTGCAGAGCGTGGGGCGAGGCCGACTGGCGGCGCCGACACGAATCTCGTTCTGAGGCTCAGGTTGAAAGGGTACTTCCATCAATTCAATTTTCAGATTCCACAAGGAGACTAAGATGGTAGATTTTCGCAAGCTGTTTCTTGTGCTGGCCGTCGTGGCGCTGACCGTCGGCGCGTCGGTGGCCAGTGCGCAAACGATCACGTGTAATACGACCGGCAACCCGCTGACCGTCCGCGAGGAGGGCTTGGCGGAGCTTGTCGGTGACGTGTTGTTGACCTGTACCGGGGGCAATCCTGCGGATCCGCCCTTCACGGTCAACATCTCGGTGACGCTGACCACCAACATCACGAGCCGGATTATGGGCAATGGTCAGCCGGAGGCGCTGTTGTTCATCGACGACCCGGCTCCGGCCGTGCAGGACTTCATTGACGACGCGGTTCCACCGGGCGACGAGAGGAACGTGTTCCAGGGCATCAAGCAGAGCGACAACACGGTGGTGTTTGTGGGCATTCCGATTCAAGCGCCGGGAACCTTGACCCGCGTATACCGGATCAAGAACATCCGCTCGGCGGTGTCGGGCTTTGCGGCCGCCAACGGCCAGATTCTGGCGTTCCTGTCGATCCAGAACCCGACGGGCAACCTCCAGTTGAACAACGCGACGGCGGTTGTCGGCTTCGTCCAGAAGGGCCTGACCTTCTCGGTATCGAGGACTGTCGGGTCGGTGTTGCAGTGCGTGGACGTCAACGGGGACCTAGCCGGCGACCCGACCAAGTCGGCTTCCGTGACCAAACACACGGAACTGCGGTACAAGGAGTTCTACAACGTAGCGTTTAAGAACCAAGGCACCGCGACCCAGAACATGCCAAACATCAACTACAACACCGAGTCGGGCTTCACCAACAACGCCTTGACCGGCTTGCCGACCGGCACCGGGCTGGCCGATCACGCCACCCGCCTGCTGGCGCGGTTCACCAATGTTCCGGCCAACGTGCAGATCTGGGTTTCGGTGAATGACATCAACAACAGTCCGCCGAAAGCGTTCGGCGTGGTGGCGAATGCGCTGGGCGCCAACACGTTCGGCGGCATCGGCACCATCCCGATCACGACGACGCAGCCTCAAGGCTTCACTCAGGTTCCGATCAGCGGCGGCACCGGCACGTTTACGTGGGAGGTTACGAGTGTCAGCGACCTCCTGTTAGAGGAGGTTCGGTTCTCGGTGATCTACGCTTACAAGGCCGCGAGCAACCCGGGCACCGGCACGCCGCAGGTGAACGGCAGCCTGGCGCCGCTGAGCACGGTCAACACGATGAGCTCGACGGCGCCGGTTCCGCGGTTTGCCGACGTGACCTCGGCGGTCAACATGACGTCGATCAACACCTGCAAGACCACCTTGCTGTTCCCGTTCGTCAGCAATCAGGGCGGTTTTGACACCGGCATGGCGATCTCGAACACCTCGGCTGACACAGCGGGCACCGCGGCCCAGTCCGGGACCTGCACGCTTACCTACTTCGGCATGGGTCCCGGCGGCGGCGCGGCGCCTCCACCGCAGACGACGACGTCGGCTGTGGCGGCGGGCGAGCAGGTGATCTGGACGCTGTCGATGGGCGGCACGCATGGCATCGTCGCCACACCGGGCTTCCAGGGCTACATCATCGCCGACTGCAACTTCCTGTTCGCTCACGGCTACGCTTTCATCAGCGACGTGGGCGCCCAGAAGCTGGCCCAGGGCTACCTGGCGCTGGTGATGGTACGGGGTAGCAGCGCGGGCGCTGAGGGCCTGAACCAGTAACCGGTCTCACGACCTCTGACCATTGCCAAGGGGGAGGCTGCGGCCTCCCCCTTTTTCGTAACTGCTCCGACCGAAACGCTCGGAGTGTAGTCAGAAATGGCCGCCGCAGACGGCTCTTTTCATGGGGGCGGGAAGGTGATACACTGGCAAGTGCCCCCGCGTCCACGCAAATCAAGACATAAAGAGAGAGTGAAGATGTCCTTCTACAAGTCCGCCCTTATTCCGGCTGTGCTGACAGCGCTTTGGCTCGGAACCAGTCTGAAGGCTCAGAATGTGTTCGTGATGCCGCCCGGGGATGGAGTGACCGCGACCGTGTCCCGGTTCAGCGGCAATCCGTTCGCGCCAACCGGCACTGTGCAAGGGTCGCCGCTGTCATTTTTGGCGCTGTCGACGCTTTCCGGGAACAAGTTTTACATCATCGGAACCGGGGCGACCGACACAATTGTGGTCACCGATGCCAGCCTGAATGTTTTGAACCGCATCAGCCTCGGGCAGCCGGCGACCGAGGCGGTTCTGACGCCGGACGGCTTGCGATTGCTGGTGCTGGCCGGCAGCGTCCAGATTTACAGCACCTCGACGGACAGCTTTATAACCAGCATTCCGGCCGGATTTGCGCCCACGGGCGTGGCGGTGTCGCACGATTCGAGGCGCGCCTTTGTGCTCAGCCCGACCAGCCAGCTCCTGACGGCTGTCGACGTGGTTACGGGGGCCACGATCGGGACGGTATCGGTCGGCAGCGGCGCGGCGGCGGTTTCGGTGGGGCCGAACGGGCTGGTCTACGTCAGCTCGCCCAACACGATCCGCGAGATTGACGGCGGCACGCTGGCGGTGCGCAGCACCATCTCAGTGAATGGGCTGCCGGGCAAGCTGTCGTTCACCCCTGACGGCACACGCGCGCTGGCGGTGAACGGGAACCCGCTGACGGGGGGCAGTCTGATCCTGGTGGATCTGGCGAACAAGACCGCGGTGGCGGCCGGATCGATCGGCAGCGTGGTGCTGGACAAGGTGATCGTGACCTCCGACAGCCGCGCCTGGGCGGTGTCGTCGCAGACGCAACTGCTGTACACGATCAGCCTTCTTCCCATCGGCATTTCGCAGGCGCCCTTCGGGCTGAGCAATGTTCGCGACATTGTTGCTTCCGACGAAGCGGCCTCGGCGCGGTTTCTGTACGTCACGGCGGGCAACGTGGTGCACCGTGTTGATCTGAACATCAACCAGTTGAGCGGCCAGTTCACGCTGGCGGCGTCAGGCGGACGGGTGTCGTTTGCGGGCGCGGTCTCGACGGCGGCGCCGGTCAGCGTGCTGAAGTACGGCGACAACCAGATCGTCAGCCCGCTCGGCTCGTCGTTGCCGTTTGTAGTGCGCGTGACCGACGCCAACGGCCGGCCGGCTTATAACATTCCGGTGGCGTTCACCACGTCGGCCGGCGTGACGATTCTCAGCGCGATGTCGGCGACGAATGCTCAGGGCTTGGCCCAGGCGGTGGTGCAGGCGCCTTCGACCGCGGGGCAGTTTCAGGTGACGGCGAACATCGGCACAGGGGGCTTGACGGCGCCGTTCAC
>FWWM01017447.1_pt1 | contig 10423 bp, 10 predicted proteins | sample 2228351 | NCBI WGS metagenome assembly FWWM01 (sample SAMEA103939774, study PRJEB20133) | metagenome
CCAGGGTCGCCGCGGGAAATACGCGGAAAACGCGACTGTCAGTAGGCATTTGGCCATCGCCAATGGACGATGAGCCGGACGGTCGTTTGTGTGACGAGGTTGAAGGGCTGAGCAGACGGGCGGGTGTTCTCTTTTGAACGGAGCGGTCAGGAGCGGTCGCGCGGAATGAGTCGGAGGGTACCGGTGGCGGGATCGACCGAGACCGCAATGGTTCCGGCGAGCACGCCGAGCAGCGTCTCCCCGGCTAACTGACGGCGCCACCCGCGCAGAATGGGAAGGTCGGGATATTCTCGACGGCGTGCGGCTTCGGCCAGTGCCTGAAGATCGGCGGATGTGGCCAGCAGCGTCGGGGCCATGTCTTCTTCGACCGCCCGGGCTCTGAGCACCGCCTGCAGGAGCTCCACGAGGCCGGCTGATTCCGGTTCGGATTTGCGCGCACGCGGAACAGCCGGCCATGCGGACGGCGGCTGCGACAAGGCATGGCGGACAACAGCCAACAGAGCCTCTCCGCTGCGTTCGATCTCAGACGGGTGGAGCCCCCGGACGGAACGCAATTCGTCCAAGGTCTTGGGCATCTGGCGGGCGAGCTGGAGCAGCACTTCATCGCGCACCACGCGACCGCGCGGGAGGTTGCGTCTCCGCGCTTCGGCTTCGCGCCAGGCCGATAACTCGCGGAGCACGGCGGCGGCTCGTGGCTTCAGGTTGTCCCATCCGCGAATGCGCTGGTACCGGTCCTGCGGCTCCTCGACACGTCGCCCGATGGCTTCCCGCAATCGCGAGAATTCCTCGTGCACCCAGTCGTGCCGGCCGAGTTTCTGCAAGCGCGACCGGAGATGATCATGGATCGGAAGAAGGAACTGCACGTCTTCCAACGCATAAGTCAATTGCTCCTTCGTCAGCGGCCGTTGGCTCCAGTTGGTGAAAGTGTGCGACTTAGCCAATTTGGCCCCGTGAAGCCGCTGCACGAGATGCGCGTACGCCACCTGAGCGCCGTAACCGACCATCGCCGCGGCGATCTGCGTATCGAAGAACGGCGTCGGGACCCGGCCCGCATACGTCGTGAACAGTTCCAGGTCCTGCCGTCCGGCGTGCAGGATTTTTTCGATTCGGGGATCGCAGATCACCTCCCACAGACAGTCCAGCTTGCCCTGGGAGTGAAGTGCGGGAAAGTCGATGGCGGCGGCGACCTCGTCGGTGGCGACTTGAATCAGCTCAAGACGAGGGACGAACGTGTCTTCCCCCACGAACTCCGTATCGAGCGCCAGGCGACCGCTTTGCCGGAGACGGCCGCAGAGTCGTTCCAGACCGGCGGCATCGGTGATGTATTGGGATCGGTGAGCGTCCGTCAACGAGGTCATTCCGTCGGATTGTACCGGGCGTCTTTCGCGCGAGGCGGCTCGGCGGCGCTCAGGCTCAAGTGTTCCTTGAGGAACTGATAGGCTTCGATAATCCGACGCAATTCAGGTTCTGAGCTGCGGTCGCCCTTGCGCGCGTCGGGATGAAGTTTCTTGGCGCGCTCGCGAAACGCGGCGGTCACCGCAGCCAGCGAACTGCCGTATTCCAGCCCCAAGGCGTCGAAGGCTTCGGTGGCGTTGTTGATTTCGCTTCGCACGCCGGACGGGTCTCCGCCCCCACCGGCGGCTTTCAGGAAATCCGCCAGATTGATCCGCCGCCGGCGCCGCCGGGGTCGCTCGCGCGCTTCGCTGTCCAATTCTTCCCAGCGGTCCTCGATGAACTCGAGGCGCGCCTCCAGACGGAGGGCTCCGGACAGGTCGCAGATGTGCGGCAGTTCTTCCTCGATCAGCTTCAAGGTCCGGTCGATTTCCTCCAGGCCCTGTTCGATCCGGAAGTAGCTGTCGACGCGTTCCTGCATCATGTGGTCGATCGCGAAATCCAGGCTGTCTTCGGTTTTGAGGCGGAGCGACTCGATGCGGCGGCGCATCCCGGTCTGATACTTGGCGAGTTTGGCGGCGGAGAACGGCACGATTCCTCGTCGGGAACGCTTGCCCGACATCCGGGCGGTCGGACGGCCGCCATTCTAGCACAACAATGGGATAGGCCGCACCGCCGCGCAGGGAACGCCGTCAGGCATGCCCGGTATTGCCGGAGCGCCGAGTCCGGTGCTACACTCCCGCCCCGCCGCCGTCAGGCTGAGCGAGAGTTTCACCTCAATAATAATTTTCGTGCATGGAGGCGTCATGATCGATGTGATGCGTGTGCTCGCAATCGGGTTGGCGATCACCACATGGGCCGCATCGGGCTATGCGGCCGATCCGTCCGGCTACGGCCAGCCCGGAGGAGAATTCGATATCAGAATTCCGCGCGTTCCGGCGGACCAACTGGCTGCAGCGAAGGCGACGAAGCCGCCCTTCACGCCGACGCCGGAAGTGCTCGCCGAAGGCAAAGCGATCTTTCTGGGCCGCGGCACCTGTTTCCAGTGCCACGGTCCGGAAGGCAGGGGCGACGGAGGCGCCGCCAAAGTGCTCCCGATTCAGCCGCGCAACTTTACCAACCCCGCATTCAAAAAGCTCCGGACGCCCGGCGAGCTGATGTGGGTGCTGAAAAACGGAAGCTTGGGCCAATCGGGGAAAGTGCCGGGGACCGGCATGCTGCCGATCGTCGGGCAGTTCTTGAGTGAAGAAGACGGCTGGAAGGTCTTGCTCTATGAATTGAGCCTGGGCGGGGCGGAGTGATCTTTAGCCCCTCGGCGCCTCGTCGCTCGGTCGGGAACGGCGGCGCGCCACCCCCGCATCCCGTGCCGCCGCCGCCACCGCTTTGGCCACCTTCGGCACCACCTCTTTATCGAACACGCTGGGGATGATGTAATCCTCGCTGAGCGCCGCTTCGGGTACGGCCTCGGCGATGGCCTGCGCGGCCGCCAGCTTCATCGCCTCGTTGATGTCCCGCGCCTGCACGTCCAGCGCCCCCCGGAAGATGCCGGGGAACGCCAGCGCGTTGTTGATCTGGTTGGGATGATCGGAGCGGCCGGTCGCAAAGATGCGGCAACGGGGGGCGGCCAGTTGGGGAGCGATTTCCGGATCGGGATTGGCCATCGCAAACACGATCCGGTCCGGCGCCATGAGATCCAGATCCTCGGGCCTCAGGATGTTGCCGACCGACAGGCCGATGAAGACGTCCGCACCCTTCAACGCGTCCTGGAGCGTGCCCCGCGGTTGATCTCTCCGGATCAACGCGCTCAAGTCGTTTCTCGACGCGCGCAGTTGGTCCGCCTCGCCGGTCAGCACGATCCCCTCGGGCTCGCATCCGATCAGATGCGAGACGCCGGCCGCCAGCAACATGCGGCAGCAGGCGGTTCCCGCCGCGCCGAGCCCGTTCACCACGACGTGAATGTCTTCCATCCGTTTCTTGATCACCTTCAAGGCATTGGTCAAAGCGGCCAGGATGACGACGGCGGTGCCGTGTTGATCGTCGTGCATGACCGGAATGTCCAACGCCGCCTTGAGCCGCCGCTCGATCTCGAAACAGCGGGGGGCGCTGATGTCCTCCAAGTTGACGGCGCCGAAGCCGGGTGCGATCCCTTGGACGATGCGCACGATCTCGTCGGAGTCCTGGGTGCTCACACAGATCGGCCAGGCATCGATGCCCGCGAATTCCCGGAACAGCATGGCTTTGCCTTCCATCACCGGCAGAGCGGCTTCGGGACCGAGATTGCCCAAACCCAGGACCGCCGAGCCGTCGGTCACGATGGCGACGCTGTTGCTCTTGATCGTGAACGCATAGGCCTTGGTCCGGTCCTTCGCGATGGCCTCCGCCACCCGGCCGACCCCCGGCGTGTACACGGTGGAGAGGATGTTGCGGGTGGTGAGCGGGAGCTTGCTTTGAACCCGGAGTTTGCCCCCCAGATGCAGCAGGAAAATGCGGTCCGAAGCCGACAGGACGCGGACGCCGGGCAGCGTTCCCAGCCGTTGCAGCACGCGCTCGCCGTGCGCCTCGTTCCGGACGTCGAAGGTCACGTCGCGCACCATTGTTTCGGCGCTGGCCGACACGATGTCGACGGCGCCCAGGTTGGCGCCCTCCTCGGCCAGGGCGGTGGCGACTTGGGCGAACATGCCGGGCCGGTTGCCTAGCTCCAGGCGGACGGTCAACCGGTAGTTGGAATAGGGGCCTGCATCATTCACGGCGGTGCCTCATCCTTGCGTGTGATCGAGAGATTATCACACTTTGGCGGTTCAGGCCCAATAGGAATGGTCGAAGGCCTCGTGGAAAACCGGACGCTGAGCCCTTTCTTAGGTGGCACTGTTCCCTTGCTATACGCTAAGCCTCGTCCCGTAAGAAGGCAGTTGACTTTTGCGGGAGTTTTCGATTAGCGTACCGCCCCGTCTGTCGCGACGAATCCCTAGAATGATTTCTCGTGCCGAAAGGAGGTGAACTCATCATGAAACGGATCATGACGGCATTTTTGGCAGTCGCCATCCTCGTGGCCTTCACCGCTCCGTCCTTCGCCGGCGAGAAGAAGGGGGAGAAAGAGAAGAAGGGCGGTAAGCTCGTTCAGCTCGTGTACGGTGAGGAGAAGAAGGAAGAGAAGAAGAAGGGCGGTAAGTAAGCGCAAAGGCACCGCGCAGCTTCACTCTCTCCATCCTTGCGTTCTTTGTTGGCCCGCATTCCGGCACCTGGGGATGCGGGCCGATTTTTTTTCTTCCGATAGCCGGCTTTCTCATTTTCTCACCGGCTCCCTTTTCCGCAGCGCAAACCATCGGCGAAACGGGATCGGAATCAATGACAGCCGAATCGGCCGTTGACCCGCGTCAAACGGGATGCTACGGTGAACGCTATGTCGTCCGAACGCACGGGCCGTCGGCCCAATCGGTTGCTTTACGAAACCAGCCCCTACCTCCTCCAACACGCCTATAACCCCGTGGACTGGTATCCCTGGGGCGAGGAAGGGCTCCGCCGCGCGCGCGAGTTGAACCGTCCTCTTCTGCTCTCCATCGGTTATTCCGCCTGCCACTGGTGCCACGTGATGGAACGGGAATCGTTCGAGAACGAGGAAATCGCCCGGTTCATGAACGAACACTTTATCTGCGTCAAGGTGGATCGGGAAGAACGACCGGACTTGGACGACATTTACATGCAGGCCACGCTGGCGATGAATCAAGGACAAGGCGGCTGGCCCATGACCGTGTTTCTGACCCCGGAGCAGGAGCCGATTTTCGCCGGGACTTACTTCCCGCCGACGGACCGCTGGGGCCGGCCCGGCTTTTTGACCGTGCTCAAGAAGGTGGCTGAGCTCTGGCGGAAAGATCCCGTAGGGCTCCGCCGTCAAGCCGCGCAGGTGACCGCCCGCCTGAAGGAGGAAACCCAGTCCGTCAATCCCATGGTGGTGGACGAGGCCGAACTGGACGCGGCGGTGGCCCAGTTCGCCGAAGACTTCGATCCGCGCCACGGCGGCTTCGGCGGCGCCCCGAAGTTTCCGCCCGCCACGGGCTTGTCGTTCTTGTTGCGGAGTCACCATCGCACCGGCGACGCCCGCACGCTTCACATGGTGCGCAAGACCCTGGACGCCATGGCGGCCGGCGGGATGTACGATCAGATCGGCGGCGGATTCGCCCGCTATTCCACGGACGAGCGCTGGCTGGTTCCGCATTTCGAGAAGATGCTCTACGACAACGCCCTCCTGGCCCGCGCCTACATCGAGGCGTACCAGGTCACCGGGGACTCGGGCTACCGTCGGATCGCCGTGGAGGTCCTCGACTATATCCTGCGGGAGATGACGTCTCCGGAAGGCGGGTTTTATTCCGCCACCGACGCGGATTCGGAAGGGGTCGAAGGGAAATTTTTCGTCTGGACGCCGGAAGAGATCCGCGCCGCCCTCCCCTCCGAGGAAGACGCGCGCCTCTTCTGCGGGTATTACGATATTACCGCCGCCGGTAATTGGGTTGAGCCCTTGGCCTCGACGCCCCATAATGCCGTGAGTATCCCGAATCGCCTCCGTCCCGTCGACGCAACGGCGCGTGAACTGGGCCTGTCGGTCGAAGAACTGGAAGCCGCCGTCGCCCGCCTCCGGCCGATCGTGTATGACGCGAGGCGGAAGCGGGTCCCGCCCGGGCTCGACGACAAGATCATCACCGCCTGGAACGGCATGATGATCGGGGCGATGGCCGAAGGCGGCCGGGTATTCGGCGAAGCCCGCTATCTGCAAGCCGCCCGGCGCGCGGCGGATTTTCTCTTATCGGCGCTCCGCCGACCGGACGGCGGGCTGTTTCGGACCTTTCGCGCGGGCAAGGCGCGTGTGACCGCGTTTCTTGAAGACTATGCCTGGCTGGCCGACGGGCTCATCGACTTGTATGAAGCGGGCGGCGAGGAACGGTATCTCAGTGAAGCCGCTGGTCTGGCGGCAGCCATCGTCGCCGAGTTCGCCGACGACGAGCACGGCGGGTTCTTCACCACGGCCAAGGACCATGAACAATTGATCCTGCGCACCCGCGAAGGTCCCGACGGTGCCACGCCCAGCGGCAACGCCGTCGCCGCGTCCGCTTTGGCCCGGCTGTCATGCCATTTCGGACGGGAGGATTTTCGGCAAGCCGCCGCGAATGCGATTCGCGCCTACGGCCGCCAGATCGCCCGCTATCCGCGAGCCTTTGCCAAGAGTCTGGCGGTGGCGGATTTTCTGTTGCAGGGCCCGGTCGAGCTGGCCCTGGTTGGCACGCCGGGTGAGGCGGCCTATGAGCGACTCAAGGCCGAGATGAATCGCCCATATCTGCCCAACCGGATCCTCGCCCATTGGGACCCGGCAAGCGGGACAACCGACCATCCGCTGTTGCGCGGGAAGGGACTCGTGCAGGGTCGCCCGGCGCTGTACATCTGCCGGAATTTCGCCTGCCGGCAGCCGATCACCGACGCCGCCGACGTGGCCGTCGCGTTGAAGAACCAAGCGACGCCATCCGCTCAGGAGCGACCGGCCCCCAAGATCTTGACCGGCGCCCGCCTCGCCGGTTCCGCGACCCCGGGAGGCACCGCCGCTTACGCGGTTCGCACGATCAATCGCGCGGCGGTCTTCCGCGATCTGACATACGGCTATACGTCGTTGGGGTCCACCGGGTTGACCGTCAGCCGGCTCGGCTTCGGCACGTACCGGGTCGACACGCAGGAATCGGCTCATCGCGCCGCGCTCACGCAGGCCCTTCGCGAGGGCTGCAATGTGGTCGATACGTCCACCAATTATATGGACGGCGACAGCGAGCGGCTCGTCGGGTCGGTGCTGGCCGACCTGATCAAACGCGGCGAACTCGCGCGTGAAGAAGTCGTCATCGTCACGAAGATCGGGTACGTGCAGGGGCACAATCTGAAACAGGCGGAGGCCCGCGAGAAAGCCGGCAAGCCGTATCCCGAAATGGTGAAATACGGAGAGGGGATCTGGCATTGCCTACATCCCGACTTTCTGGCCGACCAACTGGCCCTTTCGCTGGACCGGCTCGGACTGGACACGTTGGATGTCTGTCTGTTGCATAACCCGGAATATTTCTTCTCCGACGCGACACGGCGAGGCGAAGCGGATCTGGAATCGTTGCGCGACCGGTTCTATCGGCGGCTTGAAGCGGCCTTTCGATATTTCGAGACCCAGGTGGCGGCCGGACGCCTGCGCTGGTACGGCGTCTCCTCCAACACCTGCACGGCCGAGTCGAATGATCCGGAAGCGACATCCCTGACCCGCATGCTCGCGGCGGCCAAGTCCGCAGCGACGGCCGCAGGGCGGGCGGATCACCACTTCAGGGTGGTCCAATGTCCCATGAATCTCTACGAAACCGGCGCGCTGTTTACGCCGAATACCGGTCCGGAGAACCGACTCACTTTGCTCGAAGCGGCGCGGCAGGAGGGAATCGCGGTTCTGGTCAACCGCCCGTTGAACGCGATCCCGGCAAGAGAGGGGGGCCTCGTACGTCTGGCCGACTTGCCGGTCGAACGACAAGAGACGTCATTCGACGAGCAGCGGAAACGGGTGGCCGATCTGGAGGACGAATACCGGCGCGACATCGCCACCCACGTGCCCCACGGCGGTCAAGGAACGGCGCCGGCGGACTATTTCGCCTGGGCCGACCAACTGGCTCAGATCCGGCCGCGGCTCCGGGGGCTTGAACATTGGGAACAGATCGAGACTCAGATGATCGCGCCGCATGTCGACCAAGTGTTGCGGGCGCTGGGCACTCTGCTGACCGGAACGCAGGCAGAACGCTGGGAAGCCTGGCGGGACCGGTACGTGCCGGAACTGCTGGCGCTGCTCAAGGAGATGCGGCGCGAAGCGACCGAGCGGAGCCGCGCCACCACCGCCGCGATCGCCCGCGCGATCGATCCACTGTTGCCGGAGGAGCGGCGGAAAGTATCCCTGTCGCGCAAGGCGCTCTGGATCGTGGCCAGCACGCCCGGCGTCACCTGCGTGCTCAACGGCATGAGGACGACGGCGTACGTCGAGGATGCGCTCGGTGTGCTCCAGTGGCCGCCGCTCGCCGATGTGCGACAGGTGTATCGGGCGGTCCGCTGAAATTCAGCGAGCGCATGTGGTTGAAGGAGGAGTGATCGATGTCGGGAGTTCGGCCGACCAACAACGTGTTCCTCTGGCTGCTGTGTCTCGTGATGCTGTCGTGGGGAAGCGGGTGCGCGAGCCGCTCCGCGTCCGTCAAGGTCGATCAATCCCAAGAGCCGACGATGCGGACGCCGGCGACCGAAGAGCGGGTCGCGGCGGCGCCGTTGAAGGAAATTCCGCCCGCCGAATCTCCGATCGTCTCATCCCGAGTCGCGCCTCCTCCCGACCTGCCGGCCGAGCGGCCGATTCAGCGGTATCTGCTCGACATCCCGTTCGATTTCGATCAGTCCAGTCTGCGGCTCGACGCCATCGCGATGGTCGAAGCCAACGCCAGACGTCTCAAGGAAGACGGCGTGAAGAAGGTGCTGCTGGAGGGCCGGGCGGATGAAATCGGGACATCCGAATACAATCTGGTGCTGGGCGAACGCCGGGCGCGGGGGGTGAAACACTATCTCGAGAGTCTTGGACTGGTGCCGCTCGTCATCGATACGACGAGTTACGGCAAGGACCGACCCCTTTGCACCCAGCACAGCGCCGAGTGTTGGCAAAAAAACCGCAGCGTCCGCTTCGTCGTGCGCGAGTAGCGTTGCCTCTCCGACGCTTCTTGCGCACGGTTCCGGGCCGCCCTTTCTCTTGTCCTCTCAAACGGTTCGCTTGTCCGATCCTGCCGAAACCGGTGTGACCGTTGCTCCACCTCCCCCTCTCGCCTGACCGTGATTGTTTACCAGGATTTAACAGTTCGGTGACAAAGCTGGAACGAGGCGCCGGTATCGTCCGTCATGTAGAAAGATAGAGGCGCGAGGCCGGAGTCTCAGAAGGGGGTGAATCACGATGAAAGGCTTGGAGGACTCGTTGCTCCTTCTTGGTATCGCAGGTTTTCTTCTGGCTCCACTGATCCACGCGATCATGACCTTGAAGGGGATGCGCGAAAAACTGATCTATCCTCTGCTGCGGGTCAAGGCGACGGACGGCCGCTTGCATCCGATGATGCGGGCCAAGCCGGACCGTCGCGGGGCGATGCATACCCATTTGGCGTGCGCCGTCTGAGTTGAAAGACCGGCATTCGCTACAACTAAAGGAGGCTCTGGAGATCATGGTAACCGTCAGCCAATTGATGACACGGGATCTGGTGACGATCGAAGCAGGCACGTCGGTGGTCGAGGTCGCGAAGTTGATGAAGGACAGGCAGATCGGCAGCGTGTTCGTCGAGCGGGACGGCGAGATCGTCGGGATCGTGACCGAACCGGACATCGTCCGAAAGGTCGTCGGGGCCGACCGCGGACCGTACTTCATCCCGGTGGAAGAGATCATGAGCGCGCCGGTGATCGGCATCGACGAGCGCCGTCCGGTGACGGAAGCGGCGGATCTGATGGAACAGCATCGGACCCGTCATCTGGCGGTCCGGCGAGGCGAGAGAATCGTGGGCGTCTTATCGGTGAGAGATCTCCTGCACCCGGTGTCGATCGATGAATTCTAGCGCCGGCCGTTCGGCGACGGGAGAAGTCATGCCCAAACTCGACACGGTGTTTCCGGGATTGCACTGGATTCCCGCCGCTCGGTTCTTCCGTGCGGCCGAACGCGTGGCGGAAACCGATCTCACGGTCCTCTGGAGAAAAGGCATCCGGCTGGTTCTCAGCCTGTTGATCCTGACCATCTTGGCCGGGCTCGCCGGCGGAGTGGTCAAGACATTCCTCGACCTCCGTCTGCTGTTCGACGCCGCCGTGGAAGTCGCCCTGCGCCGGGTCATCATCGATACATTGGTTCTTTTGGCGCTCGTGGAAGTGTTCAAGACCACCTTCGCCTATTTCTCGGAAGGGCGGGTCAAAGTGACGTTTATCGTGGACACGGTTCTGGGAGGGTGTCCCATAGTTAGTTGAAAATTGA
>FWWM01017454.1_pt1 | contig 10420 bp, 12 predicted proteins | sample 2228351 | NCBI WGS metagenome assembly FWWM01 (sample SAMEA103939774, study PRJEB20133) | metagenome
CAATGGGACACGTGGGCCAACCAATGCGCCTGCTCCGGACATCACCTGTAGGGGCGGACCTGTGTGTCCGCCCCCAATCGGGCCCTTGCCCTTGTGAGGCTGCCCGATGAGAAAAGGCGACGGATTTCACGGCGGCTCGGACCTTCACACTGCTCATTTTACGGGCGGGACCCCGCGGTCCCAGGCACAAATCCGTTTTAGGACCAGATCCCGGCCACCTTCTACCGGAGAAAATACCCCTCATGGCCACCTCAACATGGAGTTCCCACGCTAAACGATGGGTCACGGGCCTGGGCTTGGCCATTCCTCTGGTGACCTTATTGGCCTATGGGCCTCTATGGCTTTGGGCGGTGGTGGTGACCGCCGCAGCCTTGGTCGGTCTTTGGGAATACGAAACCATGATCCAGAGCCCGGCCTTGACACCGCGTGAACTCATGTTTTCCATGACCGTCGCGGGCTTGTTTCCCATAACGGCCTGGCTTTTCGGCACGGTAGGAATCCTGGTTTGGGCGGTAGCCGCCGTTTTTACCATGTGGGCGAAACAGCTGGCCTTGGCCCCGCTCACGCGGGAAGCCCTGCACAGAGCCCTTATCAGCCTCAGCGGCTGGTTTTATGTGGCGATGCCCTTGGCTTTTGTCATGCTTCTAGGGGCTTTGCCCAATGGTCGATCCTGGATGTTTTTTGTGCTTTTTGTCATCGTTTTTGGTGACGTGGGAGCTTATTATACAGGCAAGACCATCGGGCGTCGAAAGCTCTATGAAAAGGTCAGCCCCAAGAAAACGGTGGAAGGGGCCATAGGCGGGCTTATCGCTTCGGCGCTTATGGGCACGGTTTTTGGCATGATTTTTCTTCGAGACACAGGAGCCAGTGTTCCGGCTCTTTTCATGGTCTCGATTGTGACGGAACTGGTGGCACAGGCGGGGGATCTTATGGAATCCCTGCTGAAACGCATGGCCGGTTGTAAAGATTCCAGCGCCCTGCTGCCGGGGCACGGTGGATTACTGGATCGCCTGGACAGCCTGCTTTTTGCGTTTCCCACCGTGTGGATGTATGCGCAGGGGTTAACTTGAAGACTTCCATGGTTCGACGTCGTAAAAGGTTAAGCATTCTCGGAAGTACCGGATCCATCGGTGTGAACACCATGGATGTGGTGTGCGGGTTTCCCGATCGCTTTGAAATTGTGGGCCTGGCCGCCGGCCGTAACGTGGAACGCCTTCGCGATCAAATTCTCAAGGTCAGGCCTCGGTGTGTGGCCGTTCAGGACCGGAACACGGCCGGCGCTCTGGAAAAACTTCTTCCTTCCGGGTTGGGATCCCTGGAAATTTGCTGGGGTGAAGAAGGCTACTGCCGTGTGGCGTCTGTGGACGATGTGGACATGGTGGTTTCGGCCATCGTGGGAGCCGCCGGACTGTTACCCACCGTGGCCGCCGTGGCTTCGGGAAAAGATGTGGCCTTGGCCAACAAGGAAACTTTGGTCATCGCCGGTGAGGTGGTGACCCGAATCCTGCAATCCACCGGAAGCCGCCTGCTTCCCGTGGACAGTGAACACAGCGCCATCTTTCAAGCGCTTCAGGGCCATTCCCGGAGCGCGGTTCGAAGGCTGCTCCTTACGGCTTCAGGAGGACCGTTTTTCGGCAAGAGTTTTCAGGATCTGAAGTCGGTGACACCGCAGGCGGCTCTGCGGCATCCCAACTGGTCCATGGGTCCCAAGATCACCATCGATTCCGCCACCCTCATGAATAAGGGTCTGGAAGTCATCGAAGCCCATTGGCTCTTTGATGTGCCTGTGGACGCTGTGGTGGTGCATATTCATCCGGAAAGTATCGTTCATTCCATGGTGGAATACGTGGACGGATCGGTCATCGCTCAGTTGGGCATGCCCGACATGAAGATTCCCATCGCCTACGCTTTGTCGTACCCGGAACGCTTGCCGGTCAAGGCCCCTAGGCTGGATCTTTGTGCCTTGCGTTCTCTCACTTTTTATCCCCCGGATATGGAAGCTTTTCCCTGCTTGAATCTTGCCTATCAAGCGGCTCGCACGGGCGGCACCATGCCCGCGGTGCTCAATGCTGCCAATGAAACGGCTGTCGAGGCTTTCCTTTCGGGACAGCTGGGATTTACGGATATTCCAGGGCTGATCGCTCGGGTCATGGAGGCTCACAACGTCATGCCGGCCGATTCGGTGCAGCGGATTCAGGAAGCCGATCGATGGGCACGTGACACGGCGCAGTCGTTTTTGAACGGAACCCCAAAAGTTCAGAAAGCGTCGGTGGAAATGCATGGAGCTTATGAGGCATCGGCATGCCCCGACGCACGCCCATAGCGTCCTTGGCGTTCAAGGGTTTGAAAGGCAGAAGCGTGAATCCGACGGGACGCGATCGAAGAATCGAAGGAGGAACCTGTTGTGCTTACAACTATCGTCTCCACGGTCATCGTGCTGGGAGTCCTCATCTTTATTCATGAATTGGGACATTTTCTGGCCGCTCGTAAACTCGGAGTCACCGTGCTTCGGTTTTCTTTGGGTTTCGGCCCTCGAGTGATCGGGATTCAGCGCGGAGAAACCGACTATTGCCTGTCCTTGGTGCCTCTGGGCGGCTATGTGAAGATGCTTGGTGAAGATCCTGAAGAAGTGGTGCCGGACCTGGAAAGAGCGCGCAGTTTTTCCCATCAATCCGTCAGAAAAAGGTTGGCCATCGTCCTTGCGGGACCTTTCGCCAATGTGATCCTCGGCATCGTCCTCTTTACGGTGGTGTTCGCCGTCTACGGTTTTCCTCACCTGATTCCGGAAGTGGGCACCGTCACGGCGGATTCTCCGGCCGCTCAAGCGGGCCTGTTACCTAAGGACAGAGTGCTGGAAATCAACGGCCGTCAACTCAAAGCCTGGGACGATCTGTCCGAAACCATTCAAAGGGAAGGGCTGCAACCCTTAGAAATCGTGGTGGAACGAGAAGGACGACGGCTGACCTTTCTTGTGACCCCTGAAATTCGTGAAGTGAAAAACATCTTCGGGGAAAACATTCAAAGGCCTGTCATCGGCATTACGGCATCCGGATCCTTTGAAGTGGAAAAGGTCCATCCTTTCATGGCCGTGTTCTACAGCCTGAAGCAAACCTGGACCCTGACCAAGCTGTTTTTCATGACCATCGTCAAGCTCATTCAAAGGGTCTTGCCCATGGAAACCTTGGGCGGTCCCATTCTCATCGCCCAAATGGCAGGCCAGCAGGCTCAGGAAGGCCTGATGAATTTCCTGCACTTTATGGGGCTGATCAGCATCAATTTGGCGGTGCTGAATTTGTTGCCCATTCCCGTGCTCGACGGCGGGCACGTGTTTTTCCTGACACTGGAAGCCGTAAGACGAAGACCTTTGAGTCTGCGCCAGTTGGAAATGGCCCAAAAAGTGGGCATGGCGGTGCTTATCGCTCTCATGGTGTTCGTTTTTTACAATGACATCATGCGCCTGATTCCTACAGGGCGAGGCGCGCCGGCTCCGTAGGTCCGTAGCCGTGAGAATTTTGTAGCCTGCGCGTTGTTGGACAACGTTCATAGCCCTGGGAGCCCGGGCGTCGTCCCGCCGGCATCAATGGGGGAGAGGAGGCCCGCGTTCCGAGGGAAAGACACGGTTTGACGGTTGTAGGGGCGAGGCGCCGCCTCGCCCCTACCTTCGGGGCCAAGGGTGCCAAGGTTGACCCGGTGGGAAAAACGGGGCGGACACATGGGTCCGCCCCTACAGGTAAGGGTTACGGCCGAATCCTTGGTGCGTCAAAGTGGATCGTTGATGTTCCGTGGACGCCCACGGTGATTCAGCGCGGTTGACGGTGTAGGGGCGGACCGATGTGTCCGCCCCGCCAGATGGCGCCTGCAGCCGAAGCGTCGGTCCGGCACAATGGATCCTTGGTGTTCATGAACCGGTGCTAAAACGCCGTTGCAGGCTTTTATGGTTCAAAAACCGAAGATGAAAATACTTGCTGTGGATACATCGACGGCATCCGGCAGTGTGGCCTTGCTGGATGACGATATGCTGGTAGCCGAATGGACCCTTCTTTCGGGGCGCACCCATAACCGACGCCTTCTGCTCGGAGTGGATCGCCTTCTCGCCGATGCCGACTGGGTTTTGGAAGATGTGGATGCTTTTGCCGTGACCACGGGCCCGGGAAGTTTCACGGGGATACGGATCGGCATGAGCACCATGAAAGCCATGGCATGGGCCATGGAGAAACCCCTCATCGGTGTGCCGTCCCTGGAAGCTTTGGCGGAACCTTTGGCCATGGCTTCATGCCCGGTGTGTGCGGTGATCGATGCCCGAAAAAACGAAGTCTATGCGGCTCTGTATCGAACCGATGCCCATGGTGTGTTGCAGCAGGAAAAACCCCCGTCGGTTCTCAGTGCCGAAAAGGCGGCGGCATGGATCCAGGAAAAAACCTTGTGCTGTGGAGACGGCTGGCTTTTGTATCGGGATGTTTTCATGCGTGTCTCCAAGGGGTTGGCCTTGGATGCCGGCCCAGGGTTTCACACCATTCGCGCCGGGTTTGTGGGCCGATGCGCGCAGCATCGGCTTCGCGCCGGGCTGGATACAAACCCCATGCATTTGATGCCGCTTTATGTGCGTCCTTCGGAAGCGGAAATCCACGCCGGAACTCCGGAATCTTGATCCCCTCGGCCGTCAAATGGAAGGAAACAGTCGAAAACATGTGCCCGAAGTCTTCGTCTTCCTTGAACGCCGGGATTCCACGATGCTTCCAAGCCTTAACCCCTCGCCGGGCGCGAGGGCTTCTTCGAAAGCTTCGGAATCCCTTGTTTCCGCTCTATTTTCTGGAACGTAACCTGGGCATGCTCAAGCGTGAAAACGGTGTTTCCGGGACTTCCACACGCCGTGCCGCCCAGCGGATCACTGTGATTTGCGAACGGATTCACTGGGTGGATGAACTCCTGCGTGCCGAAAAGCCTGTTTCCCAGGCTTCAGGTGCATCTTCTTCACAAGGCCGACTGGACAATGGTCCAGACCGATCCCGGATCGAAACCTATTGCAACCATTGCGGGTTGTGTTGCGAAATCTGCAGCGGATTTCCTGATTTTCCCGATCCTGAAAACCCGCCGCATGCCTGGCAGTTCGTTTTCGGTCAGGGTTTGGGTTACGGACATCGGTTCTGTCCGTTTCTTATGCATGATCGTCGAGGTGGCCATAGCTTTTGCGCCATTCATCGGTATCGGCCGAATCCGTGCCGTATTTTTGAAGAAGACGAATGCCAGACCGTCAAAAACGAACTCAAAGACGAACTGGCCCGCACCCATGGCCGACCGCCTCGGTCCAGCGTCAAGATCGGGCGCTTGATGGGGCGTGTTTTGAAAAACGGTCGAACCTATCGCTTGATGCCGCATGAGGAGTGAACGCCTATGGCCGTCGTGGCCATTGTGGGACGTCCCAACGTAGGAAAATCCACGCTTTTTAACCGCCTGTGTCGAAAACGGCAGGCTCTCGTGGACGATCAGCCGGGAGTGACCCGGGATCGGCTGTCCGCCCCTGTCGAATATGCGGGTCGAAGATTCCTTCTGATGGATACCGGCGGGTTTACGGATCCCGATACCGGCACCTTTGCCGAAGCCATGCGTCGCCAGGTGTTCTTGGCTCTGGAAGAAGCCGATGCCGTCATCTTTCTTGCCGATGCTCGAACAGGCCTGCATCCCGATGACCGAGCCCTGGTGGATCTTCTGCGAAAATCGTCAAAGCCCGTGTTTTATGCGGTCAATAAGGTGGACGGGCGGGAACAGGAACTGCATGTTGCGGAATTCTATGCGCTCGGGGTGGAAAAAATCTATCCCGTAAGCGCCGCCCATGGGCTCGGAGTCTATGACCTCATGGACGATGTGACGGCATCTCTTCCGCCTGCCTGGGAAGACGATATGCAGGATGAAAATCCGGAAATTCGAGTGGCCGTCGTGGGCCGTCCCAATACGGGAAAGTCCACTTTGGTGAATGCCCTGCTTGGGGAAGAGCGGGTCATTGTGAGTCCCGTGCCGGGAACGACCCGTGATGCCGTGGATACACCTTTGGAAATCCAGGGCCGAAGGTTTCTCTTGATCGACACGGCGGGGATTCGTCGTAAGGGACGCACGCGCGAAAAACTGGAAAAGCTGAGTGTCGTGAAAGCCTTGGAAAGTATCGATCGAAGTCACGTGGTGGTCCTCATGGTGGATGCCGTGGAAGGGGTTACGGACCAGGATCTTCATGTGGGAGGCTATGTGCAGGAAAGGGGACGCGGATGCCTGATCGCCCTTAATAAATGGGATGCGGTACCCAAGGATCCCAAGTGGTTACGAAGGTTTCTGGAAGATGTGAGGGATCGGTTTCGGTTTCTTCCCTTTGCACCCATTTTGACCCTGAGCGCCCTGGAAAAGAAAAGGGTTTCCCGCGTGTTGCCATTGGTGACCGAAATCTTTGATCAGTTCAACAAAAGGGTGACCACGGGGATGGTCAATCGCGTGCTGGCCGGTGTCACCGCCAAGCATGAGCCTCCGTTGGTCTCCGGCCGACGGCTCAAATTCTTTTACGCCACCCAGGCGTCCACCAGACCCCCCACTTTTGTCATCTTTTGTAATGAACCCGAAAAGATTCACTTTTCCTACGAAAGGTTTCTCACCAACCAGTTTCGGGAAGCGTTCGGCATGGATAAGACTCCTGTGCGTCTGGTTTTTCGGGAACGTTCCCGTCGAAGCGACGAGAGCCGATGACGGTTTTGAGCTGGAGCGATCGGGAAATAAGTCGCCGCCGCCGGCGAAGGCGTCGTCTTCTTGCCTTGATGGTGCTGGCGGCTGTGGGTTTATGGTGGGTTTTGGGTGGGGACCGAAAGCCCATGCAAGACGAAGCATCTTCCATGGAAGAAGTGGTTCGACATGTGCCGGCTGAGCAGGATGCCTCGACACCTCCGGGGGATGCTGAAAGAGGGGAAACAAAGGAATCGGCGCAGGACGAGGATGCCGGTAATGTCAGGAAGCTTCATGAGGTGGTGGCCGTGCTGCCTCTTTCCGGACCCTTTGCGGCGGAAGGCAAGGCCTTGCAGCGAGGCATGAAAACCGCGAGTGCCATGGCTTCCGAAGACGAAAAGATCACCGTGCGGTTCGTGGACGGCTGGCTTTCGGAACAGGCCGTTGGAGAAGCACTGCGGAAGGCTCTGGGGCATGCATCGGTGGGAGCGATCCTGGTATCTCTTCCTCTTTCCAAATGGAAGGCCGTGTTAGGGCCGGCGACGGAAAAGGAAACCCTTATCCTTTCCCTGGCACAAGGGGACGAGGCTTTTCCAGAGGGTTCCCCGGTTCTTTCTTTTTTCGGCTTGGAAGAAGATGCCGCCAGAAACACCATGCGCCTTCTTGCATCCAAACCTTCTGTTGCCTCCCATGCCATGCTTCTTTTGACCGACGGAAGCTCCTTTGCCAAGCGCTGGACGGAATCCTTCACGGCCGAAGCGGCTCGATGGAAATGGCGGCTTCGGCATGAGGAATGGGCGGACGGGGACACCGCCTCCCCTTTGGATATGACGGAAAAATTTTCCACGGTGTTTCTGGTCGGAGCCCCCCACTGGGTGGCGGATAGCGTTCGGCTCTTGGAATTGGCTGGTGTCGGCGCGCTCTATGTGGTGCCCTACACACTGGCGAGACCGACCCTTTTGGAATCTTTGGGACCCCTTGTGGACAGGGTCCAATTTGCTGTGCCCATGGGCGGTGTGGACGAAGGAACCGGCGACGACGAGGCTTTTGAAGAAGTGTTTCGTCGTAGGTTTTGGAAAAATCCTGATTGGTTGGCGCGGGTCGGGTATGATGCCGTGCGCTGGATGGGGCTGATTTTTCAGGAAGCGGGAAAAGAATCGGCCCAAAGCCTTTGCCGAAAGGCGCTTTCCGGGACCTTTCCCGAGGTTTCCTTTGAAGGTCTTACAGGGTCGTTCACGGTGGGGTCGGAAGGTCGAGTGCAACGCCGAATGGTTCTCGCCCGTTGGAAAGAAGGTTCTTTTGAACCGCTTTCCCAAGGATCCCAAAGGGTTGAACATGTACAAGGCCGCCACATTGCGCCTTGACACTCCAGGGGCTTCGTGTTAGGAAAGCGCGGTCTTCGGGCGGCCGTGCTGCCGGGATTCCGGGGGGCCGTTAACTCAGTCGGTAGAGTATCTGCCTTTTAAGCAGAGAGTCGCAGGTTCGAATCCTGCACGGCCCACCACCCCAGACCACAAGACCGTGCTTCTGAGCGGGCGGGTGGTGTGCGCCTCAAGGAAGCGCCCGAAAGTCTGCCCCAGGACGGAGCCTTTCCGGGCTTCTTTCCGGGAACGTGGGTGTGCCGCCCGCAGCATGAGATGAAGCCCGAGGCTTCGTGCTTTTGAAAAAGGGCTCGTCCGAGTTTTTTTATGCGGGTTCTTTGACCCCCACGGCCGTTTGGCGCTCCGGAAATTCCTTTACGGGAAAGGGCCGTTGAGGATTTCGCGCTTGACAGGAAGCGCCGTAGGTTGCTATAGAGCCCGAACGTTGCGTCCCCATCGTCTAGCCAGGTCCAGGACACCGGCCTTTCACGCCGGCAACGCCGGTTCAAATCCGGCTGGGGACGCCAACTCTTTTCTCCCGTGATCCCCCGAGCCTCCAAACACTCACGCTTCCACAGACACGCATTTTTGTGCATAGCCACGCATTTTCGTCCACAACAAGACATTTCTGCACTCGAGAACGCACCTCTGCCCGCATGAACGATTCCTCACGTCCAAACACATCTTTGCCCGCAAATGCATCTTTGCCCGTGCAACGCATTCTTGCCCGTGTGAATGGGTTCCTGCCCGTAGAAATGCGTTTCTGCCCCTGGGACACATCCATTGCCCGTGCAAACGTATCTTTTGCCCGTGGGAATGGGTTTCTGCCCGCGTGAACGCATTCTTGTATGCGTGAACGCATTTCTGTAGGTGCGAACGGGTCTTTACCCGTGTTAACGCATTTCTGTAGGGGCGGACCTGTGTGTCCGCCCCAAAAACATCCGGTGCGGGGTGGATTTTCGGGCGCACACATCGGTGCGCCCCTACAGAAACGAAGACATTCGGTCCACTTGACATTCCACCGAAATTCGTGCTTTTCTACATTCCGGGAACCGGTGAGAGGTGCGGGCGTCGTCACAACGCTTCACCGTTTTCGTCTCAAACAACGCATTGCCGCACCACACCTGGCAACCCCTAACAAACCCTTAACCATTCACGACTCACGACTTACGACTCACGACTTACGACTCACGACTTCACGAGCCTTCCATGTCCGGCATTGTGGTGGAAAAAAAAGACGGCAAGACCATCATCACGGTGGTCCAGAAGGAATCGGAAAAGGACGGGGACGAATCCGTACGGACCCGGTCATCGGAAACGACCCAGGCGCACACGTCCGGGCGTCGTACGTTCCTTCATGATGTTCTCGGCCGCCGGCTGCTGTTTTATTTGGCCACAGGAGAAGAAGTGGAAGGCATCTTGGATGGCTTTGACCATGAGTCTCTGCGCATTGAAGACGCCTTTCTTTACGGAGACAAAAAGGAATGGCACGCGGATTGGATGATCGTGGAAAGGCGCCAGCTTGTGGCCGTGTCTCCGGCGGGCCGCATGCGTCGACGCCCCTCTGTCAATGATTCCCCATGAAATGAAATAGTCGTTTGTTAGCAGCCTGCCTTGATTTTTAATTCCGATGCATCCAAACCGAGGATTCAATCAAGGAATTTTTCCAACGCTTTTTGAAAGTCTTCCAGAGATTGGGCCCGAAGGGCTTTTCTAAAAAGGAGCTTTAGACCGTCCGGGTTTTCAATTTTCCTGAGGTCACGCAGGACCTCGCCGGGGATATCTTCAAACCTTGATTCGAGAGTGTCCAAGATGAGTTCTCGAGTGGTCTGCAGAATCCCTTGTTGGAATCCCGAGAGGACCCCCTCTTCGTAGCCTTCCTTTTTGATCAGTTCATAGGCATAGGATTCCATCATGATATCCCTCCTGCGTTCAAGCAATTTGCGGGGCAGATCCTTGTCCAGCAGCCCCGAAAGCAGCGCCATGCCGGTCAAAAGATCCGCCTTATCCCCTCGACCCAGCCCGGACTCATAGATGGTCTCTTCGGCCGTTTGAAAAACTTTCAACAATGGGCAAGAATGACCTTCATGGCGGCATCGTAACTTCCCATCATGAACTCCCTGGCTAACTTTACGGCTCCACCTTGAAAATATCACAGTCTCTGAGCCAGGCAACCGCATTGTTTTTCTTGAGGACATTGGGAATCATTCCATGAAAACGACCTTCGGATACCTTTCGCCGTGAAGCAGCTTTAAGGCAAATGCCTTGACATCAGCGCGCACACCATGGTTTTCTTCGCACGGCCGAACCCATGGTGCACCAGGCAGAACAAACAAGGCACCAAGAGCCTGTGCAAGAAC
>FWWM01017461.1_pt1 | contig 10417 bp, 16 predicted proteins | sample 2228351 | NCBI WGS metagenome assembly FWWM01 (sample SAMEA103939774, study PRJEB20133) | metagenome
TGGTCGGGCCGCAGGCCCGGGGCCCGGCGCCACTCGGGGTAGCGGGGGTCAAGGAAGCCCGCGTCCACGCGGTTTTTGTCTGGAGAGGGCGGGAGGGGCCAGAGAACACGCATACGGGCTTTACCGGGAGGGACGAGCCCCTTCCTCCGGCGCTTTGACGTGCTCCGCCCAGGCGAGGCGGTCGGAGCCCTCGGCCTCGGCCCGCAACAGGGCCCGCCGGAACTCCCGAATCTCGGCGGCGAGGGCTTCCAACGTCTCGGCGGTGAACTCCACCTCGCCGTGGCTTAGCTCGGCCTTGTACCGCACCATACGCCCTCCCAAAAGCTTTGCCCCCGGGTTTCCCCGGGGGCAGTTATCCCACCTTAGCCCTATCTTACCCCGGAGGGTGGGGGGGTGGCAAGAAGGCGGGCCGCTTCCAGGAGAAGCTGGGCCTGCTGGGCCAGGAGGCGGGCGAGGTCGGGAGTGGGCTGAACAGGCGGAAGGCGCTTGGCAGAGCGGAGGTGGGCCACGCCCAGGCGTTTGGCCATATTGTGCAAGGTGGTTTTGGGCACCCCGGTCTTGCGGGAAATCGCCTTGTAGCTCAACAGCTCCCCCCGGGGCCCCCTGATTTCCCCTTTGAGCATCCGCTCCGCCAGCGCCCGGTCCCCCCGGCCCACGGGGGAGAAGGTCTGGGCAGGCGGGGGGAAGAGGGAAGGCTGAGGGGAGGGAGAGGCAAAGAGGGCGGGCTGGGGGGCCATAGAGGAGAAGAGGAGCCGGTCCAGGGTCTCAAAGGCCCAGCGCTGGAAGGCGATGACCCGCTCCCGCTTGGCGGGGTCCTGAATCCGCCTGACCTCCATCTTCGCCAGTACCCCCAGGACCCCAGGGCGCTGCAGGAAGGCCGTCTTGTGGGGCACTCCGTCCCGGACCATCGTGATGATGGTCTGGTAGGAAATCAGGACCGGATCGCGCTTCACGAGAGAACGTAGAGGCTCCAAATCGTACCCCACAGCCTCTGCCAACCTGGCCATCGGCACTGCCACCTCTACCCGCTCCCCCAGGTCCAGCCACGCCACGGGCAAGCGGGTGCCCAGGGGGTCTCCAGCTCCTCCACCTTCTGAAGCCGGACCATTTGGGCTGTCATTCCTCCTCCTTCAGAGCTTCCCACGCTCCGGCCAAGAGCACCCCCAGGGGCAGGGCGCCGTCTGAGGCCCCCTCCAGGTACACGTCCCGGAGCACGTCCACGAAGCTCTCCCAGTCGCCGCTACGAGCCGCGTCCCAGGCCTGGTAGAGGAAGGGGCCGAGGCGGTTCCACACCAGGGCCTCGGCCGGAGGAAGGTGGAGCTCGGGCCTCTCCCGCGCGGCGCGTATTATGGCCTGAAACCGGACGCTTGTGGTATCTTGCATACGTCCTCCTTTCGGAGACCCAAGAGGGGTGGCTTTGGCGGGCTCCCTCTTGGGTCACCACTATTATTGCCAAGCCATTATGGTTTGTCAACATATTGCCTTCCAGTAATAGCCGGGGGTATCATCCGGGCGATGAAGTACCGGGTGCGCATCAAAGAGCTGGCCGAACAAAACGGCCTGACCCTGTATAGACTTAGCAAGCAGAGCGGCCTCCTGCCGTCTACCGTCTACGCCGTCGGCAAAGGGCAAACCTCACCGGGTCTAGACACCTTAGCAAAGCTCCACGCCGCCCTCGAGGCCCTCCTGGGGCGGGAAGTGGGGGTGGACGAGATTATTGAGGTGGTGCGGGAGTAGCTGATTGACGAGCCGCCCCTGACTGGCGCATGTCAAGCGGGGTATGATGCAACCGATGCCGTTTGTAGCGTGGCGCCTACGAGTTGCTGACCTTTTGAAGAGGGAAGGGCTATCGCGATATAGGGTGGCGAAACACATGGAGCGCCACTTCGGGGTCTCAAGCGCACACGTTTACGTGGTCCTGAACGGCAAAGCAGCCCCCAGCTGGGCGCTCCTCCAAAAGCTCCACGCCGCCCTCGAGGCCCTCCTGGGGCGGGAAGTGGGGGTGGAAGAGCTAATAGAGGTGGTGCGGGAATAATCGGCTTGGTTAAAACGGGGGCTGCTACGTTACCTCCCATGTAAAATAGAAGCCTGGAGGTGAAACATGGGTGGTCTGCTTATACTTACGGGGCTGGCGCTTATCATCTTCGGCCTTACGCGCAAGCGCGGCCAAAAATGGAAGGGGGTCCTAGGAGGAATCGTAGCTTTGCTTATAGGCACGGCCCTAACCCCAAGCACAGAACAGAATACTCAACCCGCACCAACTGCCCCCGTTGAGGGGAACTCTGTCCAGACCCCCGCGTCCGAGCCTTCAAAAGCCCCACTCGTAGCAGAACCTGGCACTACCCTCAGAGTAGGCATTTGGGCTATAACGGCTGGGCATGCAGAAACCAAGCGCCTAAAGGTCTTGGGGAACGAGTACTTTAATACCCGTGCAGATGACGGTTTCGTTTACGCCCTCGTACCTGTGAGCGTGACTAACGTAAGCAACAAGACAGATAGCCTTATATTTGTCACCTGGGCGCTCCGAGACGCTCAAGGGCGGGAATACGAAGTCGAAACGATGTCGGATATGTACCTTCCAGAAGGAACACAGCTGGACCTAGTAGACGTGCCTCCCGGAGCCACACGTAGTGGCTACTTGGTTTATCAAGTAGCGGAAGACGCCACAGGATTAACGCTTACCGTTCGAGCGGGGCTTTCCGGCGAAAAGAGCTGGAAACTAAAGTAGCGCGCCTCGCTCACGACCCCGCCCACATGATGGGGGGCGGGGTTTTTGTTAGCCGCATAGGGGGGAGTATCCCAAGAAAACAAAGACCACCTCAAAGAAGCAGGTCAAGAATAACCCCTTCCGGGGGCCCCGGGACGGGGCGTAAGCCGGGTTCTGTTTTCCGCGGTCATCTCTCTGGGACCGGTGTCGCCACCGGCCTCAAGCGGCCCATCCCGCAGGTTCTGGCGGGCCGGGCAAGCCCTTCCTGCCTACCGGGCCTTGCACCGGGTGGGGTTTGCCGTGCCGCCCCTGTTTCCAGGAGGCGCGGTGGGCTCTTACCCCACCGTTTCACCCTTGCCCGCACCGGGGGAAGCCCCGGCCGCTGGCGGTCTCTTCTCTGTGGCACTTTCCGTCGGGTTACCCCGCCCAGGCGTTACCTGGCACCCCGCCCTATGGTGCCCGGACTTTCCTCACCCGAGGGGTTCGGCCCTCGGGCGCGACCGCGCCCCCGTCCCGGGGCACCCCTATTCTACCACAGGCAAAAGCATTGAGGAAATCGCTCACGCTCCAGGACAGAAACCCGCCTGAGCGCCCTCCCGGAGAGGGAAAGACGCTGTGCACAGGAGGGAGGAAACCCGGCCTGAAAGGCCCAAAAAGGCGGGGGGAGGCCGGGGCTAAGGGGAAGGCCAGGCCACCCCCTTCCCGGGCCTTCCAGGGGGGTTACAGGGCCGTGTAAGCGCTTTCAAATCGGGGGGTGGGATGGCGGGGCGGAATAAGGGGGGCCGGGGAGAACCCCCGGCCCCCCTGGGCCTGCCGCCCTCAGGGCTCCAGTCCCACCCGGGCGAGGAAGGCCTCCCAGGTCTCGGGAAGGGGGAAGCCGTGGGCCCGAAGCCTGGGCCCTTCAGCGAAGACCTCCCGGGCCAGGGCGAGGGCGGCCTCCCGGTCCTCCCGCGCGGCGTCCCTCAGGTACCCCCGGAAGGGGGTCCACTCCTCCACAGCGTCCAGGAGCTCGTCCGGGTCGGCCTCCTCCCCCCGGTCCAGGAGCTCCCTCACCCAGGCCACGTAGGCCCGGGCTAGGGCGAGGGGGGCGTAAGCCAGGGAGGTCTTTTGAGCCATACCACCTTGTCCCAAGGGACGTCCAGCTCGCTCAGGTCCCGCACGCTGTAGCCGGTGGCCAGCGTCCCGCTGTGGAAGGAGTATACCACGAACCAGAGGGCCTTGAGCCTGGGCCCCCGGGCCTCCTCGGGGATGAAGGAGGCGGGGGCCAGGGCGGCCAGCACCGGGCCCTGGTCCCGGGCGTAGGCGAAGAGGGCGGCCTCGGGGTGGGCCGGGGCCTCGCGGCACAGGCCCTCGTAGACCTCGGGAGGGGTGCCCGGGGCCAGGTGCCCGTCCATGACCCGCTGGGCCACGTGGAGCTCCAGGCTGGTGGCCCGCTCCCGGCCGAGAAGGGGCCTCAGCTCCTCGGGAACGGAGCGCCCCCGGCGGTTGAAGGGGGCCCGCACCATCTCCCCGGCGGCGAAGAGCCAGTCCCGAGGGGCGGGCCTCCCCTGGCCCCGGCTCTCCGCCAGGCCCCTGAGGTGGGCCCGGGCCTCGGGGAGGGCGGCGAGGGCCCGCAGGAAGGCCCGCCAGAGCTCAGGGTGGTAGCCCCGGGGGTCGGGGCTCCACTCCTCCGCCGTGGGGGGGCGGCCGAAGCCCGCCTGGGGCTCGTGGGGAGGGGGCTCCTTCCAGGCCCGCCTCTCCCCTTCCTCCCGGGTGTAGGTGACCAGGGCGGTGCGGCAGTTGTGGTGGAGGGGCGGGACGTGGGTGCGCCAGAACGGGTGGTCGGCGGGGAGGACGATCCCCGCGAGGGGCCGGCAGATCTTTGAGGTGCGCCCGTCCAGGACCACGGAGAGGCCCCAGTAGGGCCTGAGCTCCCGGGCGGAGACCGCCTCCTTCCACCGCCCCGCCCCGTAGGCCAGCTGGAGGTTGGTGCGGAAGACGGTCTCCAGGCGGTGGCGGCTCCCCTCGCCCCAGGCGTTCTTGACCCGGTCGGAAAGCTCCCTTTGGAAGTCCTCAAAGGGCCTCCCCTCTTCCAGGGCCCGTAGAATGGCGTCCATCGTCTCCTGCACCATGTCCAGCGCGGCGAGGCCCGCCACGAAGAAGGCCCGGCGCCTCGCCTCCTCCCCCAGGGCGCGGAACTCGGGATCGGGGAGGGGAAGGCGGGCCCGGAACCAGGCCAGGGCCTCCTCGGGCCGCAGGGGGTCAGGCTCAACCGTCCAGGCCACTGTCCTGCCGCTGGGCCCATCTCCCCGCGAGCTCGGAGAGGGTGAGGGCGGCCTCCAGGAGCTGGGCGAGCTCGGCGAAGGAGATCCCGGGGAAGAGAGCGAGGAGGCGCCGCCTCAGGTCCTCGTACCCCTCGGCCTCCCCGATGGCCTGGAGGAGGGCGGAAAGCCCGGGCATGGGGGCCTTTTCCAGGAGCCTATCCCCCAGGCCGTCCACGAAGGCCTGGCCCGCCACCAGGCCCCGCTCTTTTCTCTCCTGGGGGGCGAGGAGGGGGGTGAGGACGGGGCCCTGGGGGTCGGGGGCGGGGACGCCGAACTCCTCCCGGAGCCAGGCCTCGGGGATGGAGAGGCCCATGCCCAGGAGGGTCTGGAGCACCCGGGCCCGGCTCTCCAGATCCTTCTCCTCCTCCACCTCGGGCACCACGAAGGGGGCGAGGTCCAGGAGCTCGGGGCCGAAGTTGAAGGCCACGAAGGGCTTGAGAAGGCCCTCCCGGAGGGTCTTGGCCAGGGCGCGGGCGTCGGCCCGGAGGAGGTCTAGGCGCACCTGGTCGTGGACCTTGGCCAGGGCGTAGCTCCCCCCGTCCCCCTCGCTGGAGGTGAGGGTCTGGCCCAGGACGGCCTGGGCCATCTCCCGGTTGCAGAGGCGGATGAGGCGCTCGTAGACGTCTGGACCCTGGCCCTTGGCCGCCTCCAGGATCTCAATCTCCGTGTCTTTGGAGATGACCCCGGCGGCGTCGGCCCCGAGGGCGCGCACCGCCTCCTCCAGGCGCCGCCTCTCCTCCTCCCCGGCGGCCGGGTCGTACTTGCCGATGCGGTAGGGCTGGCCGTAGACCTCGGCGAAGACCACCCAGTCCTTGAGGGCGTAGTGCTTGAAGAGGTAGAGCCAGGCCACGCTGCGCATGAGCCCGGCCCGGGTGGGGAGGCCCGAGCGGGCCCTGTAGCGGTGCTCTATGGCCCCGCCGTAGGGGAGGGCCTCCCCTTCCGGCCGCTCCTGGGAGGCGAGGTAGAAGCGGTCCTCCTCGGAACGGTAGACCAGGCTCCCCGGGTGCACCCAGCGGAAGGCCTTGGGCCGCCAGAGGAGGCCGTCCCACTCCCAGGCCACGGCCACCAGGCTCACCCCCTGGGGGATGGCGGAGAGGAGGTCCAGCATGAGGTCCTCCAGGGGGAGGTCCCACCACACCTCCTCCACGGCCCGGAGGATCCGGCGGGCATCCCGGCCCTCCTCCGCGGGCTCCAGGCGCCAGTCCAGGCCGATGGCGGCGAGCTTGCGGGTCTGGAGGAGGGAGAAGAGGAGGGCGTCCCTTTCCTCCATCTCCTCAAAGAGCTCGGCCTGGAGGGCGAGATCCCCCTCGTCGGCGAGGCGGAGGACACGGGCGAGGCGCTCGGGGGTGAGCCCCCGGGCGGGGTAGACCCGGTAGGGGGAGTCCAGGGGGAGGCGGCGCGCGGAAGGCGGTGGGCTTTTGGGGATGGGGCGGCCGTAGGGGTCCAGGATGGGCATCAGTAGGCTCCTTTCCACCCGGCGAAGGCCCGGCGGAGGACCGACCTGTACTCCACGGGGCCCTTACGGGTCTCGGCGGCGTGGAGGGCGAGGGCCAGGGCCCAGAAGCGGTCGGCGTGGCCGCGCTCGCTCCTCTCCGCGTCGTAGCGGACGTTCCCGGAAGGGGGATCGATCCGCCGCACGGCGTGGAGGTCCTCCCGGAGGGCCCGGTCCTCGGGGATGCGGATCCGGCGGTCCTCAAAGAAGAGGCGGAGGCGCTGGGCGAGGTCTGCCTTGACCTCCAGGGTGAACTTCACCGGCTCCACCTTGTAGCCGAAGGCCCGGCGGGCGTTCTCGGCCAGCATCTCCCCGAGGCCCGTGGCGTCCAGGCAGGCCCGGCGCACCCGGGGGAGGAGGGCGTGGAGGCGGGCCTCCTGCTCGGCGAAGGGAGCCCGATGGAGGGCCTCCACGAGGCGCGCCCAGTACACGTCCCCCACCCGCTCCAGGACCACGAAGACGGTGAGGTCCCGGTGCCGCCCCACGTCCATCCCCAGGTAGGCCCGCTCGGGGTCCCACTCCCCCCGGGGGTCCTCCCTGGCCTCGGCGGCGAGGATGAGGCTCCAGGGGAGGAACGCCTCCTCCTCGGAGACGAACTCGCAGAGGTATTCCTGCTGCCAGATGAAGTCGTCGGCGAGGCCCGCCCGGAGCTCCTCCGGGTCTATGGGCAGGCCCTCGGCCACCGCGTCCAGGAGGGTGACCCGGTGCCGGCTCCAGACCTCTCCCCCCTTCTCCCAGAGCTCGTAGAACTTGCCCCGGGGGCCGTTGGGGGTGCTCATGATCCTGATCTTGAGATCGGGCCTCCGCGTGATGATGGGGAACATGGCGGCCCAGATGGCCTCGGAGTCCTGGTGGAAGGCGAACTCGTCCAGGAAGACGTTCCCGGTGTAGCCGCGGGCGGTGCGGGGGTTGGCGGGGAGGAAGACGAGCCTGGACGTGTTGGGCAAGCGGATCTCCAGCTGGGTCACCTCCTCCCCCGCCTCAAAGAAGCGGCTCTCCAGGGTCTCCGCCGCCTGCTTCAGGGCCGCGAGGTGGCGCTTGGCCTTCTCCGCGAGCTCCCGGCTCTGCCGCTCGCCGGCGGAGAGGAGGACCCAGAGGGTGCCGGGGCGCTCCACCGCGTCCAGGACCACCTCCAGCGTCCCGGCGAAGCTCTTCCCCGTCTGCCTCGCCCAGAGGCCGATCTTGAAGCGGGATTGGTCCCACACCCAGCGCCGCTGGTACGGGAGGAGGAGGCGCTCAGAGTCCATAGATGTCCCGCTTGATGGCCTCTATGACCTCGGGCTCAATCTGCCGGGCCCGGAGGCTCTCCTCCACCCTCTGGGCCGCCTCCTCCCGCAGGGAGCGGTCCAGCCTCTCCAGGCTCAGGGCCACCCGGGCGGCCTCGAGGCCGAGCCGCACCACCTTCTCCGGATCCACCTCCTCCCCGAGCTCCAGGTCCTGGAGGTAGCGGAGAGCTTTGTGCACCACGATGTTGGCCAAGGCGGCGGCGTAGGAGAGGCGCTTGCCCGTGGCCTCCTCCACCGCCTCCACCAGGCGCTCCATCTGCAGGACCTGATCCAAGGCAGGGGCCAGGTGGCGGGCGTGGCGGCGGACGCTGGAGGGACTCACCTCGTGCCCCTGGGCCCTGAGCCAGAGGGCGATCCCCTCCATGCTGTAGGGCCTGCCGTCCTCCTCCGTCTCCTCCCCCAGGAGCATGGCGTCCACCCGGTCGCGAAGGCCCTCCGGGAGGGTGCAGACCTTGCAGAGGCGGTGGCGCTTGTAGCCCTTCACGGCCGCACCCAGCCCACCAGGGCCGCCACCAGGGCCAGGGCCAGGAGTCCCCGCTCCCAGAACCGGGCCCGGCGCTCCCTCTCCAACTCCTCCCGGAGGAGGCGGAGCTCGGCGAGGATCTCCTCGTGGTGGCGGCGGAAGGCCACGGAGAGGGCGTGGATCTCCTCCCTGAGCTCCACGGCTACCTCCTGGGCAGGAGGACCCCGGGGTCCTTCAGGTTCCCCTCCACCAGGTCTATGCCCTGGGTGGTGAGGCGGACCAGGGTGAACTCCCCCTCCTCGTCCCACACCGCTTCCAGGTAGCCTTTCTGCTGCAGGTAGCGCACGGCGGCGTTCATCTCGGAGCGGGCGGGGAGGACGTGGGAGAGCTCCAGGATCCTGGCCAGGACCCCCCTCGGCATGGCGTAGGGGTCCTGGACGTCCACGGGGGCGTCCGCCCCAAAGGCGTTCAGGTACAGGGCCTGCAGGATCGTGCCTCGGATCAAGCGCTGGCGGTTTGGATCCCTGAACATGGCGCTCCTTTCACGGGAAAAGCTTGTGGACGGGAAGGCCCAGGAGGCTGGCCACGATGCCGAGGAGGAGGGCCAGGACCGTCCAGAAGAGGGGGCGGCTCCAGAGGGAAGGGGCCTGGGGCTTGGGCATCATGCGGTAGAGGCGGAGGGCCCAAAGGCGCTCCCTGAGAGGGCGAAGGTCCGCCTCCGAGGCCCCCAGGCGGGCGAGGAGGGCGAGGACCTCCTGCCAGAGCTCCAGCTCCAGATCGCGTTCATCCACGGCACCCCCAAAAGCTTGGCCCCCGGAGCTTCCTCCGGGGGCAGGTTTCCCACCTTAGGCCTATTCTACCCCGGGGGGTGGGGGGGTGTCTACCTCGGCCCGGCGGGCGAGGCGCACGAAGAGGTCCAGGAGGTCCAGGGGGGCGTGGGTCTGAAGCCGACCGGCCGAGGGGTTGTAGCTCACCAGGGTACTGGGCTTCCCCTTGCCCAGGTAGGCTTCCATGAGCTGCCGTTCCCCGTATCCCAGCCCCCGGACGAAGGCCCGGGCGTCGTGCCGCCACAGGCGCAGGTTGTGGGCCTCTATGCCCAGGGGCGGGACCGGGGGGACGTAGACGGGCAGGAAGGCCGGGGCCTCGGGGGGGCGGGCGTGGAGGTCGGCGCGGCCCCCGAACGTCCCAGGCCTGGGGTCCTGGGGGTGGACCGGGACCCAGCGGGCCTCCCCGTGTTCCACCCGCCAGAGGGCCAGGGCCACCCAGGCCGCCCGCCAGAGGTCCAGGGGTTCATGCATAGCGGCCCTCCTCCTTCAGGGTCCATCCTTCCCCAGTCCGGTGGACCAGCCCCTGGTCCTCCAAGCGGTCCAGCCAGCGGCGGACCGTGGTCTTGGGCCACCCCAGGTCCCGGACCAGGGCGGTGAGGGTCACGGGCTCCCGGTACCGGGAGAGGGCCCGCAGGACCTCGGCGGCCCGGCCCTCCCCTTCCACGCTAAGCTCCATCGCCCGGGACTCCTGGTACCGGATGGTGGTCCGCTCCCGGACGGGGGCGGTACCACCGGACGCCAGTACCGGCACCTCAGGTTCCACCCCGGCCCCTTCCGGTACCGCCTCGCGGGCCTCCTCGGTACCGGCGAAGGGGGGGCGTGGTACCACCGCGGTACCGCTCTTCCGGGCGGAGGTACCACCCGGTACCGCCTGCCCGGACCCCTCCCGGTCCAACGTGGCTCCCTTGGGGGACACCCGGACCATCTCCCCCACCACCTTCCCCACCACGTAGGTCCCCACGGGGACGAAGAGGCTCATGGCCAGGGTCTCCCAGAGGGCCACCCCGGGGGCCGCCCGGTGCATGGAGAGGGCGTTGCCGAGCCACACCAGGGCCAGGGCGGCCACCGCCCCGCCCCCCGCCCAGGCCGAGCCCCGAAGGAGGGAGTTGGAGAGGAGGGAGAGGAGGAAGGCGGTGAACTCCAGGCTCGCCGCCAGGCCCCAGGCGAGCCAGGGGGGGAGCCCCCCCAAGGAGAGGGCGTACCACTGGGCCAAATGTCCGGTGCTCATGGAAAGGGTGCTGAGATAGGCCAGGATCAACAGGAAAAGCAAAAGGTTCCTCATGCTTGCCTCCTGAGCAGGCTGTGGGCCTCCAGGAGCAGGAGGAGGGCCCGGCCCCGG
>FWWM01017473.1_pt1 | contig 10412 bp, 9 predicted proteins | sample 2228351 | NCBI WGS metagenome assembly FWWM01 (sample SAMEA103939774, study PRJEB20133) | metagenome
TAGTTTAGTAAGATATATTTGGGAGAATTGTAAATTGCCTGTTCCAAATTTTGCAGCAGGTGTTGCAACACCTGCTGATATTGTCAGTTAATAGATATTAGGATTATCTTGACAATTATTCCATTCAATCGTAATTGTTTTTGTAAATGAACTACTATCGGTTATAGTCTTGACAATTTTTCCAGAATAGATTTTTAGACCACCATCAGGTCTTCTACAAGAACCACTAACAGTTATGCTTGGAGAAGTCTGAATATAAACATAAAATCTCTTACCAGAGCAAGAAATAAATGTTCCACTTTTACTGAATGAAATTGAAAGTTTTTGATTCGCTTGCAATACAATTCCAGGGTGCCATCCATTCGCATTAGAAAAATCAACTGTTCCATTACCATTCACTGTCCAATTCCTTTGACAATCGTTAAATTCATTTATAGTATTTATAGTTCTTGACATTTGAAAACTCATATAATTATTACCTTCGTTGTGTGCGGTTGAGAGTTCAAAGTGCGAATAGTGAGTTTTGTTTGAAATAAGATTACCATTATAGTATATTTTTATACTTGTTTGAAATGGATTAGGTGTTCCCCTTATAACATGGAGAACATAAGGATCATTATTGTTAGGGTCACTTCTTACAATTTGTCCATTAAGTGCATAATCCATCCTGATAGTATCTCCTTGCTGACCAACAAAGGTTCTTGAACCTGAACAATTATTGAATATCAAAGTATCTACATTATAAACCCTGTCACTATCGTTATCATTACCATATGTTTTTCTTACAAAGCAACTTCCAAGGCTATCAAGGATTACGTAGTTATTAGGTTCTATTGAATAAAAGAAATAACCGCCAGTGTATCTACTTGGAACTGGAAAACCGCCGTCAGATATATCATTCATTGTGCTTTGGACATCCTCTATTGTTGCACTTTGGGAGAAGGCAACCTCTGCATTGTTGGATGCAACCTCTCTCTTCTTACAAGAAAAAAGAAGAGATGTTATAATTAAGGTAAAGGTGAAGTATCTCATAGCACTATGTATAGACACAAAATTTATTGAAAAGGTTGCATATATCCCTACGAAATCCCATTTTATGTTTGTTTTTGAAATTTAAGGTCTCATACTTTAAAATTTTTAAACTGTGTTAGTCTTAGTTATGGAAATTGAAAATATGAAAGTTTATAGCAATTCGTTAAGGAACGGTGAACAAATCCCCTCTAAATATACTTGTGAAGGAGAAAACATATCAGTCCATGTCAAATGGGAAGGTTTCCCAAAAGAAAGTAAGAGCTTCGTTCTCATAATGAGTGATCCAGATGCACCTGTTGGAACATTCTACCATTGGATACTATATGATATACCACATAATGTAAATGAAATAAAAGAAGGTGAAAGTGTTGGAATAAAGGGAAAAAATGACTTTGGAAAGCTTGGATATGGTGGTCCTTGTCCTCCAAGAGGTCATGGAAAGCATAGATACTTTATAACAGTATATGCTCTTAATGTTGAAAAATTAAATCTAAAAGAAGGGGCAACTGCAAAGGAGGTTCTAAAAGCAATAGAAGGAAAAGTTATAGCAAAAGGTGAGATTTTTGGAACGTACGAAAGGAAATGATAGAAGGTATAATTCTCTATAGTCTCGGAATAATCATTATAAGTATTGCATTTTTATTAATTGCCTTTGTTCTATCACTTATATTTAGATGATAAGCTTAATTTTAATAAATGCGGAGTTAGATAGTGTATATAACTACCTCTTAAAGTCCTTAAAGCTCAACCCAAAATCTACTACATATAAGGTTGATACGATTGGACTTAACTTCTATAGCTTTTTGATAAAGAGTTATGATAAGAAAATAAAGGATATTTCAAAGGTTGAAGAAAAGCTAAAAAATTTAGGTCTTACAAAGAAGGATAGTTTATTCTTAGGCAAGTTACTTTCAAACGAAGTTAACAATTTAAGGGTTTTTATAAACAAAGATACATTGATTTTAGATTTCAAAATGAGAATTAGTCCAAAGAGCATTGTTTTTGATGAGAAAAAAATTGAAAACTATATAATTTCAGTAGTTGAAAATGCAACTTCTATTAAGATAGATAGGGAAAAAATTAACAACAAGTTAGAAACCAAAACTGATTTTTATAATGTTAAAATTGTCCTTAAAAGTGAAAAGAATGCAAAGTTTTCAGAAGACGATATTACTAAGATCAAAAATGCACTATTAAGAGATAACATCTATGCCATGGACTATCAATTGGGGAAGCTAATTTATGCTAGATTTTCAGGTCTTATTGAAGATTATGTAGCTTATGATAGTTATATTAAGTATTTTGAAGATTCACTACTAGTAGATATAAAAATTAAAAAACCCGAACTTAAAACAACAAGAGTTGTAAGTGAAATTTTAAGAATTTTGACTTTCGCTTCGAAGGATAAAGTCGTAGGATATGGTTTAAGCAACATGGAACAAGATTTGGTAGATGGTAAGCTTATAAATGTTATCAAAATTGATGTTATTTTAAGAAAGGATGTCGATTTTGAGAACATTAGAAATAAGATTATAGATGAAGGTTCAAAAATATCTCAAAACAAAAATGCTTATTTAGTTGCAGGTGTTATTGTAATAAGTAGTCCAGTTTTAAGAGGAGATGTTTATAAAACTATTAGGATTGAATTTAGCAATTTTTCTGATTATGAGATGTTTAAAATTGGTTATTTTAATGTTGAAGTTCAATAATTTCAAAATCACTTTCATCGGATAGAGCGATATAAAGCTTACCATCTGTGTATATTATAGATGTTGGATGACTCTTGGTTTTGTAAATTTCCTTTTCAGTTAATGTTTTTAAGTCTATTTCAACGATATTGTTAGATAGGAGGCCTGTTGCATATAGTTTAGCATTTTCCTTATCTAATGTAAGTCCATAACCCGCTCTAATGAGATTACTCTTTAATAGTAGTTTGAGCGTGTCATTTTGATAAATGTAGATATTTGAGGGACTCGTAAATGTTATAACATAGATTCGATTGCTATCATCAATCGCTAAACCTGATGGTCTTTTAACATTGAAAGCAGGCTTTATATTACCAATTGCATTAAATTTATAAACTGCGTCTGAGAATACATCTGAAACATACATTATGCCTTCGTTTGAAAGTGCTATATCTAAAAGCAAAGTTGGCTCCTTTGGAAAGTCTCTTAAATCAATGATTTTCGTAAGAGACATATTATTTAGTGATAATCGCCATATACCGTTGACATCCGCTAAGAAGAAGTAATTTCTTAACCTCTTAAAACCCTTTGGATCTACCAAAACACCTGAAACATCAATGTATTCCACATCTTTTGTCCCTTTTCTAAACCTATAAATTTTGCCATCTGCCAAATTAACCTCTCCAATATCAGTAAAATAAATATAATTTTCAACTTCACAAAATCCCCCTATTCTAACAAAAGACAAAAGAAGCATTATCAAATTCTATAATTTTAAAGTAATTGAGGCTCATTCTTTATCAGAACGTAAATCATCTATCCTTTGATTGAGTGCCTGTATCTGATAATTCCAAGGGTTAAGAGAAATAGAGCCGGATTTTCTTTTACTCAAAAGTTCTCAAAAAGATGAAATGCTTTAAATTGGGTTTTAAGGAGCATAAAGGCCCTAATAAATAGCTTTCAGCTTTAAACTTTTGAAAAAATGGATAACCTTAAAATAAAAATGAACAATTTAAACTTTTATTACAGCAGTCATAAAGTTTTGAAAAACATTAACTTAAACATATTTGAAAAACGAATAACTGCACTTATCGGACCATCAGGTTGTGGCAAAACTACACTTCTAAGATGCTTAAATAGAATACACGATTTATACCCTAATATACGCTATGAAGGAGAAATAATTTTTAACGGAAAGAATATCCTAAAAAACGACATAAACCTAATAGAACTTAGACAGCGTATTGGTATGGTATTTCAAAAGCCAACGCCTTTTAATATGTCCATTTTTGAGAATATAGCATTTGGATTAAGGCTTAAGGGATTAAAAAATAGGAGTGAAATTGAAGATAGAGTTATAAAAGCACTTAAAGATGTATTTTTATATGAAGAGGTAAAGGATAGATTGTATAAGAATGCATTATCTCTATCAGGTGGTCAACAACAAAGACTTTGTATAGCAAGGGCGATAGCGGTAGAACCAGAAGTTTTATTATTTGACGAACCAACAAGTGCATTAGACCCAATATCTACTGCTAAAATTGAAGAACTTATAAGGGAGCTTGGCAACAAAATAACTATCGTAATTGTAACGCATAATATGCAACAAGCCGCAAGAGTTTCGGATTATACCGCATTTATGTATCTTGGAGAAATTATAGAATTCAATCAAACTGAAAATATATTTACAAGACCTAAACAGAAGCTTACAGAAGACTATATAACAGGGAGGTTTGGATGAGAAGAGCTTTAAGTGAAGAATTAAAAGAGCTTGAATCTAGAGTTCTCAAAGTTTCAGAGCTTATAAAGGATATGTTTAAGAATTGTAAGAATTATGAAGAGGTCATGAAACTTGAAAATTTAGTAAATCAAAGTGAGATGGAAAATGAATTCTTTGCTATAAAAATATTAGCACTTTATCAACCTGAAGCAAGAGATCTAAGAAGTATAATAAGTGCAATAAAACTAAATAATGACTTAGAAAGGATAGCAGACCACATTGAAAACATAGCAAGAGACTATAAACTTATGGGTGAAGAGCCAACAATAAACCTTAAAGAACTATATGAAAAAGTTTTCTTAGCTTATCAAAAATCTATAACTGCATATGAAAATAAAGATGTTAATTTAGCAATAGAAGTGATAAAGTCAGATAGAGAGATTGATAATTTGAGAAACGCTCTTGTTGTAGAAATAGTCAATTTCATTAGTCAAAATCCCCAGAGAACAGATCCAGCTCTTAAAACACTTAATATCATTCAAAACCTTGAAAGAATAGCAGACTTATCAACCAACATTTGTGAAGATGTTATATTTTTAATAGAAGGTAAAATTTTCAAGCATGGAAAAGAAGTATAAACTATTTAAATTTCTTCAAGAAAGTGGATACTTTTCAAGAAGAAGTGCAATTAAGGCTATTCAAATGGGACTAATAAAAGTAAATAAGAAAATTGTTAAAGAACCCTGGTTTGAAATAAGCTTAAAAGACAGGATAACATTTAAAGGCTTTGAAATAAAATTAAACTTACCAAGAAACTATGTAATTTACTACAAACCTCCAAATTCTGCATATTTTCCAAAGGAAATAAGATACCTTATTCCCCTCGAAAGCTTAGGAAAATCTGATGAAGGTTTAATAATTCTAACTAATGACGGTAATGTTCATAGGGCATATCATAAGAAATTTGTGAAAAATAAGTATTTAGTTGAGTTATCTGCACCAATCAGTGATAACTTTAAACATAAGCAGATAAAAATTTCTCAAATCTCAAAAGATAAAGCAATAATCACAACGATTAAATTAAGTGTTAGTAAATTGAAAAGAATTATTCCCACGATTAAAAAATTGAAAAGGATAGAAACTGAATCAATTGTTCTTCCAAAAGAATTAAAACCAGGTGATTATAGAAATTTTAAAGAAGAGGAAGTAATAGCACTGAAAAAAATAACAGAAATGTGATTTCAAAATAATCCAATAAGAACATTTACAAAACACTCAATATAATCATTCTTTAAATTATTTCCACTCTTTGGCTTAATTGAAATTAACTCGTTTCCTATGCTTAATGCATTTGCTATATTTTCCTTCATTTTATCAACATATGGAACCAACTTTGGTTCTTTTAAAATAATAACTGCATCTATATTTAAAATTTTAATTCCTTTTAGATTCTTTGAAAATTCTTCTAATAATTTTAAGCTATAAGCATCTTTATATTTTTCAATTTCGGGGAAAATCTCACCAATAGTTTTATTCAATACAATAGAAGAAATTGCATCAATTATAGCATGAATTAAAACATCTCCATCGGAATGACCGCATGCTCCAAATCTTGAAGGAATTTCAACCCCACCAATTATTAATTTTCTATTCTCAACTAATGGATGAATGTCATATCCAAGACCAACTTTTAAATTATTCATAAGTAATTTTTCCAAAATTTTAATGTCATCCCTATATGTAATTTTTATATTTTCAAGATCCCCCTCAATGTATTCCACATCATTTGAAATAAATTTTTTATAATAAAATGCATCATCTGTTCCAAATATATTACTTTCAAATGCCCTTTCATATGCAATTTTAATTAGTTCTCTTTTAAAGCCTTGTGGTGTCTGAATTAGTATCAGATTTTCTCTATCTATTTCATTTGAAAAGTTATCCCTTACTGTATCCCTTACTTTAATATATGGAACTACTGCCCTTGAACCATTTAATAATTTCTCTTTAATTTTTAAAATTAACTCCCTTTTTACTATTGGTCTTACTGCATCATGTATTAGAACATAATCTGCACTTGTATTTATAATACCATTATAGCTTGAAAAATGCCTTTCATTTCCACCCTCTACTATTTTAACATCTTTTAAATCTAAATTAAATCCCTTTGGAACTACTAAAATTATTTCATCTACTAAATTTTCAAATGCTCTAATAGAAAATTCATAAATTGGAATATTTAAAATCTTTTCATACTGCTTAAAACTTCCAAATCTAATACCCTTACCACCTGCTAAAATTATTGCACAAAACTTCATCTAATAGCCTCCTCAAATTTAAATTCAGCTTCATCAACAACTGATAAATACCTTATATACCATTCATATGCTTTTGCTCGCTTTCCTATTTTATAAAGCGTTGATATTAACAATATTAAATGCCTCAAATTCGTTATTTCCCTATTCAATAAATCCTCTAATAATACAATACCTCTATCATAATTCTTACTCTCAATATACTCCCTTGATAGCTTATATACCGCATTTAAATAGCTATCTTTTAGTTTTTTCCTTAATTCATTAAAAAATGGATGATTTATGCTTGGAACAAAATCACCACGATATAAATTTATTGCAGATTCTAAATTATTATCCTTAATATACTCCTCAAATAATATAAAATCTACTTTAAGGTTCTCATCTGTCCTAAATAATACTTTGTCCTCCTCCATTATTATATACTTTGGATTTTGTGCTATAACCCAAGGCTCAATCACTTCTAATATATTCCTTAATCTCTCCTTTATATTCTCAGAATGCATCCCAAATGCTATTGAAATGTTCCCATATGTCAAAACTTTCTCCCTGTTTGCTAATAAATAAAGAAAAATTATTAGGTTAAAATTGTCATTGAATACTTCCATATTTCTTAGCTCATCGTTTATAAAATATAAAAAATCTCTAAATGCTATTATATATTGCTTTAAATTTGCTCTCCATTGCTCTGTAAAGTTGTAAATGTAAATTCTTAAATGCTTATCTTTTGATAGTCTCTTAATTTCATCAATGTAATAAATTGAGTTTTCATTGTTTAAATTCTCTAAAAACTCTATCCTTGATTTTGGTTCATTTTCCAATTTTATATTAATTGCCCCTCTTGCATTTGCTCCACACATTATTAATTCTTTTATATCTAATATCTTTGAAAGCTCTTTGTCTATTTCCTTACTTAATTCCTTACTTAACATTATTATATCTTCATATCCTGAAAGACCTATCTCTTTTACATTTTCCTTTATTTTATTTGCAACTTTGTTGTAGTTTTCAGTTTGATTTAGTCTGCTATAAATACATAGCTTTAAGAAGTTAAATTCGTGAGCATAAAGAACAGATGGCATTTCTTCATCATCAGGTAGCAAGGACATAATTTCTAATGTTTCTTTTAGATTGTTTTGTAAAATTTTTATTGCTAATAGCATTATTTTTATCCATAACTCATTAAGAAGATCATCAGATTGCCTTGCAATTTCTAAGCTTTCAATAGCATATACGCTAGCCCTATCATAATCTTTAAGGATAACATAAATCTCTGAAACTCCAGACAAGGCTCGCCCAATAAACTTTAAATTCTTCTTCTCTTTGGCTATTTCCAAAGCTTTCTTTGCATAATCAATAGAACAACTTATGTGAGCATATTCAGAATAAAGCTGAAACTTTAAAAACGAACTGCCACAAATATCTATCAACTTTTCATATATATCAAACAATAAAGGAGAACTCGAAACTAGCATAAGAAGGTAATAAGAATTAGCCAATTCATATGCATTATCAGTCTTTTTAAAGTTTTCTAATGCTTTGCTTGCACAATGAAAGGCTTCTCTATATTCCCCAAGTATATACAAAGAAGATCCATACCTTCTAAGTGCAATACCATAAGCAATTGGATCATCCTTGGCATTTTCCATAGCAAGTTTATAATAATCCAAAGCTCTAGCTACTTCTCCCTTTCTGTGATAGTATTGCCCTATCGCTACTAAGATATAGGGATTTTTGTTGTCCTTATCTAATTTCTCTATAATATCATAAGCCTCGTCAAATTTGGATAGATATGTTAGAGTTTCTATATACCCTCCAATAACAAGTTCATTATTAGGGTATTTTTTATATAATTCACTAAATAAATTGTAAGCTTCTAGACCTTCACCTTCCATATAAAATGCATACGCTTTTATAATTTTCTCTTCATCATCTAAATCACTCCTTTTTAATAACTCTAATGTCTCTCTTACTCTACCATGCTTAAATAATCTATAATAAGTATACCTTTTCCTTGTATTCCTATAACCTTCATCTACTAAACTCTTTATATCAGTAAAATCAAATAGTTTTCTATCTGTTTTTGTCTCAAATAAGTGTATATACAATGCTTGCTTACTTATCTCTTCAAAAAACTCCTTATAATTCTGATTTAATAATAGCTTATAATCTTTTGCAATAATCTCACTTAATTTGTTATAATCCCCTATAAAATAATAAATACTATTTGCTCTAAGTTTTAGTGCAAATTCTATTAATAGTATTGGATATAAATTCGCACTTATATAATTGCTCTCATATGGCTTATATATCCCAGGTATGCTAATTGCACAAGCTATTGAATTTGCAATATTATCGCTTAACTCCATACCAAATACCTTTATCTCATTCCTATTAGTATCATATCCCATAATGTAAGTCGGTATCTTTAATAATCTAAATTCCTTTGGTAATATGCCCCCCAATTTTGATATTAGTTTTCTATAACTATATGGAACTTTTATTGGTAATATCTCTTCAAATATGCTTTTTTCTCCTTCATCCAATACATCCTCTTTCTTTAAAAATTTATAAAAATCAATCCCTTCCTCAATACCCTTTGTTGTCGGATTCTTTGCAATGAAAATGGCATTTATGCTTGAAAATGATGTTGCAATTATTACATCAGGAATAATCCCTCTTTCAATTAAATACTTTATCCCCCCAATTTCACTAAATATCTCATTGAAATTGCTATTTAGAATAAAAACTATTTTTGTTTTCATATAATATAAAATTTTAAAGTAAGCTGGTTTGAAGTAGAAGCAAACCTAACTTTGTTGGACAATCTTCGAATAAACATTGGGCAGCTTTAAAATTTTAAGAACTTATGATAAATTTTTTGATAAAAGTCATTGGAACAAGGAATGAAAGGGAAGTAAGGAAAAGATGGAAAACTGTTGAAAGGATAAACTATTTCTTTGAACAATACAAAAATTTAAAAGATGAAGATATACCAAAGAAAACAGAAGAATTTGTAAATAGGCTTGCAGATGGTGAGGATCCATACCATTTATTACCAGAGGCATTCGCATTAGTTAAAGAAACTGCAAGGAGATTGCTTGGATATGAATATGAAGTTACTACTAATCCTTATAGGTGGGATATGGTTCACTTTGATGTCCAGTTAATTGGAGGTATTGTTCTATTTGAGGGTAAAATTGCAGAGATGAAAACAGGAGAAGGTAAAACATTAGTTGCAACACTACCTGCATATTTGCATGCCTTAATAGGAAAGGCAAGGGGTAAGAAAGGAGATAGTAGATTTTTAGTAAATGGAGAACCTAGGGGGGCGGTTCATATTGTAACAGTTAATGATTATTTAGCAAGGAGAGATGCTCAATGGATGGCACCTCTATATTTAAGGTTGGGACTTAGTGTTTCTGCAATTCAAAGTGATAGAAATGATCAAATTATAGTATTTAATGATGAGGCTAAAACACAAGTAATTTATACAAATAGGAAATTAGTATATCAAACGGATATTACATATGGAACAAATAATGAGTTTGGATTTGATTATTTAAGAGACCATATGGCATTTAGTATTGATGATGTTGTCCAAAGAGTTCATTATTATGCAATTGTAGATGAAGCGGATTCAATTCTAATAGATGAAGC
>FWWM01011914.1_pt1 | contig 10411 bp, 7 predicted proteins | sample 2228351 | NCBI WGS metagenome assembly FWWM01 (sample SAMEA103939774, study PRJEB20133) | metagenome
GCTACCGTCTGGTGGGCGTGGTGTTCCGGTACCGCAGGCCCGCGGAGGAGTTCCTGCGGGCGGTCCTGCGGGGGGTGGACTTCCTCCGCCTCGCCCAGAGGGTGGCGGAGCAGCCCTTCCTGCAGGCGCAGGGTGGGGAGGTCGGCTGGCTTGGGGACGACCGGATGCACCCGTGGATCCTCGCAGAGGTCCGGAGGTTGCGGGTGGGCGAGGTGTCCCGGGTGTTCGGGGGCCCGCCGGGTTGGTACGTGGTCCGGCTGGAGGAGATGCAGAGGGGCCGGCCCCTCACCTACGAGGAAGCCCGGCCAGCCCTCCTCGAGGACATGCGGCGGTCCAGTGCCCGGACCGACCTCTACATCCTGGTGGGCCGGCTGCGGCATGAGCTGGGCGTGCGGGTGCTGTGGCCCTAGCTCACTCCCGGGGCGGCCTGCCGACCTGGTCGAGGATCTCGCTCCACCGGTCCGGCGGCGGGTAGATGGAGGGGTCCCACCCCACCGCCTGCGCGTAGTACACGTCCTTCTCGTACGCCCGCCGCTGGTACTCCCAGTAGAAGTCCACGGCCTGCTCGGGAGTCTGCGGCACCCCGCGGCTGCGGACCAGCTCCCAGTAGAGGTTGATGTCCTGGAAGAACGTGCGGGGGTTGGGGTCGTGTGGCCGGAGCCTGGGGTCGATGCCCTCGGCGGCCATGAGCATCTGCCCGAAGGCCAGCTCCTCCTGCGTCGGACTGCGCCTCCACTCCCCAGGAGTGCCGCGGACGAACTGGCCGCCCGCGAAGAACCCGTAGCCCGGGACCGTGCGGACTCCCCACAGCTGCCCGGCGAGGTGGAGCCCCAGGGGGACCTCCATTCCGGGCGCCACCTTCACCGTCTTCGGGACTTCCGAGGCCACTCCCTGGTTCACCCACCCCTCGCCGGTGCTGGTCCAGATTTCCCGCGTCCGGGGGTCGTACCACTTCCCCGGTTCGATCTTGATCAGTCCGAACGGAGGGACGGCGGTGGCGCTGTCCGCGGAGGCTCCTGCGGGGGCGGGTACCTCCGGGGCGGCGGTCTTGTCTGCCACGGGCGGCCGGACCACGGGGCTGCCCACGGAGGTCCTGGGGCCTCTTGTCGCGGGCGTACGCACCTCAGGCGCCCGCGGACGGGCCGTGGCGGGACTCGCCGCGGTCCGCTGGGCACGCAGGTCAAGCTTTTGTGCCGCCAGGCCGAAGAACAGCCGCTTGAACCCTTCGGCGCGGGCCCCCGGAGTCGTCGGGTCACTCTTCAGGTCGGCGAGCACAGGCAGACGGGCGATCCGCATCTCTCCCTCCTGGTGGCCAGGCCGAGGTCCCGGGCCTGACTGATTCCCGGGGGCGGCCTTGCAAGATCCGTACCGCACGTTCCGCCCCCGGTATGGGAAAACCTCGGGTGTGCGCTCAGGTCGAGTTCGTTAGAATACGAGCTATACACCCCCGGCTCCTGGGGAGAGGGAGGAGGTGCGGGAAAGTGGGCGTACTGTGGCGCGTGAGGCCGGGTGTGGGGGCCTTGGCGGTGGGAGCGCTGGTGCTGCTGTCGGCCTGCGGTGGGAGCCCGTCCGCGCCCCCTCCGCCCCCGAGCGGGACGGGGTCGGTGTCGGGGACCGCGGTGGTGCAGGCGGGCACCGCGCAGGCCGCCACAAGCGCAGTTCTTCCCACGCGCACCGACCGGCGGGCGAAGCGCCGGTTCGTGCGGGACGAGCTCCTCGTGCGGTTCCGCAGCGGGGTGGCGGAGCCGGAAGTCCGGGCGGTGCACGCGCGGACAGGGGGCTCGGTCGTCCGCATGATTCCGCGCATCGGGGTGCAGGTGGTGAAGCTGCCGCCGGGGACGGACCCTGAGTCGGCGCTGGCTGCGTACCGTGCCTCGCCGGCGGTGGAGTTCGCGGAGCGCAACGCCTACGTGTACGCGGCCGCCGCCCCCAACGACCCGCTGTACGCCACCCACCAGTGGCACTACCCGGCTATCGGCCTGCCGGCCGCCTGGGACGTGGTCAAGGGCAGCCCCGTGATCGTCGCGGTGGTAGATAGCGGCGTGCGGTTCGACCACCCTGACCTGGCCGGGGTGGGCGTGGCGGGCTGGGACTTCGTGGACGGGGACCCGGACGCCACAGACCCCGGCTGTCCCACGGTGGACCCCACCGACCCGAGTCACGGTACCCACGTGGCGGGCACCATCGGCGCCCTCACGGACAACGGCCTCGGGACCGCAGGGGTGGTGTGGGGCGGTGCGACAGGCGTCCGGATCATGTCGATCCGGGTGCTGGGGGAGGACGTGGCCGGCGGGGAGTGCGGCGTCGGCACGGTGGCCGCGGTGGCCTCCGGCATCGTGTTCGCGGCCGACAACGGCGCCAAGGTCGTCAACCTGAGCCTGGGCTCGGACTCGCCCAGCACCACCCTGCAGGCCGCGGTGGACTACGCGTACGCGCGGGGCGTGACGCTGGTGGCTGCCACAGGCAACGAGGGTGGTCCCGTGGGATACCCGGCGGCGTACCCGAACGTGATTGCAGTGGCGGCCACCGCCTGCGACAACTCCCGGGCCCCGTACAGCAACTTCGGGCCGGAGGTGGAGCTGGCAGCACCGGGAGGGGCTGCTACCCCGGGCTGTCCGTCGGCCTCGCCGCTCGGCTGGGTGTGGAGTCCTTCCTGGAGCCCTGCCGACGGGCACGGGTACTGGGGCTTCAGGGGTACTTCCATGGCCACGCCGCACGTGAGCGGCCTCGCGGCCCTGCTGGTCGCCCGCGGCGTCACCGCGCCCGCGGACGTCCGCCAGCGGCTGCGGCAGACGGCTACAGATCTCGGCATCCCGGGCAAGGACGACCTGTACGGGTGGGGCCTGGTCAACGCCGCAGCAGCGGTAGGTGCGTCCAACGCGGCAGGGGTCATGCGGGCGTTCGCGGGGGTGCTGAGCGGGAACGCCGTCACGCGGCAGAGCGACCTCGCAAGTGTCGCGGCAGCCGGCAGCTTCCTCGTCACGAACGCCCAAAGCGGGACGAAGTCCGTGTTCGTGTGGCAGGACTTCAACGGGAACGGTCAGGTGGACGCCAACGACTACTTCGGCCGGCGGGACGGTGTGGTGGTCAACCCGGGCAGCACCACCACGGGCGTGGTGGTGACGGTCCAGCGCTACACCGGGCCGACCCTCGTCGTGCAGTAGGAGGTCCCGAGGGCGCACAACAGGGCCAGGGCCGTGCGGCCCGGGGCCCAGCCAGGGGTCAGACCCCCGGGGTCTGACCCCCTGTGCTCTGGCCCCTGGGGTCAGACCCCATGTGCGAAAAACCGCGGGGTGCGCGTTTTGTTCCTGTGGAGTTTGCCCCGGGTGGAGGAGGTGGTGAGCGAGGAGCAGGCGTGTCGGCCCTTCAGGCGGCTGGAGCGGTCGGCGCTGGCGGGTGTCCGACGCCTCGCGCCGGCCGCGCGGGCGTGGGATACAAGCCCTTGCGGGTTTGGCATGCCGTTCCCGGCAGAAGGCCGTCAAGGACTGCCCGGGCTGGTGGTGAATCCGCCACGGCTGCCACTCGGCCACTACCACTGCTGCCACGGGCCTGGCCCCGGGTACCACCGCTGCCACCCCTGCTCTGCCACCGGGGACCTGGCGTCAGACCCCAGGTGCCAGACGGGGTGCTGCGTGCGTTTGTCCGAGTGACGTAAGAAAGGCGGTGGAGGGCGGAACCCGAATGCGGCGGCTGGCGGCGGGACCAGGAACGGCGCGGATTTCGAGCATGCGGGCTGTCAGTCCGGGCGGCCGCACAGACGTGGCAGCAGTCGCACGGGCGTGCCGTGGCACCACGTGTGAGGTGCGCCAAAAAAGCAGAGGTGGCGCGTCTGCTCTTTTCGCTGTCCCCTGCGTTCCCAATTCGCAGACGCTCGACCTCCAACCGGCTGCCCGCTCTCTCCCGCTCTCTTGCCCGCCGGAGGAGGGTATGGGTCCCTACGCATAACAGCCGGCTTCTGACAGGTACGCGGCGGGCACACCTGGCGCGTCTGACAGGCGACCCCCAGCAGGTCGCGGGGCGGTCGCCACCTCCCTGTCACCTCTGCAAACTTGCCGCCGGACTGCCGGTGCCCCGTGCGGGCGGTACGCGGAAGGCCGCGAAAACCCGGCCTCGAGGCTCGCGACCCGAGCCGGCGCGCCCGCTGCTCGGTGCTCCGCGACTGCTGGTCGCGCCTGTCGCCGGTGCAAGGGGGCCTGGCGCCACCACTTCCCCCCGGGTTGCCCGACGGGTCACGTGCACCACGCTGACAGACGGCGCACGGGAATGCGAGCAGGAAGCCGCCCAGGGGCCCCGAACTAGCTCAAGGAGCACCCGGTCGCGCCATGACCCGGTCCCGGATCTTCCTGGCGTTCGGCGCCCTGGCGGTCCTCTTCGCGTGCGGCGGAGGGCCCCAGGCTACGCCGCCGCCCACGCCGTGCCCCGCGTCCTCGGGGCTACCCAGCCCTGGTCCCGGGACGACCCTACGGGGCTTCGTGTTCGAGGGGGAGGGGACAGACGGCCGGTTCTCCGGGCGGCCGGTGGCCTGCGCCACGGTGATCGTGGAGTCTGGCACCGTCCGCCAGGTCCTCGAGACGGACGCCCAGGGGTTCTTCGACACGGGGTTGACGCCCGTGGAGTTCACCTTGCACGTCCTGCCGCCCGCGGCCACGCAGGCGGCTGCGGTCTCCCTGTACGACCTGCGGACCACCGCCACAGGCCAGGTGGTGCGCGTCTACCTCCCCCTCCGCCGCCCCGTGGGTGGCCCCGTCCGGGACCCCGGGTCCAGCTTGGTGCCTGCGGTGGCCGGCCGCGTCCTGGACAGGGAAGGGGCACCGCAGGTGGGCGCCTACCCGCCAGGTGGCGCGCCGGGCGACCCGGACAGCACGGGCTTCGTGTGGTGGGGGGTGTACGGAGGTACCGCCGGCGGACGGTGGGTGGACTCTGGGATCACCGACAGCGAGGGCCGCTTCACCTTGTGGTCCTCTCTTGGCGGGGAGCGGCTGGGCCGCACGCGCCCGTTCTTCGCGGGCAACTACGACGGCCGGTCGCCTGGCCGGGACGTCCTGTTCTTCACCCAGTACTCCTTCCAGCCCGCGGTGGACGTGCTCGTGGGGCAGCCTGCGGACCTCGGGACGGTCCGCATGAGCGCCGTGGACGGCCAGCTCGTGGTGCAGTACGACGCCGCAGCCCGGGAGGTCCTCGCCAGCTGGGGGCCGAACGGCCTGGGGTTCACCTACCTGTTGGCGCGCGTGAGCGTGGCGGCGGAGGACCTGGAGGTGGCGCGGGCCTTCAACGGCCCGTACCAGGGACAGCTCCAGACCGATCAGACCGTGCCGGTCCCCCAGGTGGCCGTCGGCCCGTCCCAGTACCTGCACGCGGTGAGCTTCGCCTTCGACGCCACGGTGCTGGACAACACCGGCGAGCTGGCGGTGACCTGGGCGCGTTCCGGCGACGGCCGGGTAGTGCTGTCCTACCTGTCGCCCCCGCGGAACTTCCAGTGGGAGGCGCAGGCGCGGCGGTTTACCTGGGCCACGTCCCTGGAGGCGACCCTGTATGAGGTCAACCTGCGGGACCCGGACAACCTGCCCGTGTGGCTCGGGCTGCGGGGCGCGGGGCAGAACGCGGCCACAGTCCCCTTCGCACTTCCGGCCGGACGGTACTTCGCGTACGTGTATGCCAACGACGCCGAAACCCCCGCCACGCGGGGTTCGCGGGTGGGCAGGACCGTGTGGAGGCTTTCCGGAAGAGCAGGGCGCGTCGGTCGGAACTCTGGGGCACCGCTAAGGCCGTCTCACGTCACGGCGTTCCAGTCCGGGCAGGAACGGCTCCGGGAGTCCTTCAGCCGGACCCTGGTCTTCTCCGCGCCCTGAACGGCCGCACCCCTAAGGACACTGCACCTGGCTGGAGACCGCGGCAAGCGGGCGACAGGCCGACAGCAGCCCGTACGGACCGTCGGGTCCCGGAACACCGAGCTGCCGGGCGTTCCGCTGAAGGGCTTGCCCGGCCTTGCTGCCCGTGGGCCCTGGCGCCACCTCCCAGAACAACGCCGCGGCACCGGTCGCGTGGGCCGCAGCGAAGGACGTGCCGGACACGAACACGTACCGGCCCCCCGGCAGGGTGGTGAGCACGTCCACGCCAGGGGCCAGGAGGGAGACCGGGGTGCCTCCGTTGCTGTGCGCGTCGGGCCGGCTGCGCGCGTCCACCGCGCCCACCGTCAGCACCCCGGGGATGCCCGCGGGGTCGGTGGGGACTCCCGGCTGGAGCTGGCCGGCGGCAGCGACCACGAGCACACCCCTCGCCGTAGCCTGCCGGACGGCCCAACGCAGCAACGGGTCCGGGGGCCCGCCGAGGCTGGCATTGAGGACATGCACCCGGAGCCGGATGGCTCGGTCGAAGGCCCGCACGAGGTCGTCTGACCGGCACCGGGCGTCCAGCCCGCCCGGGCGGGTCGCTGTGCACGCCCTCAGGACCACCACCCTGGCGCCGGGAGCCACCCCCATCAGGTTGGCGGACGCGGCGATCACCCCCACCACCGCGGTCCCGTGCACCTCCGGCGCGTAGGGGACTCCGGTGAAGTCCTCCACGCGCTCCACCTGGCCCCGGAACTCCGGGTGGTCTGCGTCCACGCCCGTGTCCACTACGGCGATCCGCACCCCTCTGCCGCTGGCCCACCGGCGGGCAGCAGGCAGCTCGATGAGCCGCGGCGCGTACTGCAGCGCCCGCAGGCTGCCCCCGGCCAACACCTCGTGCACGCTGACCTGGTCTGCGGCCAGCACCTCCGGGTCGCCCGACAGCGCCTGCAGGACCTGCCTCACCTCCAGCCCCGCCGGGACCTCGTAGGTCGCCAGCACGCCCGACTCCAGGCGGGCGGTGCGGAGCAGCACCAACCCGAACCGGGCCGCCACCTCCTGCGCGGCCTCCGGGCTCAGCAGCACCGCCGACACCTCCCGGCCGAGCCGCTCGGCTGCGGGCGGCCCCACGACCGTGTACGAGGTGGCCACGGTGGCGGTGCGGTTGACCTCGGCGTCGAGGACGAACCGGCCGGGCTTCTGCGTGGGCAGGGGAGGGCTGAGGAGCACGTGTGTCCCCGGGCCAAGCGCAGTCCGCGTGCGGCCGTGAGGGGTCCCGTCCACGCGCCAGACCACCTCCACCTCCGTGGGCTGGCGGACCGAGACCCGGACCTGACCGCGCAACGGGCGGCCGGGCTCCACCGCCGCGGTGCGCGCGGAGGGCTCGAACCCAACACCGTCCGGCAGCACGGTCACCGCCCGGGACGGGTCCGTGGGGTTCCCGGAGGGGTCCTGCAGGGAGGCCGGCACCGTGCTCCCCGGCAGGCTGGGTGGCTGCCCGGGAGGCGACCGGGGAGCATCCGGCGGCTGGGGAGGGGAGGGCTTGTCCGCAGCTGCCACGGGCACCGCCAGCAGGGCGGCCGCGACCAGCAGCCCGGCCAACCGGTAGCCGTTCATGGTTCCCGCTCGACGAACCGCACCCGCGGGTCACCCCTCAGCCGGACCACCACGCTGTCTGCTGCCACGCCGCCCCGCAGCCGGACCCGGTACAGCCCGGAAGGACGCGGCCCCTCCACGATCACCCCTCCAACGGACAGCAGAAGCGTTCGGATCTGCGCCTCCGTGGCAGCAGGGTCGAACACCACCTGGAGCGTGGGGCCCCGTGGTTCCTGCGCTGCCCCCAGCGTCGCGAACTGGACGACCGGCCGCGGCACCGCCACCGCCACCGCGGCGAGCGCCGCGCACAGGGCCGCCACCAGCCACGGCACCCGCTGGCGGGCCCGGCTGACCTGCTGCTCGTGCCGCAGCACCCGGGTCAGGACCCGATCCAGCGTCCGCGCCGGCGGTCCCGGCGAGTCCGACTCCAGCTCCACCAGGGCGTTCCGCACCCTCAGCAGCGCACGGTAGTCCTGCGCGCAACGGGAGCACCGCCTCAGGTGCTCCGACAGCTCCTCCGCCTCCCTGCCGTTCAGCCGTCCGACCGCGTACCACGGCAGGAGGAGCTCGTACCGTTCGTGCTCACCCGCCATCTCCGCGCGCCCGCTCCCTCTCCTGGTCACCGCGTTCCAGGGCCTCCCGCAGCTTCCGCTTGGCCCAGAACATGCGGGTCTTCACCGTGTTCACGGGGCAACCCACCACCCTGGCGACCTCTTCGTACGAGAGACCGTGGAAGAACGCCAGCGTCACCACCTCCCGCTGCTCGCGGGGCAGGCCGGCGAGCGCCTGGCCGAGGGCCACGCGCAGGTCCGCCCGCTCGTGGTCCCGTTCCTGCACCGGGTCCGCGCCGTCCTCCAGGGCGAAGGCCACCTCCGGCCTGCGGCGGAGCCACTCCACGGCCTTGTTCCGGGCGATCCGGTACAGCCAGGTCCGGGGGTGGCACTCCCCCCGGAACCGCCGGGCGTCCGTCCACACCGCGAACATCGCCTCGCTCAACACGTCCTCCGCCGCGTGCGCGTCCCCCAGCAGCCGGACCAGGTACCGGTACAGGGCCCCGCTGTGGCGGTCGTACCACTCCCGGAAGGCCGTGGGGTCCTTCTGCGCGATGCACTGCAGGAGCTCCTGGTCCGTCATCGCCCCTGCTGGGGCTTCGGCACACGTTTGCCCGACCCCTGCCTTCCTCCTCACTGTCGGCCCGCACCGCCCGGAAGGTTCAAACCCCGCGTGGCCGGTGGCCGGCAACCCCAGCGGACGTGCTACGATGGGCGTACAGCTCGGGGACAGGGGCCGGACGGAGGGGACGCGATGGCGCAGGGGACGCTGGAAGAGAGGGTCGCCTACCTGGAGGGGAAGGTCGAGGAGCAGTCGCGGGGCTACCGGGAGCTGCGGGAGGACGTGCAGCAGCTCGCCGCCCGTGTGGACGCCATGGACCAGCGGCTGAGCGCCCGGATGGACGCTCTGGACCAGAAGGTGGAGCGGTTCCGGGAGGAGCTGAGCGGGCGGATGGAGGCCATGGACCAGCGGCTGAGCGCCCGGATAGACGCTCTGGACCAGAAAGTAGAGCGGTTCCGGGAGGAGCTGAGCGGGCGGATAGACGCTCTGGACCAGAAGGTAGAGCGGTTCCGCATGTGGACGGTGGGGATCCAGGTGGCGGTGTTGCTGGCCGTGGTGGGTGCTCTGGCCGCGGCCCTGTTCAGGGGCTAGTCCCTGGCGTCTGTCACCAAGCGTCAGGGTCCCGCGAAAACCCCCCGTTCGCTCCCGAAGCGCAGGCAACAAGTACGGGCGACCGGGTGGCGAGGCAGAAACCTCCCCCCCTGTGGCCTCTCGGTGGAAACCCACGCACCTCGGCGAGCCGCGGGGACGGCAGGGACCCGGTGCCGGGCGGCGAATCCACAGACCCGTGGCGCGGGCCCTCCCCGACCCGACCTCCGGGGGTCTGACCCCAGGGGTCAGACCCCCGGGGTCAAAGACCGTCGGTCGCGCGTTTGTTTATGTGCTGGCCCTGGGGGTGGCCTCCGCCTGCGGGTCGGGGGCGGTCCAGCCCCCTCCCCGCCCGCCGGGTGAGTACGTGGCGGGCGAGATCCTGGTCAAGTACCGGGCGGGGGCTGCGGCCGCCGCGGTGGCCGGGAGCTCCGTCCGCCGGCTGGTCCGGTTCCGCCTGCGGTCCGGGGAGTTCGTGCTGGCCCTCGTGCAGGTACCCCCGGGGCAGGAGGCGCAGTACGTCGCCGCCTACCAGCAGCGCCCGGAGGTGGCCTACGCGGACTACAACTTCCGGGTCCGCCGCGTCCCCGACGCGTCCAGCGCCCTGGCCCCGGCCCGGGCGGGCAGCCGGCCGCCCCTGCTCCGCCCGCAGGGCACCCTGGACTGGACCACCGTCCCTGACCCCAAGCTCACCGAGTGCCACCCCGCCTTTGAGGTCGTCCGCCTGAACGGCGAGGCAACCCGGTGCACCGAATCCGACCGCAGTGCCAGCTGGCAGTGGGGCCTGTGGCGGATGCGGGTCCCCCAGGCCTGGCAGATGGCAGACGGCGAGGGGGTGGTGGTGGCGGTGACCGACGAAGGGGTGGACCTCCAGCACCCGGAGTTCGCCGGCCGCCTGGTCCTCCCCCAGGAGGGCTGCAGGACCGACACCGTGGACCAGGACCACGACCCGGCAGATTCCGGCGGGCACGGGACCCACGTGGCGGGCATCGTCGCCGCGGGGGTAGACGGCCGGGGGACCGTGGGGGTGGCCCCCCAGGCGGAGGTCCTGCCGGTGCGGGTGCTGGGGCCGTTGGGCGGAACCACCTTCACCGTGGTCACGGGGATGCTGTGTGCTGCCGAGCACGGCGCCCGGGTCATCAACGGCTCGTGGGGAAGCCTCGCCTACTCCCGGGCCGAAGACGACGCGGTGCGGACCCTGACCGCTTCCGGGGTGGTTCTTGTGTTCGCCGCGGGGAACAGCTACGCGGAAGGAAACCCGCGCATTTACCCCGCGGCCTTCGCGG
>FWWM01017476.1_pt1 | contig 10411 bp, 12 predicted proteins | sample 2228351 | NCBI WGS metagenome assembly FWWM01 (sample SAMEA103939774, study PRJEB20133) | metagenome
AGGCTCTGCCTTGCCTCGGCCACCAGCTCGGGATCCAGCAGGTGACGCTCTCCCAGGTGAATGGAGACCGCCGCCAGAGCGGGAGCCTCCGGGCCTCTGACATCAGAATCCGGCTTCATCAGCTTGCCCTCCTCTGTCTCAACCCGGTAGATTTACCGGGTTATTATAGCACGGGACGGGCCAGGAGGGCTACGGTCGTACGGGCGGCCGACGTTCCCGGGCCTGGCAATGGTACCGGCATCCCTTTACATCGGCAGATCGCGCGTCGCGCCGCAGGGCGGACGGGCATTTATTTGACAAAGACATGCGATAGGGGCACCATGGCTGTATGGACGACAGGCCTTTTGCTGTAAGCGACCGCTCCTGCGACCGGCGGATGGCGGGGAAGTCCCTGTCGGAAGCGTGCCGGGAGAAGGGACTGCGCATGACGCGACAGCGGCAGGTCATCGTGGACCTGCTGGAGAACTCGCGCGAGCATCTGGACGCCCCCACCCTGCTGCGCGAGGCGCGCCGCCGCGTGCCGGCCATCGACAAGACCACGGTCTACCGCACCATCAAGCGGCTCCGCAGGCTGGGTCTCATCGACGAACTGGACCTGCTCCATATGGGCGAGCATGACGGGCACTTCTACGAGCCGCTGCCGGAGAAGATGCACCTTCATATCGTGTGCATGCGCTGCGGGAAGGTGGAGGACATGCAGCCCGAGACGTGGGCTTCCGTGGAGCAGGAGGTGCAGTCCCGGAAGGGATACACCATCGAGATGGCCCGCGTGGAGATCGGAGGCTACTGCCCGGAGTGCCGCCGGCCGGACTCCGGCTGACCGGGAGCACCGGAAGATGGGCGGCACGGACGACAGGCAGCCTCTTACCGTGGTGGTCGCCATGAGCGGCGGGGTGGACAGCTCCGTCGCAGCCGCGCTGCTGAAGCAGCAGGGATGCCGGGTCATCGGCGTGACGCTTCAGATCTGGCCCTCGGACGCTCCTTCCGAGGGACAGGGGTGCTGCTCGCTGGATGCGGTGGAGGACGCGCGCCGCGTGGCGAACGCCCTGGGCATCCCCCACTACGTGCTCAATATGCGCGAGGAGTTCGAACGCCTGGTCATCGAGGACTTCGTGGAGGAGTACTCGCGGGGCCGGACTCCCAATCCCTGCATCCGGTGCAACGAGCGGGTGAAGTTCAGCGCGCTGCTCCGCAGGGCCGAGGCGCTGGGGGCGGACCGGCTGGCCACGGGCCATTACGCCCGCATCGGAAAGGCTCCGGACGGCCGTCTGACGCTTCTGCGCGCCGCCGACCCCCGGAAGGACCAGTCCTACGTGCTGTATATGCTGGGGCAGCGGGAGCTTTCGCGCCTGATGCTGCCGCTGGGAGAGATGGCCAAGAAGGACGCCCGGACGCTGGCGCGCGAGCTGGGTCTGCCGGTTTGGCGGAAGCCGGACAGCCAGGAGATCTGCTTCGTCGGGAAGGAGGGGTACCGGGCCTTCCTGGCGCAGAGGAGACCGGAGACGGCGCTGCCCGGGGAGATACGGGACACCTCGGGGCGGACGCTGGGGAGGCACGGAGGGGCCGCGGGGTTCACCATCGGCCAGAGGAAGGGCATCGGAGTGGCGGCTGCCGAACCCCTTTACGTGGTTGACATCGACGCAGCCCGGAATATCGTCACCGTGGGGACCCGCGAGGAGCTTCTGGCGGAGCGGGTGCGGGTGGGAGGAGTCCGGTGGGTGTCGGGGGAGCCGCCGGCCGGTCCGATTGCCGTGACCTGTAAAGTCAGATACAATATGCGCGAAGTCCCGGCCACGGTCCGGCCGCTGCCGGACGATGAGTGGGAGCTTGAGTTCGTCACCCCGGAACGCGCACCGACCCCGGGACAGGCAGCTGTGTTCTACAACGGGGAGACCGTGCTGGGCGGCGGCACCATCGAGAGCGTCTGCCGCGGGGCCAGGCAGCCCGTTGAAGGAGGAGTGCAGCAGTGACAGCCGGCCAGGGCCTCTGGATAGCCATCTTGCTCACCATCCTGGTGGCGTTCATCATCCTCATGCTCCTGATGGCTTTCCTGGTGCTACGGCGGATCGCGAAAGTGGTCACCGAGACCTCCGAAGCCGTGCAGAATCAGGTGCGCACCGTCACAGACCGCGCCAACGGGATCCTCGACCAGGTGCAGCAGACCGTGCAGTCGGTGACTGTGAAGGTGGGGGCCGCGGAGAAGGCGGTGGCCGCTGTGGCCAGCGCGGTGACCGGTTTGCGGGCGGTAGGGACGGCGAAAAAGGTTGCGGCCAACTCGGCCGGAATGGCGGCGCGGGTGGCAGCCGGTCTGGCCGCAGGGCTGGACAGGCTGTTGAACCCTTCCGACAAAGGAAAGGACGAGAGCAGGAATGGATGAGCGAAGCGACCGCAGTGTCCTTGTGAACGTGCTGGCGGGAGTGGGACTCGGGGCTCTGGTGGGGGCCGCGGTGGCCCTGCTTTTCGCCCCGAAGACCGGCAACGAGATGCGCGAAGACGTGCGTCACACGCTGGACGATCTGAAGAGCAAGGCCGAGCGGGTGGCCGGCGACCTGGTCTCCCGGGCGGAGGAGCTGGCGGCCAAGGGCAAAGACATCGTGGAGGAAGCCAGCGCCCGCATCAAGGAGGCGGTGGAGGCCGGCCGCGAGGCGGTGAGCCAGGCCGCCGAGGAGGTCGAGTCCACGTCCGAGAACGTGGGCTGAGGGAGGAGGCGCGGGGAGTGCGTCCGGGAAGCGAGCGCGTCCCGCAGTTTTTGCCGCGCAGCGACAGGCAGGGAGCGCAGGACCGGTCCCGCGAGAGACAGGACCCGGCAGGGAAGAGTCTGGAGGTTTGATGGAACTGGGCATCCAAACGGAGAAACGGGGAGATGACGTCGCCGTCGTCTCTCTCACGGGAGAGGTGGACGTGTATTCGTCTCCCCGCGTCCGGTCGGCGATGCTGGAGCAGCTGGACGGCGGTTCGAAATACCTGGTGATGGACCTGAGCAAGGTCGACTACCTTGACTCCAGCGGACTCGGGATCCTGGTGGCCGGGTTGAAGCGCTCGCGCGAGAACGGCGGAGAGGTGTACCTGGTGAATCCGAAGCCGCGCATCCGGCACGTGCTGGAGGTCACCGGGCTGCACAACGTGTTCACCATCCTGGGTTCGGTGGACGAGGCCGTCGCGCGCGCGGGGAGGAACTGAGCCGGTGTCGTTCAACGATGCGCCGGTGATGGAACTGAAGGTCCCCGCGCTTGCCGAGTATGTCTCGGTGGTGCGCCTGGCCGTCCTGGGACTCTGCGGACGGCTCCCCCTTTCCTACAACGACGTCGAAGACCTCCGTCTGGCCGTCGGCGAGGCGTGCGCGTCCTCGGTCCAGAGGGCGGAGAAGGCCGAGTGCGTGTCGTGCCGCATCACCGTGACCGGCGAGATGGACGAAGGCAGCATCGTGCTGACCATCAGCGACGACGTCCCGCTCCCTCCGGAGACCGGCCCGGCGGTCCCGCCGGATCTTGCAGAGGACGGCTTCAACGACGAGAGCTTCCGCATCTCACTGATGCAGCTGCTGGTGGACGAGGTGGGCATCGGCGAGGCCGCCGGCGGGGGACAGGTGGTCCGCCTGGTCAAGAAATGTGAACAGGGAAGAGATGCCGCGGGCTAGCCGCCGAGGCACCGCCGAGCGCGAAGACTCCGAGGAGCTTTTCAGGGAATTCGCCAGGACACGGGACCCGCGCCTCAGGAAGCAGCTCATCGACTCCAACCAGAGGCTTGTGCGGTATCTGGCCAGCAAGTTCGCGAACCGCGGCGAGCCTCTGGAAGACCTGATAGCGGTCGGCAACATCGGCCTGATCAAGGCGGTGGACCGCTACGACCCCTCGCGCGGATCCAAGTTCTGCACGTTCGCCACCCCGACCATCGTGGGGGAGATACGCCGCTACTTCCGGGACAGAGCATGGGGGCTGAAGGTCCCGCGACGTCTTCAGGAGCTCAACCAGCAGGTCTCGAAGGCGTCGGAAGAGCTTTCGCACGAACTGGGGCGGGAGCCCACCATCGAGGAGATTGCCGAGCGACTGGAAGTGCCCGTGCAGAATGTGCTGGACGGGGTGGCGGTGGCCAGCGCCTACTCTCCGGTCTCGGTGGACGCGCCGTCCAGCGAAGGGGACACGGCCGGGATGAGGCCGTCCGATTCGCTGGGAGCCCACGACGAGCTGCTGGAAAAGCTGGAGCTGTATGACGACCTCACGCGCGCAATGCAGAGTCTGGGGGAGCGGGAGCGCGCGGTGCTCCTGTACAGGTATTTCCTCGATATGTCGCAGACGGAGGTGGCCAAACGTCTGAACATCAGCCAGATGCACGTGTCGCGGCTTCAGAACAAGGCGCTCAGAAAGCTGCGGGAGATGCTGACCGCGTGACTCCGCCGCCGATGCGGGCGCCGCGTCTCGCGGCGGCCGCGGTGGTGCTGGGATTCGTCGTCCTGCTCCTCTGGCTGGTGAGCAGCGTCCTGACGCCCTTCCTCATCGCCATGGCGGTGGCGGCGGTGCTGGACCCGGCCCTCCAGCGGCTGCAGCGGCGAGGGCTGCCGCGCCGGTACGGCGTGCTGGTGGTCTACGTGGCATTCTTTGCGGTCACGGGTTCGCTGCTGTTCTGGCTTGTCCCCATCATCATCGCGGAGGGGGAGGCGCTGGCCCGTCAATGGCCCGCCTACATCGACCAGGCGCGCGGCCTGTGGGCATCGCTGGCCGGCAACGACCTGGTGGAGCGCCTGCGTCTGCCCATCCCGCGCACCGCGGCCGAGCTGAGCGCCACGCTGGAGGAGGTGGTCAAGAAGGAGGGCCCGAAGGTCCTGCGGCGGCTTCTGGGCGGTCTCTCCGGGACGGTGGGATTCCTGCTGAACGTCATCGTGGTGCTGATCGCCACGTTTTACATGCTGAACGACTGGCCCAGGATGAAGCGGCGGGCCCTCCACGTGGTCCCGCCGCAGTATCGCGAGGGAGTCGCCGCCGTGATGGAGAAGGTGGGGACGGTCTTCCTGGGCTACCTTCGCGGGCTGATCGTGCTCTGCTCCCTTTACGGGGTCACCGTGACGTGCGTGCTGCTCGCGCTGGACCTGATGCCCGGAGTGGAGGCGAGCTATCCGTTCCTGCTCGGCCTGCTGGCGGCGCTGCTCTACGCCGTCCCGTACGTGGGGGCCTTGCTGCTGACCATCACCGTGGCGCTGGTGACGCTGATGGCGCCGGGAGGGAACCTGCTGAGTGCGGCCGTGGCGACCGCCATCGTGATGGGCCTGAACCTTACGCTGTTCGATACGGTGCTCACGCCGCGCATCCTCGGGCGATACACCGGCATCAATCCCCTTGCGGCCCTGTTCGCCATCTTGGCGGGCAGCGAGCTGTTCGGACTTGTGGGGTTCATCCTGGGAGTCCCCGTGGCGGCCAGCCTGTATATCGTCGCCTCGACGCTGTATCCGCCGCTGTCGGAGCCGCTGGACGACGCGGAGCGCAGCGCACCCGCCCCTCGGGCCGCCTCCGGCTGAAGAGCTTCCCGCCTCGTCCGGACAAAAACTCGAAAAAGATGTGGACGGGACTTCACACGGCGCTAAAAACATGGTAGGATGATTGGACAGGCAGCAAAGACGGTCTGCGCCGCAGTTTTGAGCACGCAGTCTTGACCACCCCGCGAGGGCGGAAGACGCAGGGTCCGTCCTCGCAGCAATCGCGCAGACCAGAAGGCGGGCGGAAGGGCAACCTCCGCCCGCCCCCCTTTTTGCCGGTCAGCGTACGAGCCGCTGCCAGCCCCTCAGGTATTCCCGCACGGCCGGGTCGAGGCGCTCCAGCGGCGGAAGCGGCGGCGCCTGGAACTCCCTGCCCTGCAGCCCGGCGATGATGCGAAGGTAGCGGTAGGGGTCCCCCCAGGTCAGAGCCGGCTCGACGACCGTCGTCTCCGGCCATTCGTTGAACGAGGTGATGCCGATGATGTCCGCGCCGGCTTCGACGGCAGCCCGCCAGAAGTCCCGCAGCGTTTCGCCGTCGCGGCGCGGCATGACCCATGGGTCCGTGGCGATCCTGCGATTGTCATGGCCGGGATGCACCGGCAGGAGCGCTTTCCGGCCGCTGGCGTGGACGGATTTGACGAAATCCCGGTAGAGAGGCGCCAGGTCGCGGTATTCGTAGACCCGGTGCGTGCTGAACATCGCGTAGCCCATCACGCAGTCCAGACGCGGCAGCCGCAGCCAGTCATCCGGGACATACAGGCGGAACCCTTCGGGCGCCGCCTCCCCGCGCATCCGGTCCACGATCCAGAACACCGGGCCGCACTCCCGCTCCACGTGCGCGATGAGCTCCCGCCCCTGCTCCGCCGAAAGCCTGCCCTCCCAGAGCTGATAGACAGCCCAGACCGGCCTGCCGTCGATGCGCAGCCACGCCGGGCTGTCCCTGAACTGCCGCAGATAGCGCGCGGTCCACTCCTTCACATCCTCGAAGCGCTCCACGAACTGGGCGCACTCATCGAACAGGGCGACCCTGAAGCCCTCCTCTTCGGCGACCGGGAGGACGGTGCGGACGAAGACGTCGTGGGTCCAGCCGGAAGGCTTCTGCCAGGTGGCCGGCCCCCACCAGTCCACCAGGAACGCGTCGATGCCGGCCGCCTTCGCCAGCCGGATATGCCACCGCACCACCTCGCGCTCCATACTGTCGTACGGGCCGATGAGGGGATAGGCGCACGAGCTGACCTCCCGGATGGCAGGCGGGAACAGGATGGTCTCCGGGTCGGCCGGCCGGTCCAGAAGGGCGCTCCTGCCGTCGTGACGCCAGTGTCCCCAGTGTCCGCCCGCTCCCCACGGGGTGCAGTACCAGGTGTAGTAGTGCGCCACCACCAGCGGCCTGCCTTTCCCGGCGGCGGCCGGAGCGCACAGGGCGCAGGCCAGTGCCAGCGCAGCGGCGATGACGATGCGAAAGTCGCCCATTGCAGCCTCCGCAAACCCTTATTCGCCGGAAGGGCGGGCGCCCGCCGGGTGCGGGCCGGCTATGGCGCTCCGTCCAGCACGACCGGATTCGTCCACGCGCGCTTCCCGGACGCATCCACCACCTCGCAGCGCAAGTAGCGCATCCCGGCGTTCACGGGAGTCTCGACCTCCGTGAGCAGCTCGCCCCCGTCCGCATAGAAGCTGCGTCCGCTCGCATTGCGCCCGATGAAATGCACCTCGCTGACGGGCGAGCATCTCAGCCGCGCGACCCCGTCCTCCAGAGCCAGGTCGTGGATCTCCGGACCGCACGAGGAGTAGAAGCATCCGGTCCGCAGGGCGTCCAGCACGGACTCCACGCTCAGAGTCTCCATCTTGAGCCAGGTCCAGCCCATGAAGATGTCGCGGCCGCGGTGCACATCATCCACCGCCACCGCGGGCAGCAAGCGTCCGGCCGCCAGCAGGTCGTCCCAGTGAACGCTGCTGTAAGCCTTGCCGATCTTGGAGCAGGTGGCGTTGTAGACCTCCACCGCCACCGCCCCCTCCAGCGGCATGAGGTCGGCCAGAGTGTGGCCGCACCAGTACGGATGGGCGATGACGACCTCTCCCCCGGTCTCGCGGACGCGGCGGATGCGCTCGAGGGGGTCCTCCACGTCCGCGAGGGTGAATCCGTGCGGCACGTTCAGGCAGACCAGGTGATACAGGCCTCCGGAGGGGTCCGGAGGATGGGTCTCCATCCCGCTGATGACCAGGAATCCGTCATCGCTCAGCCCATCCGTATCGCTGGTCCGCTCGTGGTCGGTGACGGCGAGGACGTGGTATCCCTCCTCGCGGTACTGCCGGCAGCGCTCCTCGAGCGAGGAATCCCCGTCGGAGAGCGTGGTGTGCGTGTGGAAGTTGGCCCGGAACCAGCGGCCGGGCTTCCGGAAGCAGTCGAGCGTTTCGATGGCAGCAAGCATCCTTTCCGTGGGATAGCCCACCCGGAGGGGATTATGACCCCGAAACGGGGAGCGTCACCCGGCCTCGAAGACCGTGGAACCTGACCAGCGTTCGCCTGCGCCCAGGCTGACGGGTGTCAGGATGGCGCCCGTTTCCACGCAGAGCATCGAGGGGTATTCGTCGTCCCCGAAGTCCTCCATCCGGCGGGATTTGTCCACCCACGGGTTCCAGACCACCACGTCCGGCAGCCCCTCGCTGCGCAGCGTCACCGTGCGCCCGCGGCCGGCGTCGACAAGCCGCAGCTCGGCCGGAGCCCCGGCGTAGATGCGGTCGGTCTCCCGGTCGATGGTGACAGCCTCCCTCTCCTCACTCTCCCGGACGCCTCCGCGAAGCGAGTCCACGTACTCCACCCCTTTCAGGCCTTCGAGCCTGACCGCAGAGATGTCCGCAACGCGGAAATACGTGTGGAAGGCGGTCTGGAACTCGAAGGGACTGTCGTTCCGGTTCCCGACTGTCAGCAGCAGGCTCAGGCTGCCGCTCCGCAGGGTGACCGTGAGCCGCGCCGAGAACCGGTGGGGCCAGAGCGAGCGGGTGGAATCCGAGTCTTCCAGGGTGAACGATGCCCGCACGCCGTCTGCGGCATCCTCCTCCACATCTCCGGGCGTCCACTGGCTGGTCCGGGCGAACCCGTGCTGCGGAAGAGGTCCGGGGCCGAACTGCGGGAACACGAGCGGGATGCCGCCCCGGATGGCTTTGCCCGGCTCCCATCGGCTCCTCCGGCTGAGGAAGATCATCTCCTCGCCGTCCGGCAGCGTCCACGAGGTCACGTGGGCGCCGTTCAGGCACACGACCGCAGCCGCCCCGGACGGATGCTCCAGCCGGATGGCGGGGAGCCCTCCCGGGACCGTCAACGTGCGCGACCCGTCTTTCATGACTTCAGCCTCCAGATTTCAGGCGGCCGGGCCGTAGTAGGGCGCATCATCCCAACCGCCGTCCTCGCCGCGCGCTCGCGGGTCGCCCGTCGCCTCCATCCAGGCGTCCAGCAGGTCCCTCATCCGCTTCTTTGCGCCGGAATACTGCGGCTCGGACGCCACATTGTGCAGAGTCCACGGGTCCACGCTCAGGTCGAAGAGCTCCTCTTCCGGCCGTCTGGCCGTTGCCCGCAGGAAATGCTCCCGGACTCCCGGCGCGTCCCGGTTCCCCAGAAGATAGCTCTTGGACGGCCCGGCGTCGATGTCGCCGAACGGCCCCAGAGCAAGTCCCTGCGCGGGGGGCGTCGCATCCATATCGCCCGGGTCGCCCGCCGGCCACCGCTCCGGATGCAGGTTCCGGATGTAAAGGAAATGCCGCGTCCGCACGCTGCGGCAGGGATACCCCCGGTTCCCGGCCCGCACGGCCGCGTGACGCTCCCGCTCCGTGAACACTGCCTCCCTCGCGCGGCGGCTCCGGCCCTCCAGAAGGATGTCCAGGAGGCTCCGGCCGGTCATCGCCGGGGGCGGCTCGAGCCCCGCCACATCCAGGAAGGTGGGGGCGAGATCGGTCAGGCTGACCAGGTCGCGGCAGATGCGGCCCGCTTCGACCCGCGCAGGCCAGCGCACCGCCAGCGGCATCCTGACGCCGGCCTCGTAGAGATTCGCCTTGGCCCGGGCGAAGGGCATCCCGTTGTCGCTGGTAACCACCACCAGAGTGTTCGCCGCTAGGCCTCGCTCGTCCAGGATATCGAGCAGGCCGGCCACGTGCGAATCGAACTCCGCCACGGCGGCATGGTAGTCCGCCAGGTCCGAGCGCACCTCGGGGCTGTCGGGAAGGAACGGCGGGACGGGGATGCGCTCCAGCGGGAAGCCCGCCCGCACACCGCTTCCGCTGACGTAGGGACGGTGGGGCTGGCGCGGACCGGACCAGAAGCAGAACGGCGCGCCCGCGGGCCGCGCGTCCAGGAACTCCCGGAATCCCGCGAACGCGGGCCCGGCCGGATTCCGCGTGCGCCCGCCCGCCTCCACACGTCCCGGCCCCCACCCTTTTCCGCCGTGGCCAACGAAGTAGCCGGCCTGCTCCAGAATGTCGGGATAGACCGGGAGCTCCGCGGGCAGGGTGCTCCACAGGTTGGCTCCTTCGCCCAGACGATGCGGCGCCTGCCCGGTGAGGATTGAGCCGCGCGACGCCGTGCAGGTGGGGGCAGCGCAGAAGGCGTGGGTGAAGAGCACCCCTTCGCGGGCCACCCTGTCGAACGCCGGCGTCCGCGCCACGGGATCGGAATACGCCCCGGCGTGAGGCCAGGACCAGTCATCCGCGATCACCAGAAGGATGTTCGGCCGCTCCTGCACAGTCGCCCGCTCCTTCCGCGCACCCGCACCTCCGGCGAAGGCGGAAAGCACTGTCGCTCCGCCCGCCCGAAGGACAGTCCTGCGAGAGAGCTTCCTCAAGGGCCCGGCGCCTCGCCCGCGGTCACAGCGGCAGCTCCACGGCCGCGCCGCAGGCCTCGAACGTCGCCTGCAGGCAGGGAGCGGCTCCCAGAGCCAGACTGCGGGCGTCCCCCTG
>FWWM01012096.1_pt1 | contig 10410 bp, 6 predicted proteins | sample 2228351 | NCBI WGS metagenome assembly FWWM01 (sample SAMEA103939774, study PRJEB20133) | metagenome
AGCTACTTCCCCTGGGACTATGAGATCGGCTTCACCGGGAGGGACTCCGCCTATGTGGGCAGGGTGAGCACCAAGACCATGCGCGATGAGACAGGACAGCGGATTAGCCGCTCGGCCCTCCTGGTGAACCTCCCCTTCAGTTTCTACGTAACCAACCGCTCCTTTGTGGGACAAGGGGGCTCGCCGGAGTTGCTGGATCTGGTGGTGCACGATCGGAACGCGAACCTCCGTTTCGATATCCTCCAGGATCGCGTGCTGGTCGGCCCTGTGACCAAAGACAACAAGTGGGCGGGCACCGCCTTCATCCTCGATTTCAGCGCTGCCGGCGACAGCAGCAGACTTCCGAAGCCCAACGATGTGTATCGAGTCACTTTCAGGCGGCCATTCTTTACCAAGGACACCCTTACGTTTACCATCAACGAGGCGGGGCCCCTGGACGTGGCCGCCCTGCGGCAGACCATGCGCACCATCAAGGTGGTACCCAACCCCTATGTGGCCACCAATGCCATGGAGCCGGCCGTCTCTAACTGGCGGCTGAACCAACGCCGCCGACTTATGTTCACCCATCTTCCGGCCAAGTGCACCATCAAGATCTTCACCGTCAGCGGGGTGCTGGTGAGAGAATTGGATGTGGATAATCCCCTGGACGACGGCACTGTCCATTGGGATCTGCTCACCAAGGAGGGCCTGGAGGTGGCAGCAGGCATGTACCTGTACCACGTGAAGGCCCACGCCACCGGCGACGAGCAGATGGGCAAGTTCGCGATCATCAAGTAGCCGATGGGCGAGCAAAAACAGCCAACTTATGAGGGTAGCAACATGAATGGGAAACGGCAAAGAGTAGCGGCAGCGGCGTTGACACTGGCAAGCCTTGTCTGGGGCATGCCGTGTTCCGGGCAGAAGCCGCATAGAGCCGGCACCACTGCCGCCAACTTTCTGGAGATTGGTTTCGGCTGTGCGGGCAGCGCCATGGGCGATGCCTACGTGGCGGTAGCAAATGACCTCTCCGCCACCTATTGGAACCCTGCAGGCTTGGGCTACATGACGCGCAGCGAGGCGCAGTTCACCTATCAGCCTTGGCTCCTGGACATCAACACCTCCGCGGCGGCAGTCGGTCTGGTGTTGCCGCGCCTGGGCACCTTTGCCTTAAGCCTGTACCATACCGGGTACGGGGAGATGGAGGTCACCACGGTGGCAAGCCAGGAGGGCACCGGGGAAACCTTTAGCGCTACCGATTTCGCCTTCGCCTTCTCCTATTCCCGCCGCCTGGCGCAGTGGTTTTCCTTCGGCGCCTCGGCCAAGTATGTCTCCTCCCAAATTTGGCATGTGGGAGCTTCTGCGGTCGCCGTGGACTTGGGAGTGCTGTTGCAGACGCACTTTTTCTCGCAGACGGGCGACCGTGCCGACGGCATGAGCATCGGCATGAGCATCTCCAACTTTGGCACAAAGATGCGCTATGATGGCATGGACCTCCTGCAGCCTATCGACATCTTGCCGCTGGAGCAAGGCAACTACCGCGATGTCCGGGGACAGTTCCGCCTAGAGGCGTGGGAGTTGCCACTCATGTTCAGGATCGGTGCGGCAGTGCACCCACTGGTGCACGAGCGCCATCGTCTGACCCTGGCCCTGGACGCCCTGCACCCGAATAACAATAGCGAATCGCTGAATGTCGGCGCGCAATACCAATGGATTCTCCCGGCCACCGGCTCTTTCTTCCTGCGCGCCGGCTACAAAGCCTTGTTCCTGGAGGACTCTGAATACGGCCTGGCCCTTGGCGCCGGCGCCACCCTGTACATGATGCACAACACCGCTCTCAAGCTTGAATATGCTTACCGTGCTCTGGGCATCCTTGGCAAAGTGCACGCCTACACCGTAGGAGTCCTCTTCTAAATGGCCCGCCGTGTCGCAGAGATAATCAGGGCTCGCTCTGCCTATGGCAGCGGCGCAAAAGCTTGGCGAGCGGTAGTCCAGGCCGGCCTGGTACTGGTCTGCTTGAGCGCGCTCGCTTGTCACAGGCGGACAGAGGAGCCCTCCGGCGCGATTTTGGCCCGCGTCGGTGACCGGGTCATTACCGTGGATGAATTCCTACGGCGCGCGGAGTATACGCCTCGCCCTCCTTACTGCCGGGGAGACAGCTACATCCACCGCAAGATCGTCCTCAATACCCTCATCGCGGAAAAGCTGCTGGCTATGGAAGCTGGAGCCGACAACGAACTTCTCAACAACGAGCAGTTCCGCACTTATCTCCGTGGCCGCCAGGAACAGGCGATGCGGCAATGGCTTTTCTACCGCGATTTTTACGCCAAGACCCGCATCAAACCCGCAGACGTCCAGCAGCGCTACAAATTGAGCACCCGCACCTACATTGTGACGTACTACTCATTCAGCGGCGACAGCCTCCTCGGGCTGGTCAAGCAGAAGCTCTCGGCGGCGGATGGGTTCAACGAAGGGTTCCAGCTCATAGGAGGCATCGGTTCGGCGCCTGAGCGCGAGGTGGCCTGGAACAAGGCCGAACATGAGGCGATCAGACGGGTGCTCTTCTCCAGACCCCTTGTCCAGGGTGAAGTCATCGGCCCGATCGAAACCGAGGACGGCTTGTACACGGTCATGAGGATTGAGGGGTGGAACGAGCGGGTGCTTCTCTCCGACACACAGCAGCGCCAACAGTGGGTGGAGGCGGAAGCCAGTCTGCGCCAGGAGCAGGCCGAACTGGCCTACCTCAAGTTCGTGCAGCGCCTCATGCGGGGCAAGAAGATGGTCTTTGTCGAAGACACCTTCTACCGCCTGGCGACCACGCTGGCTCCACTCTTTCTTGCCACGCATGGGCAAAAGAAACTGGCGTTCAACCGTTACTTCTGGCAGAAAGACGGCGAGGAGCTCGTGCTGGACCAATCGCCGTGCGACATCGCCCACTTGCGCGCCTTGCCCTTATTCCGGCTGGAGGGCAAGACCTGGACTGTGGCGGACCTGGAGCGGGAGCTGGATGCTCATCCCCTGGTCTTCCGCACCCGGCACATAAAGAAGGGCGAATTCGCCGCTGAACTGCGACTGGCCATCGCCGACCTCATTCGCGACAAGTACATCGCGCAGGCAGCTTACAAGCGCGGCTACCACCAGGCATTGCCAGTGCGTCGCACCGTGGGGATGTGGCAAGACCACATCCTGGCGCTGCACCAGCGCAATCTCTACCTGCGGCGCATAGGCCAGGAAACAGAGCTGTCCCGGATCGACACCGGGGTACTTGACGAACACCTGAATCCGTACATCCGCCAGCTGCAGCGCAAGTACAGCGACCGGATCGAGATCAACATGGATCTTTTCGAAAAGACCTCCCTGTCGCGCGTCGACATGCTCGTGCTGCAGCGCGGGGCTCTGTACCCGGTGGTGGTCCCCGCGTTCCCCCTGCTGACCACCCTTCATCCCATAGACTATGGCCGCAAGATGGGCACCTAGGCCCTGGCAGCAACTCCTCCAAACTTGGGCAGGACAATGATGAAGCGTGAAGTGCTTCTCGTCTGGGCGTTGTGTGCGGCGCTGGCGGCCTCCGCCGGGGCCAAGAACTACAAGGGCGCCGAGTTGCGCACCCGGGAATCCTACCTCTATGGCCGCTTTGAGGTGCGCTACAAAGCCTCTGCGGGCGAGGGTCACGTCTCCACTTTCTTCACCTACAACGACATCGACCCCACGGTGAGCTGGAACGAGATCGACATCGAGATCCACGGCCGTTACACAGACGACGTGCAAGTCACCACGATCACCCCACGCCAGATGATCCACCTCCGCCACCAGTGGGTCCCTTTCAACCCGCACATAGACTTTCACGTCTACGCCTTCGAGTGGACACCGGAATACGTGACCTGGTTCGTGGACGGCCAAGAGGTGTATCGGCAGACCGAAGAACATGTGCTCACCCTCAGGCGCCCGCAAAAGATCATGATGAACATCTGGAAGCCGGCCTATCGGGATTGGGTAGGGCCGTGGTCGGATTCCATCCTGCCTCGCTTTGCCTACTACGACTATGTGAGCTACGCTTCTTACACCCCTGGCTCCGGCAACGTCGGCACGGGGGAGAACTTCACGCACGAGTGGACCGACCACTTTGATGGCTGGGACCAAGGACGATGGGAAAAGGCCACTCACACTTTCCCCGGCAACGATTGCGACTTTGTCGCTGAAAACGTGGTCTTTAAAGACGGTCTCATGATCCTCTGCCTCACCGATCCGACCAATCTCGGCTACGTGGACAACAGGCCCCCTGCGGTGCTCTGGGCACGCGCCGAGGGGAGCAGGGTCATCGTCCGCTTTTCGGAAGAAGTGAACAGAGAGGACGCGGAGAGGCCGAGCAACTACCTCGTAGCTGGCGCCACTATTTCTCGCGCCGCCCTCGCGGAAGACCAGCGCACGGTGATCCTGGATGTTCAGGGCCTCGACCCGAGCGCTGGGAACCTGGTCGTCATGGGGATCAGGGATCGCGCCCCTCTCCCCAACAGGCTCACCGGGCAGGTAGTCAACCTCATTGCGGGCTCGCTCCTCGCTCTGCCGATCAAGGTGAACGTTGGCGGTGAGGCGTTTCAGGACTTTTTGCCGGACCAGGAGTGGAGCGAGCGCGCCGAATATGGATACGCCGATGGCAAACGGGTGCAGGACCCCCCCTCTGTGCCTATCGCCCAGACCGATATCCCGCCGGTTTTCCGCGCTCAACGCCGGGGTCTGGTCCGGTATTGCCTCCGAGTTGCACCCGGCCTATACCGGGTGACCCTTCTTTTTGCTGAACCTCGCTTTGCCACACCAGGTCTACGCCGCTTCGATGTAGTAGTGGAAGGCAAGAGCGCCGCGCGCGAGTTGGACCTGGTCCAGAGCGCGGGTCTGCGCACGGCATTTGCCCTCCTCACCGACAGCATTCAGGTGACCGACGGCGTGCTGGACATCCATTTTGCTGCGGGGCGCGATTCCACGTTGCTCTGCGGGGTGGTCGTTGACCAGGCTTCCAGCTCGGTAGGCTCTGCTCGCCTGCTCTCTCCGCGTGAAGCACTGCTTTGCCAATCCCACCCTAATCCCTTTTTCCCACCGACGATCATTCACTACGTGCTTCCGCAACCGGAGCGACTGCGCGCGGAAATCTACGACCAGCTGGGAAGAATGGTCTGCTGCCTTTTCGATGGCCCCCAGCTGAGCGGCTCCCATCTGCTGCGATGGGATGGCCTCAGTAGCGAAGGAGTTCCTCTCCCGAGCGGGCTCTACATTCTCCGCCTGCAAACCGCGCGTACCGGCGTAGTGCGCAAACTCACACTCCTGCGGTGATTGCACGGAGGAATCTCAGCAAGGCCCCTTTCTGGTACGGCAAAGAGCATCTCTGTAAGCTCCACCGCACGGTTGTCCGCATTTTCGGCCGCACCTGCTCCGCTGGAGGTGCCTGCACCGGTCTGGCACAGATGTCGTCATCGTGAGTTCACACGGTGGGGGCCCGCTGCCTGGATAGCGTCAGCATCGCCCGGCAGGACAAGACCGGCTTTCATCCTGCACTGGTGCCAGCTCCTGCACCTCGGGACCTGGGCTGCGCGTGCAGCGCTGGTATCCCTCTGCGAGGGCGCTGTGCAGGGTGCCTGGCTCGGATAGTGCACTCGCCGATATGCAAGCCCCTTGTTACTGGGGTCCCTGAGCACCAACGCCTCTACCCCGACGGCCCACGCAGCACCGCCGCGAACATGGTGCTGTGCAACTACCACGGAAAGGATCTTCAGTAACCCTAGCACCATCAAGCCCATCTCCAGGACAGCCAACACAAGGCCGGGTCAAGACAGACCCAAAGCAATCCGGCCCGGTGCGACGTTGCCCTGACCACTGCGCTGGAGAACCGAACAGCTCGACACAGAGGCACCCTCGCCACATGCCGACGCCTCCCGCCAATTTCGCCGCGCGGGGAGCAAATGTGCCAAGTGGACCGGCCGACTCCAAGGCATTTTCCTGGGCCTCCGCCGCCCCTTGTCTGCTTACAACGCAGGGTCATTTGCTCCTTGATATTTGGCGCGTTAGTGTGTATATTTGAGCACCGTTCCGCGATCTCGGGCGGAGTGTCCAGAAATTAATCCCCAGTGCTGCGGACCTGTGGGCGTGGAGGAGTGGAGATGCCGAAGAAACGCATGCGCTTGGCGGTACTGACCGGTGGCGGGGACTGCCCTGGTCTGAACGCGGTGATTCGCGCGGTGACCAAGACCGCGCTCCTGGAATACGACATGGAAGTGGTGGGGTTCATGGATGGGTTCGAGGGCCTGCTGGAGAATCGCTACGTGGACCTCGACTATGCGGCCGTCTCTGGCATTCTGACCCGTGGGGGGACCATCCTGGGCACCTCCAACCGTGCTGACCCGTTCAACTATCCCATGCTGGAAGGGGGTAAGATGGTCTATCGCGACCGATCCGACCAGGCGATGCATAACTTTGAAAAATTGGGTCTTGACGCTCTAGTTTGCATCGGCGGCGATGGGACCATGGCGGCAGCGGCGCGGATGATGGACAAAGGCCTGCCAGTGGTCGGCGTGCCCAAGACCATCGACAACGATCTGTTCGGCACCGACGTGACTTTCGGCTACGACTCGGCGGTGGCCACCGGCACCGAGGCAATCGACCGCCTGCATACCACCGCTCAGTCCCACCATCGCGTGATGGTGGTCGAAGTCATGGGGCGTTATGCCGGATGGTTGGCCTTAGCCATCGGCATTGCCGGCGGGGGCGACATCATCCTCATCCCAGAGATCCCCTACGACATCGACATCGTCTGCGAGCGGGTCAAGGAGCGCAACTTTCGCGGCAGCCGTTTCAGTATCCTGGTCGTGGCCGAGGCAGCGGCTCCCAAAGGGGGCAAGATGGTGGTGCGTGAGTTGGTCGAGGGGAGCCCGGACAAGATCAGGTTGGGTGGCGTAGGGAGCGTGGTGGCCAAAGAAATTGAACAGCGCACCAAGGTGGAGACGCGCGTCACCGTACTGGGGCACCTCCTGCGGGGAGGTGTCCCTACGGCCTACGACCGCATCCTTGCCACCCGCTTTGGCGTCGAGGCGGTGCGCATGGTGGTCAATGGCGACTTTGGCTATATGGTGGGCATCCAGGGCGGCGAATTGAAACATGTGCCCATCAAGGAGGTGGGCGGCAAGACGCGGAAAGTGCCGCTAGATTCGCCCTTGCTCATGGTGGCCCGCAGCGTTGGCACCTGCTTAGGAGACTGATCGGCGCGAACAGACGTGCAGGAGACGGCGATGGCAGAAAGGCGGGTAAGCCTGGGACTGGACTTTGGCACCGAGTCGGTGCGCGCCGTGGTGGTAGACGTGACCTCCGGCCAGGAACTGGCCACAGCCGTGGCACCGTACCCCCACGGGGTGATCACGCAGGTGCTGCCAGGGACCGATGTGCGGTTAGGGGACGAGTGGGCGCTGCAACGCCCCTCCGACTGGGTCCAGGCTTTGGAACAGGTGGTGCCACAGGCGATGCGGGAGGCAAAGGTCACCCCTGCTGAGGTGGTGGGGATCGGCGTGGACTTTACCTCCTGCACCGTGCTTCCCACCACGGCAGATGGCACCCCTCTCTGTCTGCTCAGTGCCTTTGCGGCACAGCCGCACGCGTGGCCCAAGCTGTGGAAGCACCATGCGGCGCAGCCGGAGGCAGACCTCATCAACCGGGCGGCCAGCGAAAGGGGCGAGCCCTTCCTTGCCCGTTATGGCGGTAAGATTTCCTCCGAATGGCTCTTTCCCAAGGCCTTGCAGATATTGCACGAAGCGCCCCAGGTCTATCAGGCCGCCGCGCGCATCATCGAAGGCGGCGACTGGATGGTCTGGTACCTGACCGGCGAGGAGAAACGCAGCGCCTGTCAAGCAGGCTACAAGGCCTTGTGGGACAAGCAGGCGGGCTATCCGAGTGCGGACTTTTTTGCCGCACTTGACCCCCGTTTTCAGGACGTGGTACGCGAGAAGTTGAGCACCGCCATCTACCCGGTGGGCGCGCGGGCGGGTTCGCTGCGTGCCCAGGTGGCCTCGCGCCTTGGCTTGCGAGCTGGCACACCGGTGGGCGTGGCCATTATCGACGCCCATTCGGCAGTGCTGGGCACGGGTGTCGCAGAACCAGGAAAGATGGTCCTGGTGCTTGGCACCTCCACCTGCCACATGGTGCTGGGTCCACGCGTGCAGGCCACCGGCATCGCGGGCATCGTCGAAGATGGCATCGTCCCCGGCTATGCGGGGTATGAGTCCGGCCAGGCAGCAGTGGGAGACATCTTTGCCTGGTATGTGCGCCATCACCTGCCGGCCGAACTAAAGGAGGAGGCGCAGCGTAACGGCCTGGACCCCTACCAAGTCCTGGAACAACGCGCCGCCCGCCTCCGGCCGGGTCAAAGTGGCCTGCTCGCCCTGGACTGGTGGAATGGCAACCGCTCGATCCTTATGGACGCTGAACTCTCTGGTCTGATAGTAGGCTTCACGCTGGCCACCAGGCCGGAGGAGGTCTATCGCACCCTGGTCGAAGCCACTGCCTTCGGCACCAAGAAGATCATCGATACTCACGATGAGCAGGGAATCGCCGTGCATGAGCTCTACGCTTGCGGCGGCATCGCGGAAAAGAGCCCTATGCTGATGCAGATCTACGCCGATGTCACAGGACGGGAGATCCGGTTGGCAGCTTCTGCGCAGGCCACTGCCCTGGGCGCAGCCATCATCGGGGCCATAGCCGCAGGAGCGGCGGGCGGCGGTTATGACGATTTTGCCGAGGCCACTCGTCGCATGGCCAAGCAGAAGGAGCTCGTCTACAGGCCCGTGCCGGAGCACCAACAGGTGTACAAGGAACTCTACAGACTCTACCTGCAGCTTCATGATTACTTTGGCCGCAACTCTACTCAGGTCATGAAAGGCCTGCGCCGATTGCGCACCGAAGCAATGGCATCTGGTCCGCAGCCCATAGCTCCGTGAGGTTGCCATGACACGCAACGTGGCCGCGATCATCATGGCTGGGGGGGCAGGCGAACGATTGTGGCCTCTTACGGCCAAGCGCGCAAAACCCGCAGTCCCCATCGCCGGCAAGTTTCGCCTCATCGATATTCCCATCAGCAATTGCCTCCATTCTGAGGTCAACCGTATCTTTGTCCTTACGCAGTACATGTCCCGCTCGCTCAACCAACACGTGGCCGCCACCTATCACTTCGATCCGTTTCGCAGCGGCTTCGTCCAGATCCTTGCTGCCCAGCAAACAGCGGAAAGCACCGCCTGGTACCAGGGCACAGCCGACGCCGTGCGTCGCAATCTCCAGTACTTTGATGCGCCCAACAACGAACGCTTCCTGATCCTTGCTGGCGACCACCTCTACTCCATGGACTTTCGCCGGCTCCTCGATTGGCACGCGCGGTGCAAGGCAGAGGTCACCGTCAGTGCGATCCCCGTCGCCCGCAGTGTCGCCCACCACTACGGCATTCTCAAAACCACTAGCCGCGGGCGCATCACCAGGTTCGTCGAAAAACCTACCGACCCCGCCGTGATCGATTCGCTGGTGGTGCCCCCAGAACTGCTCGGCCAGTTCGGCATTCGGGCCAACGGGCGGGAACTCATCGCCTCGATGGGCATCTACGTGTTCGAACGGCAGACCCTGTTCGACATCCTCAGCGAAAGCCAGGAGGAAGACTTTGGCAAGGGGATTATCCCCTACGCCATCAAGACCCGCCGGGTCTATGCCTACATGTTCGATGGCTACTGGGAGGATATCGGGACCATCCGTTCCTTTTACGAGGCCATGATTGACCTCACCCGACCGGTGCCCAAGTTCAACTTCTACACCCAGCGGGCGCCGATCTTCACACGTCCCCGCTACCTGCCTGGCGCCATCTTTCTCCTCTGGCTCTTTTGGGTCTATGTCCCCGCCTTGGCCTTCATCGATGACCCGATCGCGTGGCGCCGCCAGGGGGACATCCTGGCTCGCTACACCATGGGCTTTCCGGGCGGGCTGCTGGCTGCCTATGGCCTGCGCCGACACGCCCATCTGGTTCTCGCTCCCCTCAACCTGACCCCCATCGTGCGCATGTTGCGTCTGGCTGGGCTGGCTCTGCTGGGTTATGCGTTCTTTGCCGGGTTGGTTGGGCCGGCGGCACCCTTTTTCCCCGCCGACTGGATCAACCAGGAAAAACTGCAAGCCTGGACCCTGATCCCGGTCCAGCTATATCGCAGCCTGTTGGGGCTGGTCATGGCCGTGGCCATGATGCGGGCCCTGGAGGTGTTTCGCATGGAGACGGATCGCCGGATCCGGGAGCTGGAGGAGGAGCAGCTCCTGCTGGCCGAACGGGAACGCATCGGCCGGGAGCTGCATGAAAGGCCGCACCCAACACACCGGCCATAGGCATCAGGCGGCGGGGGTGCACCGTTGCAGCCCTCGCTGATACCCCCC
>FWWM01017486.1_pt1 | contig 10403 bp, 7 predicted proteins | sample 2228351 | NCBI WGS metagenome assembly FWWM01 (sample SAMEA103939774, study PRJEB20133) | metagenome
ACGCCGGAATGAAAATAGTTCTTGGGAGGGCTGCGCCCTCCCAAACCCTCCCCGCTGGCGGGTTGTTTCCTGGGAGGGGGTAGGGGGCGCGGCGGCGCCGCGCCCCTGCGCCCAAACCCTCCCCGCTGGCGGGTTGGTTCCTGGGCGGGCGCAGCCCTCCCACACCCTCCCGCGCTGCGAACAGTAACCTCTTGTACGATCGACGCATCTAATCCCAAATCGTAGCTGTGGGCCCCAACACCGCTGCCCACCTCGCCCGCAGATGGCTGTTACGAGGAGGTATCAGTATGGCGCGTGTCGTCGTCGTCGGGGCCGGCTTTGCTGGTCACACTGCTGCGCTCTACCTGCGAGCGCGGCTCGGCAAGCAGCACGAGATCACCGTGGTCAATCGCTACGACTATTTCGGCTTTGTCCCCTCCTGGATCTGGGTCGGGATTGGCCGTATGGCGCCCGAGCGGACCACCATTCCGCTCAAGCCGGTCTACGACCGCAAGGGCATCGCCCTGGTTGTTGGTCGTATGACCGAGGTCCATCCTGATGAGCGCTATGTCCTGGTCAGTCCGGCCAGTGGGGGCAGGCCGCTGCGCCTGGATTACGATTACCTGCTGATCGCGACCGGGCCGAAGTTGAACTTCGCGGCCACCCCTGGCCTCGGCCCCGAGAAAGGCCATACGGTCTCGATCTGCACCCTCGATCACGCTGTTGCCGCCCGGGACACCTACCTGGAGCAGGTGCGCCGGCTCGAACGGGGCGAGCGACTGACGTTTGTTGTCGGCGCGGGCCATCCCGAGGCTACCTGTCAGGGCGCAGCCCTTGAGTACATCTCTAACATCCATAGGGACCTGGCCAGGCGCCGCCTGCGTCATCGCGCCGAGTTGATCTACCTCTCGAACGAACCTGCGCTGGGCGACTTCGGTGTTGGCGGCCTGCACGCCCGCTACCGCGGGCGCCTCACCTCGAGCGAGGAGTTCATCACGGCGATCTACAAGGATTATGGCATCCGCGCCGAGGTTCAGAAAGGGGCGCGCGCGGTTGAGGAACGGCGGATCTACTGGGAGGATTACCAGGGGCGGGAGGGCGAGACGACCTACGACTTCGCGATGCTCATCCCCCAGTTCACGGGCCAGCCGATCGTCTATCTCGGCGCCGACGGCAGCGATGTCTCAGCAAAGCTGGTGAACGCCGCCGGCCTGGTTAAAGTTGATGCAACCTATGGACTCGAGCATGCTGCGCTGCGCGAGCAGCCGGAGGCCTGGCCGGCGACTTACCAGAACCCGAGCTATCCAAACATTTTCGCTGCCGGGATCGCCTTTGCCCCACCCGGACCGATCTCGGCGCCTCACGTCACCCCGACGGGTATGAACATCACCGCCGCGCCGCCGCGCACCGGCATGATCTCTTCGATCACCGGGCGAATCGCCGCGCTCAACATTGCTGACCTGATCAATGGCAGCCAGCCTACCCACCGCGAGCGCATGTCCGAGATGTTCGCCGCCTGCGTCGCCTCAATGGACGACTCGCTCTGGGACGGCGAAGCGGCGACGATCATCATGTACCCGGTGGCGCCTGACCACCGGCGCTACCCGAATGGCACCGGACGCGACCTGTTTGCTACCCACATGGAGCTAGGCGCCAGCGGCGCCTGGATGAAGCGCCTGGTCCATGAGGCCTTCATGTACAAGTTCAAGGCCCACCCGGGCTGGCAGATGATTCCCGAGTAGGAGGTCGCGATGGAGATCACGAGCCGCGATCGTTTCTGGATGCGTTGCAGGCCTTACCAGTTCTGGCGCTTCATGGCGCTCAACCTGAAGATTCTGAAGCACAGCAGGCCACAGCGCGCGAACGTAGCCCCGCAAGGCCAGGACGCGCATCTTCCCGGTCTCAAACGCGGCGCAGAGCTGCAACCTCCGCGCGCGGGAGAGGAGCAGGGGGCCAGGGCGAACCAGCGCATCCCAACGCCATAACGTCTGTTATCGTTCATCGACTCCGCTTACTCCTGAGTCCGTCGGGGAACGTCGGGGAGGGCCAGGCCCTCCCCGATGTTTCTGCAAGGCGGGGGTTGAGAGGAAACCGGGCTTCCGCTCCTTGACGAACCCGCCCGGAACGGGTAGCATACAGTCCCGTACCCCGGAGTACTGCCAGGTGTGTGGTGCAGCGATGAGAGTGAACCCCGACCGTTCGATGCCCTGGTCCGCTGCGGAGTTGGCCGAGTTGAACGCGCGCTTTCGCGACCGCCCGCCCGAGGAGTTGCTCGCCTGGGCCGCTGAGCGCTTCGGTGAGTTGACGGTGTTGACCTGTAGTTTTGGCGGCGCGTCGGGAATGGTGCTGCTCGACATGGTGGCTCGCCTGCGCCTGCCGATCGCGATCCTTTTTCTTGATACCGACCTGCTCTTTCCCGAGACCTACGCTCTGGCCGCGGAAGTTGAACGGCGTTACGGGCTGACGGTCAGGCGTCAACGCCCCGCCGTGAGCCTGGAGGAGCAGGCGCGCCAGTATGGCCCGGAGTTGTATGCCCGCGACCCGGATCGCTGCTGCGCCATGCGCAAGGTCGCCCCGCTCGCTGAGGCTCTGCGACCCTACCGGGCCTGGATCAGCGGCATTCGCCGCGAGCAGACCGCCCAGCGCGCCACGACGGATCTGGTGGCATGGAACGCCCGCCACGGTCTGCTCAAGCTCAGCCCGCTGGCGGCATGGAGCGAGCAAGAGGTGTGGGCCTATCTCCACACCCACAATGTGCCGTACAACCCGCTGCTCGACCGGGGTTTCCCCAGTCTTGGCTGCGCGCCTTGCACCCGCCCGGCCAGCGCCGATGATCCCCGCGCCGGGCGCTGGAGTGGCTTTGCCAAGACGGAGTGCGGAATCCACGGGTAAGGTATGCTCTGAACCTGTCCGGTGATCCGGTATTCATACCATTTTAGATTTTGGATTGCAGATTATCGTGCAGGTGGTTCTGATGCGCTTTGACGGAACACCGCTTCATTCTGGCGGTGTGCGCCCCGCGCATGACGCTTGAGGTGAAAATAGCCCGCCCGCGGGAGGGTTTGGGCGTAGAGGCGCGACGCCGCCGCGCCTCTACACCCTCCCAGGAATAAGTATTTTCATTCCGGCGTTGTGCGGCGCATCCGCATGGACTGCTGAGGTGAACATAGAGGAAACCGGGTTTCCCCACACCCCTCCCTGCGGGGAGAGTCTGGGAGGGCCTGGCCCTCCCGGCCTCCCTCCCGCCGGGGGGAGGGGAGATCGGTACACAGGAGGTGTTCAATGACGAACGTTTCGACTCCACGCCTGCTCTGGACACCCCCGCAGGCGTTGCAAGACAGCAGTAACATCCGCGCCTATATGCAGTGGCTGGCGACCACCCGCGGTCTCCAGTTCACCACCTACGACGAACTGTGGCGCTGGTCGGTCGGCGAACTCGAGGCGTTCTGGGAGTCGCTCTGGGAGTACTTTCAGATCCGCTCGGCCACGCCCTACAGCCGTGTCCTTTCCAGCCATGCTATGCCCGGCGCGCGCTGGTTCGAGGGCGCGACGCTGAACTACGTCGAGCACGTTTTTCGCCGGGCCACGCCCGAGCATCCCGCTGCCCTGTTTCAGTCGGAGCGCCAGCCGCTGACGCCCATCAGTTGGGCCGACCTGGAGCGTCAGGTTGCCAGTGTCGCTGCGGCGCTGCGCGACCTGGGCGTTGGTCCGGGTGATCGGGTGGTCGGCTATGTGCCCAATATTCCTCAGGCCCTGGTGGCCTTCCTCGCCGCCGCCAGTCTGGGCGCGGTCTGGTCGAGTTGTTCGCCCGATTTCGGCAGCCCCAGTGTTATTGACCGTTTCAAGCAGATCGAGCCGAAGGCGCTGGTGGCGGTGGACGGCTATCAGTACGGTGGCAAGCCCTTCGACCGGCGCGCCGTGGTGGCCGAGATCCAGGCGGCTCTACCGACCCTCGAGGCAACGATCTTTGTACCCTACCTTGACCCCCAGGCCGCGCCGGAGGGTCTCGCCGGACGCATCCTCGCCTGGGACACGGCCCTGGCGACGCCGGGGGAGTTGCGCTACGAGATGGTGCCCTTTGAGCATCCGCTCTGGGTGCTCTACTCCTCAGGCACGACCGGCCTGCCCAAGCCGATTGTGCAGAGCCAGGGCGGCATTCTCATCCAGCACCTCAAGGAGTTGCACCTGCACCTCAATCTCAAGCCGGGTGATCGGTTCTTCTGGTACACCACCACCGGCTGGATGATGTGGAACCTGCTCATTGGCGGCTTGCTGGTGGGAGCGACGGTGCTGCTCTACGACGGCAGCCCGGCCTACCCGGACATGGGCGCGCTCTGGCGTTTCGCCGAGGAGAGTCGTATGACCTTCTTCGGTACCAGTGCCGGGTACATTACCGCGCTGATGAAGAGCGAGGTTGAACCGGGCAGGCAGTACGACCTGAGCGCCCTGGTGGGGATGGGTTCTACCGGCTCGCCCCTGCCGCCCGAGGGCTTTGAGTGGGTCTATGAGCACGTCAAGTCTGACCTGTGGCTGGCCTCGATCAGCGGCGGCACCGATGTGTGCGGCTGCTTCGTGGCGGGCGCGCCGATCCTGCCGGTCTACAGCGGCGAACTCCAGTGTCGCGCCCTGGGGGTCAATGCCCAGGCCTACGATACCGACGGCAACAGTGTGATCGGCGTGATGGGCGAGCTGGTGATCACCGAGCCGATGCCCTCGATGCCGATCTATTTCTGGAACGATCCGGATGGACGGCGGTACCGCGAGAGTTACTTCGAGATGTACCCCGGCACGTGGCGCCACGGCGACTGGGTGGTGATCAACGAGCGGGGTGGCGTGGTGATCTACGGGCGCTCAGACAGCACGATCAACCGCCAGGGCGTGCGTATGGGCAGCAGCGAGATCTACCGGGTGGTCGAGAGCCTCCCCGAAGTGCTTGACAGCCTGGTGGTGGACCTGGAGGGGCTGGGTGGCGCATCGTACATGCCGCTCTTTGTTGTGCTGCGTGAAGGGGTGAGCCTCGACGCGGCCCTGGAGCGCAAGATTAAGGATGCTATCCGCACGGCGCTGTCGCCGCGCCACGTGCCCGACGCGATCGTTGCCGTTCCCGATGTGCCGCGCACCCTCTCGGGCAAGAAACTGGAAGTGCCGGTCAAGAAGATCCTCATGGGGGCGCCGGTGGAACGGGCGGCTAATCCCGACTCGCTGCGCAATCCCGAGTTGCTGCCGTTTTTCGTGGAACTGGCCAGCAAGCTTACAAGTGGGGAAACCGGGTTTCCCCGTCCTGCAACCAGTGCTGGGGGCGCCTGACCCCTGTGAACATCGAGGAAACCGGGTTTCCCTGTGGAGGGGAGGGTTTGGGAGGGCTTCGCCCTCCAAATATGTTTATTCGGGCGTTGCGCGCCTCGCGTATAGTATCGTGCCAACTACCGTTGATGATGCCGCATTGCTTGAAGCGGTTTCAGGCTTTTTGCTGCCCAGCGTGGCAATCCACAATCCAAAATCTAAAATGGTATCACTCCTCTACAGCCGGTTCGGGGGCGCCGAGGCGAATGATCGCCGCGCGCACCTCGTCGGCGGCGCTTTGCCAGGTGCCGCGCAGCTTCGGATGGGCCCTGGGGTACATCGGCTCGCCGAAGGAGACGTGGACCTTGAAGGGGCGCGGAATAAGCTTGCCCTTGGGCATCACCCGGCGTGTGCCTTCGATATACGTTGGGATAACGGGCGTGCCGGGGAACTCGGCGATCAGCTTGCCGATCCCTGCGCGGAAAGGCCCGATGGTTCCGTCAGGGCTGCGGGTGCCTTCGGGGAAGAGCAGAAGAACATAGCCCTCGCGGAGCGCGCGCGCGGCGTGGCGCAGCGGATCCTGGCCCCCGCGCCGGTCGCGGGCAACGGGAATGGCGTTGAAGAGCACCCGTGAGGCAAACTGTTGCGGCCCGCCCTGGAAGAAGTAGTCCTGGGCCGCAGCGGCAACGAAGCGTTTGCGGGCATGGGGAGGGAGCGAGGCAAAGACCACCGCCGTATCAGCGTGGCTGCAATGATTGGCGGCGATAATGCACGCGCCCTCGGTGGGAATGTGTTCACGTCCCTCGACCTTTGGCCGCACATAGATCTGCACAAAACGCACAAACAGGCCAGGGAGAAACCGGGCCGCGACATGGCGGCTTTTATAGAGGCTCATCGTCTTTCCGCCCGATGGTCAATGAGGTGGCGCCCGCAGCAGGCAACACCTTATTGTACCGCAACTCGCGGCGGAAAGATGGGGGCGCCGGGTCGGGCCAGGGCTTGTGCAACGTCCCGGTTTTAGCGCCCTGAGTAGCGCGAAGCGGGTAATCATTAACGTTGCCAGAGCCGTCTGCGAAGCGGCGGCAGGGCGGATTGTTTGACAGCGCGGGCATACAAAACCGTGGTCAACGATTTGAATGCCCCGACGACCTGGCCCAAAGAGGGCCGGGCGGTCGGGGCGCCCCTGGTGGGCGCCCCGACGCGGGCGGGCACGTCGAGGGCGGGCATATCCGGGGCGGGCACAAGGCCCGCCTCTACGGGGGTGGGTACGTCGAGGGCCGGGCGGTAGGGGCGCCCCTGGTGGGCGCCCCGATGGACCGGGTCGTTGCTAAACCAGGACTACGAAAGCGGCCTGTGTTCCGTTGGATTCATCTGAAAATCTCATGGGTGATACGTTTCGTCATCATTCTCTCTCCTGCAACAAACATTCCACGCCAGCCGGCGGGATGGTGCTAGAACACCGCAGTTTGCGGCCCTGCCTCGCGCCCAGCTCGCGCCTGTGCCAGCGGGGTCGGCTGCACGGGGTGTTGGGTGCGCTTTGTCGTGGGGACTTTGTTATTGACGTTTAGACTACCCAACCAGATTGCCCAACCCGTTTTCGGGTAACTGTACCCAAACAAACACGGGCTGGCTTGCTTGCGCAAACCCGCCCGTGGGCGTACCCTTTGCGGTGATTCACCAACCACACGGGGACGCTGATGGATTGTACCACGCTCATCGATTTCCGTACCGACGTGTATGCTTCGTTCACGCGTGCTGCTGACGCCTTGTTCGACCTCGCTGATGCGCTCTTGACCGACCCGCTGGCGCGCAGTTTCATTGAACTGGCGCTCAGTCCGGCCTTTCGGCGGCGGTGGCCAAGCCTGTACGAGGCTTTGGAGGATGGCCGCATTGACCAGGGAGCCTTGCGGCAGGTGTTCGTGAACGCCATGCCCGCACCCCCAGCGGGCAAGCGCCTGCTGATAGGAGTCGATACGAGTTCGGTGATTCGTCCTGCGGCGCATACCTCCCGCGACCGCACCTACGTCTACCAAGCCAACACCCCCCACGGCGCCACGCCAACCAGCCCGGGCTGGAGCTTCTCCGCCGTGGTAATGCTGGATCAGCCCGTCAGTAGTTGGAGTTATATCCTTGATCACCAGCGGATTCCGAGTTCGAGCGACCCGGTCACGGTGGGAGCAGCCCAACTCGCTGCGCTCCTGCCGTTGCTGGCGATGCGCCCCATCGTGCTGCTGGATCGGTACTACCGTCGGGCTCCCTGGCTCCATGCCACCGCCCACCTGCCTATGGATCAGTTCATCCGGGCGCGCGGTGACCAGGTGCTGTATCGAGCCGCCTCGGAGCGTACGGGGCGGCGTGGGCGTCCGCGTCTTGATGGCGCGCGCTTTCAGGGGAGCGACCCCACGACCCATGGGCCGCCGGATGCGACGACCACCATCACTGATGCGGCTGGCCGCACCACCACGGTGGATGGGTGGCATCACCTGCACATCCGCAAGGCGCGCACGGTGGAACTCAGCGTGGTTCGGATTACCCGCACGTTCGCTGCTGGGACGAAGCGTGACCCCCGCGAACGTTGGTTCTGGTGGCGCGGCGAGGCGTTGCCCCCGTTGGACGAGGTGGCGGGGCTGTATGGGCATCGGTTCGGTCAGGAACACGGCTATCGGTTTGACAAGCAATCCTTGCTGTGGGACACCGCTCGGGTACGCAGCCCGGAACAGATGGAGCGGTGGACCCAGTTGGTGGCGATTGTCCATAACCAACTCGTCCTGGCGCGTGGCATGGGGATCGGCGCGCTGCGCCCATGGGAATCGAAGACCCGCCCGGCATCGCCCCACCAGGTACGGCGGGCGATGGCGAAGCGTATTGGTGAGGTTGGCACACCCGCCGCGGCGCCCCAACCCCGCGGAAAAGCGCCGGGACGGGCTCCCGGAGCCACGGTGAAGCGGGCCACCCGGCATCCCGTCATCCGGAAGCACGAGAAACCGACGGAATCGAAGAAGAAATCGACCAAAACGAAGCAAAAACAACGTGAATGACCCCTCAATCTGACCGAAATCATGGAAAAACGCAACGCTATGCGGATCATAGCGTATTTTGTGCTGGAACGGGTAGTCTAAACGTCAATCAAAGAAAGAAGGCGAACAATTCTTGATGGTCTGCAATAGCTCGTCGGCCAAACTTTGCCGCAGGCTCTGATAAGCGGCTTCAATGGCTTCTTCTGGAGTTTGGGGTTCGATCTCGGGAGCGGCTACTTCTTCGCCGTCTTTTTCTCGGCGTGTCCTGAACTCGACGAACTCATCGAACTGTTCCAGAAAATCAACCGTGATGCGCTCGGGTGGATGCTGTAGAACCTCCAAGCCGCGCTCTGTAATTTGAAAACGTCCTCGGCGGGGCGAACTGAGAAGGCCCGCTTTGCGAAGGTAAGTCCCTGCCCAGCCAACCCGGTCATAGAATCTCGTCTTACGCGCGCTGGGGAGCATTTCAGCTAACTCAGCTTCGGTGAGGCTGAACTCCTGCGCTAATGCTTCAGTTGCGTCTTTCAGGGAGTGCTCTTGTTCATCAGCCGCCAGCTTGAGCAATGGAAGCATCAGAGTTTGATAGTCGGGTATTGCCATGAATGCCTCCACGATGAGTGCCGGGCTAGAACTTGAGCCGCCGAACTACGAAATAGCCTGCATCTCCGCAGTCTAAATGCCCGGCGCGCGCCCTCTGCCCACGCAGTCCATCTGCGCTGTGTGGGCAGTTTCACATGCACTGGCGCTGGCGAAGATTGGCTGGATGTTCAACTGCTTGCTGCCGCGCGCATTGTAACACACGCCGATCCGGTCGGCAAGGAGCGTCGAGTTCCGTACCTGTTTAGAGCTGAGGGAAAGGAATTTCGCCCAGACACCTGTAGCGAGGTTGCATTGCAACGTCGCCACGTCTGTGTCCGCGATCCCAGGAGAAGTCTGAACAGGTGCTCGAGTTCCCGTATGACGACCATCCTGGTCGTGGCGCTACGCTGCTCCTGGTAGCGCACCCGGACGCCTTGCGCGACGAGTTGCAATTCAGCCGTCATATGCGGCTACGCCGCACACCGACAAGATGAACATAGGGTTTTTCCTGGGAGGGCGCAGCCCTCCCAGACCTTCCCTGCTGGCGGGTTGTTTCCTGGGAGGGCTGCGCCCCTTACAAGGGTATGTATCTCAAGGTGGGTTAATCGCTTCCGGATTGTCGGACAGAGCGGTTTCCGGCTTTGGATGCCGATGGATGCGCATGGTGACGCCAGGATACGGTCCTGGAAGATCGCCTGGGCGCCGCCAGAGCCGGCGCCAGATGCGCCCATGACCGAGTTGGCGGCGGGCGGCGCTCAGTCCGCGCGTAAAGAGGCTGACGCGCCCGTGGTCGGTCGGCAGCGGGAGCGCGGGCGGAACCCGAATGCGGTCGGGGGTGGTTCCCAACCCCTCGGCGTCGGCATCACGGGCGCCACAGCCCAACACCCACACCGTCGCCGCCGCAAGCACCAGCCAGTGACGCGCCACCCGTTCCGGTTCCGTGCGCCGCGTTCTCTGCCACTGCCACCCCATACGTTTCAGCGCCCGGAAGCCCAATTCAACCCACATCCGGAGCCCGTGCCAACTGTGCTGCACCGCCCGTGGCGCGAGGTCGGTCAGCAGAACCCAGCGTTCCTTGTGGCCCACGCCCCAGATGATGATCAGCGTGCCGGTCTGCCGCGCCTCCGTGCCAACGACCTCGGCCACGCCACCCCAGCCGCGACCCGGTCCGGGAACCAGGTGCGCTGGCGTTACGGTGCGTTTCCGCCCGACGGGGCGGACGGCGATCCCGTCGTTCAACCGCAGGAGCGGGGGCAGGCGCCGCCAGCGCAGATGGCGCCGCCGAGAAACGCTCCGGGTTTCGGGTGCTGCCGCGCCGCTGGGCGGGCGCGCACCTTTGACCAAACCCCCGAGGGCTTCACCGCGCTCCAACGCCGGCTCGCTCCCACCCGGGCGGCGCCCGCCGCCACGTTGGTGGCGCTCGAAGCGACGGGGGGCTCCTGGGTCACGCTGGCCGTGGCGATGCAACAGGCAGGCTACGCCGTCAGCATCGTCAACCCCGCGCATGTCCACGCCGTTGCCCGTTCGCTGCCCCGCCGCGCCAGG
>FWWM01017489.1_pt1 | contig 10401 bp, 9 predicted proteins | sample 2228351 | NCBI WGS metagenome assembly FWWM01 (sample SAMEA103939774, study PRJEB20133) | metagenome
ATCCCCAACCCGGCGCCGGTTGCGCCCCATCCGGCCGAAGTCTTCGCCCTCGCCGATATCCTGGTGCCCAACGAAACCGAAGCCGCCGCACTCTCTGCTCTGCCGGGCGCATCGCCGGCCGCCCAGGCAGCCGCCCTCCATACTGCCGGGCCGCCCACTGTCATCATCACCCTTGGCGAGCAGGGCGCCTACCTCTCCGCACCCGACCTCTCCCTCCACGTCCCCGCTCCCCGGGTCCAGGCTGTCGATTCCGTCGGGGCCGGCGATGCCTTCTGCGGCGCGCTCGCCGTTCGCCTCGCCCAGGGCGCCCCCCTCGCCGAGGCCGTCGCCTGGGCATGCAGCGCCGGCGCCCTCGCCTGCACCCGCCCAGGAGCTGCAGCCTCCCTCCCCTCAGCTGCCGAGCTCCAAGAATTTACTCGCCAGCTCCCCGGCTGAAGGGAACCTTTCCACTCCCCGCGGCGTTCGTCCTTGATGATGGAGATCGCGCCGCCCATACTGGCAGCAGCCCCGGGGTCCCAGCTTGAGCGTCCTGCAACGATTCTGCCCCCTCTGCGATCGGGCCTTCGATGCCGGCGAAGCCGTCCTTCGCTGTGGCGGCTGCGGCGTGCTCCATCACCCCGGCTGCTGGGTCGGCAACAACGGCTGCGCCACCACCGAACCACACGACGCCGCGCCGCAGGCCATGGCCTACCCCGGCAGCGAACGGCCCCCCGGTGCGCCCGCCCCCCCCCCCGGCGAAGGAATCCGCATGGCCCCCCCACCGGCCCCACCGCCCGCCCTTTCCGATCCTCCCGCGGCCAATCCCGTCATCGGCGCTACGCAGTTCGTCCGGCGCCAGCTCCCGGAGGATGTCGCGCCTCCCATCGGCAGTGGTCCACGCCGTACCCGTCGCCCCGAAGATGTCATCGCTCGCAAGCCCCTGCCACGCATCTACGACCGCCATCGCTGGCTCGGCTACTGGTACGTTCCAGCCGCGGTTGCCCTCACAGCCCTCGTCGCCTTCGGCATCATCTGGGCCGCCGATCAGCTCCTCGGCGGCGGCTCCCCTGCCACCAGCCCGTCCCCCACGCCGGTACTGCCGGGCGCCGAGTCACCCACGCCCACGCCACCCGCCTTCGCCACCCCCGCGACCCCCACACAGCAGGCTTCACCGGCCCCAACCGTCAGCGCAACCGTTGGCCCCGGCCGCTTCACCGCCGGCCAGCGCCTCATCGTCACCGGCACTGGCGACTGCCTCAACGTTCGCACCGCGCCCGGCACCGAGAACGACGCCATCGTCTGCCTCCAGGATGGCAGCGAAGTCACCGTCACCGGCGGTCCCCAGCAGGCAGGCAATTTCACCTGGTGGAAAGTCCAAACGAGGCTCGGTGAAGGATGGGCGGTCGAAAACTACCTCACCCCGGCACCCTAGCAGCGCTCCTCCTCGTGGCCCTGCTCGCCGTTACCTGTGCCCGCTCGGGCGCCCCCCGGCAGGAGCCCACGCCCTCACCGCCCGCGACCGCAGCCAGCCAGCCACCTGCCGCGCCCACCCCATCGCCCACCCCGGATCCCCTGGGGCCGCCCCCCCGCGACCTCGCCGCCGCCCGCGCCGCCATCGATCGCCTCGAAGCCACCATCGGCATCTGCGCGCCCATCGTCGCCGAGCGCTGGGGCACCCGCTGCGTCACCGGCGACATCGATGGCGACCTCCGGCCCGATACCGCCATCCTCTTCCCGCTCGACCAGCCCGCCCCGGTTGCCCCCCACCCCGGCGTCGTCTTCGTGCGCCTCACCACCGCGCCCGCATACCTCGCCCTCTCGCCCCCCGGGGCTGCCGACACCTCGATCATCGGGCAATCCGTCTTCGCAATCGCCGACCGCGACGGCAGGCCCCGCCCCGAAGTCTCCTTCCTCGAAAACCTCTGCACGGCTACCCGTTGCAGCAGCCTCGTCCGCGTCTACGCCTGGGACGGCACCGCCTGGCGCGACATCGGCCCCGCCGATGACGGCATCACCGCCCTCGTCCGCGTCTACGCCTGGGACGGCACCGCCTGGCGCGACATCGGCCCCGCCGATGACGGCATCACCGCCCTCGTCCGCGTCGCCTTCGAAGGTGAGGGCGCAGCCACCGCCATCGTCATGCAGAACCAGCCCGCCGCCTCGCCCGCCGCTGGCCCCATCCGCGGCGGCACCTACCGGTACACCCTCGCCGAGGGCCGCTTCACCCGCCGCGAAGCCCGGCTCGACCCGCCCGAGTACCTCTTCCATGCCATCCTCGATGCCGATGCCCTCTTCGCACGCGGCCTCTGGCGCGAAGCCATCGCGGCCTACGAATCCGCCATCAACGACACCACCCTGCGCGACTGGCGCGACGAAATCGGCCGCGGCCCATCACGCGATGCCCTCGCGGCCTACGCCCTCTTCCGCATCGCCGTCGCCGAAGCTGCATCCGGCGCCGACCCAAATCCCGCCCTCGACCGACTCATCCGCGAGGGCCGAGAGCCGGTCTTCCTCAACGCCGCAGAGGCCTTCCGCAAGGGCTACCAGGAGCGCGGCTCCGCTGGCGGCGGTTGCCTCGAAGCCACCCGTTACCTCGCCACCACCGGGCCCGGCATCGATACCCCAGCCTACGTCCAGCGCCTCCTCGACCACGGGTACGCCAACCCGCAGTACACCTACCGCGACATCTGCCCGCTCTAGGCTACCCCAGCAGCTGCCGCCGAAGGTTCGCCATCTCGATCGCCGCCTGCGCTGCCTCCTCCCCCTTGTGCCCCTCCTTGCCTCCGGTTCGTGCGAGTGCCTGCTCCACGTTGTCCACTGTCAGCACCCCGAAGATGACCGGCACGCCGGTTTCCTGCGCCACCTCGCGAATCCCTTCGGCCGCCCCGCCGGCCACATACTCGAAATGCGCGGTCTCGCCCCGGATCACCGCCCCCAGGCACACCACGGCGTGGAACCTGCCCGAACCCGCGGCCCAGCGCGCCGCCGTCGGCAGCTCGAACGCGCCCGGTACCCACGCCACCGTGATGCACTCCTCCGCCACCCCACGCTCCCGGAGCACCCGTTCCGCACCCTCCAGCAGCTTCCGCGTCACAAACTCGTTCCAGCGCGAAACCACCACGCACACGTGCAGCCCCGCACCATCCAGCGAACCCTCCAGCACCGTGATCATCCACCGCCCTCCACCACCAGCGATTCCAGCCCATCGAGCAGGTGCCCCATCCGCGCCCGCTTCGTCTCCAGGTAGCGGATGTTGTGCGGGTTCGGCGTCGTCACGATCGGCACCCGCTCCACCACCTCCAGGCCGTACGCCTCCAGCCCCGCCCGCTTCGCCGGGTTATTCGTGATGAGCCGCATCTTGCTCACCCCAATGTCCCGCAGGATCTGCATCCCGATCCCGTAATCCCGCCGGTCCGCCGGAAATCCCAGCGCCAGGTTCGCATCAACCGTATCGAGTCCGCGCTCCTGCAGCTCGTACGTCCGCAGCTTGTTGTGCAGGCCGATACCGCGGCCCTCCTGCCGCATGTAGAGGAACACGCCCCCCTCTTCCGCAATCATCCGCAGTGCCTTCTCCTTCTGCTCCCCGCAGTCGCACCGCAGCGAACCGAACACATCACCGGTCACGCACTGGTCGTGCACCCGCACCAGCGTCGGCCGATCCGGGTCAATCTCCCCCTTCACCAGCGCCACATGCTCGTCTGGCTGCCCTTCCGCCTTATACCCCAGGATCATCATCTCCCCGTAGGGGGTCGGCAGCCGCGTCTCCGCCACCCGCGTCACCAGCCGCTCCGTCCGCAGCCGGTACCGGATGATGTCGTTCACGGTCACAATCCGCAACCCGTGGCGCCGCGCGAACCGCTTCAGGTCCGGCATCCGCGCCATCTGCCCGTCCATCTTCATGATCTCGCAGATCACCGCCGCCGGGTACAGCCCCGCCAGCCGCGCCAGGTCCACGCTCGCCTCCGTCTGCCCGGCCCGCACCAGCACACCACCCTTGCGCGCACGTAGCGGGAACATGTGTCCCGGCCGCGCCAGGTCCTCGGGCTTCGTCTCCGGGTCGATGAGCACCTGCACCGTCCGCGCTCGGTCCGCCGCGCTGATCCCGGTCGTCACCCCCGTCCGCGCCTCCACCGAGACCGTGAACGGCGTCCCGAACCCCGAGGTGTTCGAACGCGGATCCACCATCAGCGGGAGCTGAAGCTGGTCGCACCGCTCCTCCGTCAGCGAGCAGCAAATCAGCCCACGCCCATACTTCGCCATGAAATTGATGTGGTCTGGCGTCACGAACTGCGCCGCGATGCACAGATCCCCCTCGTTCTCCCGGTCCTCATCGTCCGTGATGATCACGAACTTCCCCCGCCGGAACTCCTCGATCGCCTCCGGCACCGTCGCCATCACCGGGTCCCGTTCGCTCACCGTCCCTCCTCCTTCCGCGCCTCCAGCAGCGCATCGACGTACCGCGCCAGGATGTCGGTCTCCAGGTTCACCCGCTCCCCCGGTTTCCGATGCACCAGGTTCGTGTGCTCCTGCGTGTACTGCACCAGCGAAACGGCGAACCCCTCCGCGTCCTTCGCGATGATCGTCAGGCTGATCCCGTCGATGCATACCGGGCCCTTCACCACCATGTACCGCAGCAGCTCCCGCGGCGCCCGGATCCGCACGATCACCGCTTCCCCCTCCGGCGTCAGCGATTCCACCACCCCCGTCCCCTCTACCACGCCCCGCACAATGTGCCCGCTCAGCCGATCGGTTGGCCGGCACGAGCGCTCCAGGTTTACCCGGTCCCCCGGCCGCAGCTCACCCAGGTTGCTCCGCCGGTACGTCTCCGGCATCAAATTCGCGAAGAACGTATCCCCGCTGATCTCCGCCACCGTCAGGTCCACGCCATTGATCGCAATCGAATCCCCAAGCTTCGCATCCTCCAGGATGCGCGGCGCCCGGATGCGCAGCGTCCCCTCTCCCGCCTCCACCACCTCGCCCACTTCCTCGATGATGCCGGTAAACATCAGCCGCACCTCCCGCTCGCAGGCCGGCTGCCATCGACCCCATAACCTTCCATTGGTGCCTGGCCCCCGGTCGTACTCCGATCTCCCCGGGGCGCACGCAGGCCATGGCCGACCCCAACGGCCGGCCAGCGCCGTGCTCAACGCACAGCGCCGCCCTGTTCTCTCCCATCCGGACTGTCACCGTCGGCCCCGGGATTCCACCGGGTCAGCCCCGGCCGCATCACTGCAGCAGGGGGTCGCGGGCTCTCACCGCCGGTGGGGAATTGCACCCCGCCCCGAGAACATCACCTGTATCGTTCGCTTTGCACTAAGGGTTGTCAAGTCCCGCCATCCTCCGGCCCACTCACCTGCCCCACCCGCTCCACCAGCTTCACCAGCACATCGTAGGTCGCGTAGGCGTCCGCCAGCGCCCCGTGCTCACCCATCCGCCCGATGCCCAGCCGGTCGGCCACGTGCCCCAGGTTGAAGCGATCCACTTCGCCGTTCCCCCGCAGCAGCGCTCGCGCCACCGCCTGCACGTCGATCGCTACCGGCGCAAACGGCCACGGTGCCCCGAGCCGCCGGAACGCCTCCGCGAGAAACGCCAGGTCCTGCGCCATCCCCCACCCCGTCACGATCGCATCCCGCCCCGTCGCCGCGAACCGCTCCATCGCCGCCTCCAGCTCCATTGCCGCCTTCCACGCCTTCGCCGAGTACCCCACCACCTTCAGCGCCGCCGGCACCGCATTGCCAATCCGCTTCGGCCGAACGCGCGCGCTCCACGCCTCCTCCTCGGGCAGCCCCGGCGCCAGCGTCGCCCGTACGCCGCCCACGTCCAGGATCTCGTGTACCTGCGGGTTCGGTCCCGACATCTCCAGGTCCACCACGAAAATCGCACCCGCTCCATTCAGCAGCTCGAGCCCCGCCGGCTCGCCCACCGGCCTACCCTCCGCATCCAGCCGCCGCAGGCCCATGCCCAGCACCGAGAGCAGCGCATCCACCCGTCAGATCCTCCGCAGCTCCTTGCTCACCAGCGTCAGCGCCAGCGTCAGCATCGCCGCCGCCAGCATCCAGCCGAGCACCGTGTGCGGTGCCCCCCACCGGTCGATCATCGCCCCCATCGCCAGCCCCGCAAACGGCGTCATCCCCCACGTCATCGTCTGCAGCGCCACCACCCGCGAACGAAACTCCGGCGCCGCCTTCATCTGCATCAGCGAGGCATTGAACGCCGCGTAGATGCTGTGGAACACCCCCGCAATCACCAGCGCCCCAACGGCCAGCCACAGGTCCCGCATGAACGTAAACGAGGCCACCGAAAGGCAGTAGAACAAACACGTCCACATCATCCACGGCCCCATGCGCGCCCGGTGCGAGGTTGCCGCCACAATCCCCCCACCTGCCAGCGATCCGACCCCCACCGCCGCCGCGAGGAACCCGTAGGCGTTCGCCCCCTCGTGCAGCACATCCTTCGCGAACACCGGCAGAAAGCTCACGTACGGGTACACCAGCACGCTCGGCAGGATAGCCATCCCCACCACCAGCGCCATCACCCGATCCCGCGCCACGTACGCCAGTCCCCGTCCCACCGCCACGAATGCCCCTTCCGTGCTCTCCACCAGCTCCGGCTCGAACCGACGCAGCCGTGCCGTCAGCACCAGCGACACCACCAGGCACCCGGCCTGCACCTCGAACGTCCCCTCCGTCCCGATCAACCCGATCAGCGCACCGCCAATCGCCGGGCCGATGACCCGCATCGCGTTCCCGCCCAGGGCATTCAACGCCACCGCGTTCGTCATCTCCTCCGGGCCCACCGTATCGAACACCAGCAGGCTCCGGATTGGGCCCGCCAGCGCCTCCACAATCCCCGCCAGCGCCGCCAGCACATACACCATCCACAGCGTGATCGCCCCGCTCGCCACCAGGAACGCCAGCAGGATCGCGATCCCCGCGCTCACCGCCGTGTACACCATCAGCAGTCGCTTCCGCTCGTACCGCCCCGCGATCACCCCGCCAAACGGCGATACCAGCACCAGGAATGCACCCCGCAGCAACGCCACCACCCCCAGGTTCGTCGCCGACCCGCCCAGGTCGTTCACCACCAGCCACCCCTGCCCGATCGTCTGCACCCACGACCCCACCTGCAGCGCCATCGTCGAAAACAGCAGCACCCGGAAATCGCGGTGCCGGAGCGACGCCAGCGGACGGCCCGGTGCGGTCAGTCCGCCACCACCGGGCACCGGGTCGGCGTCAGCGAGCGATTGGGAGGACAAGCAAGAGCTCCGGGCGCAGGAGCGCCCATCCCTGCAATCCTGCACAACCATCCGCCAACGCTCCACACACCCCCGCCGCCACCCCCCTTCCTGCTACCATCGAACTACCATCCACGGAGTTCCCCCATGCCCGACCCCGCAGCCGTCGCCACCCAGTTCTTCCGCGACCGCTTCGCTATCGACCCCGCCGTCACCTCCACCCTCCTCTCCGTCGCCCTCGCCCGCGGCGGCGATTTCGCCGAGCTCTACTTCGAGCACCGCACCAACTCCGCCATCACCTGGGAAGACCAGCGCGTCAAATCCGCCACCCGCACCGTCGCCCAGGGCCTCGGCGTCCGCGTCGTCCGTGGCGACGCCATCGGCTACGCCTACACCGAATCCTTCGACCTCGAGGCCATGCGCCGCGCCGCCGATACCGCTGCCCGCATCTGCGCCGGCCAGCGCACCCCACCGCCCATCGATGCCACCCCCTTCCTCCTTGGCACCACCCACTACGAATTCGACCACCCCCTCGTCGCCGAGCCCGCCGCTGCCAAGGTCGCCCTCCTCGAACGCGCCGATACCGCCGCACGCTCCTACCACCCCAGCATCGTCCGCCTCGATGCCTCCATCGGCGACGAACTCAAGTACGTCCTCATCGCCCGCAGCGATGGCCGCATCGTCGGCGATGTCCAGCCCCTCATCCGCTTCAACGTCTCCGCCGTCTCCCAGCAGGGCGAAAGCCGCCAGGTCGCTCGCCAGGGCGGCGGCGGCCGCATGGGCATCGAATACTTCGACCTCGTCCCCCCCGAGGTCCACGCCCGCGAAGCCGCACGCCAGGCCGTCCTCCAGCAGGACGCCGCCGATGCCCCGGCAGGCACCCTCCCCGTTGTCCTCGCCGCCGGCGATTCCGGCGTCCTCCTCCACGAAGCCGTCGGTCACGGCCTCGAAGCCGACTTCAACCGCAAGGGCACCAGCAACTACACCGGCCGCATCGGCCAGCCCGTCGCCAGCCCCCTCGTCACCGTCGTCGATGATGGCACCATCGCCAGCTCCCGCGGCTCCATCAACGTCGACGACGAGGGCAACCTCGCCGGCCGCAACGTCCTCATCGAGAACGGCATCCTCCGCGGCTACCTCCACGACGAAATCAGCGCCCGCCACTTCGGCGTCAGCCCTTCCGGCTCTGGTCGCCGCCAGACCTTCAAGGACTACATCATGCCCCGCATGACCAACACCTTCATGCTCCCCGGCGACGACACCCCCGAGGACATCATCCGCTCCGTCGACCGCGGCATCTACGCCGTCTCCTACTCCGGCGGCCAGGTCAACATCTCCAACGGCGACTTCGTCTTCTCCGTCACCGAGGCCTACCTCATCGAAGACGGCCGCGTCACCACCCCCCTCAAAAACGTCATGCTCATCGGCAACGGCCCCGACGTCCTCTCCAAGGTCACCCGCGTCGCCAACGACTTCCGCCTCTCCGATGGCCGCTGGACCTGCGGCAAGGACGGCCAGTCCGTCCCCGTCGGCGTTGGCATGCCCACGGTCCTCGTCTCCGGCATCACCGTCGGGGGCACCCGCCTGTGACCGCCCGCGCCCCCGACCGCATCGCCGCCATCGAGGTTGCCCGCCGCGCCGTCGAACTCGCCCGCCGCGCCGGCGCAAAACAGTGCGACGCCTTCGTCGTTACCGGCACCGAAAGCACCGTCACTGTCCGCCTCGGTGAAGTCGAAAAACTCATCGAAGCAGGCTCCGTCGGCCTCGGTCTCCGCATCATCCAGGGTGGCCGAACCGCCATCTGCGCCACCTCCGACCTCGACCCCGCCGCCCTCGAACAGTTCGCACGCGACGCCGTCGAGCTCGCCGCTATCAGCGCCCCCGACGAATTCGCCGGTCTTCCCGATCCTTCCCTCCTCGCTCCGGGCGCCGACGCCCGCCCACTCGCCCTCTACGACGAACGCATCGAAGCCCTCGCCACCGACGAAAAGATCCGCATCGCTCGCGAGTGCGAGGCCGCAGCCCTCGCCGCCGACCCCCGCGTCACCAACTCCGACGGCGCCACCATCTCCACCCACGTCGTCGAAATCGCCCTCGCCAACTCCCTCGGCTTCGAAGGCGCCTACCCCGCCACCTCCATCTCCCTCGTCGTCGAAGCCATCGCCGACGACGCCGAGGGCAAGAAACGCAACGGCTACTGGTACTCCGCCGAGCGCTCCCTCTCCCGCCTCGCCGACGCCGGGGAGGTCGGCCGCATCGCCGCCCGTCGCGCCGTCGACCAGCTCGGCGCACGCAAGCCCGCCACCGCCCGCGTCCCCGTCGTCTTCGAGCCCATGATGGCCGTCTCCCTCCTCGGCCACCTCGCGGGCTGCGCAACCGGCGATGCCCTCTACCGCGGCACCACCTTCCTCGCCAGCCGCGCCGGCCAGCCCCTCGCCTCCCCCCTCGTCACCATCACCGACGACCCCACCCTCCCGGGCCGCTTCGGCACCCGCCCGTTCGATGGCGAAGGCGTCGCCACGCGGCCATCCCCGCTCATCGAGGCCGGCGTGTTCAGCGGCTTCCTCTTCGACTGCTACACCGCCCGGCGCCTCGGCCGCTCCACCACCGGCAGCGCCGCCCGCAGCATCGAAAGCGGCCCGGCGCCATCCTCCTCCAACCTCGTCATGGCTCCCGGCACCGTCTCGCCCGCCGAGATCATCCGCGACATTGAAAGCGGCCTCTACGTCACCGCCCTCATGGGCGCCGGCTTCAACCCTGCCACCGGCGACTACTCCCGTGGCGCCGCCGGCTTCTGGATCGAGCATGGCGAGCTCGCCTACCCCGTCACCGAAGTCAACATCTCCGGCAACCTCGCCGCCATGCTCGCCGACATCGATGCCGTGGGCAGCGACCTCACCTGGTTCGGTGCTGCCGCTGCCCCCACCATCCGCATCCGGGAAATGACCGTCTCGGGTCGCTGACCCGGGCGCCGTCTACCGAACCGGCACGCTCCCCGGTCCCCGCGTTATCACCCAGTAGGCGGCCCCCGTCCGCAGGTTCGTCAGCGTGTTCAGGTACCCCGGCATCCCCGGCAGGTATCGCCGCCAGCTGCCCGCCGGGTCCCACTCGTACACCACCGTCACGTTGCTCCCGGCCGGGAATACCTGCGATGGCGGAACATTCCCGCCTGGCCACGCCACCAGGTT
>FWWM01017490.1_pt1 | contig 10400 bp, 9 predicted proteins | sample 2228351 | NCBI WGS metagenome assembly FWWM01 (sample SAMEA103939774, study PRJEB20133) | metagenome
CACGCCGCAGGAAAATCGCGGACCGGGAGGGGGAGTCTCCCGCCGAATCCCGACTCGTCGGGACTCCGCAGGAGCGTCGCCCTCCCGCGTGGGCGGTTATTTTCGGAGGAGACCAGTTGAAAACGATTGACCTCAGACCCTCCGACTACCAACCCACCGCGCCGGAGAAGAAGGATTACGGCATCGGGACGATTGGGTGTGGGGGGATTGTGCGGGGGGCGCATTTGCCAGCGTATCAGAAGTTTGGGTATCGCGTGGTGGCGGTGTGCGATTTGATTGAGGAGAACGTGAAGCAGGCGCCGGCGCAGTTTGGGATTGCGCGGGGGACGACGAAGTTTGAGGACATTCTGAACGATGAGGACGTTCAGATTATTGACCTCGCCGTTCATGCGACGCAGCGGCTGCCGATTATCGAGGAAATCTGCCGTCAGCGTCCGCCGCACTTGTTGGGGATTCTGAGTCAGAAGCCGTTTGCGATGAATTTCGCCGACGCGCTGCGGATGGTCGAGTTGTGCGAAGCGGCGAAGATTCCGCTGATGATTAACCAGCAGGCGCGGTGGGCGCCGGCGCATCGGGCGTTGAAGGTGTTGATTGAGCGCGGCGTGCTGGGGCACGTTTACAGCGTGATGAACGTCAACCGGTCGTTTCAGGACGTGCCCGGCTCGTGGTTCGTCGCGCTGGAGAACTTCAACATCGTGGACCATGGCATCCACTACATTGACCTATCGCGCTACTACACGGGGCGCACGCCGATTCGGGTGAAAGCGACGACGACGATGGTGCCGGGGCAAGCCGCCGTGTCGCCGATGATTTACACGATTCTATGCGAGTACGAACCCGAAGCGCAGGTGATGTCCACGCTGCATTTCAACAACATCGTCCAGACCAGTGGGATGCACCGCTACGAGTGGTTTATTGACGGCACGGAAGGTTCGGCGAGCGCGACGAGCAGCGAGTTGGTCGTCTCGTTCAAGGACGCGCCCGACCACAAGCAGACGTTGCGCATTCAGGGCAGTTGGTTCCCCGACGCCTTCGGCGGCAGCATGGGCGAACTCATGCGCGCCCTCACCGAAGGACGCGCCCCGCAAACCAGCGGACGCGACAACCTTAACTCTATCCGCATCGCGTATGCGGCAGTGGAGAGTTCGGAGACGGGAAGAACCGTTGAACTTTAGACAGGATGTTCAGGATGATATTGTAAAGGACGCCCCAACTTGCCGGAGGAAAATCCTCAACAAGTTGAGGCGTCCGTTTTTTTTCTATCCTACTCATCCTGCTCATCCTGTCTTAAAACCGGCTGGCACTTGATTTGCTGCCTCAACTTGACGAGAGGGCAACGTTTGAGTTGAGGGAGGCGTGATTCAAGTTGAGTGACGTTCGCAAGGAGACACCAGCGCAGCGGGCGGAGCGCATCAAGCGCGAGAGAGTGCCCTACGATTTGTGGGACGACATCGTGCGCTGGGCGCGGGAGCGACGGGACTTTTCGGCGATTCCGCCAGAGGACTTGAAAAGCCGCCTGCGCTGGTGGGGGCTTTACACGCAGGGCGATGGGGGCGGTGTCCACAGCCGCGAGAAGGGCAGCGGCGAGGGCAAAGCCGTGCCGTTCTTCATGCTGCGCATCAAAATCCCCAACGGACATCTGCGCGCCCACCAACTCCGCACTATAGGCGAAATTGCGAATCGCTGTGCGCGTGGGTTCGGCGACGTGACGGTGCGAGAAAATATCCAGTTGCACTGGATTTCCATTGAGGACGTGCCCGGCATCATCACGCAACTCAACCACGTCGGGTTGACGACGCTGGGCGCGTGAGGGGACGTGACGAGGAACATCGTCGGCTGCCCGGTGGGCGGCGTGGACCCTGACGAACTCTGCGATGCCTCGCCTCTCGTGCGCGAATGTCACAACCTGCTGACTGCCAACCGCGACGTTTACAACCTGCCGCGCAAGTGGAAGATCTGCATCACCGGCTGCAAGGTCTGGTGTCCCTATCCCGAAATCAACGACATCGGCATGACGGCAGCCATCGGGCGCGTGGGCGACAAAAGCGAAATCGGCTTCAACGTGCGCGTGGGCGGCGGGTTGTCCACCGTGCCGCACTTTGCGCGGAAGTTGAACGCCTTCGCCCGCTGGAACGAAGTGCCACTGGTCGTCAAAACCATCACCGAGATTTTCCGCGACGCCGACGTGCTGCGCGAGAACCGCGAACGGGCGCGGATGAAGTTTCTGTTCACGCACTTCGGCTGGACGGAAGATAGATTTGAGAAGGAATTGGAGCGACGGCTGGGTTTCCGTCTGCTGCCCGCCGCGCCCGAAGAAATTCCGACGGACACTTTCCGCGACCACGTGGGCGTGCATCCGCAGAAGCAGAGCGGTTACTTCTACGTCGGCATGTCCATCCTCGCGGGGCGCATCACGGGCGACCAGATGCTCGCGGTTGCCGACCTTGCGGAACGTTACGGCGACGGAACGATTCGCACCACCAACACACAAAACATGGTGCTGCTCAACGTGCCGGAGCGCAATGTTGAAACACTGACGCGGGCGTTGAACAACATCGGCTTGCCGACTGAAGCCTCCCACTTTCGGCGCGGCGCGATTGCCTGCACGGGCAAGCAGTTCTGCAAGTTGAGTTTGACAGAAACGAAAAACGTCACGATGGAAATCGTCGCTCACTTGCAGCAAGCCATTCCCGACTTCGACGCGAACATCAAAATCCACGTCACCGGCTGCCCGAACTCCTGCGGGCAACACTGGATTGCCGACATCGGCTTGCAAGGCGGCATGGCGAAACTGAACGGCAAACCGGTGGAAGCCTACGACTTCTACGTCGGCGGCGGCACGGGCAAAGACGCCACCTTCACGCGGCGGCTCAAATACAAAGCCCCCATCTCCGAAGTCAAATATGCCATCGAACGCCTCTGCCGCGCCTACCAGCAGCACCGGGAGGACGGCGAAAGTTTCCACGCCTTCACCAAGCGACACAGCGACGAGGAACTGGTCTCCTTCCTGCAAGGCGACGCAGCAATAGAGGCATTAGTCCCCATTCCGGCGGAAGTGGTCAATCCGCTGCATGGGAAGAAGATGGAATTGCCGGAGTAACGGTTGCGCTCCACGCCACCACAGCCTCCGACGACTTCGAGAACCTCGAACTGCCCGGCACCTACTTCATAGACAAAACCCGCCGCGTCCGCTAATTCACTACCGGCAGCACGCCTCAATCGGTGGCTTCTCTCCGCCCCCACGTGCATCAACCCGTCGTCGCCATCGTTGCGATAGCCCCATTGCCCGGCATATCGGTAGGCGTTGCTGCTGCTGCCCGCGCTGCTTTTCCCGACTTGTCGGGATTGCCGAAGGCGTCATACGTCGGCGTCTGCACGACGCTCTGGCTGTCGTTGCTGAGTTGCCGCGTGCTGCCTAAGCCGTCATACGTGAAACTGCTCGTCCCCGTCGTCGGTGAGACCACTTGCGTCAACTGCTCGTCGTAGTCGTAACTGACCACAGGACCACTGACCACAGGACTAACGACTCAAGGTCAGTAGTCTGTGGTCTGTGGTCACGTGGTCAGTGGTCAGTCGTTTCCGCGTCACTGTCGTCCCGTTGGGGTTCGTCTGACTTGTCAAGTTGCTGTTGGCGTCGTAGCCGTAGGTCGTCGTCTTCCCTGCCGCACTCACGCCGCTCAACCGTCCGGCGGCGTCGTAACTGTAACTCGTCGTCACGCCCGCTTGGTCGGTCTGGCTGGTCAGGCGGCTGGCGTCATCGTAAGCGTAGGGGATGCTCACCCCGCCCTTGCTTTCGCTGGTCGCCTGATTGCGGGCGTTGTAGGCCCAGGTCAACGTCCGGTCTCATTACAGTTATCTCTCCATCAGTATGTAAAGTGGATAACCGGCGGTCATGCTCTTGAACCGCCAGCCCTCTTTAGAGCACCTAACAAAGCCCCGATGCATCGGGGCTTTGTGAAAGTAGCCCCCGATTTCAATCGTGGGACAAAAGGGAGCGAAACAGGTTTTGTTAGGCATTCTAAGTGACAAAGTAGGACTAACGAGGTCCACGTCACTGTCCTTGTCGCACCAGCTGTCGAACTGCTGATGGTAGTCGGCTTTGACGTTGCTATGGTGATAGACTTTCAAAGTGCACTTGCTCCTTCCACATCACTCTCACCCCTATTCCCCCGGTCGGTATCGCCTCTTGAGATGAGCGCGAATCTCGTCCATCGTGAACCACGCGGGTTTGAACTGCGCGTTGGCGAACAACGCGGTTTGATCGGCGTAGTGGGGCGATTGGGGGTCGGTGCGGTTGTGCCCGTAGGGGAAGATGCTCCACGCTTGCGGCGGGTGGGTGAACGCGACAACCATGACGTAGGAATGTCCGCCCGTGCCGTAGCGACGCCCGTTGGATTCGCGGCGGCTGCCGATGATGTGCAACATGCCGTAGCGTCCGCCGTCGCCGCCGCAGGTCGCAAACTCTTTGTCGCCGCGCCGGATGCGATGCACCTCGCCCCACGTCACGGGAAATGCGCCGAACCATTTCTTCAAGTCGGCGACGGCGTCTCGCAAACAGGCAATTGCCGTTTCCGGTTCGCCGATGCCCTTCGGCAGCGTGAGCGAGCGTTCCGTCGGGTCAGTCTCTTTGTAGGGTTGTTTTGCGCGGGCGGCATAGAGTTCCGCCCAGCGGTCAAAGACGGGCATAGCGGCAGAATCTCGGCTTGCCTTGCGGTCCCACTGCGCGAGGAGTTCCACTGCCTTCGCCACGTCCGCATCTTCCTTTCGCTTCTCTTCGGGCAGAGCGCGGAACACCGACACCAAATCGGGAACCGTGCGGTCGGCGAGCAGAACGTGGTCGTCCCATGGCAGTGACCTGAACTCCTCAACCGTGAACTTCTCTTTGCCTTCCAACACCTGCCGCGCCCGCTGCGCGCGCGGGTTCATGCCTTCGCCGACGAGGTAGCGCGGAAACTTTTCGGGCTTGGGATTGTCGTCGCCCGCCGTCGTCTCGAACGGCGTGGGGTTGCAGTTCTGCACGAATCCAGACTTGGGGTTGAGCACCTGCGGCAGTTCGTCGAACTTTAGATAATTGCCCCATTCCGTTTCCTTCGTGCCGCCGTCCATGATGCCCCGCCAGTTGAACTTTTCGTTCTTGCGGGCGACTTTGCCGTTGTAGACGTAGAAGATGTTGCCCTCCCGGTCGGCGTAGACGCAGTTGAACATCGGCACCGCCTGCATCCGCAGAGCGGCTTGGAACTCCTTCAGGTTGCGGGCTTTGCCCATCCGATACCACTGCGCCATCATCAGCACGTCATCCCAACCCGCGATTTTGAAGGCGTAGGCGTGAGTCTTTGTGCGATGAATGACGGGACCGTGATGGGTGTAATCCAGCGAGCGCGTCACGGTTTCCGTCGTCTCCCCCCGCTTGACGCGAAAGGTTTCCTCCACAACCGTCACATCTCGCCACGTGCCCTCGTAGCGATACTGGCGGGGGTTGTCGGGGTTGAGTTCAACGCGGTAAACGTCCCACACGTCGGGCGCGTTGACGGTGTGCGACCAGCCGAGGTGTTCGTTGTGCCCCAGCCCGATGAAGGGTGAGCCGAAGAAGGTCGCGCCCATGATGTTCCAGCCCTCGTCGCTGATGAGGTGCGCCTCATACCACTGCACCAGTCCATCCCACGGCAGGTGCGGATTGATGAACAGCATCGCCTTCCCGTTCGCCGACTTCTTGGGCGCAATCGCCCACATGTTGGAGCCGATAGAGTTTGTAGCAAGCCACGTAGCGTCAGCGAAGTGGCGTTGTTCGTAGTCCGCCACGCAATGAAATGAAGTGGCGCCGGGACGGCACTCCACTTCGTTGCGTGCCTTACTACTAACTTGCTGTTCAATGAGCCGGCGGGCGTTGAGGGGATTGGCGAGGAAGGTAGCGATGATGATGTAACGCCCCGCTGCCACCAAATCGTGCGGTGTGAGGTCGCGCCAACCCGTCGGGGTTTTGTCGGGATGACGGCGCACGTAGAAGTTGACGCCCTCGCAGTAGCCTTTCAGAACTGCCTGAAAGTCGGCGGGAATTTTGTGGTAGTTCTCCCGCGCAAACTGCGGAATTTTCAGCCGCCGCACGAGCGCGTCGCGTTCCAGCGCGGCTTCGCCCTCTAATTCTGACAACGTGCCCGTCGCTTCGCGGACGGTCTGCGCAATGCGCGGCAGGTTGTCTTCCGCCTGCGCGTAGCCCAACCCGAACGCGCATGCCGCATCGGTCTTCCCGACGATGTGCGGCACCCAGTAAGTGTCGCGGTAAATCGTTACCTGCTTCGCCAGCGGCGGAACGTCGTCACGGCTAATTCCCAATGTCCAATGACTAATGACCAACGCGAAGAGAACGGCAATAAAACGGCGCGTCATGCGATGCCTCCAAAGAAATCTCGGTAACGGATTGAACCGATGACCTTACGGTTGCCACCCAGCAATCCGCTTAATCCGCTACCGCAATCCGCTGACAGCGCGCGGACCATAATGCGGGAGCGGTTTTTCCAACTCATGCGCCCCCAAGTCTGGCGCGCTGCCTGTGAAATCCTCGTTGACGTTGGGCAGCACCACCCCAGCGTCAATCGCGTTGCCCCCCCGCTTGAGGCTCAAAATCTGCGGCGCGACGCGAGCGAATTCGGGCGGGACGTTCCAGTTCTCAAAGATGTCCTCCTTACGGACGCGCAGCCCATGTCGTTCAATCCCGATCGCCTCAGCGAAACTGGCGATGTCCGCGAAGCGCTTGTTCTCCCAGCGGAATGCCTCCGGCGCGTCGCCCCAGTCGAAGCCGTCGTAGTCCACGTCAGTCATCCAGTTCGTCTCGAATTTGTCAGGGAGAGTATATCGCGGGTCTGCGGTTTTGCTGGCGAGCCATATCGGTTGTTTCCCGCCTGCTGAGATGTAGAGGTTGTTGCGGGAGAAGCTGGTCAGAATGTGGTGCATCCGGCTGTCGGCATAGCCCCAGCGGACGAAGGTGTTATGCGCCAGCAGGAAGCGGTCTTGCACGCGGAACTTGAAAACATGCCCCCGACCGATGAACTGATTCCTGATAAAATACCACGGTCCGCAATACATCGGCTGGAAACTCAGCGCGGCGTTGTGGCAATTGGTCAGGCGGTTGCCCCACATTCGGTTGTTCGCGTAGCCGTAGTCAGGTTCGAGTCCGTCATCGGAAACGTCGAAGATGTCGTTGCCGTAGATATCGCAGTTGCGGTTGCAATAGGACACGCCATCAGCGGTGCGCGAGATGCTGTTGTAGCAGACGACATGACCGTCGGAGTGATTCAACTCCACTCCCTCGCCGCTGATGTTGCCGCTGGTGGGGTCATTGTCGCCGACGATGACGTTGTCGGCGATATACCAGTCCCGACTTTCCCGGCTCAACGCAATTGAATAATGGAAACCTGTGAAGTGATTGCGACTCACAACGACGTTGGTGGCAGCCCCTCGCGCTCGCAGCCCGTTGCTGTTGTTGGCTCGCTTGAGCGTCAAGCCTTCCAGCCAGACGTGGCTGGCGGCAACCTCAAGGTAGTCAAACACAACCTCGCCGTCGCCCGCCGCCTTCCACACGATATATCCTCCTCTCTCCCGTCCCGATGAGGGGTTGGGGGTGAGGGCTGACGTGCCAGATTTGTCGAACGTGAAGTTGCCGTAGTTGCCCTTGTGCAAAAGAAAGATGTCCCCCGCCTGCGCCGCCGCCTGCGCCGCGCTCAAACCCCTGAACGGATTGCCCGCCGAACCATCGCCGCCGCCTGCGCCGGGAATGACGTGCAAAGTGCGCCCGCCTTTGGGCAACGACGGGATTGGACGAGTTTTGATGGTCAGCGTCTTGCTGCTCGCGCCCCCGTCGGGGTCGGACAGGTCAAGTTTGACCTCGTAAGTTGTGTCAGGCTGAAGGAACAGCACGCTCCCCGCCAGCATGTTGTAGGCGCGGTCGGCTTTCGTCGCCGCGTACCATCCGAAAAAGTCCACGCGGAACAGCGGCAGGGCTGGTTTCCAGACGTTCGTCCCTTTGACACGATATTGAACCTTGCACGTTGCATTGTGGTTCACGTCGCCGGTGATGTCCCACTCGACGCCGATGGAGTGAATCGTCGCATAACTGCGCAACTCACCGGGCGTGGTGGCGTTCTGATCTTGTGCCCTAAACGCGAGACTGGCGATGAGCAACACAATAGAAAGTATCAGATGCTTCATGGGTTTCCTCCCCGACTTCATTCGGCGGTGGTTGTTGTTGATGGCGTCCTTATTGACCCCTCACCATTATACAATCCGCTTGGTTATCTGTCAAAAGGTTTGCAGCGCAAAGAAGGTTTGACGGCTTGCCCTCGTGCATACAGCATGATATAATCCCGTCAACAAATGCGGCAAGGGAGGCTTACCAATGAGTCGTCTGATGATTTGCTTAGAGTGCCTAACAAAACCTGTTTCGCTCCCTTTTGTCCTACGATTGAAATCGTGGGCTACTTTTACAAAGCCCCGATGAATCCCGATGTATCGGGATGAATCGGGGCTGAACCGCAAACGAGTCCCGATGCATCGGGGCTTCTGTCCAGAGGAGATAGCGCAACGGATTGTGGGTCAGACGGGGAAGTAAGACGACAGGAAAGGAACGGCGTTTTGGAGTCGCGCTTTACGCAGTTTATGCAATCGGTGGTGGTGCTGTGCGTGGGGGGCACGCTGACGTGGAGCACGTGGCGGTTCGCTCGCTACGTGCCCTCACAGCAATACGGGCAGTGGGTGGCGGTTCATGCGGTCAACGATTTTCTCGTGCCGCTGCTCATCGTGATATTGCTGTTCACGGCATCTCCGGCGGAGTTCGGATTTCGGTGGGGCGATTGGCAAAAAGGTTGGCAGTGGGGGTTGGGGTTGTTTGGGCTGTTTTGCGTCGTGCTGTTCGTTTTGCCGATGACGTCGTTTTACGCCGAGATACGGGCGCAATATCGCGTGACGTGGTTGCCGCCGGTGGGCAGCGTTCGTGATATAATGGGGCTGGAAATTCTCACGTTGATTTATATGTTTTGTTGGGAATACTTCTTTCGTGGATTCTTGCTGTTTGGCATGAAGAAGGGATTCGGGGCGGCGGCGAGCGTTTTGCTGCAAGCCGCGTTGTTTGGTCTGGCGCACTTCGGGAAATCAAACGAGGAGATTGGCGGCTCGTTTATCACGGGCATTGTGTTGGGTATCGTCTGTTTGCGCTGCCAATCGTTTCTGCCCGGCTTTATTGCGCACGGGCTGGGGCACGCGGCATTTAATTTGTTGGTGTTGTATCGGTAGCCACGGCACCACACGGAAAGACCTATCCACGAATAAACGCGAATGAACACAAAGAGGACGTAGAGGGCGTGAAGATTCGTGTTATTCGCGGATGAGAACTTCCGTGTCCTTCCGTGTGTTTCTGTGGCTTGAAAGGTCGTTATGGTGCGGAGTGTCGGGTTGGGGACGTTGCTGATATTGATGGCGGGACTCTGGGGCTGCGCGAAAAGTCCGCCGGGAGGCGTGTCGGGCATTGTGTCGAATCGTCTGATGTTTGACTGGATTGTGCAAGGGTTCGTGCGCGACCAGTTTTACTACTATGTGGCGATTGACGACGACGAGAACTCCAGCACGGGACCGATTCCCGTCATTGGTCCGCCGTTCGGCAACGGGTGGGGCACGGGTTCGTTCACGCTTTCCGTCGAATATCACGCCGGGCAGTATCGCCTGTTGCAGCACGTCAAGAACCCTGACGGGACGTTTTCAGCGGGCACAGTTGTGCCGACGGGGTTGATTAACGCCGTTCCGCCGCGACAGTTGGGCGGGGATGAGATGAGGTTTGAACTGGACATCAATCAACTCATCTCGCAAGGCTTTCTGCGCGACGCCCGCACGCTGGACATTAACTTCATCATCACCGACCAGATCAACGTCAACCCCAACGCGGGGTTCAAAACCTTCGACGGCTTGGGGCTGCCGGGAAACGTCTACGTCACGATTCCGTTTCAGGTCAACAGCACGTTCGACAACGGCACGACCGGAGCCGAGTCGGAGGACATTCAGGACGTCGTCAACTGCTTCCAGATTGACGGCTGCCCGGATTTGGACATCGCGGATTGGAGTATTGAGGTGCAGCGAAGTCAGTGATAGGGCTGTTCACGGATGGCACGGATGACCCAGATTCCGTCTATCTCGTCGCGTCGTAAATCCGTGTCATCCGTGTTATCCGTGAACAGTAAATTGGGTAAGATGAATCAAAATTCCGCCGAGGCAACAGTGGAGTCGGAGAAGATTCCGGCAGAACTGCAAGGAGACATCAAGGGGACCATCAAGATTGACAAGGTGTCGAACGGGTGCATTACGCAGAATTTGCTGCCCTGTTGCCACCGCATCTGCCACCGAATCGAATTCGGTGTCTA
>FWWM01017491.1_pt1 | contig 10399 bp, 10 predicted proteins | sample 2228351 | NCBI WGS metagenome assembly FWWM01 (sample SAMEA103939774, study PRJEB20133) | metagenome
CGCCCTTCGGGCTATATTCCAACCGCCCTCCCATTTTCATGCAAATACGACGACATTGTGCAGGTTCAGCGCGCAGAGATGCGCGGCGTCCTGGCAATTGTGCTGCGTAATGGCAAGACTATACGAGTCGGGGCCGGCTGGTTCGAGGGGGGCAAAACGAGCTTGCTGGAAGAGTTATTCAAACGCCTCAGTGCCGAGCAGATCGAACCTGGTCTGACGGCCTCGCTGTGGAAAAGGACGTGGGCTGACTGTCTTCGTACGATTGCCGCCATTCCAGTGCTGCTGGTGTTCGGCATAGTCACAATTTTACCGATAACAGACGTAATCGCTCGCGGCCAGACCGGGTGGCACTCAGTTACAAGGGTGAGCCCATTATCGGTCAGAGTCTTTTCATTGGATGGCGATGGATCGCCCTGGTTTATAGCAGGGACCAATACTGGGAGCAGTTACCGCATCTATCATGGATCAGATGCAGGTATACAGACGTGGAGGCTGCCATCTTGGGCCAGCGATCGAGGGTACTCCGGAGACCCCATTGGAGTAAGCGGTGATGCAACAGGTAAACCCTGGGTCATATTCCCAGCACGGATGCTCCACTGGACAGGTACGGAATGGCAATTGATTCCATTCCCAGGAGGAGAAATACAGGGCAGGTATGATGAGGTGACAGTTGCAGGGTCCAATCTGTGGGCTCTTGCACCGCCTGTGGAAGGCACAGGCGAAGTTTTGTGGAACGTGGATTTTGCTTCTGGCGAGTCGCGCAGTGTGCCCTTGCCCGACCCGGCGGTCCAGACCGGGTTGAGTATCTACCGGTTTCGCGTCCTGACAGATGGAGCACTCCTTGTGTTTGCAGAAGGCAGCAGTAGTGACAAGGGAATATTCTACCTGCTTCGAGATGGACAGTGGCAAATGCCTGGTTGCCCGGTTGAGTGGCCATCTGCGGGAATATTACAGGATTTGACCATGGATTCCATTGGGCGGGTTTGGGTCTTGTTCAGGGTATATAGCGGGGATAGAGCGGTGGGTGATTCTCTTGGCAGACTGGACCCCGAGTCAATGACTTGGGCTTGGTGGCAACTGGAGCCTCAGGGCAGTTGGAATTATTGGTCAATGGAAGTTGATGCACTTGGGCGAATATGGCTCGCAGACGGCGACAGCGATTCTTTAGCCGTGTTTCAACTCACCTCTGATGGGAGGTTGCACGAGATTGTGCGCTACACCCCCAAAAACTCGAACTATGAATATGGCCCGTTTCGGCTTGGTCCAGACGGCCGAATGTGGAGTTGTGGTGATAGACTGGTTTGGATTGACAGCAACGTTCCTGCCCTGCCAAGGCCACTACCGGATTGGATGGTGAACGTGATGACCAGGATTGCACAGCCAGGATGGGCAGTATTGCTCTTCGCCATGTTGGGAGTCTATACGGCTCTCGCTTCGCGTCTGAGATGCTGAGGACTTGGAATAGTGTTGATTACCGGGAGGAGCCTATGTCTACCAACGACGAACGATTATCCAAAGCCACGAAACCCGCCGAAGACGCGATGCGCCTGCATCCCTTCTACCGGGGCAAAATCCAGGTCGTGCCCAAGTGCGCCGTGCGCGATTTCCAGGACTTTGCTATCTGGTACACGCCAGGGGTCGCGGCGCCCTGCCGCGATATCCAGGCCAACCCGGAGCGGGTGTGGGAGCACACCAATCGCGGCAACACCATCGCTGTCGTCTCCGACGGCACCCGCGTGCTCGGCCTGGGCGACATTGGCCCCGAAGCGGGCCTGCCGGTGATGGAAGGCAAGGCGCTCTTGTTCAAATACCTGGGCGGCGTGGATGCCGTGCCCATCGTCCTCGCCACCAAGGACCCCGACGCCCTGATCGAGGCGGTCAAACTGCTCGAGCCCTCGTTCGGCGGGATCAACCTGGAGGACATTTCCCAGCCCAAGTGCTTCCGCATCCTCGATACGCTGCGGGCGGAAATGAACATCCCCGTCTGGCACGATGACCAACAGGGAACAGCCACTGTGCTCCTGGCCGGCCTCATCAACGCGCTCAAGGTGGTGGGCAAGGAGATGGGCAAAGCCAAGATCGCCATGATCGGGATGGGCGCGGCCAACGTGGCGACCTACCGGCTGCTCAAGGCCTACGGCGCCGACCCCGGCGCGGTCGTCGTCTGCGATAGCAAAGGCACGCTCCATCCGGGCCGCCATGACATCGAGGAACAGCAGGGGGATTTCGCCGACAAGTGGCGCATCTGCCACGAGACCAACGCCGAGCGCATCGTCGGCGGTGTTGCCGAGGCGATGCGTGGTGCCGATGTATGCATCGCGCTGAGCAAGCCCGGCCCGGGCACGATCTTGCCGGAGTGGGTAAAGGGGATGGCAAAAGATGCTATCGTCTTTCCCTGCGCGAACCCGGTGCCCGAAATCTGGCCCTGGGAGGCCAAGGAGGCCGGGGCACGCATCGTCGGCACCGGCCGCAGCGATTTCACCAATCAACTGAACAACTCACTCGGTTTCCCCGGCATCTTCCGTGGCGTACTGGACGTGCGCGCCACGACTATCACCGATGAGATGGCGATTGCCGCTGCCGAGGAACTGGCGGCTTGCGCCGAGGAGCGCGGCCTGCACGAGGAGCATCTCGTGCCCACGATGGATGATTGGGAGGTGTTCCCGCGCGAGGCGGTCGCCACGGCGATGAAGGCGCAGGAACAGGGCGTGGCGCGGATCCTCACGTCGCGTGAGGAGTTGTATGCCCAGGCCGAGGCGACCATCCGTCAAGCGCGTGAAATGGCCCAGGCGCTGATGCGAGGAGGGTTCATCCCGGCGGCGCCGGAGAGGTAGATTGCTCTGCCGGCCACCTATGATTACTGAGGCTGACACCCGTGACGTATTAAAGTCTCACACAGTCGTTTTGCTCGGATAGTGCGGCCATTGCCCCCCGATCTCGCAGCCTCGCGTTGGTAAGTGATGACGTGCATGCCCCTCAAACTCTGCCAGATGGGTAATACTACAACTATTTTTATTGCACCTACAGCGCATCTATGGTATACTAAGAGTAAAATCGGCATACAATGGAGGTGGTTATGCATACAGCGGTAATCTCGGCTAAGGGATGGGTCGTCATCCCCAAGCCTCTTCGGGAGAAGTATGACCTGAAGAAAGGAACACGGGTACGGGTGATGGATTGTGGCACTGGGGTGGCGTTGGTGCCGCTGCCCCCCGATCCGGTAGCGGCGTTGCACGGCATGTTGAAAGACGGGCCATCACTGACGGAAGAGTTGCTGACGGAGCGGGCACGCGAGCGAGCCAGAGAGCAAGACCGCCGTGAGTGAAACCTGGGTCTTGGACAGTTTTGCCCTTCTCGCCCTGTTGGGCGGAGAGCCAGGGGGCGATGAGGTGGCCCACCTCCTGCGACAGGCTGGGGCGGGAGAGATACGCTTGCTGATGACCTGGGTGAACATGGGAGAGGTGGCCTACATCATTGAACGGCGGTGGGGGACGGAGCGATTGCGTCAGATACTGGCGATGCTAGAGGAGGCGTCGCTAGAGATGGTCGCTGTAGAGCGCGAATTGGCATTGGCGGCGGCTCACATCAAGGCGGAATTCCCGCTGGCGTACGCTGATGCTTTTGCTTCTGCATTGGCGATCCAAACGGACGGTACGTTGGTGACCGGCGATCCCGAGTTCCGGCAACTGGAAGGCCGACTTTGTATCCACTGGCTGCCCGCGAACAGATGATCACGCTAGACCGCACCAGCGACATCAAGGAACAACTGACCGCCTGGCGGCGCGAGTTCCACGCACATCCCGAACTCGGCTTTCACGAGACGCGCACCGCCGCTCGTGTGGCCGAAGTGCTGAGCACGCTAGGCTATCGCGTGCGCACCGGTGTGGGGCGCACCGGCGTGATGGCCGAGCGCGGCGAGGGCGCCCCCACCATCGCCATCCGCGCCGATATGGATGCCTTGCCCATTCAGGAGGCCAACGATGTGCCTTACGTCTCCCAAGCCCCCGGCGTGATGCATGCCTGCGGCCACGACGCCCACACTGCCATCGCACTGGGCGTGGCGACGCTGTTGGCGCGGGAACACTTCCCCGGTACTGTGCGCTTTCTTTTCCAGCCGGCCGAGGAAGTGGGAGATGAGGAGGGCATAAGCGGTGCACCGCGTATGGTGGAGGACGGTGCGATGGAGGGGGTAGATGCGGTACTGGCGCTGCACGTGGATCCTGCCATCCCGGTCGGTGACATCGCCGTAGATAGTGGCCCCGCCAGTGCCGGAGTGGATACCTTCTACGTCACGATTGTGGGGCGGGGCGGGCATGGCGCAAGCCCGCACAAGGTCGTGGACCCCATCTACATCGCCGGGCACGTGATCCTGGCGCTGCACGGCATCGTCTCCCGCCGGCTGCACCCGACGGACCCGGCAGTTGTCAGCATCGGCGCGATCCACGGCGGGCAGGCCGACAACGTGATCCCCGAGCGGGTCGAGATGGTGGGCACGATCCGTTTTATGACGGCGGAGGTGCGCGAGCGCATCCACGCCGAGATCGAGCGCGCGCTGGGCGTGGCGCGCGCACTGGGCGGCGATTATGTGCTCAAGATCGAACGTGGCGCGTTGCCGATGGTGAACGATGCGGATGTGGCTGCGCTCGTCCGCCAGGTCGCCGCCGGGATGCTGGGGGAAGAACACGTCCTCACGCGCAGGCAGGAGATGGGAGCAGAGGACTTTGGCGTGTTCTCTGCGCTGGCGCCGGGGGCCATGTTCCGCCTGGGCTGCCGCATCGAGGGAGACGAGCGCCTGGGCCACCATCCGCGCTTCGACATTGACGAGCGGTGCCTGCCCATCGGCGTGGCCATGCTGGCCGAGGTGGCGTTGCGGCTGTTGCGCACCCGCTGACCTCTGGCGTCCTGCCTCTTCCGTATCTTGGGTAGCATGCTCTCTTTCGACTTGCGTTGGCCGCTGTTCGGCCTTCTCTTGATCATCGTGACCACCGTTCTTCTGACCGTCTGGCTGGAGCGCCGACGGTGCAGGAAGGCGGCGGTTTTCGACCCGGAAGGAGTGGCGGCGGTTCTGGAGCGCGCTCCCTGCGGATGGCTGGTGTTGGACGGCTCGCGTTCTTATTGCTACGCCAACCCCTATGCCCGCCGCGCGCTCGGGCTGGCTGCGCCCACCGGCCCATTGCCGGAGGCAGAATGGGTTGCCCTGCTGGATCAGGACCGGGCCACGGCGCAGCGAGGCCTGATGGCGCCGGGCTACCGCCGCACTGCCTCGCTCCCCTCCGGCACGGCCGTCTGCTGGTGGATTGTCCCCTGGCGCGACCTGGACGTCGTGTTCCTGCTGGATGTCACCGGCCAGCAGCGCGCCGAGCAGGCCGCCGCGTATCTGTTCAGCGGTTTCTCTCACGAGTTGCGCACGCCCATCGCCACGATCCTGACCCACCTGGAGATCCTGCTCCTCCCCGACATCTCTGAAGAGATCCGACAACAATCGCTGCGTTTGCTGAAAGCCGAGACCCGGCGTATGGCCCGACTGGTCAACCAGATGTTGGAATTGGGCCGCCTGGAGACCAGCGCCGACATCGAACACCGGCTGTTGGATCCCGTGACACTCGTCCAACAGGCCATTGCCCAGATTACCCCCCAGGCGGAAGAACGCGGGATCGCCATCTCCCTCGATGCCAGCCCGTGGTTGCCTATCGTCGTCGGCGATGAGGACCGGCTGATGCAGGTTTTCCTCAATGTGCTGGACAATGTCGTCAAATATTGCCGCCCGGGCGACCGGGCGGTGGTGTCGCTCCAGCGAAGCGCAGAGGGGATCGAATGCGTCGTGCAGGATACCGGCCCGGGTATCCCGACCAAGCACCTGCCGCACCTCACCCGGCGCTTTTATCGGGCAGCCCCGCAGGAGATCGAAGGTAGCGGCTTGGGGCTGGCGCTGGTGGAGGAAATCCTCCACCGCCACGGTAGTCGCCTGGAGATCGAGAGCCGCACGGAAGGGAAAGGGACCGGTACGCGCGTGCGCTTTGTCCTGCCGGTGTTGCCCGACGAGGAAGAGCAATGAGAGCCCGAAGGACCCTGCAGCGTGGGTGGTGGATCGCGTTGCTCCTGGTTCTATTGGGAGGCTATTGGCTGCTGCCGATTTCGGGGCAGGTCGTCGTGATCCCCGGGAACGAGTCGGGGGCGCTGCTATGGCCGCAGATGCGCCTCGATCCGCCCTCGCCCCGCCCCGGCCAAGAGGCCACTTTGCGCGTGATGGACGTCGTCCCGTGGACCTACGTGCTGCTCACGGTGGACGGGCTGCCGGCCCCGGTCAAACGGTGGCCGGCCGAACCCGGCAGTGCCTTGATTTGGGAGTGGGCCATCACCATTCCCCCAGATGGCGACTGTACACTCGTCTTCTACCACGACTGTCACACCGGATGTATCGAGCGCGGGCGGATGGTCGTTGGGGCGGAGCATCCCCCTACGCCATGGCGCCTGCTGCCGACCAAATTGGGCGTCGTCTTTGCCGATCCCAAGCGGGATTGGCACGGGCGCAGCGGCTGGGACGTGGAACTGACCTACGCCCGGCTGCCCGACGAAGCGCACTGGGGCATAGATGGCCTGGCGACGCGCGTCCGGCAAGCGACGGCGAACGGGCTGCGTGTGCTGGTGCGGGTGGATTACGACGAGGGGCAGAGCCTGCCGCCGGCGGGCGATTATGTGGCGCTGACCGAATATCTCCAATACCTGCGGCGGTTGGCGCGGGACGAGCGCTTGCGCGGCGTGTACGGGTACATCATCGGCAGCGGCTACAACGCCGCGGGCAGCAACTCCCTGGCCGCGGATCGCCCGGTGACGCCCGAGTGGTACGCGCGCCTGTTCAACGGCTACGGCGAGGAGGTCTCTCACGCCGATAATGCCGTGCAGGTGATCCGGGCCGAGAACCCTCATGTGCGGGTGTTGGTCGGGCCGGTGCGCCCGTGGGTCGGTGACCAGGATGGGGCACGGCGCTACGCGGTTGACGCGCCGTGGCTCAACTACATGAACACGCTGGTGGCGCTGCTGGACGAGACGGTGCAGGCGAAGGCAGCGGCGGGCATCCCGCTGGCTGCGCCCGACGGTTTTGCTGTGCAGGCGCCGGGCCGGCCGGATGCGCCGGAACTCGCCGGGCAAGATGGCGCCATTGAGCCGTGGCGCGACCTGCGGCGTGCGGAATGGCACGGCGCCCAGGCCGGTTTCCGCGTCTACCGGGACTGGCTGGACATCATCAACGCCTACCCGACGACGCGCGGCCTGCCGGTGTATATCACGTCTGCCAACACCTTCACACCCGACCGGGGCGTACCGCCGGCGCAGAACTATCCGCGCGGCTGGCTGACGGCGGCGCTGGAGGTGATTGACGCGGAGCCGCAGGTGCAAGCGTTGTGCTGGTTTATGGACTATTTTCCGCACGATACGCAGTGGGACTATTTCAGCCTCACGCTGCATCCCGGTCGCCTGATTGACGCGGCCGAGGAGTTCGAGGCGCTGTTGGAGCCGTAACACGGAATGTGTGGAGCGTAAAGCGTAAAACGTAATGCGTAAAACGTAATGCGTGAAGCGTAATGAGTAATGAAACGATTCGTGTGCTGTTGGCCGACGATCATCCGACCTTTCGCCTGGGCCTGCGGGTGCTGCTGGAGCGGGCGCCGGGAATCGTCGTGGTGGGAGAGGCGAGTGACGGGGAGGAAACGCTCGCGCTGATCGAGGCGCTGCAGCCGGACGTGGTCGTGCTGGATTGCGAGATGCCGGGGCTGGCAGGGGTAGAGGCGGCACAGGAGATTCGGCGGCGGGATTGGCCGGTGCGGATACTGGCGCTGAGTGCCTACGATAGCGAGCGCTACGTGCGCGGGATGATGGCGGCGGGGGCAATTGGCTACCTGCTGAAGGAGGAAGCGCCGGCGGTGGTGGTAGCCGCGGTGCAGGCGGCGGGGCGGGGGGAAGGGTACTTTAGTCCCAGGGTTGCGGCCAAGGTAACGGCGTGGGCGCGGGGGGAACGGCCGGCTGGGCTGACGGCGCGGGAACTGGAGGTGCTGCGGCTGGTGGCGGAGGGGTTGAGCAACAAAGAGATCGCCGATCGGTTGGGCGTGATGGGGAGCACGGTGGAATTTCACGTGAGCAACATTCTGAGCAAGTTGGGGGTAGCCTCACGGGTGGAGGCGGCGGTATGGGCGAAGAGGCACGGGATCATACTGTGATGTCGGTGTAAGACTGGGGGGCCCGGCGCTGGCAGCCGGGCCTTTTTGTTGCTGGCGGGGTGTTTCAGCCCCGCAATCCGGGTTGTGGGCTGACCTATGGTAATCCACAGGTCGGACCTAAGGATTTCCCTAGTAGACAGGCGGCCTCGTTTCTGCTACACTGAGGATGCCACCGGGGAGAACGGTGAGTATCTCAATCTTGAGAAGGTGTGAAATGCGCAAGTTGCTTTTGGTGGTTGTTTTGGTGATACTTTTGATAGGGGGTGCCACTATTCCTGTTCTGTCTTGGTTTGACAGAACGTATGAGGGGTACCTGCTGGGCGCGCCTTCAAACGGCCGGCTGGGTTATACCCATGGTGCATACGTGCGCGCCTGGACACTCGACATGCGATGGAATACAGTGTACTATGTCCGGCGAGATAACAACCCGCGGATAGACATTACAGCGGATTGTACTGGTGCAGGTAGCGACAAGTTGCATGTCAGTAGTTGGTTTTCCAATCTGCCTGCGACGAGCTTTCAGAGCTGGAATGACTGCGGCAACCTCGCTATTAGAGAGAAAGGCGAGATTTTCTTCGATAAGTATGGCATATCTACCAGTGTGACCAACTGTGAGGCCGATGTCATCTTTCAGAAGAAGCTTGCTTCTGCCAATGGGGAGGTCAACCATTCATACCAACGCAGCAGCGGGCCCGATTCAAAGGTTTGTGGTACAGGCACCTGCGGTGACCCTAACCACGATTGGTTGGCTAAGACGGTCTACGTCAACTATAATTTTAGTCGCTTTGAGCCACCAGAGGCCGGATGGGTTGGACTTTTAGGATCAAGAGCCTATGCCTCTGGGTTGCCTGACTTTGAGGGGCAGGACATACAAGCCATCTCACTGCCTGATTTACCCTTCACTATTCAGGTGGCCAAGGACGGTGAGCACACGCGGGCTTATGTGGAGGTCAATTTCTCTGATCCCGTTGCTTTGCGGTCTTACATGCAATGGAACGCTGTTCAAGCCCGGACGTTATCCGCGAATCTACGAGACCCTGTCTATATCAAGGTGACATTCCGGGCTCCCATGTCCATGATCGAAGCGCAGAATCTAGTTGATGCTGTTGACCTGGATCTGGAACAGGTGACCTTTGTCGGCCGGAACAAGGAGGGTCAACCCTACAGTGGCGGTACTCTCAGCGATGGAGTCGACTCGGTCATTAGTTTGGGCGCCTTGGAATCTATCCTAGAGGAAAAGGGGGTCACCCTAGATGGAGTAATGGTCGTCGAAGGAAGCACGAAGCGTGGCGATGCCTTACAGATGCTGATAGAGGCGCCACAAGTCTATATGCTTGATGTGACAACTGATTTTGTCTTCCAGAAAGCCCGAACGGCCGGTGCCGAGCTCCAGGGCATCGTGGTACCTTCGCCTTACTGGGGGCTTTACCTGCAATGGTTGCAAGGGTCATAGGCATAGCCCCAGCCCATGATGGGTGAAGAGCGAGGAGCACAGGCCGTAGAGCCTGGCTCCTTGCTCTTTGACCAGGAAGAGGTGAACAATACATGGGACGGTACACATTTCTTCCTGTAGGATTACTTCTGATCTTCACGAGCATGCTTTTAGCAGGCTGCTCAGCAGTGCAGGTCAAGTCTATGCCTCCGACTCCCACACCAATATCTGGCGGCAACGTTTTCGTTGAACCGTCTCGCATATCCGAGGAGACCAGAGCGGTGGAGGTCAACATCATCAACGGCACAGGGCGAGTGCCGGTGACAGAAGCTGCACTCCTGATCACCGACCCGGTTTCTATCAGAGCCATCACGACGACCATCTTGAGCGCCATGTCCGCGGTGGTCATCATGGTCGGGACCTTCTTGGACGGATCGCGCCGTAACTCCCGCTGCCACCTTGCCGGCTGGCGGGCAAGACAGCGGCTACATACTGGCTCTGCACTTTTACAGCCGAGATGATGTACTCCCACTGAGCAGCACGGGCAGCCAGTGGCTGTTGGCTTCGGTGGTGTACGACTACAAGGCCGGATTCATCATTGCGGAGCAATTGGATGGGCGTGGGGGCCGCAGGATGGAGTGGTATTCCATTGAGCCGGCACTGTTGGAGGTCCTGGAACGCGAACTAGCCCTGCGGGGGTTGGAATTGCCGTGAATCTTCAGGCACTGGCCTTCCTCGGTCTTTGTGAAGGGCC
>FWWM01017492.1_pt1 | contig 10398 bp, 11 predicted proteins | sample 2228351 | NCBI WGS metagenome assembly FWWM01 (sample SAMEA103939774, study PRJEB20133) | metagenome
CCCTTGTCCTTGGCATCCTGATTTGTAATTTTCCATCTTTAAGGATTATGGATCTTTTCCAATAACCATTTCTTCTGTATACCCTTTCTGGAGTCCTTTCATATCACATGGTTCCTGCATAAATAGTTATCTTTTCTTCAAGGGCTGCTTCAATAAATGTCTTTTTCATAAGCTTCATCTTATACTCAAGCTCTTGCCAGAAATCTTCCCAAAAATTCCTCTTGTGTTCTTTCCACAAATCTGGTAAAGTTAAATTAGTTAAGGTTTTCTCAGGCATGGGTGTATTCCTCCTTATTTAGTTTATTTTTAAAATTTATTAAATCAATGGAGGATACACCCTTTTGTTTTACCATGTCAATTTTAAACACAATTAATTTTACAGTACCTTTGGCTGGCTAATTTTTAAAATTTTGAATATTTAGGTTTTAAAAGAGTTAAAATATAAATTAGGTTTGCGAAGAAAGCTTTTGGAGGATTTTGACTCAATTGAAAATAGCATTTATAAAGAAGAAATTCTCCATTTATGGTGGTGCAGAGAATTATCTAAATACACTTGTTAAAGAGCTTAAAAATAAAGAGCATGAAATTCATATTTTTTCAGCAAAATGGCAGGATTGTGAAGGAGTAAAATTTCATAAAATAAAAATTTTAAATTTTGGCTCTTTTTTAAGTAATCTTAGCTTTGATTTAGCTTTAAAAAGTAAATTTAAAAATTTTAATTTTGACTGTATAATAAGTTTTGAAAGGACAACATTCAGTGGAATTGACATTTACAGAGCATCTGATGGATGTCACAAAGCCTGGCTTGAAATAAGGAGCAAGATTGAACCCTTGCGCAAAAAAATTTCTTTTCAGTTTAATCCCCTTCATAACTTAATTCTTAAACAAGAAAAAGAAGTTTTAAAAAATGCAAAAAAAATTATAGTAAATTCCTATATGGTAAAAAGGCAGATTTCCAATTATTATCCTTACACAGAACCAAAAATAGAAGTAATCTACAATGGAGTTGATACAGAAAGATTTAATCTTGAAAACAAACAGAAATGGAAAGATGATTTAAGAGAAAAGCTAAAAATATCCAAAGAAGAAAAGGTTTTGTTATTTGTTGGCTCTGATTACAAAAGAAAAGGATTAAAAACAGTTTTAGAAGCCTTGAAATTATTGAAAAACAAACCATACAGACTTCTCGTCATAGGAAGAGCTAAAAATGATGAATATTATAAACTAAGTGAAAAACTTGGTATTCGTGATAAAATATTATTTTTAGGGACCCAGAAGGAGATGGAAAAATATTATTCTTTGGCAGATATATTTGCATTACCAACTATTTATGATCCATTCAGTAATGCAACAGTTGAGGCAATGGCATCAGCAGTTCCTGTGATAACAACGAAAAATAATGGAGCATCGGAGATAATTGAAAATGGAAAAGAAGGATTTGTTCTTGATGATTTTTTAAATTCAGAGGAGCTTGCTGAAAAAATAGAGCTTGTAAGCAGAAATATTGAAAAAATGGGAATTAATGCAAGAGATAAGGCTGAAAAATTTTCAATAAAAATGGCTACAAATAAAATTTTGAGTTTAATTGAATCTTTATGAGAATTGTTGTAATAAAATTAAGACACATTGGAGATGTTTTACTTACTTCTCCAGTTTTTAATACATTAAAAAAGAATTTTCCTGATTCAGAAATTTTTGCCCTTGTTAATAAAGGCACAGAAGAAGTTCTTACTGGACACTGTGCAATTGATGAAATAATTGTTTTTGACAGAGGTATAAAAAATCTTTCATTAATGAAAAAGAATTTGAAAGAACTTGATTTTTTAAAATTTATAAGGCATAAAAAGTTTGATATGACAATTGATTTAACAGGTGGTGACAGAGCTTCAGTTATCTCATTTATCTCTGGTGCAAAATATAGAATTGGAGCAGAAGCAGCGGGATTTTTTGGGAAGAGGTATTTTTATAGTAAAAGAGTAAAAATTGATGGAAGCAAGCATGTTGTTTTGCAGAATCTTGAGATTTTAAAAGAGGCATTGGACATAGAAAATTTAGATTATTCTGTAAATTTTTTTATACCTGAAAAAGACAGAGCTTTTGTAAATGAGATTTTGATGAAACATAAAATTGATAAGGAAGAAAAAATAGTTCATGTTCATCCAACATCAAGATGGCTTTTTAAATGTGGGAAGGATGAATATATGGCAGAGGTTATAAACTGGCTTCTTAAAAATGGTCTCGTTGTAATTGTCACATCTTCACCTGAGGAAAGAGAGTTAAATAAAGCAAAAAAAATTCTTTCTATGGTGAAAAATAGTAAAAATTTAATTGATCTTTGCGGAAAAACAACAATAAAACAGCTTGGAGCAATCTCTGAGAAGGCTCATCTTTTCTTTGGAGTTGACTCGGCTCCAATGCATATTGCAGCCTCAGTAGGCACTCCTGTTTTAGCTCTTTTTGGACCAAGCGGAGCATTCAATTGGGGTCCATGGGATAATAATGCAATTTCAAAAGAAAAACCATATCCTGAAAGAAATGGAATACAGCATTTTGGCATTCATACAGTAATTCAAAGAAACTGGCAATGCATTCCCTGTGGACAAGACGGCTGCAACGGTAGTAAAATAAGTAATTGTCTTTTTGACATAACTCCGGATGAAATGATAGAAATTTTAAAAATAAAACTACAATTATGTTAACAGTACTTCATACAGAATCCTCCAAAGGATGGGGAGGACAAGAAAATAGAACTCTTAAAGAATCAATAGGATTAAAGAATTTGGGAGCAAGGGTAATCATTTTATGCCAACCAGGAAGCATTCTTGAAAAGAAAGCAAAAGAAGAAGGCATAGAAGTTAGAACATGCAAAATGAATAAAAGTTATGACTTAAGAGCAGTAAAATACATGCTTAAGTTAATTAAAGATGAAAAAGTTGACATAATTAATACTCACAGTGGAAAAGACAGTTTCTTAGCAGGAATTGCAGGAAAACTCTCAAGAAAAAAGCCTGCTGTTGTAAGAACAAGGCATCTGGCATTGCCTATAACGTCAAAATTCACATATAAATATTTATGCGATAAAATTGTAACAGTAAGTGAATATGTAAGAGAATATTTAATAAGTGAAAGTATATCGCCAGAAAAAATTGTAGCAATTCCAACAGGAATTGAGCTTGAAAAATTTAATCCAGATAAAGTCAGCAGCAATTTAAAGCAACAGTTAGGTATATCAGCGGAAAATCCTTTGGTAGGGACGGTTTCAATTTTAAGAAAAAAGAAAGGACATCATATTCTTTTAGATGCTATTCCATTAATTTTAAAGAAAATTCCTGAATGTGTATTTGTTATTGTAGGAGATGGTCCACAAAAGGAAAATATTTTAGCTAAAATTAAGTCTATGAACTTAACTGATAAAGTTTTTCTTCTTGGTTTAAGAGAAGATATTTCACAAATAATTAAATCAATTGATTTATTTGTTTTACCTACTCTTCAAGAGGCTCTTGGAACAGCATTTTTGGAAGCAATGGCTATGAAAAAAACAGTTATTGGAACAAATGTGGATGGTGTTAAAGAAGTGATAAAAGATGGAATAAATGGACATCTTGTTGAACCAAATAATCCTTCTCAATTAGCTGAGGCAGTAGTGAAAATTTTAAAAAATCCTCAAAAATCAATAGAAATGGGCATACAAGGACGAAAAATAGTTGAAGAAAAATATACAGTAGAAAAAATGTGTAAAAGTATGTATGAGTTATATCTTTCTTTGGTGGAAAATAAAGCAAAATGAGAATAAGGGTTATTGATAATATTCTTTACATAGGGATGAAAATTTTAAAACATTTTGATAAAAGACCTCTTGATTTAAAATATTTTGATCCAGATAAAGTAAAAAATATCTTAGTAGTTTCATCAACCGCAATAGGAGATACTCTTCTTTCAACTCCTGCAATAAGAGCTGTTCGGGAGCGTTATCCAAATGCAAAAATTATTGCCCATTTTAATGTAAAAAACATGGAACTTTTTGAAAACAATCCTCATATAGATGGAATTATTCCGTACTATGGAGGATATAAAAAGTTTTTTAAAACAATCAAAGAATTTCGTAAGCATAAATTTGATTTAGTGTTAATATTTCACGGAAATGAACCTCAAGCAACTCCAATGGCTTATTTATCAGGAGCAAAATTTATTATAAAGGTCCCGATACCTAAAAAATATAATTTTCTGTTAAGCAATAAAACCAATGGATTTGAAAATCCCTGGAATCATCATGCAATAGATGTTAGACTTAAAACTGCTTCTTTTGCAGGATGCAATTCTACAAGCAAAAAAATGGAATTTGTTGTAGATGAAAAGACCAAAAAAGAAGTAAAGAAATTTTTAGAAAGATTAAATATTTCAGAGAGGAGTATCTTAGTAGGTTTTGTTCCAGGAGCTGCTTCAAAATTTAAAATCTGGCCCAAGGAAAATTTCATTGAACTTGGGAAAAGATTAATTTCTTATAAGTCTACTTTGAAAATTATTTTAATAGGCTCTAAAAAAGAAAAAAAATTGATTTACGAGATTGAAAAAGGAATTGGGGATAATGTAATAAAAATAGCAGGAGATTTATCCTTGAAACAAGTAGCTGCATTGATTCAAAAATTAAATTTTTTAGTAACTAATGACACAGGACTGATGCATATTGCAATAGCACTTAAAGTAAGAACAATTAGTTTATTTTGTCCATCAAATTGGTGGGGAGTTGGTCCAATTCAGGATTTACATCTTCATAAAATTATAGCAAAGGAAAAGCCTTGCAATCCTTGTATAACAAAGAAATGCAAAGATAATTTTTGTATGAAACAAATTCAAGTGGAAGAAGTTTTTGAAGCAGCAAAAGAGATGCTATGAAAATTTTAATTTACAATTTAACAACAACAATAAAACATGGAGGAGTTGAAACTTTTACATGGGAAATTGCAAAAGCCCTTGTAAATAGAGGACATACCGTTTATATTTTCGGAGGCAAACCAAAGGAAAATTTTCAATTTCCAAAAATTGACAATGTAATTGTAAAAACTTTTCCATTCATCAGTAGAGAAAATTTCAGGTTTGTTGGTTCAAGATTGAGAAAATTCATTGAAAGAATCTCTTTTTTCTTTTTTGCATTTCCAACTCTCTTAAAAACTCAATACGATTATATTTACATTCATAAATCCTTTGACCTTCCAATGGCTCTATTTTTAAAGAAAGTTAAAAAAATAAAAGTTATTTTTAGTTCTCACGGAACAGAATTTTTTCCTGGATATAAATATTTTGTTAAAAAAGTTGATCATTTTTTTGCATGCAGTAACTTTAACGCAGAACAAGTATTTAATTATTGCGGAATTAGACCAAAAGTTTTATATAATGGAGTTAATACTGAATTATTTAGACCCCTTCCTGCAGATACAGATTTAAAAAAAATGCTTCATATTAATGATGAAGAGAAAGTTATAATAAATGTTTGTAGATTAGTAGGATGGAAAGGTTTAAATTATTCAATAAAAGCTTTTGCTGAATTAGTGAATAAAGGTTATAAATGTAAATATTTAATTATTGGTGATGGTGAAAAGAAAAAAGAACTTCAGGAAACAGTCAAAAACTTAAAATTAAAAGAAAAAGTTATATTTTTAGGAAAAATTCCGAATCAGGAATTACCAAGATATTACTCAATATCAGACATTGCAGTATTTCCAAGTATTGCTGATGAGACATTTGGAATTTCCATAGCTGAGGCAATGGCATGTGGAGTTCCTGTAATTTCAACTACAGTAGGAGGAATACCAGAAGTTGTATGTAAAAATTGTGGTTTTTTAGTATCTCCTAAAGATTATAAAGCTTTAGCTGAAAAAATAGAGTTTTTAATCATTAATGAAGAAATAAGAAAAAAATTTGGCATAAATGCAAGAAAAATTACTGAGAAAAATTTCAAATGGGATGTGATTATAGAAAAATTTGAGAAGGAGTTTATAAATGCCTAAAAAAATATTGATGGTTGCGGGTCCAGTACATCCAATTCCTCCTTTAAAAGGTGCAGCTGTTGAAACATGGATGTATGAAGTATCAAAAAGGCTACTTAAATATGAACCTCATATAGCTTGTATTTCACATCCTTTTTATCCATTAAAAGAATATCGTGATGGAATTTATTTTCATAGAATTCATTTTAGTAAGATTTATAAAAGACTTTTTCAGAAAATAACTAAATTAGACCCATTTTCATATCCTAAAAGGATTTTTAAAATTATAAAAGAAGTGAAGCCAGATATTGTTCATATGCATAACTCAATAAAATGGTTTGTTCTATTATTCAATTCTTTAGAAAATTTTGGGGTTAAAACAATTCTACATATGCATAATGAAACGGAAGTAAATCAAAAATTAAAAGTTGATGCATTTGCAGGATGCAGCCAATTCATAGTTGAGAGTTATAGAAATAAATCTATTGAAACCGAATTTTTTAAGGTGATACATAATGGTGTTGATGTTGAAAAATTTAGACCTTACTGGGAGGTGAAAGAATTAAGAGAAAATATTAGAATGAGATTTGGATTAAGTCAAAATGACTTTGTTGTTTTGTTCATAGGAAGAGTTTCTCCAGAAAAAGGTGTTGAACATTTTATAAATAGTGCTATTTTGCTCTTAAAAGAAAACAAAAATTTAAAATTTTTCATAATTGGAGAATTATCTGAAGGGGGTGAGAGACAAATATATGCAAAAAAAATGTTAAAAATTGCTGAACCATTTAAAAACAATATTACATTTATAGGGTGTTATCCTCCTTCAAAAATTCATTTTCTTTATCTTGTTGGAGATGTTGTTGTTGTGCCATCCAATTTTGAAGAACCTTTTGGAATGGTTGCAATTGAAGCTATGTCAACAGGATTACCGGTGATAGTTGCAAAAAAGGGAGGCTTGAAAGAATATATAGTAGATAAAGTAAATGGATTATTTATAAACGAAAATTATACAACAGAAATATTTGAAAAAATAAAATTACTTATAAATAACCCTGATTTAAGAATAAAAATAGGAAAAAATGCTAGAGAAACTGTCGAGAACAATTTTTCTTGGGAGAAAATTGTGTTAGAAGTAGAAAAATTTTATGATGAGGTGTTAAAGTTATGAATTCAGAAAGAGTGAGAAAAGTTCTTGATTTTATAACTATTTATGGTATTTATCTTTTATTATTGTTTTTATATACAGATAAAGGACAAACTTTTAGAGAAATAGGTTTTTATTTACCTATTTTAGCTTTATCTGTTCGATTTATTTTAGATAAACAAATTCCAATTAACTGGAAAAATTATATTTTTCTATTAGTAGTTGGTTTTGTTCTATCTGCGTTTGTTGCTACATTTCTTTCTCCAGTTCTATTAGACTCATTGGCGAGATTTAAAAGGGAACACTTTAAACTTTTGATTTTATTTATTGTCTTTTTTACTGTTTTTAAAGATAAAAATTTACTATATAACCTTTCAAAATTAATGGCAATATTATCCATTTTTTTTATTTTTATGACTTTTTATGATTTTTTCACAAAGGCAATACAGCCAGATGGTAGTATTGATTATGGACGGTATGTCAGAAAATATATAACTCCATTGGAAGTCTTAATGCCTTTTATTCCAATGGCAATTTTGACTAGCACAAGAAAAATATACAAAATTTTTTGGATAATAATTTTATGTTCTGGATTAGTGACAGTTTTTCTTACAGGTTCAAGAGGTGGTTGGTTAAGTATAATTGTTTCATTTAGTATATGGATTGGATTTTATATTTATTATAATCGTCAAAATTATAAGGATTTAGCCAAATTAGTCTGTTTAATATTTGTGAGTGTAATTATAATAGTAACTCTTCTCCCTAATTCCCACATTATTTATAAAATAAAACAAAAGTTTTATACTTCTCAAAGAATTGAATTGGTATGGCCTGCAGCAATTAACATAATTAGAGAACTGCCAATTGAACATAAATTTTTTGGAGCAGGGCTGTCTCGCAAACTCTATCAAATAAAGTACATCCAATGGGTTGAAAAAAAATATAATAGAACTCCTTCAAAGGAAGAAGTTTATTCCCCCCATAATTTTTATCTTTATACACTATATAAACAAGGAATTGTCGGTTTAATAATTCTTTTATTTTTAATAATTAAATCGATCCAAAAAATTTATAAAAAAATTATCACAGAGAATAAACTAAAAATCAGATTATTAGGAGTTGCTATTTTATCTTCTTTTATAGGTGCTTTTGTAGTTCATGGATTATTTGAGGATCAAAGTTTTCTACGTGTTTTCACATGGCTAATATGTTTGATAGGAGCATATACAAATGATGACATTAATATATCCTGTTCCGGAAAAATTACCTGATCCAAGAGCAAGATTTATTCAGATAATGAATACATGTGATTCGATTGCAAAATTGGGAATAAAAGTAAAACTTGTTTGTGGAATAAAGAAAGGTTGTAATTTGAATGATGCTTTATCATTTTACGGCATTTATTCAAATTCTAATTTAGAAATTGTGAAACTTCCAATTTTAAGAAAAGAAGAGGCAGGCTTTTTGAGAGTTTCATGGAATGGAATTTTTAACTTTTTCTTACTTCTTTATTTTTTAAAAATAAGAAAAACAAATAAAAATATCTTAATATTTACAAGACATTTAAAAGTTGCCAAATTTTTACTGAGAATTAAAAAATTCTTTAATTTTTTATTAATTTTTGAAGTTCATGAAATATTTCATCTTAGCAAAGAAAACCCCTCAAAAAAAGAAGCATTAAAACGCATGGAATATGAAGTTTACAAAAATGCAGATATTATTATTTGTTTATCCGAAACTTTAAAAGATTGGATTTTAAAAGAAAAATTAAGAGAAAATAAAATATTTGTAGTGCCACATTCCGTAAAAGATGAGTTTTTTGATATCAAACGAGAAAATCCGAATTATATTTGCTATACTGGAAGTTTATACAAATGGAAAGGTGTTGATACATTGATTTCGGCAATGAAATATCTGCCAGAGGAAAGATTGGTTATTGTTGGAGGAGGTAGTAGATTAAAAGATCTTAAAGAACTTGCCAAAAAAGAAAAAGTTTTAGAAAGAGTTATTTTTACTGAAAATGTTCCCCATTATGAAATACCAAAATATTTATCTCAAGCAAAAATAGCAGTTTTACCAAACATTGAAGAACAACCCTCACTTTTTTCATCGCCTCTTAAGCTTTTTGAATACATGGCTGCAGGAGTTCCTATTGTTGCATCAAATTTGAAAGTTTTTAAAGAAATTTTAAGTGAGAATGATGCTTTATTTTTTGAGCCTGGAAATCCGAAATCTTTAGCGGAAGCTATAAAAAAAATAATTGGTAATTCAGAGTTTGCAAAAAGTGTTTCTGAAAAGTTGAAAAATAAAGCAAAAAATTATACATATCAAAAAAGAGCAGAAAAAGTATTGGAAATTATTAAAAATGCATAAAAAAATTTTATTTATTCGCAGAGACAATATTGGAGATCTTGTTTGTACAACTCCTGCAATTCATGCGTTTAGAAAAGTTTTTCCTGAATTAAAAATAGGAATCCTTGTAAATACATACAATGCTGATGTTGTGAAAAATAATCCTGATATAGATGAAATATATGTTTATGAAAAAGCAAAGCATGTTCCAGAGAAAAATAAATTTTTAGTATGATTAAAAAATTTGAAGACTCTTTATCAAATAAGAAGAGAAAAGTACGATGTTGCAATAGCTTGTGGTTCTTATTCTCAAAGACTGGCAAGATACACTTATATGACTGGAGCAAAATTAAGAATAGGTTATTTACCTAAAAGAAGTGGAAAAATACTCTGGTACAATTTTTCAGTGAATGAGACTGAGGCACCACTGCATGAGGTTGAAAGAGTTTTTTATCTTATTTCTCCTTTAGGAATTGACTTTACGAGTTTACCAAAGATTGATTTGTCAATGAGAGTTTTTCCTGTTGCAAATGAAGTGGAGAATACTAAAAATTTTTTAACAAAATTTAAAATAAACAAGCCTTTAATAGCATTTCATATAAGCAGTAGAAAACCTGAAAACAGATGGTCAGCAGAGAAATTTGTAAATCTGGATAGGCTGTTCCTAACTAACTTTAATGTCCATATTGTACTTTTGTGGTCTCCTGGAAGTGAAAAAAATCCCTATCGCTCTCGTTACTATCCTCATTATTTTCTATGGAACATGGATAGTATTCCCAAAGACCTCGATACAATCTATTATAGAAGATTCTATCAGCCATCAGAAGCTCTTTTTAGAGGTTAGAGGTTTTAAAAAGGGCCTATTTTATAATCTGAGTGTTGACAGGTTGACATTGAAAAACCCTGAAGAAGAATATC
>FWWM01017444.1_pt1 | contig 10396 bp, 9 predicted proteins | sample 2228351 | NCBI WGS metagenome assembly FWWM01 (sample SAMEA103939774, study PRJEB20133) | metagenome
CATTCCACCAGTGTTCGGACCGTTATCGTTGTCGTATGCGCGTTTGTAATCCATACATCCTGGCATTGGTACAATAGTTTCACCATCGCAAAAAGCCAATGCCGAGACTTCTTTACCAATGAGTCGTTTTTCGATCACAATTCTTGATCCAGCATCTGCGAAGATCTTCTTTCTCATCAATAAGTCTATTGCTTCAACTGCCTCAGCCTTTGTACTTGTCACAAAAACCCCCTTTCCTGCGGCTAACCCATCGGCTTTTACTACCACAGGCTCGTCTGTGCTTTGTACAAACTTCGTAGCTTCGTCTGGATTATCGAAAACAACAAATTCCGCTGTTGGGATACCATATTGCGCCATAAACTGCTTTGCAAATATCTTGCTTGTCTCAAGATGTGAAGCTACTTTTGTTGGTCCGAAGATTTTCAAGTTTCTTTTTGAGAATTCATCGACGATTCCTTCTGCTAAAAACGCTTCCGAACCAACGATTGTTAATTCTATTCTGTTGTGGCACGCAAAGTCCGCTATTTCGACAGCAGATTTCAAGTTCACACATTCTGCTATTTCGCTTATCCCACCATTTGTTCCAACGCACCAAAGTTCACGTTCGGCGAAACCGCTTTTCAGTTTCCACACAATAGCATGTTCTCTTCCGCCAGAACCAACAACCAAAATCCTCAAGAAGATCACCTACACTCTCAGTGTTTGAAATGTCTAGTTCCCGTGAAAACCATGGCTATGTTGTATCTGTCGGCAAGCTGTATAACCTCTTCGTCTCGGATTGATCCCCCAGGCTGAATTATAGCTGTGATTCCGGCTCTAGCCGCAACTTCAACTGCATCCACAAATGGAAAGAATGCATCCGAAGCAAGCACGGCTCCCTTTGCTCTTTCACCAGCATAGCGAACGCAGTGTTCTGTTGGCCAAAGGCGATTCACTTGTCCGGCTCCTATGGCCAAAGTTACCATATCTTTCGCCACGACTATGGCATTTGACTTCACGTGCTTCACAACTTTCCAAGCGAACAGCAGGTCTCTCATCTCCTTTTCAGTTGGCTTTCGCGCTGTTACACATCTCAGTTCGTCGTAATCGATAGAGTCTCGGGTTTGAACCAGCAGACCTCCAGATACCTTTCTCAAATCCAGTTCGTTGAAGTTTGCTCTTTTACTCTTCAGTCTGAGTATTCTCAGATTCTTTTTCTTCGTCAGCACATTCAAAGCCTCTTGGTCGTAATCCGGAGCTATTACAACCTCAAGAAAGATTGCAGACATACGCTCTGCGGTCTCTTTATCGACGGGTCTGTTGAACGCGACTATCCCGCCAAAGACTGATATTGGATCAGCGTTGTACATTTTCAGATACGCATCCAAAAGGTTTTCCCCACAGGCAACTCCACATGGATTGGTGTGCTTAACGCCAACTGCACAAGGTTCTGAGAATTCGTTGACAATTGTTAAAGCGGCATCTGCGTCCGCGATGTTGTTGAAAGAAAGCTCTTTGCCCCAAAGTTGTTCGGCGTGCATCACTGTCCCCTCGGTTTGGATATCAACATACGACGCAGCTGACTGATGGGGATTTTCACCGTATCTGAGAATTTGATGTCTTCTGAAACCAATGGTGAGATGCTCTGGAAACAAGTCCTTAGTTTTCTCTCGAAGGTACCTTGACACAAGTGAATCATAAAAGGCGGTTAACTCAAAGGCCTTTTGCGCGAGTTTAAGCCTTGTTTCAGGTCGAATTTCACCGTACTTTTGTATTTCATCAGCAATCAGTTTGTAGTCCTTTGGACTGCAGACGACGACGACATTTTTATGATTTTTTGCAGCTGCCCGAATCAACGTTGGCCCACCAATGTCTATGTTTTCTATGATCTCTTCGTCTGCCGCGTTGTCTAAGTATACCTTCTCAAATGGATAAAGGTTGACAACTACCATATCAATCGGCTCAACCCCATTTTGTCTCAACTGCTCAAGATGATCGGGTTTTGTTCTGTCAGCCAGTATCGCTCCGTGAATTTTCGGGTGAAGCGTCTTAACCCTACCATCCAGCATCTCGGGAAAACCAGTTATCTCTTCCACGGTTTTAACGCTGATTCCATTTTCTTTCAAGAATTTCGCCGTGCCACCCGAGCTGATAATCTCGACATGTATAAGCTGGAGAAATTTGGCAAATTCAACCAGGCCTGTTTTATCGTACACCGAAATCAAAGCTCTTTTAATCACTTAAATTCACTCCTTCTTTTATAATCACTTTTCTTCCCACAATTTGCAACTTGCCTTCAGAGAACAACTTTATTGCCTTGACCACCAATCTGTGCTCAACCTTGTGTACTTTCTCTGCTAAGGTTTCCGGCGTGTCAGTTTGCTCGACATAGACAGGTTCTTGAAGAATTATTGGACCACCATCAACTTTTTCATCGACGAAATGAATTGTTGCACCGGTGACTTTAACTCCAGCTTCGATTACCGCTTCGTGGACTTTCATACCGTAGAAGTTTTTTCCGCAGAAGGCTGGAATCAGTGAAGGATGGATGTTCATTATCCTGCCTCTGAACTGTTCAACAAAGTACGGCGAGAGGATCTTCATGAAACCTGCCAGTACAACTAGCTCAACACCATGTCTGATAAGTATTTCAACCATAGCTTTTTCATAGTCAAGTTGGCCTGGATAATCTCTTCTTCTCACTACGTACTTTGGTATGCCGTGCTTTTCGGCCCTCACAAGTGCGTAAGCATCAGCTTTGCTACTTATCACCACACCGACATAAGCCTGGATCTCACCTCTTTCGCATGCGTCGATAATCGCTTGGAGATTGGTTCCGTTTCCTGAAACCAAAACACCGATGCACAGAGGACTACTCAATCAAAACACCTCTTTCTCCTTTTCTAACCACACCTATGATGAACGCTTGGTGACCAGACCGGGTAATCTTCTCGATAAGTTCATCGGCAAATTCTTCGCTGACTATTAAGACAAAACCAATTCCCATGTTGAAAGTCTTGAACATCTCTTTCTCTTCGATTTCTCCGGTCTTTTGAATCAACTTGAAAATCGCCGGACACTGCCATGAACTTTTGTCGATGATTATCTCCAAGCCCTGTGGTAGAACTCTTGGCAGGTTCTCAACAAGCCCTCCTCCCGTGATGTGCGCCATTGCATTTATTTTGTTGATATCCAGCTGTCGAATGATCTTTACGTAAATCTTTGTCGGTGTGAGAAGTTCTTCCCCAAGGGTCTTACCAAAATCCTCGATGTACTCATCAAGTTTGTATTTTGATAGCAAAACTTTTCTGACAAGTGAGTATCCATTGCTATGAAGACCGCTTGAAGATAAACCGATCAAAACGTCTTTTTCTCTGACTTTAGATCCGTCTAGCAGCATTTCTTCTTCAACTACACCAACAGCAAAGCCGGCGAGATCGTACTCGCCTTCCTTGTAAAAATCAGGCATCTGAGCCGTTTCACCACCGATCAGTGCACACTCAGCCTCAACGCAACCATCGCTTATTCCCTTGACAATCTGCGCTATTTTCTCTGGAATCAGTTTCCCGGTGGCTATGTAATCCAAGAAAAAAAGGGGGAGAGCACCGTGCACCAAAACATCGTTGACACACATGGCTACACAGTCTATGCCAATTGTGTCGTGTTTGTCCATCATGAAGGCTATTTTCAGTTTTGTTCCAACGCCATCGGCACCGGAAACCAGAACAGGGTTCTTGTACCCGGCAAGTTTGTAAAATCCAGCAAAAGCCCCAATGCCACCAATCACGTTTTTGTTAAAAGTCCTCTTTGCCAGCTCTTTGATCATTTCTACTGATCTATCCGCAGCCTCTATGTCAACTCCTGCTTCCTTGTAAGTTTTCAACTGAACCACCTCGCAGCTAACGTTTTTCGAAAAGATATTTTTTTCCTTCCTTAGGGACAGTTAAAGGATAGTCACCGTTGAAGCAAGCCAAGCAGAGCTGGTCTTCACTCAGTCCTATTGCCTTTATCAAGCCGTCTACGGATAGGTAGCCAAGTGTCTCTGCCTCGATTAGCTTTCGAATTTCTTCGACACCACAGTCGGATGCAACTAGTTCCTTTTGCGTGGGTGTATCAATCCCAAAGTAACAACTGTATCGAACAGGTGGTGAACTTATTCGGACGTGAACTTCTTTTGCATCCGCATCTTTAAGCATTCTTACTATTTGGCGCATCGTCGTGCCGCGAACAATGGAATCGTCGATCAAAACAATTCTTCGATTTCTAATAATCTCTTTGAGGGCGTTCAATTTTAACCTTACCCCAAGGTTTCTCATTTTTTGTGAAGGTTGTATAAAGGTTCTAGCAATGTATCTGTTTTTAATCAATCCCAACCCATTTGGGATTCCCGAGTAATCTGAATAGCCTATCGCAGCAACAGTACCAGAATCTGGAACAGCGACAACAAGATCGGCTTCGACAGGGTGTTCTTTTGCAAGCTCGACGCCCATGTTGTAGCGTGCTGTGTATACACTGACACCATCGATTACACTATCTGGTCTGGCGAAGTAGACATATTCAAAGCTGCACAAAGATTTTCTTGCACGCATGTCAATTTGTTCGCTTTTCAACTCCGATCCATCCATGGCGACAATTTCACCGGGTTGAATGTCCCTCAAAAATAAAGCGCCAATTGCATCAAATGCAGCGCTTTCTGATGCTATGACGTAGGATCCGTTGTACTTACCAAGGCAAAGTGGCCGAAAACCGTTTGGGTCTCTAACAGCGATCAATTTATCCCTGGTCATCAAAACGACCGAATATGCACCCCTAAGAACTTGGAAAGTTTCCTTAATAGCCCGCTCGATAGGACTTGAAAAACTGTGTGTTAAGACTGCGGCGATCACTTCGCTGTCTGTTGTGGTCTGGAAAAAGGCACCGTTCCTTTCGAGCTGATCCCTCAGTTCTTGGGCGTTCACAATGTTTCCATTGTGCGCGATCGCAAGCTCTCCGACTGCGCAGTGAACGACGATAGGCTGCGCATTGGCGAAGGTATTTGAACCAGTTGTCGAGTATCTCACATGGCCGATGGCTATCCTGCCACCGAGTTTTTCGAGGTCTTCTTCCTTGAAGACTTCTGAAGCCAAACCAAGCCCTTTGTGATGCTTTATACTCCTGTTGTCGCTAACGGCAATGCCAGCACTTTCTTGACCACGATGCTGTAGGGCAAACAAAGCATAATAAACTGTCCGCGCTATATCGCGATCAAAGTTCGATGAGCATATGCCAAAAATCCCACAGGCTTCTTTAAGCTTCATGGCTCAGTTTCCTCTCAAGTGCATTCATGTAGAGGTCTGTTATTTGATCCATTGAACAATCGATCACCTTTTCCCCATTGATCTTGATGACAAATCCCTCTGCTTGAACTTTGCCAATAACCGCAAACGGAACATCAAGAAGCATGCACAGTTTTTCAAGTTTAGGAAGATTATCCTCACGCAAACTCACTATGATCCTGGACTGACTTTCGCCGAAAAGCAAGGCATCTTTCCTGATGCTTGTGTTCAGCATACACTCAGCGCCAAGTCCACCAAGAATACAACTCTCTGCAATTGCAACAACAAGACCTCCTTCTGACACATCGTGAGCCGAATTCAGTAAATTATTTCTTATCGCCATCAAACAGAGTTTTTGAAGCCTTTTCTCAAAATCCAGATCTATCCGTGAAATTGGTGCAAGTTCAATATTGTGTACAACTTTTAAGTACTCCGATGCCGTCAACTTCGTGCTATGTAGACCAAGAAGAACTATCAAATCGCCTTTTGTTTTGAACTGTGCTGTGCATCTTTTTTCGATATCTTCAATTAGTCCCACCATTCCCACAATTGGCGTTGGGTATATCTTTCTGTCAGGACTCTCATTGTATAGGCTAACGTTCCCGCTGACGACTGGAATGCCAAGAATTCTTGCTGCTTCAGATATCCCCTCTATGCATCTTTCCAGCTCCCAGTAAGTCTCTGGATCGTCCGGGTTTGCAAAGTTCAAACAGTCAGTTATACCAATTGGTTCTGCGCCAGTCACCACAACATTTCTTGCAGCCTCGGCAACGGCTATTTTCGCTCCCTCGTAAGGATCAATATAGCAATAGAGGGGGTTGCAGTCCGTAGTCACGGCTATCCCCTTTGTCGTTCCCTTTATTCTCAAGACTGATGCGTCTCCACCAGGTTGAACAACCGTATTGGTTCCAACCCTGTGGTCGTATTGTTCGAAGACACATCTTTTACTTGCCACATTCTCGCTTGACAAAATCTTCAAAAAGATATCTTGAAGATCTTCTGGTTCCATTGGCTCGTTGATCTCGTAGTTCACCTCACGCCCTTTGGGTTTCACTTTAACGATTGGAACACCATCTGTGAGCGACTTGACTGGTGCTTTCGCAACAAGTCTTGTTCCTTCATAAACAGTGAAATAACCATCGTCGGTCAAATAACCTATCTCCGCGGAGATTAGATCCCATTTCTCAAAGATCTTCCTGATCTTCTCGAGCGCAGCTTCTTTGACCACGAAGAGCATTCTTTCCTGCGATTCAGACAGAATTACTTCATATGGTGTCATATTCGTTTCTCTTCTTGGTACTTTGTCGACGTCTACAACAATTCCTCTGTTGGATTTGGCGGCGATCTCTGAACAAGCCGATGTTAAACCGGCGGCACCCAGGTCTTGAACCGCCAGTACTCCATCTACCTTGGATGCTTCCAGGCAAGCTTCTATCAACAGTTTTTCCGTGAAAGGATCTCCAACCTGAACGGAAGGTCTCTTGCTGTGTGATTCTTCATCCAAATCCTGTGATGCAAAGCTTGCACCATGGATTCCATCTCTACCCGTCAAGGCACCAACCAGTACAACTTTTGCTTTGGTTTCACACGTTCTTGAGAACTTCAAATCTTCTTTTTTGGCAATCCCAACACACATTACGTTGACAAGCGGATTCTCATTGTAACAACTGTTGAAATAAACTTCTCCTGCGACGGTTGGAACACCAATGCAATTTCCATAAAAGGATATTCCACCAACAACACCGTTGAATAGGTACCTCACCTTGGGTTGTGATATGTCACCGAATCTCAGAGAATCAAGCAATGCTATTGGTCTTGCACCCATGGCCAGGATATCTCTGACAATGCCTCCCACACCTGTTGCAGCCCCTTGAAATGGTTCAATTGCCGAGGGGTGGTTGTGACTTTCCATCTTGAAAACAATCACCAATCCGTCTCCTATGTCAATCACCCCGGCATTTTCGCCAGGTCCTTGAACAACTCGAGGTCCACTGGTTGGGAAGAGTTTGAGTATTGGCTTTGAGTGCTTGTAGCTACAGTGTTCAGACCACATTACCGAGTACATGCCAAGTTCAACGTCATTTGGTTCTCTACCGAGATCTTTCAGTATTTTTGAGTATTCCTCATCGGTTAATCCGAACTCGATGTAGTCCAGCACCACGCGTTCCTCCGTTCTAGATAAGTAGCTATGGACTCAAATAATCTTCTGCCATCAGTTGACCCCAAAAGCTCCTCGGCACATCGTTCCGGATGGGGCATCAGCCCTAGGATATTTCCGGTGTCATTTGTCAAACCAGCTATGTTAAAAAGTGAACCATTGGGGTTTGCTTCCTCCGTGATTCTTCCAAGCCTATCGCAGTATCTGAAGACAACTTTGTCAACAACTGACGAGAGGTCGTTGGTGAAGTAGTTTCCATCTCCGTGTGCGATGGACATTTTGACAACCTCACCGACGCTGTACAGACAACTAAAAGGTGTATCGTTTCTTTCAACTCTCAGATAAACATCGTGGCAGTGAAAACGAAGATCCTTGTTTCTAAGAAGTGAGCCCCGTAACAAACCAGACTCAGTGAGAATTTGAAATCCGTTGCATATCCCAAGCACGAGCGAACCATTCTGTGCGGCCTCGACAACACTCTTCATAACGGGTGAAAACTTGGCAATGGCTCCTGGTCGAAGATAGTCCCCGTAAGAGAATCCTCCGGGCAGTATGATTAAATCAAAATCCGTTGGCTTGAAAGATTCTTTGTGAAAAACGTACTGAGTGTCAAAGCCGCAGATGTACTTTGCAACATGAAAAGCATCGGCATCACAGTTAGAACCTGGGAATACAACGACGGCACAATTCATGTGAATTCCTCCAGCGAGAGGATCTCATAATCTTCGGTGATCGGGTTTGCCAAGAGCTTTTCACACATCTGTTTAAGTTTTTCTTTTGCGTCTTCAACACTTTCGGCTTCCAGGTCAATTTCGATGAATTTTCCAACTCTGACAGCATTTACACCAGAGAAACCGAGGTTCTTCAGTGCGGTTTTCAGAGTGTTTCCCTGAGGATCAAGAATACCTTGTTTGAATTTCACAATCAGTTTTGATTTGAACACGTTACACCTCCTTGCTGAGTCGTGTGTAAATCTCCAAATATGCTTCTTCAACCTTTCCAAGATCTCTTCTGAAACGATCTTTGTCGAGTTTTTCTTTTGTAAAAACATCCCATAGCCTGCATGTATCTGGGGAAATTTCGTCTGCCAGCAATATCTCACCGCTGTGTCTGCCGAATTCAAGTTTGAAATCAACAAGAGTGACGTACCGTTCCGCAAAGAATTTTCTAAGCAGTTCGTTGATTTTGAGAGCCATTGTCTCGATGTACTTTAGTTCATCCTCCGTTGCCAGTTCCATCGCGAGAATATGGTAATGGTTGATCATTGGATCACCAAGTTCATCACTTTTGTAGCAGAATTCCAGAACTGTTCGTTTCAGCTCAGTGCCCTCGGCTAAACCAAGCCTTTTTGAAAGGCTTCCTGCTGCAATGTTTCTGACGATCACCTCAATGGGAATTATTCCGACCTTCTTCACCAATTGTTCCCTGTCGGACAACAGTTTCACGAAATGCGTCTTAACACCGTTTTTTTCGAGATATTCGAAAAGGATGGCTGAAATTTTGTTGTTGAGGATTCCTTTGTTTGAAATGATGCCACGCTTTTTGCCATCAAAAGCCGTTGCCTCGTCCTTGTATTCGATGATTAAGAAATTCTCGTCCGTGGTCGAATAAACTCTTTTGGCTTTTCCTTCGTAAATGAGTTCCTTCTTCATGCTAATCTCCCCTTCAAAAAAGTTGCTGGTTTTCTTGAAGAACCTTTCTTTTCATATCTTCTCGGTACTCTATGAGCTTGGTTTTCAGTTGTTCATCCTTCAATGCTAAAATTGCGATCACGAAAAGGGCAGCATTCCTACCACCGTTGATTGCCATCGTTGCAACTGGCATACCTGGTTTCAATTGGCACATTGAAAGTAAAGAGTCCAAGCCACTCAACGCGGTGGCTATGGGAACTCCGATGACTGGAAGAGTCGTATATGCTGAAACAATTCCAGGCAATGGCGTAGCCATCTTGTCGGCAACCACGATGACTTCGTAGTCGTTTCTTTCGATGTTCCTGACAAGTTCAACGGTTTTTTGAACATTCCCATAATCGAGCAAGACGAAAACATCACAAGAAACCGTAAAACTTTCCAACACTTCTATAGTTTCCTGTACGATGTTCATGCCTTCTTCACAGCAAACCAAGATCGCAACTTTCATTAACGTACCCCCGAGTAAAGAAAAAATCGGTAGCTCCGTCTCTACCGATTTTTCATGCCTAAAAAACAGGCCCTTGTAGCCAGGACAGTTTACGGCTGTCCGGTAGAGACTTCCGAGCCATATTCTCGGAATTATACAAGGGCACTCCCATGTGGGAGGGGATATTCACTTATACATTTTTTATCATAGCATACCTGGCTATTAACTGTAAAGATGAGGACTTGTGTACTTAGGAATGGTGCGCAGCACTTGGCTGAATCTCTTTGGAAGAGATGTCAATCAGTTATAATTGTTGGGGAGGTGACTAAGTTGAGATATTTGAAGGCAACGTACATCATACTTGGAGTCAACATCCTGATTTCCCTGTTGATGTTCTTTCTAGGCAACCTTCTAACCTTCCGCAACGAGGCTTATTTGTTGATCCGCCTTGGTGCTCAATATGGTCCTTTGGTGAGCAAAGGTGAATGGTACAGAATAGTAACTGCGATGTTTGTTCATGGAGGTTTACTTCATCTTCTTTTCAACTCTTACGCTCTGTTTTACTTTGGAACCCTTGTCGAATCTATATACGGTTTTGAAAAGTTCGTATTCTTCTATATTCTCACCGGGGTTGTTGGAAACTTGGCCACACAGTTTTTCTATTACAGATCGATTTCAGTTGGGGCAAGCGGTGCCATTTTTGGATTGGTTGGTATACTCTTTGCACTTGGCTTTAGGAAGGATACCCCCATCTTTATGAGGCAATTCACCGGTGCGGCATTACTTCCAATGATAATTTTCAACGTTGTCTATGGTTTCATTCCCG
>FWWM01017499.1_pt1 | contig 10396 bp, 7 predicted proteins | sample 2228351 | NCBI WGS metagenome assembly FWWM01 (sample SAMEA103939774, study PRJEB20133) | metagenome
GTTTGACCATTGGGAGAACGGGGCTGAAGGCAGGACAAGGACCGTAACGCTGAGCAAGGACACGACGGTTACTGCGTACTACAGCATGCAATCATCGACAAGTCCGTCACCAAGTCCTGCTAGTGATTCCAAAGACAGGTTTGGTGTCACAATGATCTATCCAACAGCTAAGGATGGTAGGATATGGGAATCAAAATGGGACAATGGAATTGCTAGAACCTTTGGCGATACAAAGAATGACCCATACGATCCTCTGTTCAGGACTTCAAAGAACGGCGGCGGCTTTGGCAATGGCTCGTACAAGACCCAAGGTGATGGCATCTTAAAGATCAGCGGCAAGTATCCTAGGATGTATGTCTTTGACGAAAAGGCTGATTGGACCAACGTAGAGATCACTGTCTACGGGATGAGGGTGTCAGATAGCAACATCGCGTGGGCAGGCATTCAGGCATATGCAAGAACTAACCATGGCGCCATTGGTGACGAGGGTAAGAACAGCTGCGACACAAGAGGGTATGGGGCGCAACTGACCTACCGTGGCAAGTTCTTGTTTGAAAAGGAGACAGATCATCATGCTAGCAATGGCTATGCACAGGTAGGACATAAGACCATCTGGTCAAGCGGTATGCCAAAGAATGAGTGGATAGGCTACAAGTTCGTGGTACGTGATGTCAACAACGGGCAGCACGTCAAACTTGAAGCCTACATGGACACTACTGGTGGCAAGGACGGCGGCAACTGGGTCAAGGTTGCAGAATTCACAGACACTGGCTCGAACTTTGGTACCAAGAACACATCCTGCAAGTCAGGTGTTAGTGCTGGCCTACCGCTGACGTCGTCAAACGACAGGAAAGGAAGTGAGACAGGCAGACCAAACGTCGCAGTGTACTTTAGAAGCGATGATGTCGGAACAGATGGTCTGTTGTACAAGTGGGCAAGCATCCGCGAAATAGCACCGTTGCCGTAAAGAGGGAAAAGTCCCCCTCTATTTTCTGCATTTTTTATGTGTAGTGGTCATATTATTAGTTACTCTCTTCATAAGAGAATTTGTTTTCCCCGATTGTATTTGCGGTGCTGTCCTGCTCTATCATGAAACTGTCAATTATGTTATCTACTATTATGTTGTTAATGACTGTGTTGCCTGTTGAACCTTCAAGTAGTCCAATTCCGTACTTGTTGCCAATCACGATGTTGTTTTGGATGGTGTTGTTGTAGCTCTGCTTTTGAATGAATATCCCGTATTTTTCGTTGTACTGTACGACGTTGTTCTCTATCCTGCTGGAATTAGTGAGCCAGTGAAGACCTATGCCTTCGACGTTGTACTCAACGAGGTTATTTGTGATTGTGACGTTCGCACAGTATAGCGAGCATATTATCCCTTGATTGCCGTTGTCATGTACGTGATTAGAGTCGATGATAAAGTCTACTGACCATGTATGCGGGTCAAGTCCATAGCGAGTCTGGCTGTACACCTTGTTGTTCACTATCTTGAAGTTGCTCGAGTCCTCCGAATAGAATCCGTAGTAGTTGAAGGCGATAGTTGAATTTGCGATTACAAAGTCCTTGACGCCATAGTACTCTAGTGCTGCATGGGCATACCGGGTGTCTGCCAGGCCTCCTAGAGAATATCCTAGATGCTTGATTGTTGAGCCTATTACATCCAGATGGCCGTCTATCACTATGATGTACGGGCGCGGGATGTATGGATCGATTGCGGGTCGCAAGGTGACAGGGTCCCAAGAGGTGATAGTCGAGTTTGCGATGATCCCCTTTCCGCGGATTTCCAGATAAGCCGGGACACTATTCTCTTGCAGCGGAGATTTTAACAGCACACGGTCTCCATTGATGGTGATACTTGCCTGGCTTCCAATGACAATAGGCCTCGACACAATATAGGCGGATCGCTCCTCGTCATAACTAACTGCTGATGGATACCTCTCCGATAAGGAAGACATAGTCCAGTACCCCTTTTCAATCCTCAAGGGAGCAATATTGTCAAAGACTTCATCTTCTTGTTGACCCCGGAACGGTTCTTCTACAGGTTGGTCAGAAAATGCTATTCCGTTATCCTTCTGTTTCAATATGTCCTCAAGGATGATCTTGTGGGTCATTATCTTGGGCGAGAATGCGACTATGGAGCTGTCATAATAGCGCAGCGCCACCCTGAAAAATTCTATTGCATCGCGGTCCTTTTGCACCCGACTCAGGACTTCATTTTCTACAAGCGGAATTCCCCGGTAAATCGTTGGATAATATCCTGCCGAACCATAGCCAGAGAGATCATCCCATATCTTTATCAGATAGCCCTGATCGGTGATCCTCTTGGCTACGAACTCGTGATCGTTTAAGTATCTCTGCTCTATGAAAAACACAGCTTTGTCAACATTGTACTCATGAAGGGTATCGAGCAAGGCTAACAGGTTCTGCTGGTTTCCATATTGAACATAGAATGTCAGGGTTACAGCGTGTGTTGTGTCATCATCGTACAGAACTCTCTGGCCCACATTCATTTGCGGCGAAGTGTTCGTACCTAACCCTATAACGCCAAGCTGCGCAGCAACAGGCTGTACAACTGGTTTATCCAGGTAGTTCTGCAGGAACTCGTCATTTTTGTAGGTAGTCTTGGCGATGTATTCAACATAGTCAAGAAACTCGATGTTCCTGTTGCTCGGTATCGGCAGGTACATGTTCCAGATCACGATAGTAAAGGTGCTGACGAGCAGGATTGACAACAAGATTCCTGTGTATTTCATCGCAATATCACCTTGTCAACCACGACTTGTTCTTGACTGTGAGGAATGCATAATACTCAAGCGAGCTTAGGAAAAAGCCCATTATTGACCAAGTGAGGCGATATGCCCATTTCCCACCGGTTTGCGGGTTTCTAAGCTTGAATTCGGCCGCAAACAAAAGCCCTATGAATAACAGTCCTGCTATGTATACGACTGCTGACCAGTACTCACCTTGGAGTGGCAGATAGACCAGCGAGCGTGCAGCTATTACAGGTGATAGGAACGACCATATCATCTGCAGATAGTATGTAACAGCCGCAAAGGGGTTTCTGTCCTTATAGTAGTATGGTGCGGTAAAGAAGAATACTCGTAACCAGCTTTTCTTCCAACGTATCTGCTGCAACACAAACTTTTTGAATTTTGATGGAACTTCCGTATAGACGATGGCGCTTTCACAATACTTGGCTTTCCACACTTTGTGCTGCTTGTCAATGTGGTGCTTATTGCCACCTATGACATAGCTTGTTAAATGGCGGTCATCGCCAAGAGTAAACTCTGATCCAAGGAAGACATCATTTGCCCACTTGTCAAGTGCAGGCAGAATAGCTTCCTTCCTATAAGCTGCCAAAATCCCAGGGCAGCAAGTTACAGTGCCAAAGACACTTTCTGCGGCCTTCATTATCGAGAACTGGCCATCATACCATGTATCCTGCATCTTTGTTAACACATTCTGGTCGCCATTAATTGCTCGGCCATGTCCAGAAACGGCTCCTACATCAGGATCGTCAAATATCCTGACCATTCTTTCAATGGCCGTTTTTTCAACAATGCCGTCAGAGTCAAGAAGTACTATGATACTACCTCTTGCTGGACCCGCGAGTATGCCTTCGCGGACTGCTTTTCTCTTTCCAACATTCTGTGCAAGATGAACGACATTTATCTTATCCGGGAATTCCCTTCGTATGCGATCCATGGCATTTCCAGTATCATCAGTTGAACCATCATTTACCAGTATTACCTCCAAATTTTGGTAGGTCGATTCAATGCATGCTTTTGCAGCTTCAGTGATCATGATCGGATCGTTCTTTGCAGGTATGACTATGCTTACGAGGGGCTCATGCGTCTTTAGAGGAGCACCCGTGTGATCCTTGTTTCCGACTTTAGTGCCGATAGGATCTTTGTATGCAGTATAAGATACGATAAAAGAGCTGAATACCAAAAATGTAGTAAGAAAGCTGTACAGACCAAGGATTGGGTCTAGAAAAAAGAGTAACATGTACAGCTTGGTGGCTATAAGAGCGCCAGCTCCCGCGATTATAAGAGACCTTGCGAACTTTGTTCTTCCAGTAATTTGGCGCGGTCTTAAAATTTCGCGTGTAATAACTGCCATTGCTACATCGACCTCCAGCCATCTTGCAAGTGAGTATGGCCAGAGGCGGCCATTGGCCTGCATGCAAATGCTTCATCTTGTAAATACATTCTTCTTCCATCATGCTAGATTGGTTTCGTGGCTAAAAGAAACAAGTCCCTGTCAAAGCCTAGGAATGGTGTGACTTGTCATTTTGACAGCACAGAGAGCAAAAACAACCCATTCAGAAAGGAGAGATTGAGATCTCTCTCTGGTGCCGGACTTGAGCCAGCACAGCAAGTCGAGAGCTGAGATGCTTATAAATAATGCAGAGCTCTTTTACTCCCGCTAGCCGTGTGTTTGCGTTAGTATCATGTAAAGGTCCTTTGCTGTTGCGCTAATCCAGGAGTCAGTGTAGGACTGATAGTATGTGTTTGTTCCATCGAATGGGTCAGAGGCATCCTGGTCGGTCATTATTGCTATAAAGTTATTTGAATCACCAGTAGCAAACTTGATGCCTATGCGGTCGCCCGCTTCAATGGTATAGAGCTCGTTGTTTGGAAGTGAGAAGACATAGTCATTATATGTTGATGCAATGGTTGTGGCATCTGCAGTACCAAACAGCTTCTTTACTGAAAGGTCGGAATTAAAGACGTCTACTTCGACGTTGCCTGTCGGTGTACCAGTCTTTCTAAGCTTGACAGTTATCTGGTCTATGCTCTTGCCTACCAGCTGCGACGAAGGTGTAACAAATTCTACATGCGAAGATGTGCCAGAGTTAGTGGCCAAGCCGAAGCTTGCAGTTGTATCTGACATGTGGGTTATCGGAAATGATACCGTGCCAATTGTATAGACCTCTGTAGCGACTGGACTTTCGTTGCCTACATCATCTTTTGCGAAGAACTTTAATGTTGTAGTTGAGACAATCTCTATTGGCGATGAGTAGATGTTGCTTGAAGTCGTTGGAGTTGAGCCATCTATTGTATAGTATATTATAGCGGGCTCACTTGTGGACAAAGTTACTGTTTGTGCCTCGGTGTAGATGCCACCAGTTGGCATGGCAGACACAGTCGGTGGCTGGAAGTCAAATGTGTATGTTTGAGTCGCTATATTTCCTTCGTTTCCAGCAGCATCAACGCCAAAGAATTTCAGAGTAGTGTTTTCAGAGATGCTGATTGGTTCTGAATAGATTGGGCTAGATGTGATAGGTTCGCTGCCGTCTGTAGTGTAGTATATGGTAGCTGGCTCGTCAGATAGCAAGGTCACATTCTGTGGTGTATTATAGGAGCCTCCCGGCGGAACAGCGGTTATTACAGGGGGCGAGGTGTCGATTAATATTACGTAGGTCTCTGTCTGCATAGGCCCGATGTTGCCCGCCAGATCTTTGGCAAAGAATCTGAGGATCGTATCGCTATCAACATGTATAGGGGAGACGTAAATGGTGCTATCAAGAGTTGGCTCGCTGCCGTCTGTAGTGTAGTATATAGTAGTAGCGGATTCGCTTGCCATAAGCTTCACTGACGGTGGCAGAACAAAAGTTCCGCCAGACGGCTCTGCAGTCACAGAAGGAGCTTCGAAATCAAATAAGTATGTCGCTGATTTTGTTGCTCCTGCGTTACCAACAGAATCAACTGCAAAGAATCTCAGTTCAGTGTCTGTAGATATCTCTAAGGGATCAGTGTATATTGCACTGCCTGTTGTGGGCAGTGTTCCGTCCGTTGTATAGTATATCGTGGCTGGCTCATTTGAAGATAGAATAACACTGACTGGTTCGTTGTAAAGTCCTGCTGGTGGTTCGGTGCTTACAACAGGCGGAACAGTGTCTATGACGTACGATTCAGTCATAATAGATCCAACGTTGCCGGCACTGTCCACCGCAAAGAACTTGAGCTCTGTACTGGATATTACGGACACAGGACCGGTGTATATCGTGCTGTTTGTATCGGGCTGACTGCCATCTATTGTATAGTATATCGTGGCTGGTTCGCTAGCATTCAAATTGACTATCTGAGGTGAAGAGTATATTCCTCCGGCAGGCGAAGCAGTAACCGTCGGTGTCGTCAGGTCAAAGATGTATATTTCAGTTATTGCAGTACCTTCGTTTCCAGCAGCATCAACGCCAAAGAATTTCAGAGTAGTGTTTTCAGAGATGCTGATTGGTGCGCTGTACACCGTGCTGTTTATAGTGGGCTCGCTCCCATCAATAGTATAGTATATGGTAGCGTTTGGGATCCAGCTTGAAAGTGTCACCATTTGTGGCGTATTGTAGGTTCCGCCAGACGGAGAGGCAGACGTTGTCGCAAGGGAGTATGTTTCAGTCGATATGGGACCGCCGTTGCCTGCGCTATCCACCGCAAAGAACTTGAGTACGGCATTTGCTGTAAGAGAGATCGGTGCGCTGTACACCGTGCTGCCAGTTGTAGGCATGCTGCCATCTATAGTGTAGTATATGGTAGCTGGTTCAATTGCGGTTAGTGTCACCAATTGCGGCGAAACATAGGTGCCCCCAGGGGGAGATGCTGTTACTGTAGGAGCAGATGTATCAATAGTAAACTTTCTGACTTGGCTATAGGAACTTTCATTATTTTGCTCGTCCAATGCTCTAACCTTCCAGTAGTATGTGCCATCGGGCAGTGCAGTATCGTGGGTGCTGTATCGTACACGGCTCATGGCAAAGGCTGTAACAGCGCGTCTCATGATTCAGTGAGCAAAAAAGCTTATACAAAATTCCCCACCACTACAAATGCTCTGTATGTAGATAACCATCTGTAAGATTGTTATATTCTTATGACATTTCGTGCTCATTTTATGATTTTACTAGTACTTTCGTGAAGATCATGTTTATAGCAGATGACGAAACAACGCGGCCTGACGTATGTATCTGAAAGCGGGAAGCGTAGCAACCCTGATCGTGGCAATCGTTGCCTGTGGGATGTTGTACACATCCTTCAACCTGTCGGCATCGAATCTGCCAGACGACTCGAAAGCAAAGGAACCTCTACAAGATGCAGCGAACCTGCAATATGGCCTTGTAGTATTCTTTGCAATCGCGTTGGTAGGGTTGCTACTCTACAAAGGACGCGATGCAATCGCATCAATAAGACTGTGAACAAGTAGTGCGTAAATGTACGTCTAAGCCCGACCATGGCAGCGTACATTTACAATCTTGCTTGTCCACCTCCCCCTCTTTTTTTGAGGGGTGGGCGAAGGAAAATTGCATCGCGTCAGCTTTATTTCTTTTGTGTGTTCTAATTCCTACAGGCATTCTGAATTAATGTTATCCACTTGTTTCTACCTTCAATCTTGATGTTCGCCGCTTCTGCGGGTGTCTTTCCCTCTAGTGCGTCGTGGTCTCTAAAGTAATTGTGGTAAATCTGGTATCCCTTGAAGATTGGCGAATCCATGCGCTTGATTCCGCGCATTACTTTTTCTCTGTCTCTTACTTCTCCGTTCATCCTCTCCATCTTGTTGTTATTGCGATCGCCCTTTAGGTGAATGTGCCTTACGTGGCTAGTTCTTGGTGCAACCCTTGACCAAAATTCCTCTTTGTATGCTTCATGGAAATTCATTGCACCGTCAGAGATCAGCATGTCGGGCTTTTTGCCTGCAACCACTTTCCCCTTTTGGAATAGAGGTCTTACATCTTCGGTGTATTTCGTGTCTGCTACTTGCTGTGCTATCCAGAACCTAGTTTCGTCATCCATGAGAGCATAGAGGTATTTGGTATCGCCTTTTACTTTTACAAAGAGCTCGTCAGTTCTCCAAGTGCCAGAGACTTGCGGCGTTACTTGCTCTAGGTAGCTGTCCATCAGTTTCACGTATTTTCCGATCCAGCGATATACGCTCATGTGGCTGATGTTTACACCCTGCAATTTCAAAAATGCCTGAACGCTTCTTAGGCTCTCGCCAGAAAAGTACAACTGCATTGCACTTGTTATCATCTGTGGAGTGGCGCGCATGCCTTCAAACCCTAGATTGAGGGTAAACCACTTGCCGCATTCTTTGCATGAATATTTCTGAATCTGTCCAGACTTGTTCTTGCGTATTCCATGTCTTACTATCTTGTCAGATTTGCAGTGTGGGCATTCGCCTAATGGTACTGGAGCGATAACGACGCGGCTCTCTACCTTCTTTCTCAGTTCTAGGCTGAACTTGACGGCAAGGATATGCTTGCATTCAACGCCGCGATGAAGGTGATCTTTGCATGAGCAACCCAACCCAAACTCACTAGAGATAACCTCATACTCGCCATTGCCCGACTGTGATTTTACGAAATATCTTTGTGGATCGATTCTCTTTATCGCGGTCTCGTCTTTCAGTATGAGATTTGCCTTTTCTTCACGGCTTAGCGGTTGGGGTGCCATCACCATAGTATATCCGTACGGATAAATATTAAGGTTACTATTATCCGTGCGGATATGCTTTAAGGTCAATATTGCCGTATCCGTGCGGTTTAAATAAAGCATTGACTGACTATTCATCATGCCGAAATGGAGCAAGGATGCAAAGGAGTTTAGCGTTCATGTTCACTATGACGATAAGAAAGGTAGCCAAGTGCGAGTACCAAAGCCCATACTTGGCATGCTAGGCGATCCTGAAACTATCAAGTTTGTCATTAAAGGTAAGCATGTTGAGGTTGAAGCGGATAAGGCTTCTGATTCGACATAGATGTTACCCATGAATTTGCCTTTGTGCATGACGCTGTTGTCTGATTGTATATGATGTATCGATAGTGATCGCAGTTGCATAGATGCCTATTGATGTGGCAATGAGCCCAAACAATTCTGCGCCTACTTGGTCGAAGTATAGGGCGTAATACACTATTGGCAATAGAAAGGCAGCCAGGAAGACAAACATTCTGGTTCTTTGCGCGCCCGACATTCTCTGCGCCCTTCCCATGAATCCAGAAAGCTCGTCAGTAGCCTTTGTAACTAACCGTTCTGGATATTCGCCACTATCTTCTCTGGTTACTATAACATCTGGAGACATGAGCCTGATTATCAGATGACCTACTGTTCCATCTGCATGTTCAACCAACTCTGGAGAGGTCTTTGTAAAGTAGCGATCAGTTTCAAAAAATACCAAATTCATTTTGATAGAATTGTCGTTATCTGGATGGTCTTTCAATTCTATAAAACAAGCATAGTCAGCATCAGAGCGTGTCCGAAGGATTACCCCATCATCATGTCTCTCTACTGTTCGTCTCAAATGCAAAGAATTGGCAAGTGCTCTTTGCAACAATCTAGCTTCTAAATCTTGTAATGTCGTTCCTTCAACTTTTAGCCCGCGAGTTTCCATGTCTCTTCTATTCACAAACCGTCCTAGCAGTCTGATCATTACGCCGTCTTGAATCCAGCCAGCGTAAATCATGAAAAACCCACGAACCAATATCAGAGCAAAGTAATTGGATTGTAATTCTAAAAATCGCAATGATGCATACGGTATCAATAGAGCAAATGCCACTATTTGGAGAAATAGCGGCGGCACCAATCGATGCTGAGGATGATTTAGAGTGAATAGATAGGAAAGCAAGAGGGGAGTCAAGCCATACCCGACAACTAGAGCGGTTAGTCTGAAGGATTGCTCTGCCAGCACCCTTTTGCCGATATGATCTCTTATCTCCTTTTCTTGAGTTGTTTGATTGTATAACGATAATGCTTCGCTCTCTATCGCAGAGGTGTTTATTGGCGAAACAGCATATACTATGACCACCGTTATAGTTAGCCATAGGAGTACTCCTGCCAACAGAACATAGATCGAGAAGCGTGTCAGTCCATATTGATTGATAATATCGGTAATTCCACTGCTCAAAGTGTGATTGCTGCCAATCGGCTATTGGAACATTCTTCTTTAAAAATAGCTGCCTGTCGAACTTAAAGTAAGGCTTAATTGCCAGCCCAATAGCTGAAGCTCGGAACGTGGCTAGAGAAAGTCCTCTCATGACATTTATTGTACTCATCCTAGTGGGTGCGGTATTTGTTACCATTGGCAACCAATCGGTTTCTCCAATTTCTCCCGCGCTATTTTGGGGTGGAGTTCTCTGTTTCGCCGTTGCGGTTGCTGTCGCGGTTCGTATGGTAAGAGGGTGAATAATGATCCTCTATGAATTTCCGTATGCGGTATCCTATTACTATAGATACCAACATGGCCGCGAACAGGATCGCCGCGAAAAATGCTGAATTATCAAGCTGTGTGCAGCTTATACCGTCTAGGCGGTTTTCAAGAAAAATGTGACACATTATACGTTTAGAGTGTAAAAATTCGCATGTGACGCGCTGTTACAGCTCTCCTCATGAGACGTGTATGTGACAGCACA
>FWWM01017513.1_pt1 | contig 10389 bp, 13 predicted proteins | sample 2228351 | NCBI WGS metagenome assembly FWWM01 (sample SAMEA103939774, study PRJEB20133) | metagenome
CCAAAATCACGAGCGGCTTGGTGGTTTTTCTCATGATCCCTGTCCCTTTTGAGGCCCCCCGCGACGCCCCCTGGTGGGGAAGGGGCGAGGGCTCCGAAACCACGCCCCGCAGGCCCGACAGGTATAGCGGGGGTAAACTCGGGTGATGGCGGTCATCACCCCACGCTGCACGACCTTGGCGGACCCACACCGTGGGCACTGTTGGCTGGTCGTACTCGGAGTGGCGACGGTGGGGTGTGTCGTCAACCACGGCCTGAGGATGTGATAAAGCCGGGTGAGTATCTGCACGTCGTTCTTATTGTACCGCTTCATCTCCCGCCAGCACTGAGGGTCCCCCGACATACACCCTACCCAGAGGGAGAACCCGCGATGGCGGACTTTCTTCCCGATCCCGAGCACCTGGGCCACGTAGTCGAGCTTGTTTGATTCAAACCGGAAGACGGACTTGACCTCCTTATAAAGGTCGATCTGTTTGTAGGGGGAGGGTGGCCGGAACCGCTCACGGACGAACTCGGTATTGAGGGTCGGGATATCGAATTTCAGCCCGTTGTAATGCACGACGATGTCCGCTTGGTCCAGCAGGCGATGAATCCGGCGCAACATCGTCCGCCGGGAGGTCGTCGCCAGGGAGGCATACTGGATACGCCGCTCATGGAGCCAGGCGGCTGACCAGCAGAGGATAAACCGCGACTCCTCGATATGCTCGTAGGGGATGTTCTCCTTGAACAACCCCCAGAAGTACCCCTTATTTGGGGCAGTTTCAATGTCGAGCAGGAGGACCCTCGGTGTCGTTAGCCGTCTATCCATGGGTGTTTCTGTCCGTTCGCGTCAATCCGATAGAACGTGGCCGGGAGGAGGATGGTCGTGCCCCGGATCGTCCAGGTACGTTGGACGATCGCCCGCACGCGTGGCCCAACTTGAGCCACGTGCTCCTGCGGGATGGCGATCTGGGCATAATCGTGGCGCTGGTACATGAAGCGGACCCCGAGGTGGCGGGTGGCATCCATCACCTCAACCAGGGTGAGGTTCATGACTTCCACCTCGCCGCCCTGTGCAGGGAAGTCGGTCCCGGCCCGCTGGTTGTGGGCGCTCGGGGACCAGAAGTAGCGCATTCGGCCTTTGAAATCATACACCGGGACGCCACGCTTCACCCGATCCCGAAGCGAGTCCTGATAGGCGATGATCGCGGGGTGTTTATTGATCCAGCGGAGGGAGGCGGCCTTGAACGCCTGGGGGGTCAGGCCACACGCATCGAGGCCAGGGATGTTCGCTGTCTGTCGAGGGTCGGCCCCTTTGAGCAAGCGATAGACGAACCTCTTCGCGATGGACCGGCGGGGGTCCTCCTTTCCCTCCCATCCATATCGGAGCCGCCACTCGTGATCCTCGGGGGCCTTGTGGGGGTCCTTTCGATTGTTGGGATAGTCGAGGCCGAAGAGGTCGCAGGCGTTCAAGGTGTGGATGTCGAGAGCGCTCGTGAGGGCCTTGATGAGGGCGTGGTCACCGGCCTCCGCCGCGATGATCCGTAGGTGGAGTTGATCGAAGTCCCAGCCCATCCCGACATACCCAGGGTCAATGCTGAACAGGGTGAGCAGGTCCGTGGGCGTCTGTTGGAGTGGGGGTTTGGTGATCGACCAGCGCCCCGTGCCTTGGGCGTGGGTCGCCATGTGCGGGTGCACCCGGTCAACCACGACCTGCTCACCCTCCTGATTGATTAGGTCGAGGTAGTAGAAGAGTCGGTTTGCGGTGGACATGCCCGGTCCTGTTTGATGAGTGGAAGGATATAGTGCGCAATATTCTGGAGGGCCTTCGCGTAGAGGACGCGCCCCTCCAGGATGGGGTTGGCCCCCTGGAGGCACCGGCGAAATGCCTCCTCGGGCGTGAGCCCCCGGCGTTCTTCTTCTTCGGGGTCATACGGCGGCCCGACGTACTGCCGCAAGCGCCCAATCGCATCGACGTCCACTGAGGCACGCTTAGTCTTCCGGTGTTTTTGGATGGGGAGCCCGCACACCTGATAGAGGAAGGTCGGGAGTTCCCCATACCCCTTCCCGTGTTCCGAGCGGTCACCGACCGAGCCCAGGTTGAGGGGATAGCCCGCGTAGGCTTGGGCCATCGCCACCCCCGCCGCGAGCTTGTCCATCTCCCGCTGGAACGCCGTCTTCACCGCTTGTTTATTGACGGGAATCCCGGTCTCCGAGGCCCGCGTGTGGATATGGATCAGGGGGAGGGATTGCTGCTGGTAGATGTCGACCAGGGCGGGGAAGGTCTGCAGGCGCGGCCAGAAATGCTCCCACCCCACCAAGGTCTCGACGACATCCCCCTTGTTTTTGGTGAGGATGTCCTGGCCCAACAGGTGCGAGAACTTGGGGAGGACCCCGACCAATGAGGCGATGTATTCGAGGGAGTGTGGGGCGTCTGGGGCTAGTAGGGCATGGATTAACATGAGGTCGTGGATCGAGGTCCACGCCTCGCGCAGGATGCCCACGTTGAACTCAATCACGGGGAGGTCGGCCGCGGCATTCTGCCAGACGGTCGTGTGAGTGGTCAGGGCCGTCAGCGCCTCGCGGAGATGAGGACTCATGCCCCCGATCCGGCAGTCATATTGAACGACCCGGTACGCCCCGTCCTGATTCTTCCAGCAAAATCCGATGAGGGTCAGGGGGTGGTGGCCGGGGATGTGGTCAGGGTGGTAGGTGAACTCGGTGTCGATCGCGATTGGTCGCCCTTGCTGCGCCGCCGTGACCACCGCCTCAAGGGGGGTGGGGTCATCCGCGGACGCGACGGTGGCGGTGGGCATGGGCAGGGGCCACGTTCCCTTCAAGTAGCGGCGGAGGCGTTGGCAGTCGGCCAACATCACTGGTTTGAGGTCGGGCGAGCGGAAGATCGCGGCAATATGAAGGGTGACATAGACGGGGAGGGTCACCACGCTCTCGGCGGTCGTCCGCACCTGGACGGGGGAGGAGGCAAGGTACCCGCGCCAGGCCGTCACGGAATGCCCCGACTGGCCTTGCGACCAGTCGAGCGCCACCTGGCCATGCGCAACGATGACCTTCGTCGAGGGCGGCACGCGGAGGTGGGCCGCGGTGCAATGCGCGACCGCCTTTTTCAGGATGGGGGCGGGGGGGAGGTCGTTGACCTTCCGGCCCCCCTTCTCCCACCGGCACTTCAGGACGTTCAGACGGGAGATGCGATCCATCTCGACGCCCACGACGGGGAGGTACCGTTTGCGGAGCTCGTACCCGGTTGTCCCGATCAATGGCTGGGGCGGAACCGTCGTATAGATACGGTCCTTGTCCACGTAGCTCTCCAAGCGCCGCCCGCGTTCTTCATCCTGACCGGGGTTCTGCGCCACCCAGGCGAGGGTGGCCCCCTCCACGAGGGCGTCCGGGACAAAGCCCTGACCATCCCCATAGAGGGGGCATCCCTTGCAGCTATCAGGCTTCGTCAGCATCCGTCCTTATTCGCCTTTGTAGGCTGAGATGCCGCGCAAGGTGTTGCGCGCGGGGTAGTCCTCGGTCGCCTTCCTCACGCCAACATCGTACGTCAGCATATTCTCAGCGGCGTACTTGAGCACCTGATGGAAGGGCATCCCTGCCATTTTCGTGGCCTGGTAGAGGAAGGCTCCGTTCCGGGAGGCCTCAGCGATAAAGGTCCCGCCCGACTTGCTGGTGATCTTCACCACACGCGGAGAGGCGTCAAAGAAGAGGTGCTTCTCCCCTTCGTCGGTGTAGAGGAGGACGTGGCACCGCGCGAGCTTCTGCCCTTCAAACGGATGGTCGCCCTTTTCGGTGGTCACGGTAGAGATAACGGAGTCGGACAGGAGTTGCCCCGGCCACTTGCCTTTCTTGATCAGGTTGCCTTCAGAGACCTCCCGGATATTCTCTTCAGCCATCGTCTCGTCCCACACGCCGTCATAGATGGTCATTTCGTCGCTCATCGCAACCTCCTTCGGTTAGGGTTGTGAGTCGGTCAAAGGATTCTCCTCGTCGGGATTTAGGCCAGGTTCAGCATACTGGATGGGACCATTCGGACTGGGTGTGCGATCTAATTGTCCCCACAACTTCCGCCAGTCCTGCGGAACATAGGTCTTGATGGGGGCCGTCACCGCAAGGGGGGCCTTGATCCCACAGCCCCAGACGGACCCAAAGGGGCGGGTCTGCCACACGTATTGAGCGCCAGGGCCCACGCCTTGACGGGTGGCGTACAAGACCGTCCCAAACTCCCCCATGATCTCTTTGGCGAGCTTACCTGGAAGGGCCGGGAAGATATGCTTCGTGGTGTTCTTGTCCTTGGCGTACGGGTTCTCCTTCTCCCACCCTTCCCACACGGTGAACACGACCAGCCCGATCTCGGAGCGAAGCACACGGTGGAGGTAGCCGGTGAAGAGGCGGGAGGCTTCCGCGTACAGGATCGCGTCGAAGTCCAGGGTGACCGCCGCCTCCCCTTTCGTGGCCTTACACAGGGCGACAAAGTGGAGCTTGTGCAGGCCGTCCCCGGCGAACACGTCGATCTTCCCATACCGCCCCGCCAGGATATCCGCCGTGACCGTTTCGACGTCCTGCCAGGTGTTCGCCCACGCTAATCGTTTGTGGGGGTCCTTCTCCTCCCATACGAACGCGGCGATCTGGGGGTGCGGGAGAGGGAGGGATACGACGCCGTGCTCATCCGGGTACGCGAGATAGGCCATCCGCGTCTCGGTGGTCTCCAGGAAGGTTAAGAGCGAGGTGGTCTTCCCGGAGTTGGGCTGGCCGGTGAGGAGGACACGACGGCGGAGACGGGTCCATTTGGGGTCGTTATAGTCAGCCAGTTGGACAAACGGCATACGGCTCCTCTGGGTTAAGGGTTGTTCGCTGAGGGCAACACGATCAGGTCGGGGGAGACACGGGGTTCGGTAGGGGAGCCGACCTGAGGGCCCAGGCACACGTCTTTCAAGATGCACGGGCCGAACCGGGTCGTATGGGTCGAGGCTTCCCACGGGACCCGCCGCCCCTCCAACAGGTCCTGCATGATCGTCCACTTGGAGAGGGACGCCGCCACCCAGGCATTGATCCGGGCGGGCGTGAAGTAGTACGGCTCCTCCCACACGCGGAACGGCTCCATCCGCACAATCACTGGTTGAAAGGCGACGGCCTCTTCCATCCACACATAGTGATGCGCCGCCGTGGACTGCTGGTATTCTTCTAGCAGCGCAGGGGCGTACTTGGCGTCTAGGGTTCGTTTACACTTGAAGTCCACGACGATCAACTCACCGCCAGGGAGACGGCAGACCATGTCCGCACGGGCGTAGCCAAAGGCCGGGCGCGTCTGCTCGATAAAAAGCACCTCCCCTGGGGGGGACCAATTTTTAAACACATTGGACATTGCCTGGACGAGGCCCTCCTCCAGGGCCGCGAGGGCCGGGAGGGCGCTTAGGTCGCATGCCGGGGTGACCCGCGCGACTTCCTGTCGAAGTGTAGCTATCGCCCTACCACACGCCTGGTGTGCCGAGCGGGCACCACCCCAATATGTGGCCATGCCCGCCGCAAAGGCCGTTCCGAGCAGGCCGCCGAGCTCACGCGGGCCAAAGCGCCGCGGCACAGCACGGGTCCGATACACGGAGAGCCACAAGACCGGGCAAGTGGAGAAGGCGTCCGTCTGGGATGGAGAGAAGCACGGCGCGCCGGACGGGAGCGAGGTGTATTTCGTCATGATGCAAAGATTATACCCGACGAGTATGTGTCACAAAACGAGTCGGGTATAATGATTGCATGAATTCCCCCTCAGGGCCGCCCGCCGTCCGCGTCCTCTCTGCACCGGACTACGTCGCCCTGGAGGCGCCTCCCCTTGAATACCTAGTTGATCAATTTCTCCCGCATCCGTCAACAGCCGTCCTGGTTGGAGAACCCAAGAGCGGGAAGTCCTGGCTCGCCCTTCAGTTAGCCATTGCGGTTGCTGGCGGTACTCCGTTGTGGGGGCTCTCAACCAAGCCGTCACGGGTGCTCTACGTGCAGATAGATACTCCTGATCCTTTATGGCGGGATCGATGTAGTCGGCTCCAGGGGGCGGGTATTCCCCTACCGGACAATCTCTATATGATCCATCCGCAGGATTTGCCCCTTCACCTTGATATCCAGCAAGAAGAGACACGCCGCGTCCTGCGTGATGCAATCAATACCGTCCAGCCTGCGTTGATCATCATTGACGTTCTACGGTCACTACATCGACGAAAAGAGGATAGCAGCACAGACATGATTGACGTGGTCGAGACACTGTGTCGCCTGGCACGTGGTAGGACGCTGCTGATCATCCATCATACACCGAAGCTCAGCGGGCGGCTGGATCAACGCGTGGTGGACCTTCCGCGCGGAACATCCTATTTGGCCGGGCGAGTCGATATGCTCTATGGCCTGCTCGATCAGTCGCTCCATGTCGTTGGACGCATTCCTACGCCCTTTGAAGTGGCGGTTGGGCAACGCCTCCCGAACGGCCTCTGGGCATTCCCCAGTGTGCAGTACGGTCCGGCATGGACGGCCCTATGCCGGAAGCATCCGCACGACAATCATGCGACATTGGCCGCGCGTTGGGTTGCGGCGCATCCTCATGCCAGCGTCCCAACCCATATGGTCAAGGACTATCTTGATCGACTTCTGGATTGCCCTCATCAACAGCAACGCATAAAAAAAGAGCGTTGACCCTTACGGATCAACGCTCTTCTCGCCTCGCAGGTGCGCCCTACCCCCTACGGGAACTGTCCCGTCCGCTTCATGTCTATTGCGAGAATATAGGCATCTTCCGGGGATGCTTCAACCCGGTGGTCCGGGCGAATAGTCTCCCGGTAAGGGTGACGGGCCATGTCGCGGCGCTGTCGTGCGCGGCGGCCAAGGGCCACGCGAACGGCTGTTTTGAACAGCAGGCATAAAAAGGTGAAGGCCCGCGCCCGTTGAGGATCGTAACGGGTACGGGCAATCTTTATATGCCACCATCCAACCACTTCCTCCCATTCCTCTTCATTGGGGAAGAGGGCGCGATAGCGGGATTCACCCCAACGCATGGCATCCAGGTACCATTCTTCGACCGTTTCGGGCCGGTCAGCGGACGTAGACATCGTTTCTCCTCCCTTGGTCAGCAGTATCCGCCAGGCCGAAAAGCCGTCTTGGGCTGCTCGGTTTCCCTGTCGAGTTCAGCTTGGGCCGCTTGGAGGAATCGGGTAACCTGATCAAGTTCATTCACGACGTACTGAGGACGAAGATAGAACATCATCCCCATTACGCCTAAAATTTGCTTGCACATATTCACCGTTATCCGGGCAACTTGCTGCTGGACAGCAGCATTCTTCAAGTGTTCGGGATGACCAACAATCTCAACCAATTGTTGCCTTTCAACTGTATCGGCCAACCGCAGAATCGTATCGACGATGGTCATCATTTTTTGTTGCTCAGTCATGGCGTATACTCCTTTTATTTGATTGTGAGAGGTGTTTGGTTTGGTTTCTCATCAACGAAGCGTTGTGTCAGCGTTTGTAGAGCGTGTTGTGTAACGAACACTTGACGATCTTCTGACCATAACACCTTAGACGTTACGCCCACATAGATATCGCCCTGGTCCTCTACAGGCAAGTCTCTTGGTGTTCCGTACCCTAGGTCAATATGTAGCCGGTCCCGTATGTTTTTGTCCTCTGTCGTTTCGACGGCCGCGAAATAGAAGCGCCTGAGGACTGCGGGGTGACCGAGCCAAAACGCCAACCGGTCAATGTCCATCACTTGATCATGCTCTTTGATGCATATACGCCAGTGTGCCGTCAACTGCGTCCCGTCCGTCGACACACCGACTATCACCCGTACACGATGCCCTAGACGCTCTAAGGCATCGACTAAGGCAATCGCCGGGATTGCCCGCGCAATCATTTCTTCTGGTGACCAATGCCAATTGACGCCCGCATTAAAGACCAAGGTCAAATGCCGTGTCACCACATTCGACCCGCCGTCCGTCCGTTGTAGGGTGTACCAGTGCTCCGGCTCGCCGGATAGGTACCGTTCAATATCCAGGGCACCCCCTACAACATCGTAGTGGGGGTCGTCCCGGACGCCTTGACTATTAAGGCGCGCGAGCACCTTGTCCGACAGCGTTCGGGCTTGCCGGGCTCCTTCGGGCCAGCCTCGCTCAGCGAGCTTGAGGGCCTCGTCCATATTAACGACCAGTGACTTAGGACGGGTTGCCACGGCTTCAATTTGGTAACTGCTCACCCGTAATGCGGGAGGCAAGCCGCGGACTAGGACTAGGACGTCCTGGACGCTTGCGGCTTCCATTCGCCATACCGAACCAGTTCCGGGCTCCCGTAGCGTTCTCTGGAGAACCTTCTCGTACTCAGTTTGTGGCATCCTCCGTTCCTCCTTCTGCCGTGCGATACAGTTCCTGTTGACTCAAGGCAATCGCTTCTGTCGGCCAAGGGAAATTGGCCAAAACCTTTTGCCGATAGTCTGCGTCCACGCCGCGGAAGTAGCTGATATCGAGCGCCACAACGGGGTCAATCCCGGCGCGCAAGGCCCGGCAGAGGCGCAGGGTTGTACGGATAGACGGAACGTGCCGCGGGGCGTTGTCACGGGCCCACTCGCGCACGGCTTGGACGTACGCGGCGACGGCCGCCCCCACTGGGTGTTCTTGTTGGGCCAGTTCCGTTTCGAGGCGATGGTCATAGTCCCAGTGGACGTAGAAGAAACGATCTCCGAAGGCGGCATCGAACGGACGCCGCTCCGGATAGGCGGGGTTGCTCCCGTGCCCCGCCGTGTTCCCCGTCCCGACTAAGATGAAGTCCGAATGCCGCGCCACACTATCGGCACCGGGGAATGCCATTGTTCCGTTTTCGAGAGCCCCGTTCAGTGCTGTTTGAAGGGCGGGGCTCATGTTGTCCATTTCGTCAATGCACAACACCCCGCCAGTGGTGAAGGCGTGATACAGTGCGCCGGGGCGATACGTCCCGTGCGCGTCAAGATACCCAACGACACGGGATTCAGGCGTTTGAGGGGTTAGGCTGACGTAGTAGTAGGGGAGGCCAAGGGCCTGAGCGGCCTGTCGGACGGCCGCGGACTTGCCAGACCCGTGCGGGCCGTGCAAGTAGACGTGCTGACGTTGGTTTAACAGTGTGACGAGCAAGGGGAATTGGGTATGCGCGAGGCGGACGGTGGCCGTCGTGCCGTCACGCTGTGGCACTTCATAGGTCACGGGGAGGCGTTGCGTCAGCGCCCGAACGGCTTCCTCCGCACGTTGCTGAATAACTTCTTGGAGCAGGGTTTCTAATGATTTGGTTGCTTTTTTCATGGTCAGGACCCTCCTTTAGGTGTGCGCTTTGGTAATGGGTAACGGGACTGTAAAAACCGGATGAGCACCGATTCGAGCCCTCCCCAGACCGGATGCCCTTCTGAGCACTCGATTGCGAGGGCTAGATGGTCACGAACGTGCGAAAGTGCCCGCCAGTCCTTACGGGGTTGTGCGGCTACAAGGAGCCGGGCCCGCAGTGCGTCTAGGTCCGCACGTGTCATTGGACGTGCGTTGTAGACGCCGGGCACCGCGTGACGAGGATAGAGGATTGCTCGAACACGGCTAGTGATCGTCTGCTTGAGGGCGCGCGCAATCGGGCCGGTATGATCCGGTCCCCGCACGGCACTACTTAGGGTGTAATGATCTCTCTTCTTCTTATACATGGTGCCCTCCTTTCGTGCCCCTACTCTATCCGAGTGTGAGGCGCGTGTCAAGTGTGTGTGATGCCGAATTGGGATACAAGAAGCGTGCCAAGGGAAGGCGTGACGGAAGTGCTTGAGATATAATAGGGTAGCAGGCGGCGAAGTGTGGCGGGTGTGTCCAAAAAGCAACAGGAGGATGGTGAAAATGAGACACGATGTGGAAAAAAGGGGACGTAGGCGCGGCGTGACGGGTGATCCTCTCCTCCTCTACGATCGTCCCTTCCTGACCCTCGCCGAGTCAGTAGCTCTCTCTAGGCATCCGCACGTACGGGAAGCGACATACCGGGAGCAGCAGGGCGTGTTGTTCCTGACCTGGCAGTGGGAAGGGCGAACCTGGATCCACCCGGTCCGCCCCTCCGCCCCCGCCAGGAGGGCCGGGCGTCCACCCTCCCCCTCATCCCTGCGGGCCCGCCGCCCCTGGGCGCAGGCGGGGATCAGCCGGGCCACGTGGTATCGCCGCCTCCCACAGGGGGAGGGCCGCCTCCCACAGGGGGGGAGGGGCGCCGGGGGGAAGGGAAAAGGGAATTATTGTCTCACGTAGCTTTTTTCCATTATTTATCAATCCCTTACCGGGCGTTTTTGAATTATGGTCTCAACGGCCTGTTTTCGCGCACTTAGACCCCCGTTAACTCGACATCCGCTGGACAAATCCCTTAATTATCAACGGCCTGCTTTC
>FWWM01017515.1_pt1 | contig 10388 bp, 8 predicted proteins | sample 2228351 | NCBI WGS metagenome assembly FWWM01 (sample SAMEA103939774, study PRJEB20133) | metagenome
GCGCCCGGGCGTAGTCCCAGGCCAGCCGGAAATACCGGTGGGCCAGCCGCCGAATCCGGCGGCGCTCGGCTTCGGCCTCAACCTGGTCGAGGCGGAAGCTGCTCACCTTGCCCCGGACGTAGGCCCGGTAGCACTGGTAGAACGGCAGCAGCCGCCGGAGCTCCCGGTCGCCCGAGAAGGCGATGTAGCTTTCGGCAAAGACGTAGCCCAAGTCCGGCCGGCCCAGGGCATCCAGGTCCATGGCCAGAAAGGCCACCTCGGCGGCGACATCGCCGTAGCGAAACCGGTCATTGAACTCAATCCGGTCAAAGATGCAGATGCCGTCCTCGACGCAGATGCTCTCGGTCCGGAGGTCGCCGTGGCAGTCCCGGACCCGCCCCTCGACCACCCGTCGGCGGAGCAGGTCCGCCGAACCTTCGAGAAACCGGGTCACGTACCGGCGGATGCCTTCATACCAGCGGACCGGAATCGTTCGGCCGACATAGGGGGCGGTCTGCTCGAAGTTTTCTTCCCAGTTAAACCGGATAACTTCCGGCTCGCCGAACCGGTCGATTTCCGGGCTCCGGTCGGAGGCGGCGTGGAACTCCGCAACTTTGCGGGCAACCCGGACCAGAACCTCAGGGTCAATCCGGCCTAACCTGACCAGCCGGTCCAGCATCCGGTCGGTCTGGAGCCTGCGCATCAGCACGGCGTATTCGACCGGCTCGCCGTCGCCGTCAACCCGAAGCCCCGACGGCGTCCGAACAATCGGCACGACCCGCAGGTACGTGCCGGGACAAAGGACCTGGTTGAGGCGGACCTCCTGCTCGCAGAAATGGCGGCGCTTTTCGAGGGTGGAGTAGTCGAGGAAGCCGAAATTAACCGGCTTCTTGACCTTATAGGCAAACGGACCGGCCAGGAAAACGTACGAGATGTGGGTTTCGACCAGCCGGACCCGGCGGGGCCGGTGGGGGTACGCCTCGGGCCTGAGCAGGCCCTCAACCAGGGGAGTATGAACAGTCATCTCTGGCCTCCCGAGCCGGAACTGCCCCGTATGACATTTTAATCCCCCCTGCGCAGGGGCCCGCGCCGCGTGGCCGACAAGGCTAACCGCTTATGTCAACCGCAAGTTCCTGCCGCCGCCCCCGTGGCGGGAGCTGACCATGGTCCTGGCGGCCCTGTTCTTCACCTTCTCCGTGACCCTGACGGTGCCCAACCAGGTCTCCGGTACGCGGCTGTAAAACTCAGGTCGGAGGCGAAGCGGGTGTCTAACGAAGTAATCGGGGTGGTCGTAACCCTCCTGGCTCATCGCCCGGGCCGCCACCGAGTAGCCGGCGGTCCGGCAGGGCCCTGGCCTGGCCGGAAGACTTCCGGCCAGGCCACGGCTTGTTTTCGGGAGCCGGGTGGCGGCGCTGGTCAGGCACCGCCGGTCCGGGCTAAAATCAGGCTGAAATTCGCCGGAGGAGTCGTATGGCCCAAGCCTTCGACCCCGTAACCCTGGAGGTCCTGTGGAACCGGCTTATCGCCGTGGTCAACGAGCAGGCCGCCGCCCTGATCCGGACCTCGTTTACCAGCATCGTCCGGGAATCGGGCGACCTCTCGGCCTGCATCTTCGACACCCGGGGCAACCTGCTCGCCCAGGCGGTTACCGGTACCCCGGGCCACATCAACCCGATGCAGGCCGCAATGCACCATTTCCTGCGGACTTTTCCGCCCGAAACCCTGGAACCCGGCGACGTGCTCGTAACGAACAATCCCTGGCAGACCGCCGGGCACCTGAACGATTTCACGGTCGTCACCCCGATTTTCCGGCGGGGCAAGCTGGTTGCCTTCATCGGGAACATCTGCCACGCCCTCGACATCGGCGGCCGGATCCTGGGGGCCGACGCCCGGGAGGTCTATGAGGAGGGCCTGCACGTCCCGATTTCGAAGCTTTACCGCCGGGGCGAGCCCGACCAGACCCTCCTGCGGCTCATCGAGGCCAACGTGCGCACGCCCCGGGAAGTTATCGGTGACCTGCACGCCCAGATGGTCTCCAACGAGGTCGGCGGCCACCGGCTGCTCGAGATGATGGATGAATACGGCCTCGAAACCCTCGAGCCCCTGGCCGACGAGATCCTTAACCGGTCGGAGCGGGCAATGCGGGAGGCGATCGGGGCCGTGCCGGCCGGCGTTTACGAGGCCGACGGCTGGTCGGACGGCTTTGATGAGCCCGTCTACCTCCGGGTCAGGCTGGAGTTCCGGGAAGATTCGGTTTTCGTTGACTACACCGGCTCTTCGCCCCAGAGCCCGTACGGGATAAACGTGGTCATGAATTACACCCACGCCTACACGACCTACGCCCTGAAGTGCGCCCTCTGCCCCGAGGTGCCGAACAACGCCGGAAGCTTCCGCCCCCTGGAGGTTTACGCCCCGCCCGGCTGCATCCTGAACGCCCAGCCCCCGGCCCCGGTGGCCGCCCGCCACATCATCGGCCACCTCCTGCCCCACATCATCTTCCGGGCCCTGAGCCAGGCGGTCCCGGACCGGGTGATGGCCGAGGGCGCCGGTAACATCTGGAACGTCCAGACCGCCGGCTGGGACAGCCGTCGGGGCCGACCTTACACGTACATTTTCTTCACGGCCGGTGGCACCGGCGCCCGGCCGAACAAGGACGGCCTGTCGAATACGGCCTTTCCCAGCGGCATAATGGGGGTGCCCACCGAGGTCGTCGAAAGCCTCTCGCCGCTGCTCATCAAGCGTAAGGAGGTCCGGGCCGATTCGGGCGGTCCGGGCCGCTACCGGGGCGGCCTGGGCCAGGAGATTCGCCTGACGGTCCGGACCGACCGGCCCTGGATGCTCTCCTGCATGTATGACCGGACCCGGTTTGCGCCCCGGGGCCTGTTCGGCGGCCTCGAGGGAGCCCCGGGGGAGGTGGTTGTGAGCGACGGCCGCCGCCCCCATTCAAAGGAGCGGCTCATCCTCGAGCCGGGCGTCGAGGTTGCCCTGCGTCTGCCCGGCGGCGGGGGGTACGGCGACCCCTTTGAGCGGGAGCCGGAGCGGGTGCTGGCCGACGTTATCGACGGCTACGTTTCGGTCGAGGCCGCCCGGACGGCTTACGGGGTCGTTATCGACCCGGATTCCCTCCGGCTCGACGCCGACGCCACCCGGGCGTTGCGGGCCGCGGCACGCCGGGGCTCAACGTCGTCAACTGAAAACGTTTTATAATAGCTTGGTCTACGAACCGGTCCAGCTAAAGTGCTAAAGGAGGCTAGAACATGGTCCGGCGGATAAGCAGGCGGGAGTTTAACCTTGGGCTTGCAGGTCTGGTCGGCGGGCTGGCGGTCGGCTGCGCCCAGACGGGCACCCCGGCCCCGGCGGTCGGCCAGCAGCCTCCGGCGCCGACGTTTCCGAAAGAGATTAAGGTCGGGGCGATCTATCCCCTTACGGGGCCGGCGGCCAGCGCCGGACTCGACGTTCGCTACGGCGTCGAGCTGGCCGTGGAGATTGTAAACGGCAAGTACGACCTCAACCTGCCCCTGGCCCGGACGGAGGGCCTGCCCAACCTGGGCGGGGCGAAGATTCAGCTCGTCTGGGCCGACAGCCAGGGCTCACCCGAGAAGGGGCAGGCCGAGGCCGAGCGGCTCATCACTCAGGAAAAAGTTGTCGCCCTCATAGGTGCTTACCACAGCTCGGTGACCGCCACCGCCTCCCAGGTGGCCGAGCGGATGGGCATTCCGTACCTCAATGCCGAATCCTCATCCCCGACCCTGACCGAGCGCGGGTTTAAGTGGTTTTTCCGGACCGGGCCCCACGATGCCACCTTCGGCAAGAACCTCTTCGACATGCTTCGGGACATGGAAAAGAAGGGCGTCAAGGTCCGGACCATCGGCATCGTCAATGAGAATACCCTTTACGGGACCGACGCCAGCAAGATAACCAAGCAGTACGCCCAGGAGTACGGCTATCAGGTCGTGGTGGATATCGCCTACCCGGCCAACACCTCGGACGTCACCAGCGAGGTCCAGCGGATCAAGGCCGCCAACCCCGACGTCCTCTTCCAGGTCTCGTACACCTCCGACCTGATCCTGTTCATCCGGACGTACAAGCAGCTCGACTACACCCCGCAGATGATCCTGGGTTACGGGGCCGGTTTTGTTGACCCGCAGTACACCAAAACCCTGGGCAAGGACGCCGACTACGCCATCACCCGGGCATCCTGGTCGGCCGATATCACCCAGAAGCGGCCGGCCGCCAAGACCATTGCCGAGATGTTCCAGCAGAAGTTCGGCCAGCCGATGACCGAAAACTCTGCCCGGTCGTTCACCGGGATGCTGGTGCTGGCCGATGCGATTAACCGGGCAAAGTCCCTGGACCCCGAAGCCATCCGGCAGGCCCTGCTCCAGACGGATATTCCGGGTGAACAGACGATCATGCCCTGGCAGGGGGTGAAATTCGACGAGAAGACCCACCAGAACATCTATGCCCAGGGGGTGAACCTGCAGATTATCGGCGGCCAGTACTACACCGTCTGGCCGTTTGACCTGGCAACCCGGGAGGTCATCTGGCCGATGCCGAGGTGGGGCCAGCGCTGAGGGTCGGTCCGGATGGTGGGCGCCGACCTGCTGGTTCAGGTTGTCGTAAGCGGGCTGCTAATCGGGTTCGTCTTTGCCCTCATCTCGGTGGGCCTCACCCTCATCTTCGGGGTGATGGACATCGTAAACTTTGCCCACGGCGAGTTCTTGATGCTGGCGATGTTTGCCGCCTTCTGGCTTTATGCCCTTTTCGCCGTGGACCCGCTCTTCTCGGTGCTGGTCTGCGGGCCTTTGCTCTTCGTGGTCGGGGTGCTCACCCATAAAATCTTAATCCGCCACATCCTTAATGCCCCCATGCTGGCCCAGATCTTCTGCACCTTCGGCCTCTCGGTCTTCTTAAAGAGCCTGGCCCAGTTTTTGTGGGGCCCGAACTTCCGGTCGATTACCGAGCCCCTCCTGGGCGGCCGGGTCGAGATTTTCGGCATCTTCTTCGGCCTGCCCCAGGTGGCGGCCGCCGTGGGGGCGGTGCTGGCCACCGGGGCCGTCTATCTTCTGATTTACCGGACCGAGCTCGGCCGGGCCCTGCAGGCCACCGCCGAGGACCGGCAGACGGCGGCGCTGATGGGCATCGACACCGAGCGGATGTTCACCCTGGCCTGGGGCATCGGGGCGGCCTGCGTCGGGGTGGCCGGGGCGCTGCTGGCCATGTTTTACTACATCTACCCGGAGGTGGGCGCGGTCTTCGCCCTGACCTCGTATGTGGTGGTGGCCCTGGGGGGTTTTGGCAGCGTGACCGGGGCCTTCGTCGGCGGCCTGATTATCGGCCTGGTGCAGGTTACGGCCGGCTTTATCAGCCCGGCCTTTAAGATGGTGGTTGTTTACCTGGTCTACATGGCCGTCATCCTCTGGCGGCCCCAGGGGCTTTTCGGCCGATGGTAAGGGCCTTAGGCCTTGGGCTTCTGCTGCTCGGGCTTATCGTCTTCCCGCTGGTGGTGACTTTGCCTTACCCGCAGCACGTGGCGATTCTGGTCTTTCTTTACGCCATGATGGGCCTGGCCTGGAACATCATCGGCGGCTATGCCGGCCAGGTCTCCTTGGGCGATGCCACCTACTTCGGCATCGGGGCCTACACCACCGTCATCCTTTTGCGGGACCTGGGCCTGAGCCCCTGGGTCGGGATGGCGGTCGGGGCCCTCAATGCCGTCATCGTCTCGGTCATTTTAGGCTACCCCTGCTTTCGGGTCCGGGGCCATTACTTTGCCATCGCCACCATCGCCTTGAACGAGATTGTGGCCACCATCTTTACCAACTGGGAGTACGTGGGCGGGGCCGTCGGCATCTACGTGCCGATCCTGCCCGAAAGCTTTGTAAACCTTCAGTTCCACCGGTCCAAGGCCCCCTATTACTACATCGCCTTAGGGATGCTTTTGGGGGTGGTGCTGCTTAACGTCTGGGTCGGCAAGAGCCGGTTCGGCTATTATTTTCGGGCGATCCGGGCCGACCAGGATGCGGCCCGGGCCTTAGGCATCGATATCACCCGCTACAAGCTGATTGCTTATGCCATGACGGCGGCCATCACCTCCCTGGGGGGCTCCTTCTATGCCATGTACGTGCTCTACATCGACCCCACCAGCGTCTTTGCCTTCTCGATTTCCCTTCTGGTGGTGCTGGTGGCGGTCCTGGGCGGTGTCGGGACGGTGGCCGGGCCGATTATCGGCTCGGTGATTTTAATCGGCCTTTCGGAGGGGACCCGGGTGCTGTTGGGCGGGACGGGCCGGGCCCTGGATGTGGCCATCTACGGGCTGCTGGTGATGGCCATCTCGGTCCTGCAGCCCTACGGCATCGTGGCCTGGGTTAAAAGCCTTAGCCGGCCCAAAAAACCCCGGGAGGTGAAGGTTGGGTCCGCTGCTTGAGGTCGAAAGCCTCACCAAGCGTTTCGGGGGGCTTTTAGCCAACCAGAACGTAAGCTTTGCGGTCTACCCGGGCGAGATTGTGGGCCTGATCGGCCCGAACGGGGCCGGCAAGACGACCCTCTTTAACTGCATAACCGGCTTTTACCGGCCCGAGGGCGGCCGGGTCCGGTTCGAGGGGGTCGATATTACCGGCTGGCCGCCCGATAGGGTCTGCCGGGCGGGGATTGCCCGGACGTTCCAGGTGGTGCGGGTCTTCCGGGGGCTTACGGTCTTTGAAAACGTGCTGGTGGGGGCCCTTTTGCGCAACCCGAATCCGGGCCGGGCGGCCGGGGTTGCCCGCCAGATTCTGGCCCTTACCGGCCTTTCGGAGCAGGCCGACGAGCTTGTCGATGGGCTTCCGATTGCCCATAAAAAGCGGGTTGAGCTGGCCCGGGCGCTGGCCACCGGGCCGAAGCTTCTGCTGCTGGATGAGGTGATGGCCGGCCTTAACCCCAGGGAGCGGCAGGGGGCCATCGAGCTGGTCCGGAAGGTCCGGTCGGAGCTGAAGGTTACGGTGCTGATGGTGGAGCACGTGATGGAGGTGGTGATGCCCCTTTCGGACCGGGTGGTGGTCCTGGATTTCGGGACGAAGATTGCCGAGGGGCGGCCCCACGAAGTGATAAACAATCCCGAGGTGATAAAAGCCTACCTTGGCGAACGCTACGCTGCGCGTTTTGGACGTCTGGGCGGGCTATGAGGGGAGCCCGGCCCTTTTTGGCTTGAGCCTTGAGGTCCGGGCCGGGCAGGTGGTGGCCCTGGTGGGTGCCAACGGGGCGGGCAAGACCACCACCTTGCGGGTGGTCTCGGGGCTGGTGCGGCCCGAGGCCGGGCAGGTGTTTTTTGAGGGGCGGCGCATCGACGGCCTTCGGCCCCACGAGATTACGGCCCTGGGGATTGCCCACGTGCCGGAGGGGCGGCGGGTCTTCGGGCGGCTTTCGGTGCTGGACAATCTTTACCTGGGGGCCTACCTGCGGCGGGACCCGGCCGAGCGCCGGCAGAACCTGGAGCGTGTCTTCAGCCTTTTCCCGGTCCTTTACGAGCGAAAAAGCCAGCCGGCCGGGACGTTAAGCGGTGGCGAGCAGCAGATGCTGGCCATTGGCCGGGGGCTGATGTCGAGCCCGAAGCTTCTGCTGCTGGACGAGCCTTCGCTGGGGCTATCGCCCCGGATGGTGGACCGGATCTTCGACGCCATCGCCGAGATCAAGCGGCAGGGGACGACGGTGCTGCTGGTGGAACAGAACCTGGCCGAGGCCCTCGAGCTGGCCGACTACGGCTACGTCATCCAGACCGGCCGGGTTGTGCTGGAAGGGCCCGGCCCCAGCCTCCTCGAAAGCGAGCTCATCCGCTCAGCTTACCTCGGCCTTTAAAGGCCAACTCCCATCCCGAAGCGGTAAGAGTCGTTTTAAACCCTGCCTTCGGCCTCGAAGATGTCGGCGTAATGCAGCGGCGGCTGGCCCTTCGTCAACCGCTCGGTCAGGCGGCCCCGGACAAAGGCCAGGCAGTCGAGGTCGGCCAGGTCGGCGTGAACCAGGATCGCCCCCTCAACATACCGGGGAACCACCGGCGACGTGGGCGAATGGGCGGCCACCAGGTGGCAGATGTCGTCCGGCAAACCCACCTGCCGGCCAACCTCGATGACCAGGTAAGAATGGGGCAGGTTCTTGCCCACCTCCGACCGGCCGTAGCTCCCGTCAGGCTTGCGCTCGTATTCAACGGCCTTGGCGGCATCGTGCAGAAGGGCCGCGGCCAGCAGCCGGTCGTAATCTACCCGCAGCCCGTGGATCTGCTCAAGGGTCCTGGCAATGGCCAGGGCGTTGCGGCTCACCGAACGGGTGTGGTCGATAAGGGAGACGTCCGGAATGTCCGGCATGAAGACCGCCTCGGCCAGGTCGGAATAGCCGCTCAGTTCCCAAAGCCGCAGCCAGACGGCAGCAACCTGCTCCCGGAGCCCGGGGTCTTTAAGCTCTTCGATTTCCGGCAGCAGCCGGCGTATCCGGTGTGCGTCTCGACTCGGCCTCTTCAACGCTGGCTCCATTTCGGCATCGGCCAGATAACTTCCCGGGTGGCCAGCTCGAAGGGCCAGACGGTATAGTACTGGCCGCCGATGATCTGCAGGTTCACGCCCTGGGCGTAGATGTTCTGGTGGGTCTTCTCGTCGAATTTGACCCCCTGCCAGGGCATGACCGTCTGCTCGGCCGGAATGTCCGTCTGGAGCAGGGCCTGCCGGATGGCTTCGGGGTCCAGGGATTTTGCCCGGTTAATCGCATCGGCCAGGACGAGCATGCCGGTGAAAGGCGCCGCCACCAGGTCGTTCATGGTCCGGCCGGTCTTGCTCCGGTAAAGTTCGGCCACCGCCCTGGCAATCGGCTTCTTCTCGGCGCTGTCCAGCGACCAGCCGGCCCGGGTTATGACGTAATCGCCGTCCTTGCCGAGGGCCTTCGGGTACTCAGGGTCGACAAAGCCTGCATCCTGGGCCAGGATGGCCTGGGGCGTGTAGTCGAGCTGCTTGTAGGTGCGCATGAAAAGGATCGAATCCGACGTGTACGAGGCCTGCATCAACACGTCGGGGTTCGCCGCCTTGAGGCGCTGGACCTCGCTGGTCACGTCGGAGGTATTGGCCGGGTAGGTGATATCGACCACGACCTGGTAGCCGTACTCCTGGGCGTACTGCTTGGTTATCTTGTTGACGTCGGTCCCCCAGAGGGTGTTCTCGTTGACAATGCCGATGGTCCGGACCTTAATGCCCCTGGTCCGCTCCAGGTCCCGCAGGATGTCGAAAAGGTGCCTGCCGAAGATGCCGTCGTGGGGCCAGGTCCGGAAAAACCACTTAAATCCCCGCTCGGTTAGACTCGGCGATGAGGAGTAGGGCGCCAGGTACGGCACGCCGAACCGCTCGGCCACCTGCGAAGAGGTGGCGGTTGCCGAGCTCTGGTAGGCCCCGACCAGGGCCACCACCTTCTCCTGGGTGATGAGCCGTTCGGCCTCGGCCTGGGCTTTCTCCGGGGAACCGCCGTGGTCGGCCCAAACGACCGTGACCCTGGCCCCGCCCAGGTTGGGCAGGCCCTCTTCCCGGGCCAGGGGCAGGTTAAGGTCGTACTTGTTATTAATCACATCGACGGCCAGTTCGACGCCCGCCCGCAACTCCAGGCCGGTACTGGCCGTCGGGCCGGTCAGCGGCCAGAGAACCCCGATTTTGACCTCTCTGGGAAACGACGGCTGGCCGGAAGGCTGCTGCCCAACCGCCGGTGCCGGGGTGCCCGTCTGGGCGCAGCCGACCGCCAGGCCGCCGACCAGACCCGCAAGGCCGAGGTTGAACTCCCGCCTGCTTAGCCGCCGGACCATCTGTCTTGCCCCCTGCGCCGGAAGGTTGCCGCTAAATTATATCCGGAGCCCTGTAAGCTTCTGGGGAGTATCAGCGCAGTCAAGGCTCACCGGGTCAGAATGCCGGGGAGACCCCGGAGGGCGTTGCGAAAGCTTCGCAGGTATCTTCCCAGGCGCTTAAGCGGGCAGGCCGCACACCGGCCCCGATGAGACCCTGGCCCAGGGTCAAACCTTCCGGCCGGCATGGCAGCCGTGGGGATGAGACCCGGCCTCTGCGGCCCGGTCGTATCGTGGGCCGGTAACCTGAAGCTCAACCGGGGACCGACACGCCCACCAGAAACGGGCCCACACCGCCAACACTGCAGCCCTTTGCCTGTCACCCCGATGGGGAGTTTTTAGCAGGGTGACGCCGGGAACAACTTCCGTTGTGTAGCAACTGGCTTTGCAAACTGCTTTTGGGCGGGAGGTTTGGGCGGCAATGCTGTGTAAGTTCAGAAAGATATGAGACAGTCACCCGGCCCATGGGCCGGGTGAGGCCGACCGACCGAGACCTTGACAGCGCCGAAGGCGCGCGGCCTTTGGCCGCTGCATCAGGGGGCATCCTTCCGGGTAGAAATCCCAA
>FWWM01017520.1_pt1 | contig 10387 bp, 10 predicted proteins | sample 2228351 | NCBI WGS metagenome assembly FWWM01 (sample SAMEA103939774, study PRJEB20133) | metagenome
GGAGGCGGCCGTGCCGCCTCCCCGGTTGGCGATCGGCCTGCTGACGTCAGGCCGCCGGGCGGATGCGCTCCCGCACCTGGGCGACGAGCTCCGCGGGGATCTCCTTGAGCTTGTGGTCCTCACGGGCGTGGTGGGCGACCGCCTCGAGGATCTTCTCCTCGGAATCGAAGCGGAAGTGGGCGGTGCACCCGGGCACGACATCGCCGCAACTGAACTGCTTCACCGTCTGGCTCCTCCTCCGGGCATTGCTGCTCGAAGTATCGGCAGGCGCCGGCACGCTCCCGAGTGGATGCCGGGTGACAGGTGGTGCGGTTACTGGCCCGCGGCAGGCTGGGGCGCAGCGCCAGGGCCGAGCACCTCGCCGCGGCGCCGCTGGGCGAAGGCCTCGTCCTCGCTGACGCTGGCCGCGGCCTGGCGGGCCTGCTCCTGCTCGTAGGTCATGCGGTAGAGGTTGGCGTAGATGCCGCCGCGGGCGAGGAGCTCCTCGTGGGTGCCGATTTCGGCGATCTGGCCCTTATCGAGGACGACGATGCGGGACGCCTCGCGGATGGTGGAGAGGCGGTGGGCGATGACGAACGAGGTGCGGTTCTTGAGGAGTTCGCGCAGGGCGCGCTGGATGACGACTTCGGTCTGGGTATCGACGTAGGCGGTTGCCTCATCGAGGATGAGGATGCGCGGGGCGGCGAGGATGGCGCGGGCGAAGCTGATGAGCTGGCGCTGGCCGACGGAGAGGTTCTGGCCGCGCTGCTGGAGGACGGTGTCGTATCCCTTTTCGAGCCGCATGATGAAGTCGTGGGCGCCGACGGCGCGGGCCGCCGTTTCGATCTCCTCCTGGGTCGCCTCGGGGCGGCCGTAGGCGATGTTCTCGCGCACGGTACCGGAGAAGAGGTAGGGGTTCTGGAGCACGACCCCCATGTGGCGGGTGAGGGAGCGGCGCTTGATGTCGCGGATGTCGATGCCGTCGATCTTGATGCTGCCGCCGGTGACGTCGTAGCCGCGCATCAGGAGGGAGGTGATGGTCGTCTTGCCGGCGCCGGTGGCGCCGACGAGGGCGATGGTTTCGCCCGGTTCGACGTGGAGGGTGATGCCGCGCAGGATGGGGACCCCCTCGACGTAGTGGAAGTGGACATCCTCGAAGTCGACCCGGCCCTCAATGGTCTCGAGTTCGATGGCGTCGGGCCGGTCCTGGACGCGGGGGACGGTATCGAGCACCTGGAAGATGCGCTCGCCGCCGGCCATGGCGCGCTGGAGCATGGTGTACTGGAGGACGAGGTCGCGGATGGGATCGAAGAAGCGGCCCACGTAGAGGGTGAAGGAGGTGAGGACGAAGAAGAAGTGGGCGAGGTCGACCTGGGAGGCGTGGAGGGCGCGCCAGCCGCCGACGATGACGACGGAGGCGGTGGCGATGGCGACGGCGAGTTCGATGACGGGCATGATGGCGGCGCTGAGCATGCCGGCCCAGATGTTGGCGTTGCGGTTGTCCTGGTTGAGGGCATCGAAGCGGCGCGCGTTGATGTCCTCGCGGGACATGGACTGGACGGCTTTGACGCCGGAGACGTTCTCGGCGAGGGTGCCGTAGAGGGTGGAGACCTTGATGCGGACGTTGATGAAGGCGCGCCGGGCGTGGCGTGCCCAGAAGATCATGACCAGGACGAGCGGCGGGACGATGGCGAAGGTGACGAGGGCGAGGGTGGCATCGATGTTGAGGAGGACGATGACGATGATGGTGAGGCCGATGATATCGGCAAGGAAGGTGAGGGAGCCGCTGGTGAGCAGCTCCTGCATGACGGTGACGTCGCTGGTGAGGCGGGAGATCATGCGGCCCACCTCCATCTCGTCGTAGAAGCTGAGCGAGAGCCCCTGCATGTGGTCGTACATCTGGGTGCGCAGCTTCATGAGGATGCGGTTGCCCATCCAGGCGGTGGTGAGCTGCTGGCCGTAGGCCGCGAGCCACTGGATGACGGCGAGGCCGAGCATGACGCCGAGGAGCGTGAGGATGCGCTTCGTATCGTGGTTGATGCCCGCCTGCACGGTGAGGCCGATGAGGAGCGGCTGGAAGAAGCTGGCGAGCGCGGAGGTTACCATGCAGGCGAGGGCGATGAACGCCTGGAGCCGGTACTCGGCGAGGTAGGGGAGGATGCGGCGGACGACCTTCGCGTCGTAGACCTTGCCGAGGACCTCATCATCCCAGCCATCGGCGCCGCGGCCCATCATGGCGCGGCCGAGGGGGCCGCCCGGCTGCCCGCCGATGCCGGAGCTCCAGCCGCCCGCGCCGGCGCCGCCCCACATGCCCATCAGGCGCCTCCCCCGGCCTGGCCTTCGGCGATGAGCCGGGCGCGGACGCGTTCGACGAGCTGCGGGGGCAGGTCGGCGGTATCGCCGCGGCGCACCTTCTCGCGGATGCGTTCCGCGAGCGGGCCGCCGGCGGGGGCTGGCGGGGCGTGCACCGGGCGGCCGAGCGCCTCCTCCTGGTCCTTGAGTTCGAGCTCGAAGATGCGGCGGTAGAGCCCTTCCTGCTGGATGAGCTCGGCATGCGTGCCGCGCTGGATGACGCGGCCCTGATCGAGCACGATGATCTCGTCGGCGCGCATGACGGTGCGGAGGCGCTGGGCGATGACAAAGGTGGTGCGCCCTTTCATGAGCTCCTGCAGGGCCTGCTGGATGAGGAACTCGGTCTGGGTATCCACGCTGGCGGTGGAGTCATCGAAGATGAGGATTTTCGGGTCGAGGAGCAGGGTACGGGCGATGGCGATGCGCTGTTTCTGGCCGCCGGAGAGGGTGACGCCGCGCTCGCCGACCCATTCGTCGTAGCCGTAGGGGAGGGAGACGATGAAGTCGTGGATGCGGGCGGCTTTTGCGGCGCGCTCGATCTCCTCCTGGGTGGCATCGGGGCGGCCGTAGGCGATGTTGTCGCGGATGGTGCCAATAAAGAGGAAGACGTCCTGCTGGACGATGCCGATGTTCTTGCGCAGGGATTCGATGGTGACGTCGCGGATATCGATGCCGTCGATGAGGATGCGGCCCTCGGTGACGTCGTAGAAGCGGGGGATGAGGTTGACGATGGTGGATTTGCCGGAGCCGGTGGGGCCCAGGAGGGCGATGACCTGGCCGGGCCGGGCATCGATGTTGACGCCGGAGAGCACGGGGCTGAGGTTGTCGTAGCTGAAGCCGACGCTTTCGAAGACGACATGGCCGCGGACGTCGCGCAGGGGGATGGCGCCGGGCTTCTCCTGGACGGCAGACTGGGCGTCGATCAGCTCGAAAACGCGTTCGGCGGAGCTGATGGCGCGGGCGACGATGTTGATCATGAAGCCGATGGTGCGGACCGGGAGCTGGAGGAGATTGAGCCAGAGGGTGAAGGTGAGGACATCCTGCGCCTGGAGGGAACCGCGGGAGACGAACCAGGCGCCGACGCCGACGGTGAGCGCGATCTGGGCGGCGGAGATGCCCTGGAGCAGGGGCTGGTTGTTCGCCTGGATGACGGCGGCCTGGTAGGAGAGGTCGGCCTGGCGACGGGCGGCAGCGGCGAACTTGCGGCTCTCGTACTCCTCGCGGGAGAAGGCCTTGACGACGCGGATGCCGGTGAGCCCTTCCTCGGCGACCTGGGTCATTTCGGCCTGGTTCTGCTGGATCTGGAGCCACATGGGGCGGAGGCGCCGGCTGGTGACGATGGAGCGCCAGGCGAGGATGGGCAGGGAAAGGATGGAGACGAGGGCAAGCTGCCAGTTGATGACGAACATCCCGACGATGGAGATGACGATCATCAGGACGATGTAGGAGAGGCGGAGGAGGCCCATGGAGAAGAAGATGCGGATGTTCTCCACATCCTGGGTGGCGCGGCTCATGATCTGGCCGGTCTGCACCTTGTCGTGGTAGGCGAAGCTGAGCCGCTGGAGGTTGTCGTAGATCCGGTTGCGGATGTCGTAGGCGACGTTCTGGCCGATCGTCTCGCCGAGGTACTGCTGGCCGAAGGCGGCGAGGCCGCGGGCGATGGCGAAGGCGACGATGGCCAGGGCGCCGAGGACGAGGAGGCGCTCGTTGCCATCGAGGCCGACGAGGCGGCCCTCGGCGTCGCGCACGGGCTGGAGACCGAAGTCGATGGCGAACTTGACGAGGAGCGGGCTGACCATGACGAAGGAGCCCGCGAGGATGACGCAGAGCCAGGCGAGGATGAACTGGCCGCGGTAGGGCCGGAGGTACGGCAGGAGGCGCAGGAGCCAGCGCATGTTGGAGTGTCCCCCTCTCCGCAGGAGACCGTATCATACCTTCACGCAAAGGTGAAGTTGTATCGGCTTACCGGCCAGCAAGCCGGCCGTGAGCGCGCTGACGGGCGGGATGGTTCGGGCTACGCCTCGCCGGCGAGGTCGCGCCGGCCCTGTCGGCTCGCCTGGGCGGCGTGGTTGAGGATGTTGCGGGCCATGGAGGAGGGCTCGAGGGCGGCGCGAGCGGCGTAGATCTCGGCGCGCAGCTCGTGAGCGGCGGCGGAGCCGGGCTCGGCGAGGACGGCGAATTCGACGAGGTGGCAGGCGAGGCGCAGGTTCCCCTCCTGGCGGAGGGCAGCCGCCCGCTCGAGCACGCGCTCCAGGCCGCCGGCGAGCGCCACCCACTCGCGGGCCTGCTCGGCGCGGGGCGCGGGCAGGAGCTGATCGGGCTCGCCATCCCACCAGCCGCCGTAGAGCCGCCACACGTTGCGGATGAGGAACTGGGGGTCGTCGTACACCGGGCGGAGGTAGGGCCGTTCGAGCAGGTGGGCGGGCGGCTGCACCTCGTGGAGGATGCGGTCGAGGGTGCAGCCGGTGTTCATGAGGGCGAGGACCTGCGCCTCGATCGCCTCGAGGAATTCGGCGGTATCGAGGAGGGCCTGGCGGATGCGGTCGGCGCCGAAGATGGGGAGGCCGTGGCCGGGGAGGAGGAGTTCTGCGCCGAGGGCTGCCATCTGGCGGAGGCCGGCCGCCCACTCGCCGCAGTAGCGCTGCACCTTCTGCGGGTTGCCGGCGTTCGGAACGGCCCAGATGAAGAGGTCGCCGGGGGCGAGCAGCCGGCGCTCGGGGATCCAGGTCCAGGTGGCGTCCTCGGTCTCGCCGCGGGTGTGGCGCAGCTCAAAGGTAAGGTCGCCGGTGCGGAAGGTGAGCTGGCGGGCGTAGGTGACATCGGGCAGGCGATACTCGGCCGGCCAGCGGAAGTGGGGCGCATCGATGGCGAACTGGCGGCGGTTGATGGCGGTATTCCAGCCGAGGGTGCGCTGGTAGCGTTCGAAGTGCTGCTCGACGAGCTCGTGGGCGTAGACGATGGGGCGCGGGCGCCGCCGCTCGGCCGCCTCCGCCTCGAAGGGGCCGAGCCCGAAGATGTGGTCGACGTGGTGGTGGGAGAAGACGGCCGCGCGCAGGGGTGCGCCTGGGCGCCAGCGGCGTACCTCCTCGTAGAGGGTGCGGGTATCGTTCACGGCGCCGGTATCGAGCATGACGAGGCCGTCGCCGGTGTCGATGGTGGTGGCGCTGGCGATGCCCTTGTAGAAGAGGACGCCGGGGGCGATCTCCTCGCCGACGGGCTGGCGCCAGCCGACGGGGTGGTACTCGGCGGTGGTGATGTCACCGTTCCAGAGGCGCTCGGCGAGTTCGCGGATCGACGGCATTGGGGCACCCCCGGCGTGGGATGCGGCGGATTCTACGCCCGCGGCGCGCAGGCGAAAGGCCCTTCACCCCGGGTGCACCGGGGCAGCGGATATACTCGGCAGAGGTTCGACGCTGGAGGGGGTTCGACGATGCAGCGATGGGTACTGCTCGGCGCGGCGGCTGCGCTGGCCGCGGCGATGCTGGCCACGGTGGCCTGCGGCGGTGACGACGAGGACGCGGCAGCCCCGGGGCACAGTGGTGGCCACATGATGGCCGCCGCGGAGCCGCCGGCCGGGGCCATCCGCGTGGGGCTGCGCAACCGGGCGGTCGAGCCGGCCGTCTCGACGGTGAAGGCGGGTAGGGTCACCTTCTGGGCGGTGCACGAGATGGAGCACGGGCACGCGCACGACGAGGGCGGCGACGTGCACGACCTGCAGGTGTTGCGCCGGGCGGCCGACGGGTCGCTGGAGCTGGTGGGCGAGGTGCGGAACCTTGGCATGGGCGAGGCGGCCGCGCTGGAGCTGGAGCTGGAGCCGGGCGAGTACGAGCTGGCCTGCACGGTGGTGGAGGAGGTCGGTGGCGCTGTGGTCTCGCATTATGAGAAGGGGATGCACACGCCGTTGACGGTGACGGCCTGAGTGTGGGCAGGCGCGCCTGGCGGGTGGGCCGGGCGGAAATGATGTGCTAGGGTTGAACTTCCACACCCTAACGTGAGGGTAAGCCCCTGGCAGCCTGGCTCCGCCGCACGTTCTATGCCCTGGAGAACGGCCAGTTCCGCCTGCTCTGGATTGGCACGCTCTTCTCGTTCCTCGGGATGCAGATGCAGATCGTGGCGCGGGGCTACCTGGCCTACGATCTGACGGGCAAGAACACGGCGCTGGGCGGGGTGATGATCGCGTTTGGGGTGCCCCAGTTGCTGCTCGGGCTCTGGGGTGGGGTGCTCGCCGACCGCCTGCCGAAGCGGAACCTGCTCATCGTCTGCCAGTCGATCATCGCCCTGAATTCGCTCTGGGTGGCGATGATGATCAAGACGGGGCACATCGAGTACTGGATGCTGATCGTGGCCGGCGTGGTGCAGGGGGCGGGCTTCGCCTTCGTAGGGCCGGCCCGGCAGGCGTTCATCGGCGACCTGGTGGGCCGGGATGCCATCGGCAATGCGGTGGTGCTGCAGCAGCTCAGCATGAACAGCACGCGCGTCATTGGGCCATCGCTGGCGGGTGCGTTCATCGCCGTGGCGTTCATCGGCACCGGTGGCGTGTACCTGCTGACGACGATCGGCTTTTTCATCGCGGCGGCCACCATGCTCCGCCTGCCCCCGGGGAACCCCAAACCGCGGGAGGCGCCCGTTTCGCCGCTGCGCGATCTGCTCGATGGGGTGCGCTACGTGCGGCGGCGTCCCTCGCTGGCGCTGCTCATCCTCACCAGTTTCGCGGTGATCATGATCGGATTCCCGTACCAGTCGTTCCTGCCCTCGGTGGCGGCCGATGTGTATGGCGCGGGGGCCGGCGGGCTCGGCCTGCTGCAGTCGGCCGGGGCGGTGGGCGCCGTCGCCGCGACGGTGGCCGTCGCGACGTTCGCGGAGCACCGGAAGGCGTGGGCGTGGCAGCCGCTCCTGGCGCTGCTCTTCGGCGCTTCGCTCATCGTCCTGGGGGCCACGAGCAGCCTGGCCGTGGGGCTGGCCGCCATGCTGGCGGTCGGCGGGCTGGCGAGCGGCTTCCAGGGCCTGAACAATGCACTGACGATGTCGAACACGGACCACGAGTACCACGGGCGGGTGCAGTCGATTTCGATGCTGAGCTGGAGCCTTTTCGGCCTCTTCGCGCTTCCGATCGGCATCGTGGCCGACCACATCGGCATCCGGGAGACGCTCGTGCTGATGGGCGGCACGGTGATCGTGCTGGTGGGGCTGCTGCAGCTCGCGAGCCGCTCCGAGCGGGTGGCCGCCGACCGCCGCCGCGCGCTCGCCGCGGCGGATCTCCGCCGGGAGGCGAGGGCGGCAGCGGGTGGCCGCTGAGCGCGCGTTGCGCCCTTACTGGAAGGCGATGCCCTCGAGGGTGTGGAGCCACTGCTCGGCCGGGATGGCGGCCGAGGCGAAGCGGGCGTAGCCGCTTTCGTCGACGAAGACGACGGTGGCCTCGCCCACCTCGGCGAGGGCGTAGCGGACGGCGCCGTAACGCAGGTTATCGGCGCGGGTGCCCTGGATGGTGACGACGGCCTCGGCGGGGGCAGCGACGCGGCGGGCGAGCTCGGCGAGGCTGACGCCGGTGTACTGCTTCCCTTCGGCCGTGATGGTCACGACCGGGAGGGCAGCGAGATCGGCGCGGGTGGGCGCGAAGGAGGCCCCGCCGGCGACGACCTGGAGAATGGGGAGGTCGGCGGGGAGGGGGGTCGGCGTCGGGAGCGGGCGGTCCGGCGGGATCGGTTGGTCGAGCCCGGCGTTGCGGGGGGTGGCGGTCGCCTCGGCGCCCGTGGCGGTCTCGGTGGCCGCGGCGTCGGCAGCGTCGGAATCAGACCCGCCACAGGCGGCGATGGCCGCCGGGGCGAGGAGGATGAGAGCTGCGGCAAGGCGCAGGCGAAGCATGGACACACTCCGTGGGAACCTGGGGAACAGGAAGGAGGGTAGGCGGGCCGGGCGGGTGGGGCAATGGCGCGGTCAAGCCCCGGTTCAGCGGTTCGGCGTGGCGGGCGATTCGGGCGTGGCGGTGCCGCCGGCGCCTTCCACGGGCTGCACGGTGGCGGATTCAGTCGGTTCGACGGTGTGGGTCGGCGCGACCGTCGGCGAGGGCTCGGGGGTGGTAGTCGCGGCCGGCGATTCGGTCGGCGTGGGGGACTCGGCCGGCGGCGGCGTCACGGCCGCGGTCGGTTCCGGGGTTGGCAGCGGCGTCACGGTGCCGAGGGCAGCGGAGACGGCGTCGTCGATGGCGGCCGCGGCGGCGGCCACCTTCTCGGGGTCGATATCCGGGCGGCCGCGGGCCTGGGAGATGACGGAGCTGCTCTGCTCGGCGAGGCTGCGGATGCGGGCCTTCTGGGCCTCGGTGAGCCCGCCCTGCTTCTCGGCGAGGTCGGCGATGCCGCGCAGTTCGCGCTGGAGGCTTTCGAGCGAGGCGGCGAGGTTATCGTTGCGGGCGGCGAGCTGCTGGAGTTCGTAGACACGGGCTTCGGCCTGGCGGAGCTGGACATCGACGCGGGCGTCGCCGCGGGAGAGGGCGTATTCGAGCCGTTCGTTGGCGAGCTTGAAGGTGTAGTTCCAATCGCCCGGGACGGCATCGCCGGCGGTGACAAAGCCGAGGGCGAGGACGCCAACCGCAGCGGCGCCGGAGAGGACGGCCATGCTGGCGATGGCGGTGCGCACGGGCGAGTAGCCGGGCACGGGGAGGAAGAGCGGCTCGGCCGGGGTGGTCGGTTCGGCGGCGCGGGCGAGGAATTTCGCCTTCAGCGAGGCCTCGAAGTAGTAGCTCGCGGGCTCGGCGGCGTAGGCGTCGGTGATGGCGGCGGTGACGCGGAGCATGCCGGCGAGCCATTCGACGTCGTCGGGGAAGAGGGAAAGGACGAAATCCGGTTCGAGGCCGTCATCGATGAGGGCCTGCGCTTCGGCGAGGATTTCGGCCCGGGAGCCAGCCTTGCGGTCGAACAGCCGGCGGATCATTGCGGGGGCACCATGGTCTGGAGTTTGGCGATGGCCTTGTGCTGGAGGACTTTCACGTTGTTTTCGGTCTTGCCGAGGACCCGGGCGGTTTCGGCGACGGAGAGGCCGGCGCCGAAGCGGAGCTCGATCACCTGCCGCTGGGCCTCGGGGAGCCTGGCGGCTGCCGCGCGGACGACTTCGAGGGTGAGCGCGGTGTGCACCTCCTCGGTATGGTCGGGCGCGGGGTCGGCGATCGATTCGGTGAGCGGAGCGACCTGGGAGCGGACCTTGCGCCGCCGGACGAAGCTGACGACCTCGTTGCGGGCGATGCGGAAGATCCAGGCTCCGAAGGGGAGGCCGCGGAAGGTGAAGGTGCGGAGGTTTTCGATGACGCGGAGGAAGATCTCCGTGGTCACGTCCTCGGCATCTTCAGCGACGGGCAGGCGGCTCGCGACGTAGCGGTAGACCCGCGGGAAGTAGTGGTCGTAGAGCGCCGCCAGCGCTTCCCGGTCCCCTTGCTGGGCTGCTTCGACGATGGCCTGCTCGTCGAATTCTGGTGCGAGCTCGTCGGTTGCCGTCTCTGCCATCCAGCCCCCTGGGCCGCGCCGGGATCGGTAGTCCGAGCGTCCTCCTTTCGAGCATACTCAGGCCGTTTGCCTGTGCACTAGCTATAACGCCCGGCGACTGCAGAAGTTAATGGCGCGGGTGGGCCCTCAGGTGCCGGGCGTGTCGCGCTTGTCGCGTTCCTCGGCGGCCTGGCGGCGGCGCCGCTCGGCTTCGGCGGCGGCATCCCGCTCGCGGCGCCACGCGTCGAGCGAGTCGTCGCGCCAGGCCGGCCGCTGGTCGGCGGCGCCCCGGTTGAGCCAGGCGACGACGGCGCCGAGGACGATCAGGAGGGGCATGGCAAGGGTGGCGAGGAGCCGGAGCTGCAGCATGGCCCTTCCAGTGTGCGCCGCCGGGCGCCCGAGCGACAGATGGCGGGGGATGCCCCCATCCCGGGGGAGCGCGCCGGGCGCGGTCGCTCCTTTACGATGCAGGCGTGCGCACGTGGACGCTGGTGGATGGCACATGGCGACCAGGCGAGCGCGAGGGCGGCCCGCGCTGGTACGACCTTTCGGGGGCGGACCGGGCCGAGCTGGAGCGGCTGGCG
>FWWM01008533.1_pt1 | contig 10386 bp, 9 predicted proteins | sample 2228351 | NCBI WGS metagenome assembly FWWM01 (sample SAMEA103939774, study PRJEB20133) | metagenome
GACACACTCAAGCGTCAGCAAGAAGACACCTGACCGGCCAATCCTGCGGCCGTGAGCACGATCCTGTCAACCTTATGACTCAATTTCGGAACTAGGACCCAGGTGGTGAACGGCGGAGAGCGGAGGGCGGTGAACGGGAAACCCAGGGATAGTCCCAGTCAGTCCTTGACAGCAGGTGCCCTGCGGGTTAGCGTTTGACGTGCGGCTGGCGATTCTCTTTCTTGTCCTAACGGTCGTGAAAACCCTGGGACAGTCCCCGCCGCGTTGGAACGCGGCGCAATCCGGGACAGTCCCGGGTTTTCTCCTGTCACTGCACTCGAGCGGCCAGGTGTCGGGATGGTTCGGTTTCAGCCTTCTGCCCGGTGGGGACACGATGTCGAATCATGTCTCGACGATACCTGCCGGGCTGCGCTACGTGCCGGCGCTGGATGTTGAATGGCGGCGGTTCGATGCCGAGGCGTCGGTGAACGCCTGCGCGTTGGCGCAGGCCTATGACCACGACCGCCTTGTGCTTGAGAGCTACCTCAAGCCATATCGGCTGTGGGTGCGTTACTCGACCGCACGGCTCGAGGCGCGGGCTGGACTGCAGAAGGTCAACTTCGGGTCGGCAACGTTGCTGCGGCCGCTGCAGTGGTTTGACCGCATAGACCCGCGCGACCCGCTCGGCTTGACCGATGGCGTGTATTGCCTGCTGGGCCGGTACTACTTTCAGAACAACGCGAACCTGTGGGCGTGGGTACTGCTCGGCAACAGCTCGCCCAAGGGCTGGGAGCAAATTGGCTCGGAACGCTGGAAACCTGAGTTCGGCTGCCGGGCGCAACTGCCGGCGCCGAGCGGCGAACTCGCGGCGACTCTGCACTACCGCCACGTGGAGCAGGAAGGGCCTGGTATCATCACCCGGGTTGACGACGGCCGGCTTGGACTCGACGGTAAGTGGGACTTGGGCGTCGGCTGCTGGTTCGAGGCGACCCTGATGCGGCAGGGCTTCGGCGGACCGTGGGAGAATGACAGCTGGCAGCGGGTTGCGACCGTCGGCGCGGACTACACTTTCGGCGTCGGCAACGGCTTGGCAGTGACGGCCGAGTATATGATACTGGAGAACACGTCCGAGGCCTTAGGCTCGGGTGAGCGCGCGCAGGCGTCGGCGGCGATGATTTCCTACCCGCTCGGGTTCTTAGACAACGTACGCGGTATCGCTTTGTACGACTGGCAGAGCAAGGACATCTACACCCACCTTGGCTGGCAACGGACGCTAGACAAGTGGCTTCTCAGTGTGTCCGCGTTCTGGAATCCTGACACGCCAGCAGGACTGGGTGTAGCTGGTATCAGCGCGGCGGGCAAGGGCATGCAGCTAATGGTAGTATTCAATCACTAGCGAAGGAGCGAAGTGATGACGAACAGCGGCGTGGTAATCAGCACCGAGAATCTGATTAAGAAGTACCCGATGGGCAGGACCGAGCTCGTGGCGCTCAAGGGAATTACACTGACGTTCAGGAGGGGCGAGTTCGCCGGCCTGGTTGGACCATCAGGCTCGGGCAAGACCACCCTGCTGAACATCATCGGCACGCTGGATGCTCCGAGCGAGGGCAGCGCAACCGTGCTCGGTCAGCGGGTAGAAAAGTTGTCTGCTCGTCAGGCCGCAGCCCTGCGCAGCCGGCACATCGGCTTCATCTTCCAGACGTTCAACTTGTTGCCGGTCTACACGGCATATGAGAATGTTGAGTTCCCCCTGCTGCTGCTAGGCATGGGTGCGGCCGCGCGCCGCAAGGCAGTAATGGCGGCACTGGAATGGGTCGGGTTGGCCGACCGGGCAAGGTCGAGGCCAACTGAGCTTTCCGGCGGTGAGAGTCAGCGCGTGGCGATCGCCCGCGCCGTGGTGAAGCGACCGGAAATCGTACTGGCTGATGAGCCAACCGCGAATCTCGATGCCGAGAACTCGCACAGGATTCTTAGAACGATGGTCGAGCTTAACCAGGACCTAGGTACGACGTTCATCTTCTCGACCCACGATGAGAAGGTCATCGAGTACCTGAGACGCAAGATTGTGCTGGTTGACGGCGCAGTGGCGGATGACCGGCCAGGGACCGGCCCGACGAGTCCGGCTCGGAGCCCTGAATGCCGTCCTTCCCTTCCCGACCATCATTCTCCCTCTCTCCTTGGGGAAAAGGGTCAGAGTGAGGGGTTGCTTCGATGATGACACTGCAACTGGCAGTCCGCAACCTACGCGGTGCTGGTATCAGGACATGGCTGAATGCGTTCTCTTTGTCGCTCGCATTCGTCGCCATCATCTTCAGCCAGGGGCTGCTGCGCGGCATGAACAAACAGGCTGAGGACGCCTCAACCGCCTACGAGTACGCCGGCGGCCAGTACTGGCACGAGCGGTACGACCCTTACGACCCGCTGACGCTCGCCGTGGCGCACGCACCGTTGCCGCCAGAGCTGGCAAGGCTGGTGGATTCGGGCGACGCGGTTCCGATTCTCATCGTGCAAGGCAGCATCTATCCCCAGGGTCGGTTGAAGCCGGTACTAATCAAGGGCATCGCTCCAAACCAAAGGGTGCTTGCTCTGCCCACGCAGCGGCTCGCCGACACAACAATCGAGCTGCCGGTGCTCATCGGCAGCCGCATGGCCCGGTCCGCAGGGCTCTCTGTCGGAGACTATGTGACCGTTCAATGGCGGGACGTCAACGGCGCATTCGACGCCCGCGACGGTCAGGTTGTCGAAGTCATGCACACCAGCGTCGGGACCGTGGATGTGGACCAAGTCTGGGTACCGCTTGAGCGCCTGCAGGCGCTGGTCGGCATGCCGGGCGAGGTGACACTGGTCACGCTGGCGCGGAATCCGATGAGACGAACAGGCGCAAAAGTGACCACGTTCCCAGGCTGGGTGTTTCGCTCACCCGGCTATCTGCTCTCCGACCTGAGACAGATGATTCAGTCCAAGACCGTGGGTCAGTCAATCATGTTCACCGTGCTCTTCCTTCTCGCGATGCTGGCGATATTCGACACCCAAGTACTATCCATCTTCCGGCGCCGGAGGGAAATCGGCATGCTCGTTGCCCTGGGCATGACCCGCAGCCAGGTCATCGCGATGTTCACGTTCGAGGGTTCGCTCTACGGGGTGCTGGCAGCTCTGCTCGGCTCGGTCTACGGCCTGCCGCTCTTCATCTACATGAACGCCAACGGTTTCTCGGTGCCGGGCGGTGACACGTGGGGCTTCTCGATGGGTGAGAAGCTCTATCCAGCCTACTCCGCCGGGCTCGTGCTGGGCACAACCGCCCTCGTGCTCGTAGTCACAACCATCGTCGCTTGGCTGCCGACGCGCCGGATTGCCCGGCTCAAGCCGACCGACGCCCTGTCCGGGAGAGTGACATGATTAGCTTCCTGGTCAAGGGACTGGTGCGCGACCGGAGCCGCAGCCTGTTCCCGCTGCTGACGGTCGCCATCGGTGTTTCGCTCTGCGTGCTGCTCGACGCATACCTGCGCGGGGTTGCCGGCGGCGTTTTCAATACCACTGCCAGCTTTGTCTGCGGCCACGTCCAAGTAACGACCCGGGCGCGCGGATGCGAAGGGACCGGCGCCTCGAACGAGCTGGCTCTGCTCAATGTCGGCCGATTGCTCCTCGAACTGCACCGTGACCATCCTGATATGATCTGGACTCCGCGTATCCGGTTCGGCGGCCTCGTGGACGTACCCGACTCGACCGGCATGACCCGGACTCAGTCACCAGTCGTGGGCATGGCGGTTGACCTCACGCCCGGCAGTCCTGAGTACCGACTGCTGCGACTCGAGCAGTCGCTTGCTTCGGGCCGACTACCCAGCGCGCCGGGCGAAGTGGCCATCTCCGACGACTTCGCTCGGCGGCTCGGGGTCAGGCCGGGCGACCGGCTGACCCTAGTCGGCTCGACGATGAACGGCAGCATAATGGTCCGGAATCTCACTTTATCCGGCACCGTGCGGTTCGGCGTCACCGCGCTCGACCGCGGCGCGCTGCTCGCCGACATTGCCGACATCGGGCAGGCGCTGGACATGGTGGATGCGGCCGATGAGGTGCTCGGTTTCTTCAGCCACGGTCAGTACGATGACCGGACTGCGACCCGACTGGCCGACTCTTACAACGCCGCCCATCCCTCCGCAGGCGACTTCGACCCCGAGATGGCGACCCTGCGCAAGGCGAGCGGTTTCGGCTCACTGGTGGACGTGATGAACGCGGCGTCGGCTCTGGTCATCGGCATCTTCGTCCTAGCCATGTCGGTCGTGCTGTGGAATGCCGGATTGATGGGCAGCCTGCGGCGCTACGGCGAAATCGGCATCCGACTGGCAATCGGCGAGTCGAAAGGGGCGGTCTATCGCGCACTTTTGGCCGAGGCGTTCTTTGTCGGGCTGGTTGGCTCGGCCCTGGGCACGCTCATCGGGCTTGGGTTCAGTCTCTACCTGCAGGAAGTCGGCATCAACATCGGCAGCATGATGCGCAATGCCTCGATGGTAATGGACGACGTCATCCGGGCGCGCATTGCCCCGGGAAGCTACATCATCGGCTTTCTGCCCGGCATCTTGGCGACTTTCATCGGCGCGGCGATATCAGGATTGGCAGTGTTCCGGCGCCAAACCGCGGCGCTGGCAAAGGAGTTTTCCTCATGAAGGCCCTCGTCCAGAGTCTCTGGTCCATCTGGCTTTTCGGCATCAGCTTGGCGGCTGAGCTGCCGGACGGCAATGCCTTTCTCAAACGGATTGACGAAAACGTGGGCGCCGAAAACCGGGTCATCGTTGCAGAGATGGTCATCACCGGCCGGCGCGGCACGCGCACCATCCGGACCAAGTCGTGGATAAGCGGCACCGAGAAGTCATTCACCGAATACCTTGCCCCGGAAAGAGAACGCGGCACCAAACTGCTCAAACTTGGGCGTCAGCTCTGGATGTACACGCCGGAGAGCGACCGGACGATAATGATTTCCGGCCACATGCTGCGCCAGTCGGTCTCCGGCTCGGACCTTTCCTACGAAGACCTGATGGAGGACCCGCGCTTGGCCAATCGCTACACTGCCCGGACCATCGGCACCGATACGGTCATCGGTCGGCCGGCCTGGAAGCTGGAACTGACCGCCAAGACCGCGGATGTCGCCTACCAGCGGGTGAAGTTGTGGGTTGACCAGGAACGCAGCATCGTCCTCAAGGAAGAGCGCTACTCCAAAGGCGGACGGCTGCTCAAGACAACCGAAGTTAGGGAGGTCCGGCAGTTCGACAGTCGCTGGCTGGCCCGGTCGGCCGTGTTCCGCGACGTGCTCAAAGCCGGCGGCGGGACCGAGCTCCGGCTCGACTCGGTCTGGTTCAATGTCAACATCCCCGACTCCCGATTCTCCAAGGCCGCGCTGAAGAAATAGTGGTCTAAAAGCATCCGGGCCCTGAGCTGTGCCTCAAGGCCCGGAGCCGAAACTGACGACGCGAGCTACTCGATTCGCGTTACGGCCACCAGTAGTCGTCGCCCGGCTCGCCGCCGATGCCGTTGTCGTTCGCATCCAGCCGGCGGCCGTTCTTCGATTTGACTTGGCTGGACACAAACGCCCGCAGCGTCCCGCTGACCGGCCGCGAGAAGTAATACGCCAGCCGGGTGTCCCCGTAGACCCGCAGGAAGACGAACGTACCCGGGACAAAGCCCTCTGAGTCGAACACCCGGACGTTCGCCGAAGTCAGCGTCGTCTCGTCCATGTCGTCGTTGAAGTCGAAGAACAGCCCGTTGTTCGTCGTGCTCACCCCATCCACATTCGGAGCGTCAATCGTGTCGCAGAGGAAGTAGCTCCCGTAGTCGGGCTCGCTCTCCTCAGGTCCGTCGCCGTCGGCATCGAGACTCAGGACATGGCCCGGCGTGCGCGGCAGGCCACGGGCCAGCACCGCACTGCTGGTGATGGTCATCGTGTACTTCATGCCGTAGAGCAACGGCGAACCGGCGCGCGGCCGGAAGGCAACTGCGTTCTCAGTCACCCAGACGCGCTGCAGCGGCACCGACGAGCCGGTTGTGTCCTTGAGCAGGAAGTTTTCCGGGACGAGCTTCGTCGTGTCCATCGGCAGCGTGAAGCTCACGGTGATATCGGGCATCGTGTCGTCAATCGCCTCGGTATCAGGGTCAAACGTCCGAACCCGAGGCGGGACTGTTGAGACGCAACTGTCCGGGCTTGAGCCTGCGGTGTAAAACGTCGTTAGAAAGTCGTCGTAGGGTGGCTCCTCCTCGGTCCGGTTACCGTTGCCGTCGAGCGGCTTGCCCCAGCGGTTCCGGGCGCCGCCGGTGGCGACCGTCAACAGGTAGGCACTGCTCTGGCTCCAGTTCGAATGACGAATATAGAGCGTACGGGCGTCGGCGTTGTAGGAAATCTCCAACCCATTGACGAGTAGATTGGTGGTGGTGTTGAGCACGCTGACGTTGTCGGTGACCGAACCCGGGTCCATGAAGTCGCAGAACCTAACCGTCACCGTGGCCTGGACGCCGGCGGCATCGGGGTTATCGTCCACGAGCATTCCCGCGAGCGACGGCGTCACCGACCAGACTCGGGGCAGATTGCCGGCCCCGGTCTCAAGCGGCAGGTTGGTATCCACGTCGAGTTCGTTTGCCGGCTTCTGGCACGCAATGACCGCAAGCAGCAGCGCGCCAAGCAAAAGCAGGTATCTCATCTTTCCTCCTTCAGAACTTCAGCGTCACTGACAGCCGCCAGTTGGTTAAGTCCGTCAGTCGGGCAAAGCCCGCGAGGTCAATCTGCAGGTTGTCAATCGGGTCGAAACCGATGCCGTAGGCGTAGCGGGTCGTGTGGGTTGTACGGCGCTGGGTTTCGGCCCGGCCCGGTCTGGTTTCGGCCGCACCCAGGTACTCGAAGTAGGAGCCGTCGCCGTAGTCAATGCGGGTGAGCTCGGGCGACGAGCCGACCAGTTGCTCGGTCCGGGTTCGGTCCGACCAGGTGACCAGATGGCTGAAACCCAGCCGCAGCGCGAGCGCCGGAAGGATGCGGTACTCCAGACCGACCGGCAGACTGAGAGTATTGGTGCTCGAGGTGTTCCGGTCGAGCCACTGTTCGGAAGAGGAGACCCGACGGCGCCAGTCCTCGCGGCCGGCGATAGTATCACCGTTGTCGTGCGCTGCAGCAGAGCGAGTGGTCCACGAACCAACCAGCGAATCCTTTGATACCTCGGTCGAGAACCCGAGCCCGAGTCCGAACTTGAACGCTGGGGTCACGGTGATGAGCTGGCGGGTGACGAAACTCAGATTTGTGCCGGCCTGTGTGCCCGAGTAGCGGACGAAGGACGAGTCGCACACCGTATCCACCCCGGGCCGGGCAACGCTGTCCGCCATATACGCGTAGAGACCGGCGGCGTCGGCCGCGGCCGCGCCGCTCCGACTCGCGCCCGAGAGATAGAACCGGCTCTCCAGTTGCTCGCTCGGGACGTAGAACAAGGAAAGAGTCGCCGACATCCGGTTGCCGGAAAACGGCAGGGCCAACGTGTCGGTCATCCGCTCATTGACATAGTCGGCAATCAGCGGGTCGGCCGGACTGCGGTCAACCATCCGCTGGCGGTGCACGTTGTAGTCGTACTTGGAGCCAGCAAGAGTGAAATCAGCCAGCAACCCGAGCCGGACGAACTCCATATCGTACCAGGCGTTAGCAATGATGCGGTTGTCGGTGAACAGCGACCGGGACGAACCGCGGCTGGTGTCCTTCTCCAAGAACACCGGCCGCTGGTCAACAAGGTTGGTGTCTCGGCGCTCCCAGACCCGATTGGCTAACGGACTCCAGTCCTCGGTCAGCTCGTCGCCTCGGGCGAACCCGACCCCGAGCCGCAGCGCGCCGGTCTTCAGACCGAGGCCCAAATAATAGTCGGTCTGGGCGCTCTCGTCCCAGGCGTCGACTTTTGTGACCTTGACGCGCTTGTAGTCGTAAGTTCCATTAGAATCCAAATCCTCAAGCTCAGTCTCCACCAGTTGCGCCGAGCCGAACAGCGAATCGCCGTACTCGCCGGCGATGCCGGTGAACCGAGGGGTCCGGGCCGCGGACCGATCGAAGACCAACCCCGGATGGAACGCGCCGAGCCGATTGGTTGAACCGCCGACGAAGTAGAAGTTGTCGGTCCGGTTGCCGAACTGCTCCTCTTGGCCAGTGACCAGGTTTGACAGTCCGGTGTAGACCCGACTGCCGACGATGAGCGGAATCCGCGCCGGCTCGAACAGCAGGTCATAGTCGTCGCTCCACAGCCCGGCAGTTGACTGACTGCGGAACGAGCTGGTCGTGTACGCCCCTGCCAGACCGCACATGACCAGAGTTAGGACAATGTATCTCATCGAACCTCCTTTGGTTGCACTACTGAGCTGGATAGTAGCCGGCCGCCGGGCATTGTCAAATGAAAATCACCCTTGACCCCTGCTGTCAGTCGTCTAAAATAACCCTAAGCAATCAGCCCGGAGGTCTTATGTACCGGATGCTAGTCCTTCTGTTCCTTGCCGGACTCGGGGCATCGTTTCCGGCTCACAATCTGACGATTGGAAGCGGCGAAATCCCGCTCGAGATTGACACCTATGGCCGGTTCCAGCAGAACCGCAGCCTGTTCATGTGGACACCGTTCGATTCGACGCGTCAACACTGGGACCTCACCCAATACCCGGGCGGCCAGTGGGCCCGGGTGGGGTTGCGCTCGCCGACTGAAGGCCGGCCGCCCGCGCCCGAGTCAATGGCTACCGACCCGCCCGCACCGTCAATCATGGAGATTGACACCCTGGGGTCAAACCTCGTCCAGTGGATTTACGAGGACAAGGACGAGTTCGGTCTCTACATTGACGGCATTGACTTCACCCAACAGGGTTTCCGTTTCATCGGCAACTACCAGCCCGACGGCAACGTCTACACGACGCCGATGTACTACGGTGCTGGCTGGATCAGCGCCGTCTCATGGCAGTACGAAATCATCCCGGGTGTGCCCTATCAGGCGGTCGAGCAGCACACCAAGCGGATTGTGGCCAAAGGCAAGGTCAAGGTGCCGATGTCGGGTGAATATTACTGGCCCTGCTTGGTCATCCGCGACAACATGGTGTACACCGACAACCTGGGCACAAACGACCGGCGCTGGATTTACGAATGGGTCGTGCCCGGCCATTTCACCGGCGCCAACGGCGTGGCCGCGGCGATGAGTCAGAACGGCGCCTCACCCGACTTCATCAATGTCGAGACCTTCATGCAACTGTCGTCCTGCTACATTCCGGACTGGGACCTGGTTCCGCCCGTATTCAGCAGCACCCGGGTCTGGTTCGATACCGCCTTTGCCGGCCCCTTTGCGGTCTGGTCGGTAATCACCGACGACCACGCCCGCGGCGCCGAGTCGCTCTGCTACCGGGTCAACTCAGGCGCATGGGTCGCGACCGCTGAGGACTCATCTCGCGGCGACACGTTCTACTTCACAATCCCCGCAGTGACGCCCCCAGCCCGGATTGACTACTACGTCTGGGCAATGGACAGCTTCTCGCTTGCCCGGAACATCGAGTTCTGGACCACCTGGCCGGTCTGCTCGCCCGAAAGCACGATGGTGACCTTCAACGTCACGGGCGTGGGTGTCAGCGAATCGGGTGTCGTGCTTCCGGGTCAGCTCGGTCTCACGGCATCGCCCAACCCATTTGGAACCGCGACGACATTCTACTTCTCCTACCCCAGAGTCGAACGGGCCACGGTCAACGTCTTCAGCACCTCGGGCGAACTGGTGCGCAGCCTAAGCATGACGTCTGCTCCCGGGCTCGGCTTCACTGCCCACTGGGACGGCAAAGATGAAGCCGGTCAGGAGGTTCCGGCCGGGACCTATCTGTACCGGGTCGAAAGTTCCGGCTATTCTGAAACGCGCAAGGTCCTCATCGCCCGGTAGGAGAGTAACGTGAGATTCGATCTCGTCATTGTCGAGCGGCCGGACGACACCAACGTCATCATTGGCCAGACCCACTTCATCAAGACCGTCGAGGACATCCACGAACTAATGGTGACGACCGTGCCGGGCGTCAAGTTCGGCCTTGCGTTCAACGAGGCTTCAGGCCCGTGTCTTGTCCGCCGGACCGGCACTGATGTCGAGCTTGAGGCGCTGGCCGTAAAGAATGCCCGGGCAATCGGTGCCGGGCACACGTTTGTGCTGCTGATGCGGGGCGCCTATCCGATAAACGTCCTGCCGCAGCTCAAGAACCTGCAGGAAGTCTGCTCGGTCTTCTGTGCTACGGCCAACCCGGTTTCGGTCGTCGTCGCCGAAGATGGTCGGGGTCGGGGCATCATGGGAGTGATTGACGGCGAGCCGCCCAAAGGCGTCGAGACGGAAACGGACCAAGCCGAGCGCCGGACGTTCCTGCGCCGCATCGGGTACAAACAGTAGGCGGCAATCG
>FWWM01017523.1_pt1 | contig 10386 bp, 4 predicted proteins | sample 2228351 | NCBI WGS metagenome assembly FWWM01 (sample SAMEA103939774, study PRJEB20133) | metagenome
AGTGCAGCGGCTGGCGGAACGCTCGGCCGAAGCGACCAAACAGATCGCGGCGCTGGTACGCACCATTCAGACCGACACGCAAGACACCATCGCGGCGATGGAAGCCACGACCCAGGAAGTCGTTGCGGGGACGGCACTGTCGGCGGATGCACGGGCCGCGCTCGATGAAATCGCCCAAACCTCGCGTGAAACCGCCGCGCTGATCGCCCGAGTCACCCAAGACATCCAGGCCCAGGCCGCACGGGGCGAACAGATCTCGCGCCTGATGCGCGACGTGCTGGCCATCACCCAGCGTACCCGCGAGGGCACGCAGGACACGGCGGCACTCATCGCCTCGCTGGCCGATCTCGCCGCCGAGCTGCGCGGTTCGGTTGCGGGCTTTCGCGTGTAACGCTCAAAGGATGACGCGCCGTGGCACGATGGGATCCCACCGCACTGAGCTGGCTGCAGCAAGACATTGCCGCCAGCCTCGCCTCCGCCCGCCGCCGCATAGCCGCCGCGCGCGACAAGGCCGATCTGGCCGCCTGGCGCGAAGCGCAAACCCACGTACTGGCGGCACGCAGCGCGCTGGAAATCGCGGGCGTGGAAGCCTTTGCGCGCTATCTTTCGGCGCTCGAACATGCGCTCGAAGCCATTCTCGACTTGCCGGCGCGCCGCCCCGATTGGGAAACGGCATTAGAAAAAGCCGTGGTCGCAGCGGAGAACTTTCATTACGAACTCGCGGACGGTACCTACCAGCCGTTGCGTCTCGCCGCTTTTTATCTCGATCTGCAGCCGCTACTCAACCAGCCGTTAGCGGCAAGCGATCTTTTTGCCCTGCCCTTGCCTCCTCACGCCAGCGTGCGCAGCCGGGTGCGGGATCGCGCGCATCTGCACAAAAAGCTGCGGTTGCGTTTCGAAAAGGCCCTCGCCGACTGGTTGATCCAACCGCATGCGCATGCCTTACTGCCGGCACGCGAAGCCCTGGCCGGCTTGCTCAAACTCTACATCGGCGCCGCGAGCGAACCCTTGTGGCTGGGCGCGATTGCGCTGGTGGACGCCCTGGTGCGCGGCCAGCTCGCGCCCGACGCCGACAACCGTCGTCTGCTGCGCACGCTCGATCACTACCTGCGCGACGGCGATCCCGACCGTGTCCCCGAAGCGCTGTGGCAACACCTCGCCTTCACCCTGGCCCGAATCGCGCCACAAACCAAAGCGCAGCGACTCGCGCACGAATACTGGCATTTGCCGGCCTGGATCGAGGGCGCCGATCAACCGCTCTCCCCGGTGCCACTGCCCGAACTCGACGCCGCACTGCGCACGGCGCTGGACGCCGTTCGTGAGGCGTGGGAAACCGACCAGCCGACCGAAACCAAAACTCGTGCGTTTGCTGCGCTGACCGCCGCATTGCGCGAGCGGCAGGACCATGAAGCCCTGCGCCTGGCCAAGGTTCTCGAAGCATTGGCGCGCTTGGCAGGCTCCGACGCGGCGGCGGCTGAGGAACTTGCCGCCGTCGTGTTGATGCTCCAAGACGCCCTGACCAGCACGGGACGATTGCCTCGTCGAACCCTCGATTCGGCCTATCGGCACGCCCAACGGACATTGGATCGCGCTTCTGGAACGGGATATGCCGAGACCGTCGTCGACGACCAGGCCGAGTCTGCACTGCAACAAGAGCTGCACCGCGCACTGGGAGAACTCGAAAGTGCCCTTGATCGGGCATTTCGCGAAAACGCCGTACTCGATCCCAACACCCTCGCACCCTTGTGGGCCACGATCGAAACGGCGTGCGTCGTGCTCGACAAAACCGAACTCCTCGCCGAAATCGCCGCGGCCAAGCGCTGGATCGAAACGCTGGCCACGCAAGGTCAGCCCCCAGACGCGCTCGATCCCATGGTCGCGCGCATTGCCAGTTGGGAGCAGCGCTTGACGGCCTCTGGCCAACAAGCCCCGAACTTGCCCGAACCACAAGCCGTTCCCATCGAACTCATCTTGGGTGGGACCCCCGCTTCAAGCCCACTTTCCCCTCGCGAACCCATCGTTGAACCACCACGCGCCCCAGCGGCGGAGGAATCCCCATCCCCCCTGCCCACGCCTGTCCCCAGCACCGACGCCAGTGCCGAGGACGAGACGGCGGAACTGCTGGCCGTGTTCTTCGCCGAAGCAGAAGAAGTGCTCCGGGATCTGCAAACGGCGCTCGATCGTCTGAAAACGCATCCCAATGACCGGGAGGCGCTCACCACCTTCCGACGTGGCATCCATACCCTCAAAGGCAGCGGCCGCATTGTGGGGCTGACGAACTTTGGCGAAACGGCGTGGGAAATCGAACAGACGCTCAACCACTGGCTGCAACAGGATCGCTCGCCGCTTGATGCCGCCGCGCTCGGCTTTCTGTCGCACCTCGTCGAAGGACTGACGGGTACGTTGAACCGCATCACTCAAACCCACGCCGACCTTCCGGCACCGGTTGTCGAACTCATCGAAGCGGCCCGTCAATGGCGCACGGCTTTTACGCCCGCGGCAGCGGCGGCATCCCCACCTGCAGCAGAGCAAGCGATGGCGCGCGGCATCCAACCCCCGCCGGCGGCGGAAACGAGCCAGGAGGTTTCCTCGCCTCCCCCCACGGAGCCTCCCGCTGGGGTTCCCCAAGCTGCCGCCGACGAAGCGAGCGAGGAAGCCTTACCGGCGCAAGAATCCACACCAGAACGCGCCGATGGCACTTACCCGACGCCAGAAACGAGCGCCAGTGCGATACCCCCCACACCCATCGCCGCCTTACTCCAAGCCGTTGATTTTGGCACGCCGCCCGAACGCCACGAATTCGGCAATCGCAGCATTTCCTGGGCGTTGTATACGACATTCCTGGATGAAGCGCGCGGACATCTTGATGTCCTGCGCCAGTATCTGACCAGCAGCGCTGTAGCGCCGCCATCGCACGAAGTCGTTCGTGCCGCGCACACCCTAGCCGGTACCTGTGGTGCGGTACAGCTGCCTGAGCTGCACGACTTGCTCCGCGCCCTCGAACATTCCTTGGATAGCCACAAACAGCACCACGCAGCGCCAGACGTTTTGACCGCCGAGCTGTGGCGGCAGGTATTGTCGTGCGCCGAAGAAGACCTGACCGTTTTCCAGCGCGGCGGGGTGCCAAAACCGCGCCGCGCGTTGATCGAAGCGCTGCGCAGCACCGACGAATCGCCGACAGTGACCGAGCTGCAGACAGCAAGCGGCGAAACGGGCCATGAGCCCGAACTCGGCCCGTGGTTGCCCGACCAACAGACAGGGGCACCAGAAGCATCACCACAGCAGACCGCAGCGCCCGAAACCCCGCCACCGGCGCAGGTGACGCGCACCTCGGACACGACAGAACCCGCTCCTGCTGCAGTGGTATCCCCCCGCGTGGCCTCTTCTGGGGAGGAAGAAGAGGCCCTTGCCGATACACTCGACCCGGAACTGGGACCGATCTTTCTGGAAGAAGGACGGGATCTGTTCGCAACCGTGCGGCAACAATGGACGGAGCTGCAGCAGCAATGGCAAGAAGGTTCTGCGCCCGATCTGGCGCCGATCCTGCGCACGCTGCACACCCTCAAAGGCAGCGCCCGCATGGCCGGTGCCATGGCGCTCGGCGAACGCCTCCATCAGCTCGAACAAGCCTTCAAAGAAGAGAGGGCGCAGGCACTGGAGACGCGCGCTGAAGCCTTCACCGAGGCGTATGCGGCCTTTGTCCGCTTGTCCGGACAAGAACCGTCAGCGGAGAAAACGGCTGGCGTCAGCTATACGGGCATTATCCCTTCGCCTGCTGCCGCTCCGGCAGCCCCAGCCACCGCCGGCTCGGGCATAGCCGCAACGGCTCCCGTCGCTCAGCCTGCTGCTGAAGCTGCCTCCCTACGCATACCGGCAGTGCTACTCGAGCGCCTGCTCAATGAAGCCGGGGAAATCGGCGCACTGCGCTCGCGGGTGGAAGCCGAGCTCGCCCGCATCCGCCAGTCGGCGCTGGATCTCACCGACAACGTCGTGCGCATCCGCCAGCAGTTGCGTGAGCTCGAAATCCAGACGGAAAGCCAACTGCAGGCGCGGTTGCATGTGGCCGAAACACAACACACCGACTTTGACCCCTTGGAAATGGACCGCTATACGCGGGTGCAAGAGCTGACGCGCCTGTTGGCCGAAAGCGTCTCTGACGTCGCCACGTTGCAACAGGCGCTGTTGAGTGCCGCCGACGCCGCCGAAATCGGGCTGCACCGGCAAGCGCGCCAAACCCGGGAAATGCAAGCCGAATTGATGGCGGTGCGCGCCGTCCCCGTCGCCAGCTTGACCAACCGGTTGCAACGTCTGGCACAACAAACTGCCAAGAGCCTGAACAAAAAAGTCGTGTTCGACTTGGAAGGCGGTGAAGTGCGGGTCGACCGCGCGGTGCTCGATCGGCTCCTGCCGGCGCTCGAACACCTGCTGCGCAACGCGGTAGCGCACGGCATCGAACTGCCTGAAGAGCGCCGAGCGGCAGGCAAGGACGAATGGGGTCAAATCACCTTGAGCGTTCAGTCTGCCCCCGGCGCTACCGAATGGCGACTGCGCGATGATGGCCGAGGTCTGGATTACGCGCGCATTCTGGCGCGAGCTCAAGACCTTGGGTGGGTCAATGAAGATGAAACCCCGAGCGAAGAAACGCTCGCTGGGTTTATTTTTCGCTCAGGTTTTTCCACCGCCGATCAGGTCAGTGCGATCGCCGGTCGCGGCGTGGGCATGGACGTGGTGCAGCACGAAGTGGCTGCCTTGGGTGGCCGTATCGAAACCCACAGCACCCCCGGGTCGGGGACGACGTTCTTGCTGCGCATTCCTTCGGCGATCACCATCGCCCAGGCGTTGCTCATTCAAACTGAAACCCGCCGCTGGGCGATTCCTATCGATCTCATCGCCCACACGCAACAGCTCAAACGCGATGCGCTCGCCGCGGCACGCGCTAAGGGTCGACTCGAATTCGCCGGGGAATTTTACCCGTTGCGCTCGTTCGCTTCACTCGTGCAAATGCCTGACCCTGCGGAACAAGCGCGCCACTGGGTCGTGTTCCTCAAAAGTGGCGAAGAGCGGCTGGCTGTCTGGGTGGAAGCGCTCGCCGGTCAAGAAGAAATCGTCGCCAAACCCACCGGGCCGTTTCTGCGGCGGATTCCCGGGATACTGGGCGGGAGGTTGCTCGCCAACGGTGAAGCGGCGCTCATTCTCGACCCGGTGGCCATGCACCGAAACGCTGACGCCGCAGGGCAGAGCCCGTCTTCACACGAAGCCGCCACGCCCAGGGATGACGGCCGTGCCCAGCCACAGGCGCATCTTTTCGAAAAGACGAACGAACCGCTGCCACCCACAACCGAAACGACTGCAGAGCCGCCGTTGGTACTGGTCGTCGACGACTCACTGACCGTGCGCCGCTTGTCGCAGCGCTTGCTCGAGCGCGCCGGCTATCGGGTGGTCACGGCCAAAGACGGGCAAGACGCCCTCGAAAAGTTGGAAGAACTCACCCCGGACGCGGTTCTGTCGGACATTGAAATGCCGCGCATGGACGGCTTCGAGCTGCTGCGGCACCTGCGCGCGAGGCCTCAGACCAAAGACACCCCCGTCATCATGATCACCTCGCGCATCGCCGAAAAGCACCGCGTTCATGCGTTTTCCCTAGGGGCCAACGCGTACCTAGGCAAGCCCTACAGCGAGGAGGAGTTGCTGCAACAACTGCGCACCCTCATTCCCACTGCGGTTGTCGGGTAAAAAAGCCCCATGCGTCATCTCTCTGCCGGGTTACCGCCACCGGTCAGCACCATCGCGCACGACCCGCTCGGCACGGTGCGCGAGCTGGTGCGCTACCTCTGGCACTACCGCGTGCGGGTGATCGCAGCGCTCATCGCGCTGGTCCTGGCCAAAGTCGTGCTGGTCGCGAACCCGGTGCTGTTCAAGCATCTGGTCGACAGCCTGGTGCCGCATAAAGCCACCGCGATGCCATGGCAACTGGGCGCGCCGGTGACGCTTGTCGTCGCGTACGGGCTGGCGCGGCTGGGCACGACGCTGTTTACCGAACTTCGCGAGGTCCTCTTTGCCCGCGTCACCACCGCGGTGAGCCGCTATCTCTCGGTGCGGGTGTTCGAACATCTTACCGCGCTGTCGTTGCGCTTTCACCTCGAGCGGCAAACGGGGGGACTGACGCGCGACATCGAGCGCGGCACGCGCGCCATTGGCACGCTCATCAACTTCACGCTGTACTCCATCGCCCCGACGCTGGTGGAAATCGCGCTGGTGCTGACGCTGCTGTTTTCGCTCTATGACGCCGCGTTTGGTCTGATCACCGCCGCCACCCTGGTAACCTACGTCGTATTTACGATCATCGTCACCAACTGGCGCACGGTGCAGCGGCGCAAACTCAACGCGATCGATGCGCAGACGCACACGCGCGCCGTGGATGCGCTCTTGAATTACGAAACCGTCAAGTACTTCAACAACGAACGCTTCGAAGCGCAGCGCTACGACCGCGACCTCGCGAAATGGCAGGAGCTGTCGATCGCCGCGCAATACTCGCTGTCGTTCCTGAACATTGGGCAAGCCGCGATCATCGCCGCGGGCGTCACCGCAATGTTGTGGCTGGCGCTGGCGCGCATCGAGACGGGCGCGATGACCGTGGGCGACCTGGTGCTCATCAACGGCGTGATGCTGCAGCTGTATATGCCGCTCAACTTCCTCGGGGTGGTCTATCGGGAGATCCGGCAAAGCCTCGTGGACATCGAACGGCTGTTCGCGCTGCTCAAAATCCCCCCCGAAGTGCCCGATCCGGCGCAACCGCTACCGCTGCCCTCCGGGCCGCTCGAGGTCGCGTTCGAGGACGTTTCGTTCGCGTACGACCCGCGCCGCCCGATTCTCGAAGCGGTGCGCTTTACCGTCCCCGCCGGCAAGACAGTGGCGGTGGTCGGCAGTTCTGGCTCAGGGAAGTCGACGCTGGTGCGGCTGCTGTTTCGCTTTTATGAGGTCAGCAGCGGTGCGGTGCGGGTGGGGGGCATCGACGTGCGCCAGCTCAAACAGGACGAACTGCGGCGTGCCATTGGCATCGTGCCGCAGGATACCGTGCTTTTTAACGACACGCTGGGGTACAACATCCGCTATGGGCGACCCGAGGCCAGCGATGAAGAGGTGTGGGCGGCAATTCGCGCCGCGCGGCTCGATGCCCTCATTGCGCGCTTACCGGACGGGCTGGACACTTTGGTCGGGGAACGGGGGTTGAAACTCTCGGGCGGCGAAAAACAACGGGTGGCGATCGCGCGCGTGCTACTGAAAAACCCGCGCATCCTGGTGCTCGATGAAGCCACCTCGGCGCTCGATTCCAGCACCGAACGCGAGATCCAGTCAGAACTCGCGGCGGTGCGGCAGGGACGTACGACGCTGGTCATCGCGCACCGGCTTTCCACGATCAAGGACGCCGACGAGATTCTGGTGCTCGAAGCCGGACGCATCGTCGAGCGGGGCACGCACGCCGAGCTTCTTGCCGCCGGGGGCCGCTATGCGGAACTGTGGCAGCGGCAAAGCGAAGCGGCCGCTGCGCTGCCTCCCGCCGATGCCGCCTCAGCGCCGAGGTCTTCCGCCTCCGCGCCCATGGCGCCTGCGAGGCCGTCCGTCCCGGAACCCGCCACAGCGTCATGAGCGCGGGCAAACCGCGATCCGATCCCTCGTCGATTCGCTGCGCCATGCGTTCTCTCACCGCTAGCATGCAAAGGCACATCGCCTGGATCGCCACCGGCGGCACGATCGCCGGCGCCGGCACTGGCACGGTTTATGCCGCCGGGACTTATGACGCGGAAACGCTGCTTGCGCGCCTGGGCTTAGTCCCGCCGCTGCCGTTGCGCCCAAGCGAACCCTACCGCATCGACTCCAAAGACGCCACGCCGGCGCACTGGCGGCAACTGCGCGACGCCCTGCAGATGGCGCTGGCGGCTCCCGACTGCGCCGGCGCGGTGATTAGCCACGGCACCGACACGCTCGAGGAAACCGCCGCGGTATTGGCGCTCACCTTACCTGCGCCCGTGCCCGTGGTGCTCACCGGCGCGATGCACCCGGCGGACGATCCCCATGCCGATGGTCCGGCAAACCTCGTGGCAGCGTTCGATCTCATCGCCCGTAACGCCCTTCCCGCTGGGGTTTGGCTGGCGTTTGCCGGACGCGTCTTCGCCGCGCTGGGGGTGCGCAAGGTGCACACCACGGCGCTTGCTGCCTTTGCCGATCCAACCCTTGATGGGGAAAAGGCGAAGATTCTTTCCGCGATGGCGCCGCCGCTGCTCCCTTTTCCCGACCCCTGGCCAGAGGTAGCGCTTTTGCCCTGCACCGCGTGGGACGACCCCAATACCCTGTCCGCGGCACGCGCGCGCGGCGCGGCGGCAGCGGTGCTCTTGGCGCCCGGCAACGGCAGCCTTCCTGACGTTTGGCATAAAGCCATCCGCGACGCAGTCCATGCCGGCCTATTCGTGGTGCGCGCCAGTCGCTGCGGCTTGGGTGCGGTAACCCCGCATCCGCTCGATGAAGCGCTCGGCACGGTGCCGGCGGGTAAACTCTCGGCCGCCCAGGCGCGAGTGGCGGCAGCAATCGTTATCGCCGCAACGAACGATCCGTCGCGCCGGCGCACTTTGTGGCAACACGTGCTAAGCTAAGCAGTAAGCTGCGCCAGCAATGTCCTGCGACCAAACCGTGACCCTATGACCCCTGCCGCGAATCTTTATCTCGTCGCCGACATCGGCGGCACGCATGCGCGCTTTGCTTGGGCTGGCGACCCGCCGACTCCCACAGATCGTTCAGCGTGCAGCGATCGGGTGATCGACCCGGCGCAGCGCGGCACTCCGGCGTTGTTGGCCTCCCAAACCTTTCCCACCCGCGCGCTGCCAACGTTCGAAGCCGCGCTCGAGGCCTTTCTCACCCAGCACCCTGCGCCATCGGGGTCGGTTCGCCGCGTGGTGATCGCCGCCGCCGGCCCAGTGAAAGAGACACAGGTGGTTCTGACCAACCGGCCCGAATGGCGGATCGACGCCCAGCGGCTGGCGCAGCGCTTGACGGCACCGGTGTGGCTATTGAACGACTTCGTCGCGCAAGCCTACGGGCTGATGAGCGCTGCGGCGTCGGATTGGACAACACTGCCCGGTACCGCGGGCCTGCCGCCACAACCGGGTCCAGCGCCGATCGCGGTGATCGGCCCGGGCACGGGGCTTGGCGTTGCCCTATTATGGCAGCCTTCGCCGACCACCACGCCGCTGGTGCTGGCCAGCGAAGGCGGCAACCTGCGCCTGCCGCGCTTACCGGCGCTCGAAGCGATTTGGGATACGTTGGCACACGGAGCTCCCGACGGGACCCCGTACTGGGAATGGGTCCTCTCGGGTCCTGGACTGCAGCGTCTGTACGCGGCGTTTCCGGGGGATGGCCCTCATGATGGCATCGAAGAACCCGCTGCCGGACGATCCAGAGTCGAAGCACCTGCAGCCGGGTGCTCAGCGCACGAGTTATCCGCTGACGGGCGATCGGAGCACGAAATACCCGCTGCCGGGCAATCGGAGTTTGCCCATCCGATCGTTTCCATGAACCGAGCCCATGCGCAGCTCTCGCCCCCCGAGATCACCGCCGCGGCGCACGCCGGCAACACGCGTGCCAAAGCCGCGGTGTGCGCGTTTGCCGAAACGCTTGCCGCATTTGCCGCCGAAGCCGCGATCTTTGCCTGGGCCAGCGGCGGCGTCGTGCTGGTGGGTTCGATCGCGCGCGCGCTCGAACCGTGGTTGCAGCGCCCGGCCTTTCGCGCCGCGTTCGTCAGCGGCCCGCGCTATCGCGAAGCGCTCGCCGGCTGGCCGCTGTGGCACTGTACGGGGGAGGAATTGGGCCTAAAGGGGACCGCGTGGTTTGCCACGCACGCCGCCTCGCACTTTCCGGCCATCGCGCAACCATGAAACTCGGGATGACGGCGTCGCAACGCGCGTTTTGGCAAGTCGCCGGTGGTTACTACCGCGGCCGTGGCGCCTGGCGCGCTTGGGGACTGGTGCTCGTGCTCACCGCATTGACGGTGGCACAGGTAGCGCTGGCCTGGCGCATCAACGCGTTTCAGCGCGCGCTGTTCGACGCGTTGGAGTCGCGGGACTTCGTCACCGTTCGCGAACAAGCGATCGTGTTTGCCGTGCTTTTGGCGCTTATCATCGTCGTCACGGCGCTGCATCTCATCGTCAAACGACACTGGCAACTGTGCTGGCGCAAACACATCACCGAGCAATTGCTCGCGCACTGGCTGGAACGGGGACATCATCATCGCATCCGTCACCTTCCCGACGCCGCCGACAATCCCGACGCGCGCATCAGCGAAGACGTGCGCATCGCCACCGAAGTCAGCATCGAGCTGATGCATTCGTTGCTTTA
>FWWM01017524.1_pt1 | contig 10385 bp, 10 predicted proteins | sample 2228351 | NCBI WGS metagenome assembly FWWM01 (sample SAMEA103939774, study PRJEB20133) | metagenome
CCGGCTCGATAGACTGCTTCAGCCCCGCCGAAGCAAGCCGCGCTCCTTTGCCGGAGCCTATTTGATCGTTGCGACGAAGGAGACCGCCGGATAACCGTGATCGAGCAACTCCTGCAACGGGCTCGTATCGGTGCGCGACGGTTAGGTCTTGGCGTCCTGGCGCGTCCTTTTGTGCGCCATGTAAGTGTTCTCACAGTGGCGAACGGAGTGGGAGCAGTCTTGTCCTTTGTGCAGGGCATTCTCGTGGCACGGTGGCTGGGTCCAGAGCTCTATGGAGTGGCAGCGTTAGTGATGAGCGTTCCCACGCTGGTTTACACCTTCTTTGATGCTCGTTCGGCGGAGGCGTCAGTAAAGTTCCTTAGTGAGTTTGATGCTCGGGGCGAACGGGAACGGGCTCTGGCAATGTGCAAGGTAGGCTATGCAGTTGACTTTGCCATCGCCATGGTAGCCTTCTTGGTCATCTTGTTGCTGGCACCTTGGGCGGCCAAAAGCATTGTCGATCGCCCAGAAATGGACTGGCTTATTGTCCTTTATGGGTGCGCTTTCCTCCCCCGGGCACTGGTGGGCACCTCTTATGCCGTGCTGGCGACTCTGGGGCGTTTTCCGACCATTGCTCTTATAGATACGCTCTTCAACTTCCTGCGGGTCGGGCTGGTCTTATGTTTGGTAGGATTGGGCTGGCAAGTGGCAGGGGTCGTGTGGGGGAACGCGATAGCGATAGCAGCGACGGGGCTCATTTACGGTGGATGTGCGTATGCGCTGGTTAAGAGCCGATGGGGGCGCTCGTGGCTTTCCGGGGACTGGCAGCAGCTCAAGGGACGGAGGCGAGAGATTCTTGGCTTCCTGGCTTACAACGACCTCAATGCCCTTATAGGGCTGATCCCCAAGCAACTGGATGTGGTTATTTTAGGTTATTTCCGCGCTCCGGTGGAGGTTGGCTATTACAAATTAGCCAAAAACTTGGCTTCCTCCGTCAGCTATTTGGTCTCTCCCCTTCAGTCCGTTACCTATCCTGAATTGGCGCGGTTATCGGGAGTAGGCGACCGTGAGGGCTTGCGCCGCCGGGTGCAGAAATTAGCGTGGCGGGTTGGGGTACCCTTCGGGTTTATGACGCTGGCACCGACGGCTCTTATCCCTTTCGTCCTGCCAGGATTGGTCGGCGACGCTTACCGCCCAGCTATACTTGCGACTCAAATTCTGTTTCTAAGCGCCGCAGTTTGGCTGACTTGTTTTTGGTTACGTCCTACTTACCTCGCTAAGGGTATGCTCACGACGTGGATAAAGGTCAGTATATCTGTTATGCTTCTTTTTGTTCTTGGCGGCTCCATCATCGCGCCAGTCTGGGGTTATATTGGTTTGTCAATTTGGTCAATGTTGATAATGGGCATCTTTGGTCACACTCTTGCTTTTGTTTACTTATGGAAGAAAGAGAGGAAGTAGTAAATGTCAGAAGCTTCGTCCAAGCAGGCTAAGGACTTTTATAAGGCACACCCGGACACTAGTTGGGTCAAGCGCTACGAATCTCGATATCTCCTACGGCGCTATTTTTACCGAACGCGCTTGTCAGTGACAGCAAAGCCGGTGAAGAGTGCATATTTGGTATTAGACGCCGGGTGCGGCGATGGCGTATTGTCAGTGTTGATAGCACTTTGGCATCCTCACCAAAAGATTATTGCTATGGACATTTCAGAAGAATGTGTTCGCGCTGCCCGTGAAGCGGCGATAGCCCATGGCGTGGCTGAGCGGATGGCTTTTGTTGTCGCCGACGCTGAGCACTTACCTTTTAAGGACGGAAGTCTGCCTGCTGTTATTAGTAGTCATGTTTTGGAGCATCTGCCCAATTTTGACCAGGGCGTCAGGGAGATAAGCCGCGTTTTACAGGGTACTGGTGTCGGTGTGATTGCTATCCCGACGTGTTTAAATCCCAGCGCCATGGCATTGCTAGGTGGTGATGGTTACTGGCGTGTCAGCAGGCACACTTTGCTGGCACTCTGGAAAGGAATGGCAAGGGTTGTTATCGCATGGCTGAAAGGGGAAGAAGGTGTTCAGGAGGGTTATGCTGGTCATTTTGATCTCCCTCACCTTTGGCATTTTCCTTGGCGGGCAATCCGGCGCGTGGAGCGCAATCATCTTACGGTGACTCACTGGATGGCGGATAGTCTTCTGGTCCCATACTTAGCGCATTTATTCCCACCTGTGATTCGACTGCAAAGATGGGTAGACGAGAAATTGAGAGCAAAGGGATTTTGGCGCAACTTTGGGGTCGGCATAGTAATGATTGTGAGTAAACGATGAACTTTTGGTCGTACAAAGCGTATTACCGAGCTATGTGCTCCAGGGCGTCTGATCCTCTTCATACACCTTCTAAGTAAGTCGCCAAAAGTTTTGTGGTAGGCTTGGGTAGTCGGATTCGGAGGTTGGGCATGACTTCGGTGCGGCCGCTCACCGAACGGGAGCGCAAGGAGCTCAGACGTTTGGCCCGACGGGAAGTCGGTCGGGTCTCGGCGGCCGAAGGCCGCGGCTGCCCGGGGTTACCCGGTCGACGGAATCGCCGAAATCTAACTGTCCGCCGCTGGCTTGAAAGAGTCGATGGGCTGCGGGACCGCCCTAGGTGCGGACGGCCGCGCAAGGCGGACGCGGCCGTCCGTTCTGAAGTGATCCGCCTGGTCGAAGAGGCCCAACCTGAGCGTTACGGGCTTCTGTTCGGCTTCTGGACGGTTGCCTTGCTTTGCGCCTACCTGGCCCGTGGAGCTTGCCTTAAGCCTTGGGGAGAGCACCGTCCGCCGAGTGGTCGGTGCCTTTGGCACCGACGCCGGCTTTGTCTGGCGGCGGCCGAAGCTCATCGTACGGCAGTGCGCTTCAGCGCACGACCCGGAAGGTCTGGCCAGGCAGTGGGCCATAGTTAAAACAGTTATTGAGGCCGGTCCGGAAACCGGAGTAGTTTACGTTGACGAATGCGATGTCCAGCTGCTGCCGGTAGTTCGGGCGATGTGGATGCGGCGTGGCCAGCAGGTGAGGGTTCCGACCCCTGGGACTGTCTTTGGCAGGCTGGACATCCAGAGTGGGGCCTGGTACTACCGGGTAGCCGAGCGCAAGCTGGCGGCACATTTTGTGGGCTTTCTTGAGCAACTGGTGAAGGCGTATGAGGGCCGTCCGCTCATCGTGATTGCGGATAATGCCGGGACCCACTCGGCCAGGGTGGAGGCGCCTTCGGCGCCGCTTGCCGAGCATCCGCAAGTACGGCTCCTATTCTTGCCGAAGTATAGCCTCCATCCGTGCGAGAGATTTCAGCTAACCGCTGCTATGGGGATGTCGCCGACCTGGTTGAGGCCGTCCACCGGTTCTTCGGCGAACTTAGCCCTCAGGCCGCCCTGCGCCTGGCCGCATGAAGCCTAAAACTTTTGACCAGTTACTTAGACCGGAGGTGTTAATACGGAACCATGTCCAGTGAGGAGCGGTCGGGGTTTCGACTGCTACTGTTCTCTTCTGAAGTTCACCCTGCCAGCGGTTGGGGACGCTATACGCTGGAGTTCTGTAGTGCTCTGCGGCGGAAAGGGGTTGACTTTGAACTTCATCTTCCCCGTGAAGCACGAGTAGCTGAAGTGCCATTCCACAAGGCAATTCGCACAGACCTCCCCCCGTGGCGCTCCGCTATTCGCTGGCAGGTGTGGCGGTTACTAGAGTTGGGCTGGGCCGCACATCGGATCCTCCGTCAACAGCGGATAGGTCCTGCGCCGGTGATTATTCATTCCTTAGTGGAATATTATGCCCTGCTTGCTCACTGGCTCGCCCGAAATCTTGGTTGCCCTTGGGGCATTACTGGATATGGTACGTATATGGTGCGGCCTCTGTCACTAATGCCTGACAGGTTTTTGTTTCAACGCACTTTTCAGTCTGCCGATTTTCTTGTTGTGGTGAGCAAGTATACCGCCCATGAGATCCGGCGAGCCAGTGGACTGAACGATTCCTCCCGAGTCCATGTAATCCACCCTGGTATTTCCGCTTTCCACCTGGAATCGTCAATGAGCATGTCTACTGCGCAAGCCCGTCAAGTGTTAGGATTGCCTGAGGAAGCACCGGTGATACTCTCAGTAGGAGCGCTGAAGCCTCGTAAGGGGGTAGATGTTCTGCTTCGGGCATTCCAGCGAGTGCTTCAGGAGGAACCCCGGGCGATCCTATTGCTCGTTGGAGATGGCGACCGAGCAGGCTATCTGGCCTTAGCTGAAACCCTTGGAATTCAGGAGAGGGTGCGGTTCTTAGGTAGCGTAGATGACGAGTTGCTGGTCCATTGCTATCAGGCATGTGATGTTTTCGTGCTCCTGCCCCGCAGGGTTGATGGAATGTTTGAGGGATTTGGCATGGTTTATCTGGAAGCGAATGCCTACGGCAAGCCTGTAGTTGGAGCGGCTTCAGGTGGAGTCACAGAGGCGGTTTGCCATGGAGAGACTGGCCTCATAGTGCCAGAGGGAGATTGGGCTGCGGCGGCTCAGGCCATCCTGAGGTTGCTTTGGAATCCCGTGGAGGCCCAGCAGCTAGGGCAACAGGGACGTCGCTGGGCCGAAGCCCATCAGTGGGATTATATAGTCGAGCAATACATTAAAATATATGCCGATGCGATCAGGAAAAATTTGCAATATGCCTGACCTTAATGCACGGATTAAGCAGTTGATTTACCTTATCAACGCTCGCCTTCCCACGGAGAAGGCGCACGGATACCAAATATGCAAAATGTGTGAAGCGTTCGCTCTGAACGGAGTGAAAGTATCGCTTGTACACCCCTATCGCCGCCAGTCAGACGCAGGTCTTGTTGGACGGACCGTGTTTGACTATTACGGCGTCAAACATGTTTTCAAGGTCCAGACGCTGAAGAATTGGGATGTAGTGCTACTCGACCGGTTCATCCCTGCTCGAATTTTTACGCCCATCTTCTTTGCTCACGCCTTCATTTGGGGTTGCTACGCAGCATCGGTGGCTCGTGGATTTAAGGCAGACCTTTATTTCACGCGGGACAGCGCGGTCGCGTTCTGGTTGGTGCGAATGGGTCTGCCAACCGTTTATGAGGCTCATGTAGATCCGAAAAGGGCACAGAGATGGCTTTTGAAGACAATGGTACACCACCCTGCCCTGCGCTTGGTCGTTGTGCTCACTTCGTTTCTCCAGAAGAGGTTTATGCAGTTAGGCTTTTCTGCCGAGAAGGTGATCGTATTGCCTGATGGTGTAGATCTGGACCTATTTCAAGGCTTGTCGAGTAAGGCAGACTGCCGGCGTCGGCTCGGCTTGCCGTTAGACCGTCCCATTATCGGCTATATCAGGATGCTTGATTTATGGATGTTTGTTCAAGATAGGAGGGAAGAAGACATGATTTGGCGATTTTTCGTCTTTCATAGGAGAGAGAAGGGCTATTCAGGGACGGTGGAGGTTGTGGCAGAGATTTGGAGAGGATGGTGAGGAAAGGGAGTAAAGGGCTTCCTTACTATCATCAAGAAGTTTAATGTTTATGCATATTGCGAATATTTGACTTCTAAGATGATAAGCACATGAAAGAATCCATATGGTAGAGTTTGTTGAGTAGAGGTTCAGTACCTATTGTTTTTTTCACATAACGATGTTTCTCACAGTGCTGCAGAGTTAAAGCTCTACTCACTGAAAGGGGAGGAGTAACCTAAGTTGTGGATTCTCTACGTATCCAATTCTATTGTACCTTCGCGAGCTGCAAATAGCATTCATGTTATGAAGATGTGTCAGGCATTTGCCAAATTTGGGCATAAGGTAACTCTTATCGCTCGAAAGCCTTTAATAGAATATACCGATATTTTTAATTACTATGGCATATCAGAGCATTTTGAGATTGTCTGGTTACGTTGTCCTACACATAAACTAGGAGGTGTTATCTACGCTTTAGCCATAAGACAATGGGTCATGGCTCGGGGGAAGCCAGACCTTATTTACGGTCGCTCACTTGTGGGACTCTTAGCCTTAGTCCACACTAAGGTCCCCATAGGTTACGAAGTGCATGTGCCGCCTCGTACTTTTGTCCATAAGCTATTAGAAGGATATCTACTGAAACAATCTACCTTCTCCACTTTATTTACAATTTCACAAGCATTGAGGAATGAGTATTTGAGGTTGTTCCCTTGGTTTGACTCAAACCGAATTTATACAGTTCCTGATGCAGCTGATCCGCTACCAGAAAACGTGTTACCAATTTCACCTTGGCCAGGACGTAAGGGACACCTTCAGGTTGGATACGTAGGACATCTCTATAGAGGAAAGGGCATGGAACTGATCATACCCCTAGCCTGCCGCTTGCCTGAGATGGACTTTCACATAATTGGAGGAACTGACGAAGACCTTGACTACTGGAAAAGCCTAAACATCCCGCGTAATTTGTACTTCCATGGATTTGTACCACATAAAGAACTTGCCAAATACTTCGCGCGTCTAGACGTCCTACTCGCTCCACTCCAGCAGCGCGTTACGGTTTGTGGAAAAGGTGACATCGCACGATGGACGTCACCTCTTAAGATTTTTGAGTATATGGCTGCAGGAAAGGCTATCGTAGCCTCGGACTTGCCTGTGCTTCGTGAGGTTTTTCGTCATGAAGTCAATGCTTTTCTTTGCCCACCCGAAGATGTATCTGCATGGGAGCACACTCTAAAAATACTCCAACACAATCCTGATATTCGAAGAAAACTGGGCGAAGCAGCGAAAGCAGAGTTCTTAAGTAAGTATACTTGGACTAAGAGGGCAGAGGTTATTCTTGAAGCCTTTGGATGTTGAGATCGTGTAGTAACTTGAATAAACTTTATAACTAGAAAGATATAGATGATGAGATTACTTCTATTTATCTTGCTATTCTTCTTTGTGTTCGGTTGGAAGGTGACAGATTACTTGGATTTGATACCTATGGTATCAATTTTATTGTGCATTCTGGGTCTTATACTTGGTTTTCGAAGTATTCCCCGCCAGGCAGTTGAGATCATAGGTTGGCTAATGATGCTTGTCACTTACACAGCCTTTATAGTTGTAATTAACGGCGCTGTAGAATTGGATGTATTCATGCGTTCAGCACGTGCTTTGGTAAACTTTGCAGGTGGAGTCGCCCTTGTCCGACTCTATATCAGGTTCTATGGAGAGCGTTTCTCCAAGGTAATTATCTACGACCTCTTCCTTGTCCTCGTTGTCCATGGAGGACTCATGTTAGCTATGTACCTGGATGACAACTTGCGGCAGATGGTATATGCTGTAACAAATGCCTACCACTACGTAAACTTGAATTATCCTTTCCTAAGTGGACTACGGGTGACTGGGTTGACCTATGGGTTGTCTCAAACCTCTGTAGTCCAGATGTTCGGTTTACTTCTACTCCCCACCGTGCTCACGTCTGAGGAACAGAAACCACACAAGTTGGTTGTGTGTATCATCGGTATCGTAATCATCGTTAGCTCGATGTTCATCTCGGGAAGATCAGGGATGATTCTAGGTATCGTCTTCGTTCTCTACGTCTGGTGGCTGAAACGCCAACGAACTACTAGAAAACCAGGTTGCAGAGCGAGTATGATTGTCAAGGAGCAGTTCTATTTATTGGGGGTAGGAATTATGGGTATTGTTCTTGGGTTCATGGTAGTCTGGCACTTGCTTCCGGAAAAAACCTACCTGATAGCCCGTGCCAGCGAGGTTATCGACTTCTTCATAAAACCTTTTGAGACACCAACAACAGAAACACTTAGGTTCATTTATCCAGACTCGCCATGGGTTTTCTTATTCGGCAACTCCGGAATGGGGAGGGGACCGTTGGGATATATTCCATCTGACATTGGATATGTGAGGATGCTCTTCGCCCTTGGTGTTCTAGGAAGCTTGATAATGCTTGTGCCATATTGGATTGGCTTGAAGCTTGCGTTGCGATGCCCAGACCGTCTCATCAGAACTTCAACAGTAGCTATTATTATAGCTACATTAATTCTTCACTTTAAAGAAGTAGCATTATTAACAAGAAACCAATGGTCTATTTATTCAATTCTCGTTGCATGTTGTATAATGCTGATCAATCAGCAGAATTTATCATCATTTACACCTGTGCTTTCCAGGCAGATACCCTGTGCTAAACAGTGCAGCGGGAAGTAGAGCAATCGTATCCCATAACAAAACCGACTTGATGAACTTACAGCAAATCAAAGCACAGCTGATGTAGGTGAGCATAATGAAAGACAAACAGATCATACAAATATCCATGCTCGCTAGAGCCATCAAAGAATGGGCACAGGAAAAGAAAGCCTTTATCTCACTCCATACATATATCCGAGAGATTGAAGAATGGAGACGATTGACTGGGGTTTACCGGTTTAAACGAATGTTAGAGATAGGTAGCGGTAGCGGATGGTTTCTCATAACAGCGGTAGCAATAGGTTTTGCTGAGGAAGGAGTGGGTGTTGACCCTGCTAGGCGCGCAGATGGTACAGATATTCAAGAGATTAAAAGAGCAAAGTCTACAGTTAAGGAGCTTGGCTTGAATGAACGGGTGCGATTCCATATCTGTTCGTTTGAGGACTTTCTTGTTAGAAAGGATCTTTATGTTTTAAAAAACGAAAAATTTGATCTATTAGTTTTTAGAAATACCTTGCATCATATCTACCCTCGATTAGAAGGAACTAATTATGATGAATTTGCAAACAAATGTATTAAAGACCTACATATTGCTCATCATCTTCTAAATGAGCATGGCTATCTTTATGTGATGGAAGCGACCCGTCCTTCCAAGTTCTATTCAGCAATGTATAACTTTTATCGGACTCTACGGGGAGCTCCAATTATGAATTGGACTGCGAAGCGAACCCCTTTTGAATGGACACAAATTTTTGAGAAGGCTGGATTTACTGGTATCGGGATAAAATGGCTACATCCACATCATCCCTTGCTGTTAAGAATTCCAGTAAGCAATGTAGTGTCAAGGTTTTTGTCACATCAATTTTTGATTGCTGCTCGTGCATTAAGAACATGAGGCGATATAAAGTCACTTTCCTTATTACCAATCTTGCCTACGGTGGAGCAGAAACACAATTGGTGCGCCTAGCTACCCGGCTTAAGGCGCGAGATTGGGATATAGTGATAGTCTCCATGCTCCCTCCACAGGCATATGTAGAAGAATTGGAAAAAGTAGAGATCCCTGTATATTCCCTTGATATGCGCCGAGGGGTTCCTGACCCAAGGGCTATACTTCGTCTTGCTCGGATCATAAAAAAGTTCCGTCCTCATCTCCTCCACAGTTACATGCTCCATGCAAACATCCTTGCGAGGATAGTTCGATTTTTTGTTCCCGTGCCTATTTTGGTTTGTAGCGTCCGGAGTATTGATGAACGAGGAGGAAAAGGCTCAGGAAAGTGGCTGGTTCTTGCCTATCGATTCACCGATTCCCTTTGCGATGTAGTCACTCAAGTAAGTCAAGCAGGACTTAAACGATATGTTCAAATTAAGGCTGTGCCAAAGCATAAAATCTGCTATATCCCAAACGGGGTAGATATTGAACAATTTTGTCCAAATCATGAGGTAAGAGAACACTTGCGTAAAAAAATGGGGTTTGGGAACAATTTCGTTTGGATCGCGATTGGAAGACTCGAACCCCCAAAGGATTATCCCAATATGCTTCATGCTTTTGCACAAGTATGGAAAGAAAAATCAGATGCTCGCCTTTTGATTGTTGGAGATGGTCCACTGCGTTCACCCATGGAAAATTTGACGAGGGAACTAGGGATAGATGATCAGGTAAAATTCTTAGGCATTCGTCGGGATGTTCCAGAACTCCTTAATGCTGCTGATGCCTATGTAATGTCTTCAGCGTGGGAGGGGATGCCCAATGCTCTCCTTGAGGCTGCTTCTACCGGGCTCCCTATCGTAGCCACAGATGTAGGAGGAAATAGCGAAATTGTGCTTAATGGAAAAACTGGCTTTCTTGTTCCTCCAAAAGACCCGAATGCTTTGGCAAGCGTCATGCTTAAACTTATGAACCTTGCTGAGAGTGAACGAAGAAGAATGGGGGAAGAAGCGAGGAAGCATATTGAATCAAATTTCAATCTTGACCGAATCATAGATATGTGGGAAGCACTATATCGTGAAATTTTGGAAAAGAAAGGTGTAAAAATCGGCGAGGAATAAGGAGAAACTTGGCAGGATTAAAAAGGAGGTAGGATGGGGACATGGCGAAGGTGTTGATGGTGGCGCATTGGGATTGGGTGTTGTTCAACTTTCGGGTGCCGATGGCGAGGATGCTTCAAGAGCAAGGTCACGAGGTTACTTTTGTTTGCCCCTTCGGGGAGTATGTGCCTCGCTTGCAACAAATGGGTTTTCGCTGCCTTCATTGGTCAGTCGTGCGCCAGAGCATCAACCCG
>FWWM01014641.1_pt1 | contig 10384 bp, 13 predicted proteins | sample 2228351 | NCBI WGS metagenome assembly FWWM01 (sample SAMEA103939774, study PRJEB20133) | metagenome
TCTCTTGCCTCTCTTTGAGCATGTCGTAAACCGCCTTCTCATATGCCAACATCCGTTCCTGCGCGCCCTTCATCGCCTCTATGTATGCGTCCCATCGCTTCGCAACCTCTGTCGCCTTCGCTTCCAACGCTGCCTGCGTCCTCGCGCGCGTCATCTCAGCGAGTGCTTTCTGCCACGAACGCCATGCTCCCCATTGGGCTTTCACCGCCTCAATGTAGGCGCGATGCGCGACCTCTACCGGGCTGGCGTAGCCCTTTTGGGCTCTCCTGCCTGCCGCCGTGCGGAGCGGGCGCATCGCTCCCCTCAGCGCGAACGCGCGCTGACGCATCTCCTCTATTGCCGCCTTCTGCTGGATATACCACGCCCAAAACGCTCTATTACGCTCGTCAGCAAGCATCTGCTCCCGCGCTATCGCCGCGCGCTCGCGCATCGCTTGCACCATCTCCTGTTGGGCGCGGTTTCGCTCATCGGTTATTTGTCTCTGGATTTCAAGGTTCTGCCTAAAGGCGTAACTTTGGTGGAACTCTTCTACCGTGAAGAGAACCAGCGAACCCACGCCTGCTGCGGCGAGCCATTGCCCCACCTTCTTCTCTGCAGAAATTGCAGATACCATCTGCAACTGCGCGAAGTTCGCTTGAGCCCTCGCCAATATGTCCTCAAGCCTTGCTACCTCTTTGGCATCCCCTCGGGCGCGCGCGGCAGCAAGGGCTTGTTGCAGTTCGTCCATCCATTGCCTCAGCCCCGCCGACGCCGCCTCCAGCGCGGTCTGCCGCGCCTCGGCTGGATTGGTCACTGCCCTACGCCCGAAGCGTGCCATGAGCCACCTCCAACCTCGCGTGACAATCCAACGCCCGAATTCCCATAGACCTATCCCTGCCGCTATTGCCGCCAACTCCTTCAGAATGAGCGCGATGACGGGCATCTCTCGCTCACCTCCATCCCTATAGTCTATCGTCCATCCCAACGGACACCTACATAAACCGTGTCCCTCACACCTTTGAAGCGCGGCGCGCGCACAAGCGGTGGGAAATAACTGTCGTTGCCGTTCGTGTCCCAAACGCTGTGCGCGACAGCGCACAGCAACCGTGTCCCACGCCGCGACAGCAGTGCCCGACAGGGCACAGCGACCGTGTCCCGACCCCTACGCTGGAACAAACGTGTCCTGCCCCCTGCGTCTTTTTCGTCCGTGTTGTGCGCGATTTTTGACCAATGCCCTTGAAGGGTTAAGAGGGAGGTTCTGTGCGGTGGCGGGAAGGTGGAGATGGCGGGCGAAGCCCGCAAGCGCGCTTGGCTTGTTTCTTTGAGGGGGTGGGTGCGCGCGCCGCGCCGTGTCCTAACAGCGGCACGCTTTTAGCGTGCCGTCCTCGTGTCCCTCACACCGACGCCCTGAAGGGGCGTCGCCCGACCGCAGAGCGGGCGGGTCCGTGTCATCCAACAGAATCTAATCTCTTTGCGCCGTTATTCTGTTGGGCTCTCGATTTCTTCGTATGGTGGCTGTTGCTCTTCTATGGCTTGTTGCTCCGCTCCCATTGCTTCTGCGAGAACCTCATCAAAGCGCCGTGCCGCTTCCATCACCTTGGGCAAAACCTCTGTGCGAAGATCGGGGTAGGTCTCACAAAGCTGGAACAAGGCAGAGATGATCTGCTCAATGACGTAGAGGATGTTCATGACTGGCAACGCTATTTCCTCTTTTGACAGTGAAAGTCTTTCCCGCTGAACCTCGGTTTGTTCTGCTTCTGGCTGTGTGTTAGGTTCAGGCTGCGGTTGCGGCTTGTAGGGATACTCGTAGAAATACTTGATGAGTAGCTGGATCATGCTGTCCATGCTCCTGTAATACTGCCTGCACAATAACTTCAGGCGCTCGTGGGTCTCCTTAGTTATTCGGACGCTCGTCCATTCCTTCATGCCTGTTTGCCTCCTCTATGCGCTCCCTGATCCATGCGATGTAGCAGGTCTTGTGCATGTAGCCGGGCGCGCGGTTGTAGAGGCGGATCTCGTTGTAGGGGTTGTCCTCGTCGCTGCCGCAGCGGATGCATCGCTTCTCTTCGGCTTGACCCCCGTCCCCCGTCGGAAGCGACGTCCCCGGCAAGTCGTCTTCGCCTTCGTTTCCTTCTTCCGTTACCCCTACAGGCTCTTCTTCCTGTAGGGTGTCGTTTTCTATGTCGTTTTCCTCGTCCTTGTCAAGATTTTGAAATTCGCTCGTACTAAAGTTGTAGGATGAAGGATGAAGGATGAAGGATGTAGGATGTAGGTGTGACAGTTTTGTGACAGTTTTGTGACGGTTGTGTGACGGTCGTGTGACAGTGGTGTGACGGTTTTGGTAGCGTGCCTCTTCAAGGCGGTCAAAGCGGAAGAAGGCGAGGTCTTCCAGCTCTTTTGCGTCTATTTGTCTCCCCTCACTGATTGCCTTTGCTATTGCTGCTCCCTCTGGGGTCAGGTTGCAGAGTGCCTTACGCCCCTCCCATACAACTCCCCAATTCACGAGCCCTACCATTAACCCTTTCACCTTTTCCCCTCCCTTGATCTTTCTGATGACAATCTGTTGATGGACGCTCAAGGCTCGTGCTATCGCGCGAAATGATAAGCGTATGTCGGTCTTTGTTGTCGCTTGCTTCTCCCATAACAAGAGCAAGATTTTGAGACATAATTCATCTTGCAAGGCTTTCGCCCACCTCCCCGCCCTTTCGTAGGGGCTGAGCGGCTGAAGGGCCGCTCGGTTCTTTTTTTCTAGCATCTTCTCTCTCCTCCTTCCCTTAGGGTGTTGAATACACCACTATTATAGCATGCGATGCATCCAATAGTAATGGGGGTAGCCCCTGCCATCTGGGTGTTTTTTAGAGGGTTTTGTTTAGTCTTTGTCAACAAAGTAAATGTATCTTGCGCGAGATGGGTTTTCTGGGGTCGCTAACTTGATGACGATGACGTGCTGCTGCTTGTCGATCTTTACCCTAAATGCGATGCCTTCCTTCAGTTCCTCCAGCACCTCGCGTAGCAGCCACCTTAGCACAAGTTTCAGGGCAAATCGCACAAGGAACGGTAGCTTCTTTGCGAGTTCTTTGAACATGCCTGTTACCCCCCACGGGTTCTATAAAGCAACGTAATGGTTGTCGCCATCGCCGTGGTCGCGTGGGCGTTGCTCACCACAACGGCGATGCGGAAAGGGGGTTGGATTTCGGTGAACTCCACGACGGGCACGACGAACACTTGTGTCCCGACATCGGCAAAAGGTCCGAACACGACGTCAACCAGCGGGGGGTCGCCTGGCTGGGGTTCTGCAACGAGGAAGGGCGAGCGCGTGAGGAAGATGCGGATCGTGTTGGACGCGTCGGGCACGGTCGTGTGGACGTAGATCGCAACAACGGTTGCGGGGTCTAGGACTTCTGTTGATAGAGCACTTGCAGTCGTGTTCGGGTCTGCTGTGACCTTCAATGTTACGGTCTTGAGTGCCATCTATGAGCCCTCCCACTCTAATACGCTTAAGACGGCATAGATGCGTCGGACATTTCGCTCCCACGTTGCCGCTTCTGCTGGGTTCGCATTATAGCCCTTCCACGCAAGCCACCAGATGAAATCCTTCCCCTCAGGTACTTCTTTGCGTTTTCGTGCCCTGTCGTATCTCTTCTTCTCAATCCGCAGCTCTCTCGCGACTGCTTTGAGTATCGCGTAAAAGCTGACTTGCCCTTTCTGCCAGCGCGGTTTGAGTGGCAGGTATCCGAACGGGACGGACGCTTTCGTCGCGCCCTCAGCGATGTAGATTGCCCAAAGCAAAGCGTGCAGGTTCATCGCACTTCACCTGCTACGCTGGCGCGGCGGTTGGGCGTTCAGGGATGGTGAACATCTCAAGGGTGATGATTCGCAGTGTTCCCGTCGCCGTTGCGCGCCCTCTGAGCCTCACGTCCACGCCTGGCGGGACGGCGAGGATGGCGTCTGGATCGTAAAGCTCGTCAAGGATGAGGGGGATATAGCGTTGCAGCGTAGTGTTTGCAGGGTGCTGTGCGAGGGTGAGCGCGTTTGGCGTGTACGCTGATGCGGTGTTCTCAGTATGCAAGTGATCGGCTAAGTCGTGTGCGGGGAACACAAGGGCGTGTGACAGGCTGAAGAGCGATTCAAGGTCAACGCTGACGAGGGTGTCTTCTACTCCTTGCACGAGGAAGCGCAGTTCGCCTAGCAGCGTGGTGTCGGCTGTCTCTAACGGGTTGTCCTCATTGAAGATGAACCCAAATATCGGTCCAGCGGGGGCTAGGATAACGTCAAAGTCCCCCGTTGCGGCTACGCTCTGCGAGCTTAGTAATGCCCTCACAGTCCACTCTGGCTCGTTCTCCCTCCAGCCTATCGCGTCGACCTGCACCGTATACCCGCTTGGAACTGTTCCCCATCGCAAGTAAAGCAAGTTGTCCCCTACTCCAACCGCTTTTATCCCGCTTGTGGGCAATAAGGGCTTACGACTAAAGGGGATGTAAATCGTCGCGATGTGTCGGGACGCAGCATTTGCTTGCGAGCGCTTTACTAAGGGAACCTTACGACCATAAAGTAGGGAACCTGTCACAAATGCTGAAACGCCGTCCATGTCAAAAACTGAGGCTCCCCTGACATAGACGGCGATGCGGGCGATGGGTGCCACGAGGTCAGTGATTAGGACGTTCGCGTTCGCGGCTGGTTGCACTCGCTTGATTGTTATGGTTAGGAACGAGAGAGGCCATGACGGTAAGCGGATCGTCTCCTCGCTGCCTGACGTGGGTGCGTAGGTATCCTTCACGCGGAAGAAAATGGGTTCAGGCATGGTCTATCACCCCCTTGCTCCCATGCGGCGACGCTTCGCTTCGTGTAAGGCCCTGGCTATGACCTCCACGCGTCTGAGGTTGTTCGGGTCGCCCTTGGGTCCGCGAGGGGGTAACTGAACCCCCTCGATTACATTCCGGTAGGGCTCCCATCTCTGCTGCCACTTGTCGCGGGCGAACTGGACGCCCTGACCAAAGCGCTGGGCGCCCTTTTCGGCTGCGGCACGCTGCCATTCTTGAGTCGGCGTTGCGCGCACGCCAGCTTCCCACCGACCTTCGGCGACCGCTTGTTGGATTGCTTGTCTCCAGGTTTGACTGGCAGCGATCGTGTTCTGCTGCCAATCGTTTAATGGGTTCCGCACGCCCTCCTCGTAGGTTGTTTGGGCATTCTGGGCGTTTCTGACCCACTTTTGCGCGAGGTAGTTAATGTCTCTTACTCGCGGCATGCCTAATGCACCTCCTGCTTGCTAACATTCACTATGAATACTAACAATTGCTGTGGGGTGTTGTCAACAAATGGCTGTCAGAAGGTATGAGGTCTATATCGGGCTTCACTATGTTCCATTCGGAGTTGTCCAGATTGAGATGTTTGAAGAGGGAAGGGGACTAATTGGGGTTAATCATAGTAGAACGCAAAAGCATTATGATGCTCCTGTTGGTTATCAGCTTCTCGGCCATCTTGCCACTTACAAATCGTGTTATGAACACTGGCTTGTTACGTGGTATGATCTTTATACTGGTGAAGTCATTGACACAGAGGAGTTAACGTGCTCTGTTATTGAAGGTGTTAATAATCGAATCGTCTTTCTGGACATAATACTGGATCACAAACACGAAGGATTGCTCCCTGAGCCTGCACCTCCTCCCGTTCAGCCGCCGCCTGTTCCAACGCCGCCTCTGCCACTACCACCACCTGTCGGGCCGCCGATAGAAGAGCCCATTTACGTTGACCCTCCGCCCGATGCTGTAGACCAACCCGTGAAGGGGGTGCCGCCTATGCCACCGCCTATCGTTACACCACCCACGTTCATTGATGGGCCGATGGAGCCGCCTGTCCGCATCCCGCCTCACCCTGGCGAGACGGATCGCGGGACGCTGCTTCGCTTCGCGGCTCGCTGGGGCGGGCAGATTGAGCGTTACGCCTTCAATGTGCCCTTGGATGAGGGTGAGATGCCCGAAGATGTTGAGGAACCGTTTCGCTCCATGTGGGCGAAGCTGACCCAACACAAGGCGGATCTTGTCTTCTATCGCAAAGGGGAACTTTATGTCGCTGAGGTTAAGCCAAGATTGTCAAGAGGCGCGATTGGCGAAGCGCTCACGGCTGCGTACATGTATCGCAGACTTTACAACCCGAAAGAGAGAATCATCCCTGCTGTGATATGTCAGGTCGCGCCTGATCTTCTGCTGCAGGTCGCGGCGCATCTTGGGGTGAAAGTCTTCGTGACAGACAAAATAGACCTCTTAAACGTCGCAGGGGAGACGCGTTTTAGGTGGCAGAAGCGTCTGTAGCGTGTCCGCGCAATCCTCTGTGATGTCCAGAAAAAAACCGCGCACCCATCAGGGCGCGCGGCTGCGCGCGGTGAGGACAGAGGCATGCGGCTTTTTCACATATCTTCCTTCTCCATCGTCTTGATAGTGTACTCAATGAACTCTATCGTCTCTCTTAACTGTTCTTTCGTCTCGATAACCTCCTTCACGCTATCAACACCAAGTAATTCTCTAACCTCTGCGGGCGTGAGCCCTAATTCTTTCATCCTGCCCCAAAAGTAGCGCCAGTCCTCCGCTGTCACGCGCCCCCCTGCTGGTGCTGGTTCGGGCTCTTGCGGCTGCTGGCGCGGTTGCTCAACGACAACTTCAGCTTCTGCTTCAGTTTCTATCTTCGCAAGCGCGAAGACGTGCCCTAACAACATACTCAGTGCTTTCCGCACTGCACGTGTTTGCGCGAATGAAACTGCAAACGAGAGCTGCCTGTCCTTCATCGCCTCTCCGCCGAGACGATCAAACTCGTCTGCATGCACAACCCCTACCGCGCTTGCCACCACTTCCCCTTTCCTCAGTATCTCTACCTCAGCAGCAACGAACTTGGGCTCGCGCCCAAGGAACTCTATCTTGTATTCTCGTAGTTTGGGCGTGTAGCCCATTACGCCCGCTAAAGCCAGCCAGCCCTGGGCGGTCACGTAGCGCCGCCCAGCGACCTGTATGATGTGCCCCGCTTTATTCAAGATGTCCTCAAAAAGACGAGCCAGGGCCGCAGCGTTGGCGACCCTGGCCTGTATATCTGGGAGGGGAGGGAAAGGTGCAGGCTCAATCTCTGTTGGTTTCTGCTCTTCTTCTAACTGTTTGACCTCTAACGGCTTTTGCTCGCTCATCTTCAATCTCCCTCCTGATAGATGCTATTAACTCATCGCTCTCCAACGCGCGCCTCAAGATGAGACGCGCCGTTGACGAGATTGTCAACTGTAGATGTGCTGCGAGACGCGATAGCAAGTCATGCTCCCGCGCCGCGCAGTAGATTGTCACCCGATAGCGCTTAGACATTCTGCTATCACTCCACTATCCTTGCGAACCTGCGACAGCCGATCACTTTACCTTCGCTGTCCCTCACAAGGCTATCAGGAACGAGTAAGTCACGACGCTTGATTGATTGTGCAACTGCTAATGGAACGATGTACATCGTCCCTTTGCTTTCTGGAGGTAGTTTAGTCCCTTCTGTCTTGAGCCTTTTGTCTACTACCTGAATGCCATTCACCTCCCATACGGCTATCGCTTCTTCTTCCAGCCTAATGACCTGCCCGGATGGCGGAATTTCGGCGATGATTTCGTTGTCATCGCCTAAAATTCTCACCGCATGTGGCGTCAAGTTGATTAGTTGCCTTTGCGCCATCGTCATCGCACCTCCTTGGTTTCTGCTTCTCCCACTACATATTATAACACGCTATGCCACGAAATACAACCCTGCGTGACAGAGTGTGCCACATTGTATAGCTCAGTTGGGGCTCATCTGTCAATAGGGCAAATCACCTATTGACTTAACTGCTCTTACTCTGCCTGACCGCCGCGCATGCGACGCCATCGCAGGGTCGGCACCGCGCGCATCACGGCGGCTCGGATCATCGCATCTAAGGGGAACAGGGGCATTGGTCTCGGGGGCATCTTCAAGTATGCTCTTCGCTTGTTGATGCGTCGCACAAGCTCACTCACCCACTCCAGCCACGCCCGCCGCGCGCGCGAGAGCTCAGGGTGCATCATTGGCGCGAGCGTGACTTGATACATCGTCACTAATCTCTGAGCTGCTAACTCAAGCTCGCTTAAGAAACGCTCGTACAACTCAAGCTCTGTTCTGATTTCTGCGGGTGCTGGCGCCTTCTTCTGACGCTCTATCAGCTCCAGCATGTCTTGTATCGCGCGGGCGAGCTCTGGCGGTAACTCAAGCGCTTGTCGGGGGTAGGTAACGCTCACTTGCGTCTCTGTGACTATCGCGTGCGACACGAACTCGCGTGGAACAACCCATTTGCGCCTTCTCATCACTCGCTCATCTCCCTTTCGCGCGCGAACTCACGCGCGACTTCTATCAGCGCACGCTGTATGCGCCGATACTCGTCTTCAGTCCAGCGTAGTTCTCTGATCCCCGCGCGTTGGGTCGGCAAGTAACCCAACTGCGCGCGTGGGCTTCTCTGCACTTGCTCTCGTGCTTGCTGCTGCTCAAATCTGCGTCGCATTTGTGACCGCCTCCTCTTTCGTCTTGCGTGCTGGGGGTTTTTCTCCCCTTAACAAGTATCGCATCGCAAGTTCAACTGCGGTCAGGTCTTGCATCTTCTTCCCACGCCGCAGCCTCCGCAACTCAGCACGCGCGGCTTGTAGTATGTCTCTCACGAAGTTCCTCACGGGCGCGGCTGGACGCACTTGTATCGTCATCCAACCGATGCGCCCAAACCGCGTGAAGGGCGTGCTGATGACGACTGAGCGCCCTTCCCTCATAGCCCTTGCCGCCTCTGCTTCCGCAGCCATGTGCGCGCTTAACGCCCGCATCCTCTCTTCGTGCGCGATGCGCTCTCGCTCCCGCGCCAACTCAAAGAGCGCCTGTTGCCTCTCCTTGATTAGTTCCGCTATCGCTCTCTGCCCTTCCAGTGCCGCGCGGATGTGCCCTTCCAGTAACTCTCGCTCCATTGTGAGTTGATGCCGCAACTGCTCCAACGCTGCCTTTATCTGCCCTTCTACCAACATATTGCGCGCTTGCAAGTCCTTCTCTTGCCTCTCTTTGAGCATGTCGTAAACCGCCTTCTCATATGCCAACATCCGTTCCTGCGCGCCCTTCATCGCCTCTATGTATGCGTCCCACCTTTTGGCTACCTCTGTCGCCTTCGCTTCCAACGCTGCCTGCGTCCTCGCGCGCGTCATCTCCGCGAGTGCTTTCTGCCACGCGCGCCATGCGCCCCATTGGGCTTTCACCGCCTCAATGTAGGCGCGATGCGCGACCTCTACTGTGCTGGGATAGCCTTTGCGTGCTCTTCCGCCTGCTGCCTGCCGCAAGGGACGCATCGCTCCACGCAACGCAAAGGCGCGTTGCTTCATCTCCTCTATCGCTGCCTTCTGCTGTATGTACCATGCCCAAAACGCTCTATTCCTCTCGTCCGCCATCATCTGCTCCCGCGCAATCGCTGCCCGTTCACGCATTGCCTGCACCATCTCCATCTGAGCGCGGTTTCGCTCCTCAGTCATCTGCCTCTGTATCTCCAAGTTCTGGCGGAACGCGTAACTCTGATGAAATTCCTCTACCGTAAAGAGAACCAGCGAGCCTACCCCTGCTGCCGCCAACCACTGCCCCACCTTCTTCTCTGCAGAAATTGCAGATACCATCTGCAACTGCGCGAAGTTCGCTTGAGCCCTCGCCAATATGTCCTCAAGCCTTGCTACCTCTTTGGCATCCCCTCGGGCGCGCGCGGCAGCAAGGCTCTGCTGCAACTCGTTCATCCATTGTCGCAGCCCTTCGCTCGCGGCTTCCAGCGCGGTCTGCCGCGCCTGAGCAGGGTTAGTCACTGCCCTACGCCCGAACCTCGCAAGCAGCCATCTCCAGCCCTTGCCGACAATCCAGCGCCCGAACTCCCATAGCCCGATGCCGGCTGCAATTGCCGCGAGTTCCTTCAGGATAAGCGCGATGATGGGCATCTCTCGCTCACCTCCATCCCTATAGTCTGCCGCTTTACGTGTCCCAACACCATAAAAACCGTGTCCCAACACCGCAGATTACGTGTCCCAATCACACATTTAGCGCGGCGCGCGCACAAGCGGTGGGAAATAACTGTCGTTGCCGTCCGTGTCGTAACAGCTGTGCGCGACAGCGCACAGCAACCGTGTTCCAGCACCACAGAAACCGTGTCCCGACCCCTACGCTGGAACAAACGTGTCCCGACAGCGGCATTTTTTTCGTCCGTGTTGCGCCAAAATCGCGTCCAATGCCCTTGAAGGGTTAAGAGAGGGTTTTTGGGTGGTGGCGGGAAGGTGGAGATGGCGGGCGAAGCCCGCCCGCGCGCTTGGCTTGTTTCTTTGAGGGGGTGGGTGCGCGCGCCGCGCCGTGTCCTAACAGCGGCACGCTTTTAGCGTGCCGT
>FWWM01000629.1_pt1 | contig 10381 bp, 4 predicted proteins | sample 2228351 | NCBI WGS metagenome assembly FWWM01 (sample SAMEA103939774, study PRJEB20133) | metagenome
GGCGATCACCCCGGGCTGCTGCTCGGGCCCGGTGTTGTGGAACTGCAAGCGCCGCTGCACCTCGCGGGCGTTGTCGAGCTGGAATAGCGTGCTGTCGCTGCGAATTTTCAGCAGCTCCAGAAAGCGCCGCTTTGCGGTGACGATGTCGGCGGCGCCCGGTTCGGCCTGCGGGTCGACGATGATCCTGCGAATCAGCGGCCAGTTGTCGCCGTCCTTGTCGGCACGCGGCAAGCCCTTGTTCCAGTTGTTGTCCTGGTAGCCGAAATCCACCGCGTTGAACCAATCCCCCGAGTCGTAGCTGTCGCGCTGCATGGACTTTGAACGCAGGATGTCCGAGCCGAGATGGATGAACGGCACGCCCTGGCTGAACAGCGGCACCGACAGCGCCACCAGGTGCAGGCGGACCCGGTCGGCAACCGACAGGCTGCTGGCGAACTTGTACTGGTTGTTGTCCCACAGCGTCTGGTTATCGTGCTTGGAGACGTAATTGATCGTTTCCTGCGGGTCCAGCGTATAGCCGGCGGGCTGGCCGTTGTAGTCGATCTCGCTGCCCTTGCGTGTGCTGCCGTCGGCGGTGACGAACTGGAAATCACGCAGCCCGCCGGCGATGCCGACGCGGATCAGATCGGCGGCGTGCAGCAGCTGCGCTTTTTCCTGAGCCCCGGCACCGCTCAGCTCGTTGGGCCGCAGGTAGAGGCCGTTGGCGAAGCCCTGGTTGCGACGGATGCTGTCGCCACCATCGAAGGGGCTGCCGCCACGTACCGCATCCCGCTGCCGATCATTGAAGGTGCCGACACCGGTACCGGCCATGTTCAGTTGGTTGGCGTTGATACCGCGCGCGTTGCCGGCGACCTCGCCGAACTCCCAGCCTTCGCCGTAGAAATAGGTCTCGCGATCGATGCGGCGGACCGCGCGATAGGCATCGATGATCTGCTCGCGCATGTGGTGACCCATCAGATCGAAGCGAAAACCGGCGATCTTGTAGTCGCGGGCCCAGACCTTCAGCGAGTCGATCATCAGCTTGGCCATCATGCGGTGCTCGCTGGCGGTGTTCTCGCAGCAGGTCGAGGTTTCGACCGCGCCGGTGGTGGGGTTGCGGCGGTGGTAGTAACCGGGCACGACCTTGTCCAGAACCGATTTGTCAGCCAGGCCGGAGGCGTTGGTGTGGTTGTAGACCACGTCCATCACCGTGGCCAGGCCGTTACTGGCGAGCGCCTGCACCATCTGGCGAAACTCGATGATGCGTTGCACGCCTTCGGCGTCACTGGCGTAGCTGCCCTCGGGCGCGGTGAAGTGGAAGGGGTCGTAACCCCAGTTGAAATCGTCCAGCCCGCGCAGGTCGTCGTACAGCGATTGCGCCTGGCCGCTGGCCGGATCGAAGCCCTCGAGTACCTGGCGGATGCTCGCCGCTCCGCAGTGCTGCGCCCAGCGCTGACGGGCCTGGTCCGACAGGTCGCAGAGTTTGGCGAAGGGATCGTCGAGGCCGACCCGCCGGGCGGGGTCCTCGTCGATGGTGGCGATGTCGAACACCGGCAGCAGCTGAACGTGGGTGAGCCCGGCCTTCTGCAGGTCACGCAGGTGGCGCATGCCGTTGCTGTCAGGTCGGGTAAACGCGGCGTAGGTGCCGCGCAGCTCCGCCGGCAGGCTGGTGTCGCTGGCGCTGAAGTCGCGCAGATGGGTTTCGTAGATCACGCTCGCTTCGGGACGCTCCGGGCGTGGCGGACGCACCGCATCCCAGCCGGCGGGCTTGAGGTCATCGGCGTTCAGGTCGACCACCTGGGCGTACTGGCTGTTGCGCGACAGGCTCAGGGCGTAGGGATCACTGACCAGCGTCGTCTCGACGCTGCCGGTGCTGGGTCGGTAGGCGGTGACCTCGTACTGGTAGTACTGGCGATCCAGCGAGCGCGGGCCTTCCAGGCTCCAGACGCCGAGCCGCTCCCGCATAGGCTTGGGATAGCCGGGTAGCAGCCGTTTGGCGGCATCGAACACATGCAGGCGAACCCGCTGCGCGGTCGGTGCCCAGAGCTTGAAGGACACACCTCTGGCATCGAGCGTCGCGCCCAGCTTGTCGTTGTAGGCGAACAGCATGTCGAGGATGCCGGCGGTCTGCACTTCGGTGGCATCGATGACCCGGTCGTCCGCGTCATAGGCAATTACCACCAGCTGGCTCATCACGGCGCGGCGAATGTCTCTCACACCTGCCGTGAGTTGGTAAGCGGGGGCGTCGGCCAGGTGCGGGTGCTGGCGCCTGAGGCCATTGCGTAGGCTGGACGGCTGCATCGCCAGGACCTGCCCGCCGCTGACGGTGCGCGCCTCGCCGTCGATGCGGATGCTGGCATCGTGGGCATAGCGCAACTCGACGCGGCTGGCGCTCGGTGCGCCGCCCACCAGCGCTAGCGTAAACGGATCGAGCCAGTGCGCACGGGCTCCCTTGATCGCCACGCCGCTGCCGCTTAGTGGCGTACTGGACAATTGCGGGTTGCCGCTGACCGTGAAGACGCGACGGCCGAGCTCGTCGAAGCGCCAGACCAGGTCGGTACCGCCCAGATCCTTCTCGTCGCCCTTGTGCATGATCAGGTTCAGGCAGCTGGCGTCGGCGCTCAGCGGGATGCGATAGAGCGCCCCGTATTCGGGGTCGGTTTCCGCCGCCGCGAGCGGTTGCGCCCAGCTGGTTTCGGTCGCACTGCCATTGCAGTCGGCGGTGTTCCACAGATGTGGACCCCAGCCGTTGTAGTTGCCATCGGCGCGCTGGTAGTAGAGCAGGGCCTCGTCGGGGCCGGGGTCGAGTGGGGCTGCCGAAGTGGGTTGCACGGCCAGCGACAAGCCGCCGAGGACGAGCGCCGCCAGGCGCCGATAAGCGATCGAGCGAGTGAGCATGGCGTGAGGGTCCCGTTGTTGTTCTTCTTGTACTGCTCGCTGGATGGTCGGCGCGGAGTATTCGATGCACATCCTTCCGCTGGGGATCCGCTTTAGGCGTAGGCCAGGGCCGTAATAGCGTTCTGCTTGCCCCCCTTGCCGCGCAAAGGTATGGCTGGAAATGCTGAGGGCGCCCATCAGGCGCCCTCGGATTGCCTCGTCGCGCGACGGGGCAGTGACCGCAGGAGTGCTCAGCCGATGGTGATCGGCGGCAGTTCCTTCAGTTCGACGGTTTCCTGCTTGCGCGGCGCAAGAACTTCGGCTTCGCCGTCGACCACCAATTCGTCGTTCTGATTGAACACGCGGGTGGCGATGCGCACGCGGTTCTTCGGCAGCTTCTCGAGAATTTCCAGGCGTACGCTCAGCGTGTCACCGATTTTCACCGGACGGGTGAACTTCATGGTCTGGCCGAGATAGATGGTGCCCGGGCCCGGCATGGTGCAAGCCACGGCGGCGCTGATCAGTGCGCCACTGAACATGCCATGGGCGATGCGTTCCTTGAACAGGGTGCCGGCAGCGAACTCGGCGTCCAGGTGCACCGGGTTGCGATCGCCGGACATCGCGGCGAACAGCTGGATATCCTTTTCCTCGACGTGTTTTTCGTAGCTCGCCTGCTGGCCGACCTCCAGGTCGGAGTAAGGCGTGTTGCTGATGGTGCTCATGGAATGTCCTCAGGCTGGTCGGCGCACCGGATGCTGCGGCCGATGGATCGAAGCGAGTCGCGCGATCCCAGATGACCGGTGTCGGCGCGCTGGGGCTGCATTCTAGAGGCACGGGCTGCACTTGTCCCGGCGCCGGGCCGCGCGATGCCGTGACGAAAGATTCACAGCAGTGATTAATGCGGCTTGGGCTGTTGCGTCGCGATGCCGACCTGATAAGTTCGCCAGAGCCCGCTGCGCGCGGGCCAGACACTCTCAGGTAACGAGGCCAATAACAATGCAGCCTGAATTCTGGAATGACAAACGCCCTGCCGGCGTGCCCAACGAGATCGATCTAGGTGCTTACCGCTCGGTCGTCGAAGTGTTCGAGCGTGCCTGCAAGACTCACGCGGACCGCCCTGCATTCAGCAACATGGGTGTCACCCTCAGTTACTCCGATCTGGAGCGCCACTCCGCCGCTTTTGCCGCCTGGCTGCAGCACCATACCGATCTGCAGCCCGGCGACCGCATCGCCATTCAGATGCCCAACCTGCTGCAGTACCCCATCGCCGTGTTCGGCGCGCTGCGTGCAGGACTCATCGTGGTCAATACCAACCCGCTGTACACCGCGCGGGAGATGCGGCACCAGTTCCAGGATTCCGGCGCGCGGGCGCTGGTGTACCTCAATACCTTCGGCCACCACGTGCAGGAGGTGCTGCCCGACACCGCCATCGAGCACCTGATCGAAGTGCGCATCGGCGACATGTTGCCAGCCCTGAAAGGTGCGCTGGTCAACGCGGCGGTCAAGCACCTGAAGAAGATGGTGCCGGATTACAGCCTGCCGCAAGCCGTTTCCTTCAAGAGCGTGCTGGGTGACGGGGCCCGCCACAACCACAAGCCGGCAGCCCTGGAGCCCGATCACGTCGCCGTGTTGCAGTACACCGGTGGTACCACCGGTGTGGCCAAGGGCGCGATGCTCACTCATGGCAATCTCGTGGCGAACATGCAGCAGGTTCGGGCAAACATGCAGCAGCTGGACGAGCATGGCCATCCGGTGATCCGTGAGGGTCAGGAAGTGATGATCGCGCCGCTGCCGCTCTACCATATCTATGCCTTCACAGCGAATTGCATGTGCATGGTGGTGACCGGCAACCACAACGTGCTGATCACCAATCCCCGGGATATCAACGGTTTCGTCAAGGAGCTGCAGCGTTGGCAGTTCTCCGGCTTTCTCGGGCTCAACACCTTGTTCGTCGCGCTGATGGCCCACCCGCAGTTCAACAAGATCGACTTCTCCCGTCTCAAAGGCACCAACTCCGGTGGCACGGCGCTGGTTTCCGCGGTCGCCGAGCGCTGGAAGAGCATGACCGGCTGCACCGTCGTCGAAGGCTATGGCCTGACCGAAACCTCGCCGGTTGTTTGCGCGAATCCGTACGGTGAGCACTCCCGTCTTGGGACCGTCGGGCTGCCGGTGCCCGGGACCACGGTGAAGGTCATTGATGACGAGGGCAACGCCTTGCCGCTCGGCGAGCGTGGCGAGCTGTGCGTCAAGGGCCCGCAAGTGATGAAGGGCTATTGGCAGCGTCCCGAAGCGACTGCCGAGGTGCTGGACGAGGAGGGCTGGCTGAAGACCGGCGACATCGCGGTGATCGACCAGGACGGTTTCGTCAGCATCGTCGACCGCAAGAAGGACCTGATCATCGTCTCGGGCTTCAACGTCTACCCCAACGAGATCGAGGACGTGGTGATGGCCCACCCGAAGGTCGCGGCTTGCGCCGCCATCGGTGTGGCGGATGAAAAATCCGGCGAGGCGGTCAAGCTGTTTGTCGTGCCCAGCGATCCGACGCTCACTCAGGAAGAGTTACAGGCTTACTGCCGTGAGAATTTCACCGGCTACAAGATGCCGCGGCATTACGTGTTCCGGGATGCACTGCCGATGACCCCGGTCGGCAAGATCCTGCGTCGGGAGCTACGCGAAAGCGCCTGACGACGCGAGATGCACTGTAATTGCAGGAGGCAGATGAGGTGACCGGGATATATTTTCCGGTCACTTTATGTCGAATCAACGGTTTCCGGACTCTATTCGCTCCTCGGCAAAGCTGCTAACCTCGGGCACGCTTTTAGCCCGATCAGCGGTACAAAAGTTAACAAATCACAACAAAACAGCTGCCATCGCGCAGTAATAAAGCTGTTGCTTAGGAGTGGGGTTCATGACCGATAACTTCTGGAAGGATAAGTATCCCGTTGGTGTTGCCAGCGAGATCAATCCCAACGAGTACCAGAACATTCAGGCTGTGCTCAAGCAGTCCTGCGAGCGTTTCGCGGACAAGCCGGCCTTCAGTAGCCTCGGCAAGACCCTGACCTACGGTGAGCTGTACAAGCTGTCCGGCGATTTCGCAGCCTACCTGCAGCAGAACACCGATCTCCAGCCGGGCGATCGCATCGCCGTGCAGCTGCCCAACCTGATCCAGTATCCCATCGTGGTGTTCGGTGCCATGCGCGCCGGGCTCATCGTGGTCAATACCAACCCGCTGTACACCGCGCGGGAGATGGAACACCAGTTCAACGACGCCGGCGCCAAGGCGCTGGTCTGCCTGGCCAACATGGCGCACCTGGCCGAGGAAGTGCTGCCCAAGACCGGCATCAAACACGTGGTCATCACCGAAGTCGCCGACATGCTGCCGCCGCTCAAGCGCATGCTGATCAACGCGGTGGTCAAGCACGTGAAGAAGATGGTGCCGGCCTACAGCCTGCCGAAAGCGGTCAAGCTCAACGACGCGCTGGCACTCGGCCGCGGCAAGGCGGTGAGCGAGGCTTCGCCGAAGAGCGACGAGGTGGCCGTGCTGCAGTACACCGGCGGCACCACCGGGGTGGCCAAGGGCGCCATGCTCACGCACCGCAACCTCGTCGCCAACATGTTGCAGTGCAAGGCGCTGATGGGTTCGAACCTCAATGACGGCAGCGAAGTGCTGATCGCGCCGTTGCCGCTCTACCACATCTACGCCTTCACCTTTCACTGCATGGCGATGATGCTCAGCGGCAACCACAACATCCTGATCTCCAACCCGCGCGACCTGCCAGCGATGATCAAGGATCTGTCCAAGTACCGCTTCAGCGGCTTCGTTGGCCTCAATACGCTGTTCGTCGCGCTGTGCAACAGCGAGGACTTCCGCAAGCTCGATTTCTCGGCGCTGAAGATCACCCTGTCCGGTGGCATGGCGCTGCAGCTGGCCACGGCCGAGCGCTGGAAGCAGGTCACTGGCTGCTCGATCTGCGAAGGCTACGGCCTGACCGAGACCAGCCCGGTGGCCTCGGTCAACCCGATCGAGCACATCCAGCTCGGCTCCATCGGCATTCCGGTGCCCTCGACGCAGTTCAAGGTCATCAATGACGACGGTCAGGACCTTCCGCAGGGCGAGATCGGCGAGTTGTGCATCAAGGGCCCGCAGGTGATGAAGGGCTACTGGCAGCGCCCCGAGGCCACCGCTGAGGTGATCGACGCGGATGGTTGGTTCAAGACCGGCGACATCGGCGTGATCCAGGAAGACGGCTACATCCGCATCGTCGACCGCAAGAAGGACATGATCCTAGTGTCCGGCTTCAATGTGTATCCCAACGAGCTGGAAGACGTGCTCGCCAGCCTGCCGGGCGTGCTGCAGTGCGCTGCCATCGGCGTCCCGGACGAGAAATCCGGTGAGGCGATCAAGCTGTTTGTGGTGGTCAAACCGGGCGAGAGCCTGACCAAGGAACAGGTCATGCAGCACATGCATGACAACCTGACGGGCTACAAGCGCCCGCGCTACGTGGAATTTCGCGACAGCCTGCCGACCACCAACGTCGGCAAAATCCTGCGCCGCGAGCTGCGTGACGAGGAGTTGCGCAAGCTCGGCCACAAGCAGTAAACGCAGCTGTTGTGAAAAGAACCCGCTTCGGCGGGTTTTTTTCGTTTTTGCGAACGGCGTTTCATCGGCAGCGCCTTCCAGAGCTTTAGTTAGCGCTTGGTAGCGTTCTTCTCATCCTGTAGTAGGTGGCACAATAGCCCTACTTAACCATTTAGTTTGTAGGGGAATATCGGATGCTGTCGTCACTACGTCTGCGAGTGAAACTGCTGCTGCTTGCCCTTGGTCCGATCCTGCTCCTCGCGATCCTGCTCAGCGGCGTCGCCGTGGTCGAGCTGCAGGACTTGGCCGATCAGCAGGAAGCACAGACCCGTGCCAGCCTCATTCGTGATCGCCGGGCCGAGCTCGAGCATTACGTGCAACTGGCACGCAATGCGATTGCGCCGATTTACGAGCGCTCGGCCGAGGGCGATCTGCAGGCGCGGGCCGAGGCTGTGGGGCTGCTCGAGCGGCTGGCCTACGGCCGCGAGGGTTATTTCTGGGGCTACGATGGCCAGTTCTTGCGCGTGTTCCAGGGTGACAGCCACGAGCGCATCGGCGAGAGCTTTGCCGATTTCCAAGACCCGAATGGCGTGTATGCCATCCGTGAACTGGTCAAGGCCGGTCAGAATGGCAGCCATTTCGTCGACTACAGCTTCGCGGTGCCGGGCAGCGATGCGCTGGTGCCCAAGGTCGGTTACGCCGAATACCTGCCGAAGTGGAACCTGGCGTTCGGCACCTCGCTGAACCTCGACGACGTCGAGCGCGATGTGGTCGAGGCCCGTGCGGTTTTCCAGGCGCGTATCGACAGCCTGACGATGATCATGCTCGGCGCCGCGTTGCTGCTGCTGGTGCTGATGGCCGGGCTCGCGGTACTGATGAGCAATGCCATCCTGCGTCCACTGCTGCAGATCAAGCAGAACCTCGACGATATGGCGCAGGGCGACGGTGACCTGACGCACCGCCTGCCGATCACCAGCCAGGACGAGCTGGGTGAGCTGGCCACCTCGTTCAATCGCTTCGTCGAGAAGATCCATTCGCTGGTACAGCAGTTCGTCGAGAAGATCCATTCGCTGGTACAGCAGGTGGCCGGCACCACCACCCAGCTGACCGGTCTGGTCGCGGCCGTGGCCAGCCAGGCGCAGCGTTCAGAGCAGGCCATGGCCGACCAGCGCAGCGAGACCGATCAGGTCGCCACGGCGATCAACGAGATGTCCGCTGCGGCCAATGAAGTGGCGATGAGCGCCCAGCGCGCGGCCGAAGCGGCACGCGAGACCGATCAGCAAGGCGTTGCGGCCAAGCAGGTGGTGGACCAGAGCATTCGCCAGATTCATGAGCTGGTGGGCGAGCTGCGCGACAGTGGCGAGTCGCTGGAAGGTCTGCAGCAGGACGTGAAAGGCATCGTCGGCGTGCTCGACGTGATCCGCGCCATTGCCGAGCAGACCAACCTGCTGGCGCTCAACGCGGCCATCGAGGCGGCCCGTGCCGGCGAGGCCGGACGCGGTTTCGCCGTGGTCGCCGATGAAGTCCGGGCGCTGGCCAGCCGTACCCAGCAGAGCACCGGCGAGATCCAGAACATGATCGATCGCCTGCAGGGCGCAACGTCGCACACGGTCAGCACCATGCTGCGCGCTGGCGAGACGGGCGAGAGCACCCGCGATCATGCCAACCAGGCCGGCGAATCGCTGGATGCGATTTCCGCCCTGATCGGCACCATCAACTCGATGAACGCGCAGATCGCCGCCGCCGCCGAGGAGCAGACTGCCGTCGCCGAGGAGATCAACCGTAGCGTGCACCATATCGCCGATGCGGTGGACGGTGTGGCCAGCGATGCGGCGCAGGGCGCGCAGACGGCGCGCGAGCTGAACGGATTGGCCGAGCAGCTGCAGCGATTGGTCGGGCAGTTCCGTGTCTGACTGAAGCAGCCGCTCTGGAATGGGCCTCACGAAACCCTGCCTGGCAGGGATTCGTTGTTTTTCAGGGTAAAGAAACGACCCCGTAGGTCGACAACCGAAAAGTACTGCGTTAATTGGCGGCTTAACTGGCGCCTGTTTTTTGTCGCATATCTTGTTGCTCAACCCACCTACGGGAACTAACAGAATGCTTTCCAACCTTCGTTTGCGAATGAAGTTGCTGCTGCTCGCGCTGGGCCCGATTCTCCTGCTCGCCATCCTGCTCAGCGGCATTGCCGTGTACGAGCTGCAGAGCCTCGCCGAACAGCAGGAAGAACACACCCGCAACAGCCTCATCCAGGACCGTCGCGCGGAGCTCAAGCACTACGTCGAGCTAGCCCGTAACGCCATCGGGCCGATCTACGAGCGTTCTGCCGAGGGCGACATGCAGGCGCGCGACCAGGCCGTGGCCATCCTTGAGAAGTTGGCCTACGGCAAGGATGGCTATTTCTGGGGCTATGACAGCCAGGCCGTGCGCATCCTGCAAGGCAACACCAAGGACAAGATCGGCCAGAGCTTCTACGACTACCGCGACCCCAATGGCGTCTATGCCATTCGCGAGCTGGTTCGTGCCGGCCAGGACGGCAGCCATTACGTCGACTACAGCTTCGTGCTCGGCGACAGCAGTGTGCTGGTGCCCAAGGTCGGTTACGCCGAGTCCCTGCCGAAGTGGAAGATGGTCTTTGGTACCTCGCTCAACCTCGATGGTGTCGAGCGCGACGTCCAGGCCGCCCGCGCCGAATTCCAGCAGCGCATCGACGGTCTGGTGACCATCATGCTGGTCTCCGCGCTGATCCTGCTAGGGCTGATCGCCCTGGTCGCCGTGTTCATGAGCAACGCCCTGCTCAGGCCGCTGCTGCTGATCAAACGCAACCTGGACGACATGGCTCAGGGTGACGGCGACCTGACCCAGCGCCTGCCGATCACCAGCCAGGACGAGCTGGGTGAGCTGGCCACCTCGTTCAATCGCTTCGTCGAGAAGATCCATTCGCTGGTA
>FWWM01006090.1_pt1 | contig 10381 bp, 11 predicted proteins | sample 2228351 | NCBI WGS metagenome assembly FWWM01 (sample SAMEA103939774, study PRJEB20133) | metagenome
GCACGAGTGCTGCGTCCACCCGCGCGCCGGGCTCGACTGCGGTCGCCAGCTTTTCCAACTCACCCCAGAGCAACGTCGTGTCGTCGCCGGCAAGCTCAACCAGCAGTTCAACCGCATCCGGCTCGAGCGCAAAACCCATTCCGGTAGCCCAATTCCTGATTCGCGCGACCAACTCCTGACCTTGGGGCGGCCTCAGACTGACGACGAACCGACCCAAACCGGCGCCGGCGATGACGTCGGCGACGTTCCGGCTCCATCTACAAGTAAGGACCGCGGTACTTCCTTCAGCCGGCAGCCGCGCCAAGCCGTGACACAACTCGTCGAATGCTGATTTCGAGAGAACCTCGGCCGCGCGGATGACCACAAGCCTGCGGGCCGAGCCGACCGGCGGCTGACGCAGATGCTGCAACGCCTGCTGTACTGGGACATCCTCGGCGTGAAACTCCTCAAGGTCAAACGCCTCGAAGCCGGGGGCGACCAGTTTCTTCTTCAATTCCTGAATGAATTCGTCGGCGGCACGTCCGTCATCGCCCAGCAGGACATAGACCGGTTTGAATCGGTCTGCCTGCCGGTCGTTCTTTCTGTGCGAGTGCTCCGGCACGGCGTCATTCTACCGGCAGAGCGCTGCCAGTCAACAATGCTGACCGACCGCCGGGCAAATGCACCCCGAGCGAAACCCGTCGAGCACGATGGCCAAAGCAAAGAGCGGGCTGCCCAGTGGCAGCCCGCTCCGAAACGCAGTCACTCGGCTAGCGGACCAGTCCAAGCCAGTCGCCGAGCAGGAACTGAAGCCGGCCGATGAACAGAGAGATGCGGGCCATAACCGTGTAGCCGAACGACGCCCCAAACCCGAGCATGATGAAGATGATGCCGATGAACGACATCGGACGAAGCATACCCTTGCGCTCGGTCGAGAAGAAGAAGTAGGCGACCGTGCAGATGGCTCCGACAAGAATCGTCGGCTGACCGATGGCGTTCAGAACGCTGAGCAACGACTGGTCCGGCCGCAGGGCCAGCAACTGCTGCCAGGCTGCAGCCATTTGGCTCGGGAACTGGGCAAAGTCTGCGGGCGCGACAATCGTGCCGCCAATCTGCTTGAGCAACCCGGCGTCGATTCCGCGCGGGATGGAATAGCCGCTGTAGTAGCCGAGGGTGATGGCAATCGGTATCCGCACGAGCCACGAAATCTTCGGGGTGAAGCGCGTGAAGTAGAGGATGCCGATGAGGGCCCCGACGACAGAGATGACGAGCTCGGTGTTGAGCTGACCGCGGACAATCAGGTCCACAAGACTGGGCTTGAGGATCATGTGCCAGTAGAAGGAGATAGCGTAACCGTTGGCAACGCCGACAACCAAATACTCGGCTGCTCGGTAGAACGGGTTCTCGCGATAGAGAAACGAGAAGACCGCAAAGGTCAGTATCGCTGCTACCCAGACCCAGATGTCAGTGCTCATGAGACCCTCCTCTTACGGCTGGCAAAGAAGGCAACGTTGCCGATGACAATCAGCAGCATGATGCCCAGATGAGCTGCGGTCTGCGACGCCATACTCTCGCTTGCTTGATGACGGACCGCACCTACGTCAACCTCCGGGTAGCGCGTCCGCACCAGTTCTTCGTACTCGGCCGCGCCCTTCATGCCGGCCAGGATGCCGGAGAACTGACGCGTCTTCGAATAGTAGGGGTAGAAGTCGGCCGCTGACACCGCGGTGATACCCGTGCCGACTTTGACGCCGAATACGGTCTGGCCATAGGTTACCCAAGAAAGCGGGATGCTGCTGCCGGCAATGGAGATGACAATTTCGATGTTGCTGTACGACCTCAACCCATCGCTGATGGGCAGGGAATCGGTGCGATTGCCGTAGGCATCGGTGGGAAAGACCCGGAGAATGTCCTCGCCCATGCCGGTGATGACCAGCAGCGGCGGGGTCTGGAAACTCCAAAGCACATAGTCCGTCCCGTACCTGAGGCTTTCGTCCGGCGTCCGAGCACGGGCATTGAACTCGTCGGCTACCTGCCGGACTGCCGCGTCGGCCAAGCCGAGGCCCTGAATGTCGAGCGACATCACGGCGACTTTGGCCCGTCGGGCAAAAGCATGACGGAGGAGCGCGATGGTCATCGGGTGCAGCTCGGCCTGAGTATCGGGCGAGTAGTCGGCCGAGATGACTACTGCCCGTTCTTCGGGCAGCGACTCAATCACACTGAACAGGCTGATAACCGGCGGCATGGCCCGAGGACGGATGGCGAAACGAGCGAACAGCGGCACGATGACGCAGGCTGCCAGGAGAAGGTATATCCAACGTCGGTCGAGTCTGAGGAGCCGGTCCCAGATGCTGAGCTTGGCTGAGGTGGGGGACGTCGTCACTTTTCACCTCCCAGCCAGCCGCGTTCGATGCCGAGGATGATCTTAAGTGAAGTCGCAACCGAACCGAGACCGACGCCGAAGAGGATGCCGCGCTTGGCAGCCGTGTTGGGGACATCAAGTACATACTGAGCGAAGTCGGGGAGAGTGTCGAGTATCGCCCGGCTCAGCGGTACCGAGCCGACCATTACGATAAACGCAGCCACGAGCAGTAGCGTCGCCTCGAGGTTGCGGGCGCGAAATGCCCGATAGCATGCTGAGGCCATGAAGAAAGCGAGCAAGGCGAACATCGTGGACGAGATCGGCACGACAATGTGCCGGAACAGGGTCATGATGTGGAAAGAGAAGCCGCCGATGCGCGTCGGCAGTAGGCCGGTTGCGCCCGGGTCCATGCCGCCGCCGAGCAGCCCGATGACTGCCGAGACGGCCAGACTGATGAGCGTTATCCAACTGTACTGCCAGTGTTCACGCCGACGGGCGATTTTCTGGCTGTGATGACGGACAAGACTGCTCAATCCGAGCACGAGCCCGAATGCGGCGATAATCCGAAGGGCGTTGTTGCGAAAGAGCGAGTCGGTGTCCTGAACCACGCGATGAGGCAAAAAGTAAGTGAGGATACCGGCAATCCCGAAAACGAGTACCAGTATTAGGGGTAGCCGTCGCTTCATTATTAGCTCCTTTAGAACCAACTGCTGACCGGAACCCGAGCCAATGCCAGCGCTGTCGCCAGCACCAGGACCGCAACAATTATCGCCTTGCTGATGTCCTGTCCCTTCAGTCCGCCCAGCAGCAGCGGCTCACGGGACAGATAGGCCGAGGCGGCGTATAGCTCTTCGCCGATGAGGGTGTAATCACAAGCGGTAATGAAGAATGGGAGTTGTGTCACCGAGTCGGTGCCGGCAATCTGAACTGCTCCGGTTGACGCTCCGGTCTCGGCCAGAATCAGGGATTCGGCCCAGAAGTAGCCCATGAGAAAGTTGGTCGCCGGCTCCTCGCGCACCATGATGCCGTCGCAAGCCGCAGCATAAGCAAACTGGTTGTCGGTCACGAAGAAGACCGAATCAGGGTTGAACGCGTCCGGGCGGCCCGATGCGGTGTACGACTCCTTGACGACTTCCCGGGCGACAGTGTAGACAATCGGGTCGCGGTTGGGAACGATGAGCGGCGTACCGAACTTGGCGGTCTTCTTGGCAACCTCGCCCAAGATGTTCAGCGCGGCAATCGTCGCCACATCCGACATGCTTGACAACCCGGGGATGTAGAGAATCGGCCGGCCCATCTCGGTCGCCCGACCGAGCGCTTCCTCGACCGCATCCAGTCCGGAGATTCGACGGATGAAGAGCTGGACACCGCGACGGGCACGGGAGATGAAAAAGACCACCAGAAAGCCGAAGACCGCGCCGGCCAGCAGCACGTTGAAGCGGCCGGTATGGAACCACTGGGACGAGCTGCGGACGTACGGCGACAGCTCTGAGTCGGCCGTGTCGGACTCGGCAATCGCCAAGACGCGGTAACGGTACTCATACTCATCCCGCACACGTTCGTCAACCACTCGGCGGGTACGGGCGCCGACATAGGCTACTTTCTGGAATGCCGCCGAATCGCGGAGCTGACGCTGCACCAAGTATCCAGTGACCGACGCCGCATCAGCAGTATGGCTCCATTCGACAATGATGCGTCGTCCAGCGTCGTTCGGGTTGTCGCGGGCGGTCACGTTGGTCGGAGGAGAGAGATTGAGCAGCAACAGAACAAGGCTCAGGGTGACAGTCATCTAGTTGCCTCCTTTGCTTTCACTTTCGGAAGAGACGAGGGACAGTCCTTCGTTTCCTTGATGGGCACTTCTCTTCCCTCTCCCTTGAGGGAAAGGGACAAAGGTGAGACGACTTCCTCCTCCTTTCGCTCGCCCTTCACGGGAGAGGGCAAGGGTGAGAGCGTCAGGAGTAAGGGGGGGCGAGTAGCCGTTTTCCTCTTCTCGGTCAGCACCATTTTCTGCGCTCGGCTTCCATCCGGGCGAGGTCGCGCCGGGCAATTTGGGTCGGATAACAGCCATCAAAGCAGGCGGTGCAGAAGCCGATGTCTCGGCGTCCGCCCCGGACCGCATCAAGTAGGCCGTCGTAGGTCTGGTAGACAAGCGCATCAGCGCGGACGAGTCTCCGGACCTGCTCTACCGTCCGGCCCTTGGCCGCGAACTCTCCTCGGGTCATCATATCAATTCCGTAGACGCAGGGAAAACGCAGCGGCGGGGCAGTAATTGCCAGATAGACGGCGCGGGCGCCAGCATCACGTACCATCTGAACAATCTCGCGCGAGGTCGTACCGCGGACGATTGAATCATCAACCAGCATCACCTTCCGACCCCTGACCTGAGAACGAACCGGATTGAGCTTCTGGCGCACCGACAGAGTGCGGCGGTCCTGGCCGTGCATTATGAAAGTGCGGGCAATGTAACGGTTCTTTATCAGCCCCTCGCTCAGCTCGATGCCGGTGACGCGGGCAATCTGGCTGGCCGCAGCCCGAGCGGTGTCGGGAATCGGCACGATGACGTCCGGCCGGAGTCCTCCGGTTATAAGCTGTTTGGCTAGGCTTTCGCCCAGCCGCAGCCGTGACTCGTAGACCTCGATGCCGTCAATGATCGAATCGGGCCGGGCGAAGTAGACAAACTCGAAAATGCAGATACGGTGACGGCCTGGCACAATCTGGCAGGCGTGGCAGCGACGCCGGACGTCAATGAAAACCGCTTCGCCGGGCCGAACATCGCGGACAAGCCTAAACCCGAGCCGATCGAAGGCGACGCTCTCCGACGCAAAGGCGTAGTCCCGGTCGCGCCGACCCAGTACCAGCGGCTTGATGCCGTTTCCGTCCCGAAAGCCAAGCAAACCCTGGCGGTGAATCAGGGCGACTACTGAATAAGAGCCCTGAACGCGCCGGTACACCCCCCGCAGCGCGGCGAAGACCGACTCCGGGCCGAATCGCGACAGGTCGGTTTGCTCCAATTCCTGAGCAAGAACGTTGAGAATCGGCTCGGCGTCCGAAGAACTGGTGAGCTGGCGCCGGTCATGGCAGGTGAGCTGCTCGTGGAGACGAGCATAGTTAGTCACGTTGCCATTGTGAACCAGGGCGATGCCGAACGGGTGATTGACGTAGAACGGCTGAGCGTCCTCAACCGAGCCCGGGCCGATGGTCGGATAACGAACGTGACCAATACCGGAATTGCCGGTGAGCCGGGCTAGGTTCTTCTGGTTGAAGACGTTGGCGACAGTGCCGTTCCCCTTCTTGAGGTGGAACGTGACATCAGCGGTCAGAATACCGGCCGAGTCTTGGCCCCGGTGCTGGAGCGCGAACAGACCCTCTACCAGCTCAGTGCCAACTGGACGGGTACCGCTGATTCCGATTATGCCGCACACAAAGTCAGAAGTCTACGAGCTGCTGCGCAGAAGTCAAAGCCGGCCGCCGACACAGGGCCAAGAAGCCGCGAGGGACAGCCGCAGGCGCAACAAGAAGCCAGAACAGCGGTCCAACTAAACCCCGCGTCCCTCAAAGTCAGGAGTATAGTCCTTCCGGGCCGAATCGAGTTCCTGCGTGAACCCGTGCTCGAATCCCAAGTCCTCGAAATGCTGACGCACGTACTCGTACTCAGCCGCGCTGAGCCGTCGGTTCATGCTCGGTAGCTCGGCGGCACGATGGGCAGGGTAGTACTGCGCCATCAGGCTGACGTGTGTGCGCGGCCCCAAGTGGTCGTGAATCCAATCAAGAATCAAGCAACTGTCGTCGGCATGGCCGGGCAACACCAGATGTCGGACGATGAGGCCCTTCTCGATGACACCATCTTCGTCGTAGCGGTTGGTGCCGACTTGGCGTTTCATCTCGGAAATCGCACCCGATGCGTGCTTGAAGTAGTCCGGAGCCGAAGAGTAGGTCCGCGCCAGTTCGTCGGAGAAGTACTTCAAGTCGGGTAAGTAGACCTGAACCAGCCCTTCTAACCGTGCCAGCGTCTCGACCTTCTCGTAGCCGTTGGAGTTCCAGACAATCGGAACTCTCAGCCGCTGCCGGGCCTGCGTGAGGACTGGGATAAGCTGCTCGGAGTAGTGGGTTGGCGTGACGAGGTTGATGTTGTGTGCACCCTGCGCCCCAAGCTCCAGCATAATCGCGAGCAGGCGTTCGGCGGTAACCGGCCGGCCGTAACCTTGTTGGGATATGTCGAAATTCTGGCAGAACCGGCAGCGCAGATTGCAGTGGCTGAAGAAGATGGTGCCGGACCCGCGCGTGCCCGAGACCGGAGGCTCCTCCCAAAAATGGAGTTGAGCCTGAGCGACGCGGAACTCCGCCGGCGCCCGGCATACGCCGAGCTCTGAGGTCCGGTCAACATTGCACTCGAAAGGACAGGCACGGCACAACATCCCCACATTATACCAGCACCTGCGCCAAGATCATCCCGGTCTTGCCTCCGACCGCAACCGGCCTAGAATTGTTTCGAGGCGGGTCGGACGGTCGCCCGGCTTGCCGGGAGGAAAGTCCGAGCACCGCAGGGCACGGCACTCGTTAAGAGCGAGGCTGCGGGCCGGAGACGGCCCGTGGACGGAAAGTGTCACAGAAAACACACCGCCTTGTGCTGGGCACAGGGTAAGGGTGAAAAAGTGCGGTAAGAGCGCACTGTTCGGCACGGTGACGTGCCGGACGGACAAACCCTGCCGGGTGTAAGGCCAAGATGGGAACAGGACCGGCCCGGTCCGCTACGATTCCCGGGTAGGCTGCTTGAGGCATCGGGGCAACCCGGTGTCCAGAGAAATGACCGTCACCGGGCTCACGTCCGGCACAGAACTCGGCTTACAGACCCGCCTCCTCGCCGTTTCGATCGGGTGCACATCCGGTGTTCTCTGCTTGCGCCGGTCGGTTGGCAGAGACGATTGTCTAGCCGGCCCGCTGGAGCAACGCGCGGACATGGTCAGCGAGATGGTCGGCCGGTACCTTGGTCTGCTCGCCGCTGGTGAGGTTCTTGACCGAACAGAACCCTCTTGCCAGCTCGTCTGGGCCGACAATGACGCAGGCAGCAGCGCGGGCCGTGTCGGCTGCTTTGAACTGGAGTTTTGCTCGCCGTCCGCTGTAGTCAATCTGGGCCGCGATGCCGGCGGCGCGCAGGTCGTCGGCGATTCTGAGCGCTGCCGGAAACTCAGTCGCACCCAGCCAGACTACAAAGACGAGCGCACGACGCGGCTGGGCCTCAGGCTCACGCAGCGCCAGGAGGGTGCGTTCGAGGCCGAGCGCGAATCCGATGGCCGGAGTGTCCGGGCCACCGAATTCGGCAACCAGGTAGTCGTACCGGCCGCCGCCGCCCAAACTGTCCTGAGCGCCGAGCGCGGTCGAGGTGTACTCAAACGTGGTGCGGCTGTAGTAGTCCAGACCGCGCACCAACCGGTCGTTGAGCGTAAACGCCAGCGCCCGCCGGGTCAAACCCTGCTGCACCCCAGCGAAGTGTTCGGCACACTTGCCGCAGACATGCTCGCGTGGCTTGGGTGCGTGGGCCAGGACCGCCTGACAGCTTTCGTTCTTGCAGTCAAAGACCCGCAGCGGATTCAAGTCGGTCCTCGTCCGGCACTCGTCGCAAAGCCGGTCCTGTTTCGCGTTCAGGAACTCAACGAGCAACGCTCGAAACTCCGGCCGGCAGGTTCGACAGCCGATAGTGTTGAGCTGGACCGTGCAGGGGACCGCGCCGACTCGCCGAAAGAACTCCGCGCCGATGAAAATGACCTCGGCGTCAGTCTCGGGCGCGGCCTCTCCGAGCACCTCAATCCCGACTTGATGAAACTCGCGGTAGCGGCCTTTCTGAGGGCGGCTGTAGCGAAAGAAGGGCCCGGTGTAGTAGAGCCGGCAGGGAATCCGGAACCGGTTCTCGAGCACGGCACGAACCACGCCCGGTGTGCCTTCGGGTCGCAGGGTCAGGTCCCGGTCAGACCGGTCGGTGAAGCGGTACATCTCTTTGGTAACGATGTCCGAGACAACGCCGGCGGACTTGACAAAGACCTCGGTGTGCTCGAATACCGGCGTGACGACTTCGTCAAACCCGAACGATTCCACGAGCGCACGAAAGGTCGCCTCGACCCGGCGCCAGCGCCCGGTTTCAGGCGGAAGCAGGTCGTTGGTTCCCTTGGGTCGGACTAGACGGCCACGTGGGTCGGTATTAGGTTCCATCACTCTGAGCGCAGCGAAGAATCCTCTATGCTCATTTCAGCAGCCGGGTTGACAGCTCAAACGACCCGAGCCCGAGCAGGATGCCGGTCAGATTGGCCAGCAGGTCAACGACGCTATAGATGCGATAGGGCAGCCGCTGCTGAATCAGCTCAAGACCGATGGCAACCGGCGTGGTAACAAGCAACGATACCCAGGGCGCTGCGGCCTGAGCGGCAATGCCCATGACCGTGAAGAGCGCGGTGTGGATGACCTTGTCGTAACCCCGCTCGACGATCCGCGGCGGGCGGCGAACCGGAATCGTCAGGACAATCGTGGTCAGGAGTATCCAGATGACGAGAAACACCCATGCCCGACCGCGACGGGTTCTCTTCATTACTCCTCACCTCGGATGATTTCTTTGACGCGCATCAGCCGGGTCAGTTCACCGCGCTCGGTCTCGGCGAGCTTAAGGTTGATAAACTTGACCGTCTCCTCGATGCTCGGGATGAGAACGAACTCGAGGGCGTTGACTCGACGCCGTGTCTTCTCCATTTCGTCGGCCAGCAGTTCCAGTGCCTTCTCTTTTTCGGCCAGGATGAGCAATGGCTCGAGCAGCTCGTCCAGTGCCAACAGGGCGAAATCGAGTTCGCTCGAGGTTGTCGCCATACCGTAACACCGGGACCGGCCTGAAACTTTCTTATGAAACAACGGCACCTTGACGTTCATGATGTTGCGGGTCGTCACAGCGACCGATACCCGCTTCGACGGCAGCATCACCGCCTCGTCAAGGTACTCGGGCGGAAACGCACCGCGCGCTACCGCAAACCGGCCGAGTATCCGGCGCATCCTTTGCTCGACCTGAGCCCGATGGTTCCGGGTTTCCTCAACCAAGGCGAGAATCTGGCGCATCAGTTCTTCCTGCTTGTCTTTCAGGAGCTTATGCCCGCGACGAGCCAGAAGCAGCCGTTTCTTCAGCCGCAGGAGGTTCATTCGCGTTGCGCCGACGTCGAGCTTCACAGGACGTTGATTCTATGCGCCGGTTCGCGTCCCGTCAAACAATCCGAGGTGGCGACCTGCGGTTTGGACCGGTTGGCCGACAGTTCCTTTTGCTTCAAGACGTGCGCAAGAGCCGGAAGAACCAAGTTTCCCATACCCCTGGATTGGGGAAGGGCCGTGTAGGGGACCGTTTCCAAACACCCGTCAGCAAAGGCTGTTGACTGGGCTCTTGACCATGCATTTATCCAAGTATCTGCAGATGCGTGTGTTGCAGCAATACTCGAAGTGATGCTTGATGCGATTGCTCATCTGCTGCACTATGCCTTTCCCCGAGCAAGTTTCTAAGTTCTTGCCCGAGCGAGCGTTCGGGCAGTTGTCGGCCTTGTTCAGCCTGCAACTGCTTGAGCTTTGCGCGCGGCTTCGCACAGAGCAATGGCCGCAGGTTCTACTGAAGGGCTTGCGTCGCCGGACGATTCGGCGGCGTCCGCGCCGGCCCCGGTTCTGAGCTCCTGCCTGGCGCTGTCGTCCTAGCACCACGACAAAAGACTCCGTTACTTCTTGACGCCGGTTCCTCAATGCGGCACAATATCCTGCGTACGGGCAAGCTCGGGTGCCGAATGGCCAACCAAGAGACCCTGTCCGGGCGGCCACGACTCCTGCACAGATGCCGGTTCTTCGGCGCCGAGATTGACCGCCGAGGAGGTGCAATGAAAAGGCTTTGTCTGTTGCTTCTGCTGCCGGCTTTCGCGCTGGCAATCTACGACAGGGAGTGGTTCGACTTGAACCACTGGCGCTGCCGATCCATCAACCCTAGCACGCAAATTTGAGCATCAAATAGATGAGCAGCGGTTTGGGTCGCTT